>Ga0137415_10001388_pt1 | contig 23901 bp, 18 predicted proteins | sample CZODoug3_1_1_16f_FD_183082 | JGI IMG/M metagenome (GOLD analysis project Ga0137415, IMG submission 183082) | Vadose zone soil fungal communities from Angelo Coast Range Reserve, California, USA - CZODoug3_1_1_16fungal (Hybrid Assembly) | ecosystem: Environmental > Terrestrial > Soil > Vadose...
GCGCCGCGCCGTGCAGTCTCTTCAAATTTGTAAGTCCAGCGGCCGTTGTAGGTGAGCGCCTTGCCTTTGAAAAAATTAGGGTCGTTGGATTCCGGTTCGCTGACGAAGAGCAGCGCCACTTTGCCGCGCAGGTCGTAGCCTTTGTAGTCGTCCCACTTATTTTCTGGCGAAGTGATGCCGTAACCTACGAAGACAATTGGAGCATCCACGTCGGCGGATTCGGTCTGCGTCTCGTTGCTGGTGACATAGTCGTCGAGATTCTTCAGCTCCACGGGCGCGCCATTAGCGGGGACGAACGCGAACGTAGTCGCAGCAAGAGACCGGACGCCCACCATCGGCACATCCTGAAAGTAGCTGCCATTCGATCCGGCCGGCTTCAGTCCGTAGGACTTGAACTGATCGGCGATCCAGTTGGCCGCCGCGTCGCCACCCTTCTGGCCGGTGCCGCGGCCTTCGAGCTCGTCGCTCGAAAGGTATTTGACCGTGTCGTGCATGCGCTGTGGGTCAATCTTCGGGACGTGCGTTTTCTCGGCGAGCAGGATACCTGCAGCCAGCACAACACAGGAAAGCAGAAAGACGGATTTACGCATGCATGGACTCCCCTGAAGAAATTGAAACCAACGCTGGCCACTTTAGCACGAGCGAGACGCCCGCAGTACTACCGCCGTGAAGCGACGTTCGAATCGCTTATTCGAATGTTTTTTCATTTTGGGAAAAGCAGCGTTCGAATCCCAAATGCTAACCGCTTCACATGCAACACTTCCGCGAATCCATTCGAAAATTTATGTATAACTAAGTAACCTTCAAGTAATACTTTAAATGTCGGCGCGCCGACATTTTCACTCCCTGCGCCAAAGGGATTGAACAACCTGAAGCAACGAACCGACGAGCGAGGGCTCGGGAGGGATTGACACCGTTAGTCGCAATTCATAAGCTTTAGCAATGGAAGTACGATTGAAGCCCGATCTGGAAGCGAAGCTTAGCCGCTTGGCTAGCGAGCAGGGCCGTGATCGCGAATCACTGGTGGTTGAAGCCATAGAACGAATGTTCAACTACGATGAGTGGTTTGTGCAGGAAGTTGAGAAGGGGCTTGTCGCCGCCGATCGAGGCGAATTCGTTGAAGAAGAAGAGATCCGTAAACTGATTGACCGCCGGTATCCCGGCTGATGCGCATTCGCTGGACGGAACCTGCCTCCCGCGACCTGATTCAAATCTGGGACTACCTTAGCAAAGAGGATAGCCCCGCCACCGCGCGGCGCGTAGCGATCCGAATCTACGAAAGAGTCCACACGTTGATGGACTTCCCTGAATTGGGACGGCCCGGGCGTAAGGCGGCCACGCGCGAACTCATCCTCACCGGCCTGCCTTATCTCGCCATCTATCGTCTCAGAAACAACGCCATTGAAATTCTGCGCATTCTACATGGCGCGCAAGTCTGGCCCACATAGCGAAGCTTCTCAGGCTGGCGCCAAGGAGCCGCGGTAAAACACCTCCCCACGTGATGACAAGAATTTGTTGAGTTTAGATATTTCCAAGTTCGGTGGATTGCGCTCGGCACAGCATGCGGATGTGGATGCAGGTATATTCAGTGACCAATTCGCTGGTACTTCTGCCAGCCAATGTAGCGGCGTCGATTTCAGTTGTAAGCAAGATTGAGGTTGCGACGTCGGCGCTGCACCCCAAACAATATTTCTCGAATCGTCCGGGGAGATCGAACAGCTCCCCGCGATGACCACAAACACTGCACTGCCCACTTAAGTCTTGCTCTGAACCTTTCGGACCCGTAACCATGGCAACTTCCCCCCTGCCCCGAAATGAAGATCTTCGTGTTTTTCGACGCGGAGCACATCGGATCGATCGGATTGGCCGGGGGTCGCTTTGGCAGTTCGCATAGCAGCGTCATGACGATGAAGAATCGAAACGGGACTTCTGAGCATGAAAGCGAGACCCACGCCTCTCAATCGTCACTACAAATGTTAGGGAAAGACCGCTCAGGAAATCATGAGCGGTCCATTAGGAAATCATAAACACGGGGAACGGACTATTTCTTAGGCAGGGCGCGGTCTTTCAGGAGGTTTTTCAGTTCGGACATGAATTCCTGGACGTCTTTGAAGTCCATGTAAACGCTCGCGAAACGGACGTAGGCGACTTTGTCCAGTTTTTTGAGGCGGTGCATGATCATTTCGCCGATTTCGGTGGTGGTCAGTTCCCGTTCGGTGGCTTCGTGGACCACGCCTTCGATTTCATCCACGATGGATTCGAGTTTGGGCGTGGGAACGGGGCGTTTTTCGCAGGCTTTCAGCAAGCCTTGCAAAATCTTCTGGCGCTCGAAGCGTTCGCGGCGGCCGTCTTTCTTGATGACCATGTAGGGAATTTCGTCGATGCGTTCATAGGTGGTGAAGCGGCGCGAGCATTTCAGGCATTCGCGGCGGCGGCGAATGGTGTCGCCGGTGCGGCCCTCGCGGGAGTCAATTACCTTGTCGTCGAGATGCGCGCAGAAAGGGCACTTCAATTGGGGATGTCTCCGTGGTGCGTTTTTATTTAGAGTGCGGACTACAAAAGCAAGAGCAACCCAAGAGGGCGGGGCAAGCCCCGCCCCTACAAATTCTTTGTGGCGGCTTGGCCTGCCAGTTCGGCTTCGATTTGCTCACCTTCGCGTTCGCGCATGCGTTTCAGTTCGCCCAGCGACCAGCCTTCGCGGAGAAGGAGAGGAACGCCGGCAAAAGAGCAGGACGCGAACGTTACCAGCCACAGAATCATGGCGGCGGCTACTGCCGGCTCTCTTTCTACTCCATAGAGCTGAGTGAAAGCAACGACTGAAAGAGCCTGTGCGCCACCGCCTACGCCGGGAAGTTGCACGGCGGAGCCGACAGCGCTGAAGACGAGGATGAGTACCGCGTCGGAAAATCTAAGCGCCGCGAGTTTTCCGCCGAAGCTCTGAAGCACAAGCAGGTAGACGCAGGCGACTAAAAGCCAGTGCAACCCGGAGTAAATTACAGCGGCTGCGACGTCGCCCCAAGTGCGGACGGTCTGCACGCCACGAACGAAGCCGAGGAGATTGCGCGCCACGCCTGCGCGCCAGCCGTGCTGGGAGAGCCAGCCTTGCATGCGGCGCTCGAGTAGCGCGGAGCCGTGAAGTCGCAAGTAGATCAATCCCGAGATCGCGACGATGGCAAACAGGGCAAACAAAGTGCCAGCGGTGCGAGCTCCTTTTTCAAAGGCCCGACCGGTGCCTTGCGCGTCCAAGTGGCCGGAGGATTCAAAGATGAGGAGGCCGACAGCAGCGAGAACCGCGGTACTGGCGGCGTCGAGGATGCGTTCGAGCACGTAGATGCCGAAGATGTCCGAGAGCGGGATTTTGTCTTTGCGCGCGATCAGTAGTGGGCGCACGGGTTCGGCGGCGCGGCCGAGGAGAAAGAGGGCGCTAAAGCCGGCGAGGGTCATGCGGTAGATGTTCCAGAAATTCGCGGGACCCAGATGCGCCTGAAATTTCTGCCATCGAAGCGCCCGCAATGCGTAGCATCCATAAATTGTAATGATAGAAAGCAGGAGGTAGAGCAAATTCGCCTGGCGGACGGCTTCCCACAGCTTGGCGCCGCTGAACTGGTTGAGATGGAGACTCCCGCGGAAATGATAAAGCAGGTATCCGGCCACCAGGATAGCCAGAGCGGCAAACAGCGCTTTCCTCGACTTCAATGCCATGAGGAAGCAGAGTACGGGGCGCAAGGGGCGGCGTCAAGCAGGGATAAGCAACGTGGTTCCAACAGGTTGTAACACGAAGACGTTGTAAGTCTGGGCGGGAGCGGGTAAGATGCCAGCCAAACGGTCGGTTGGGACGGCCCCAAGGCGGAACATTTCCGGTGCATTTTGCGTTCCATACATTGGCAGGCCGAAAAACCCACCTGCGGGTACTGCCCAAGCAGGTGTCTGGAAGATGGGGCTGAGGAAGCTTGGAGCAGGATGCCCAACTGGTCCAGCAATGTCTCCAGGGCGAAGGCTCGGCCTGGGAGGAACTTGTGCGCCGCCACACGCGCCGCATATTCAACATTTGCTACCGGTTCACGGGCAACCGCACGGAAGCCGAGGACCTGTCGCAGGACGTGTTCCTTCGGGTGTACCGGACGCTGGGGAGTTACCGTTCGGCGCACGGGGGATTTGCGACTTGGGCGACGAGCGTGACGCGGAACCTGTTGATTGATCATTATCGGCGGACGAAACGCGATCGCATTACGGATTCGCTGGATGACAAAATGCCAGTGGTGGAGAACAAGGAATCTGCGGGGCGGCGGCCGGATGAGCAGGCGCTGCTGGGTGAATTAAGCATGCAGGTGCAGAGTGCGTTGACGCGGCTTTCGCCGGAATTGCGCGAGGCAGTGATTTTGCGGGATTTGCAGCAGTTGGAATACGCGGAGATTCAAACGGTGCTGGCGGTGCCCGAGGGAACGGTGAAGTCTCGGATCAACCGCGGACGAATTGAGCTGGCACGCATTCTGCAGCAAATGGGAGTGCGGCCGGCATGAGGACGCTGATGAGTTTTGACGAATTTATGTTTTGGCGGACGAGAATTACTTCGTTCGCAGGGGGCAAGCCATGACCTGGACTTGCGATCTGATTGAAGCGCGGTTGAGCGATTACCTGGAAGGGCTGCTGCAGGAGCCGGAGCGCGCGGCGTTTGAAGCGCATGCGAACTCGTGCGCGGACTGCGCGCCGCTGGTGGCGAGCGTGCGCGGCCTGGTCGGCGAAATGCACGCAATGGAAGAGCTGGAGACGCCGCCGCGGCTGGTGTATTCGATTCTGGACAAGACGCTGGGACCGCGGGAGACGGTGACGGGCTGGCAGGGATTCCTGAACGCGATTCGCGGACTGGCGACGCCGAAGTTTGCGTATGGAGCAGCGAGCGTGATGGCTACGCTGTTTATCGTTTTGGGCGCTTCGGGGTTTTCGCTGCGTAAGCCGAAGCTAGCGGACCTGCGGCCGGCGGCGATTTATCAAAGTGCGGACCGCGGAGTGCATTTGGTGCGCGCGCGCTGCGTAAAGTATGTGAGCGATTTGCGGGTGGTGTACGAGATTCAGTCTCGCTTGCGGCAGGATGAGAATAATTTGCAGACGACCCCGGAAGAGATGCTCCCGAAGTCTTCGCCGGAAAAGAATCCGGGACAGACGGACGATCACAAGCCGTCGCAGCCGCGGCAGCAAAACCGGGCCAATGAAGTCAGCCGTCAACTGGAAATGATGGCCGCGGAATTTCCCCTACTGCGCGAGAGGAGCATTCGATGAACTGTGCGGTGCATGCGGATACGGAGGCATCGGGTTATTGCCGCAATTGCGGCAAGGCGATGTGCGCGGCGTGCAGCCACAGAGTGAGAGACGTTCTTTATTGCGAGGATTGCCTGGCGCAGCATGTGGGATTGCCGCCCGCCGCGCCGCCGCACAGCGCAGCGCCTGACCCGCCCGCAAATCCTGGCCCGTATATACCCATCGCGACGCCGCAGTTGCGGCAAGGCAACAGTCCGGTGCTGGCATTTTTGTTGGGCTTCATTCCGGGGCTTGGGGCGATTTACAACGGCGAGTACAACAAGGCGATTCTCCATGTTGTGGTGTTCGGCGCTATCATCCTGGGAATCGCGAGCGACCTGGGGGAAAGCCTTCAGGGGCTATTGATTTTTGCCCTGGTGATTTCGCCGTTTTACATGGCGATTGACGCGATGAGGACGGCGAAGGCGAAGTCCACCGGCCAGCCGCTGGCGGATCCTTTTGAAAACTGGAGCGGGCAGAGGCCGCTGGGACCGATTATTCTGATCGGGATTGGCGCGCTGTTTCTGCTGAACAATTTCGGATTTTTTGAATTTTTCCGGGTGCGGCAGATTTTTGTGCCGCTGCTGCTGATCGGGATCGGGTTTTTCATGCTGAAAAATCGCGTGAGCGGAAAGAACTGAACGGAGGCGCGGATGGCTGCCCAGCTGAAGTGTCACTGTCAGAGTTGCACGATTCGAGGCCTGGTGGGGCCCGCCGTGGTGATGACGTTGGGAGTGCTCTGGCTGCTGCATGAAATGCACGGCGGGAGATTTTATTTTGGAAGCACCTGGCCGGTGCTATTGATCGTGATCGGGTTGCTGCATCTGGCCAGCTCGATGGCTTCGCGGGACGGGCATATTGATTCGACACCACCCCTGGGCACGCCGCCTAGCCCTCCGCCGGCGCCCGGTGCGGGCACACCGCAAACTCCTTTTTCCTCGCAGGGACAATAAGCGTCCATGGCCACTCCAGCGCGCAGCAGTGGACTCTTCTCCGGGTTGGTTCTGATTTCCGTTGGTCTTTTGGTGCTGCTGCACAACTACGGCCACCTGGATCTGCACGGTTTTTTCGGGCACTGGTGGCCGCTGTTGATTATCTTCTGGGGCGCAGTGAAGCTGTTTGAACGCACCGCCGGCCGGCGATTTGGCGGGAGCGACAGAGGTCGGGTTACCGGCGGTGAAGCTGGCTTGGTGGTGGCCATGGTCGCGCTGGTGGCCATTGTGGCGCTGGCCGACCGCACCAAGCGGGTCTTTGGCCCGGTTCTCGAACCCGGGGAATCCTACAGTTACGACATCGACGTGGCGCCGAAGAAAATTCCGGCGAATGCGCGCGTGATGGTGCGTAATGGACGCGGAGACATCACAGTACGCGGCTCCGACAGCGCGGAGATTCGCGTAACCGCGAAGAAAACTGTGCGCTCCTGGAGCGAAACGGATGCGCAGCGAATTGCCGAGCCGATCAATGTGACGATCGAGCAGAACGGGGATGGTTACGAAGTGCGTCCCAGCGGCTATGACCTTTCGAATTCTCGGATCGGCGTGGACCTGGAAGTGGCCATTCCGAAAAAATCGGTGTTGTCGATCAAAACGGACAAGGGCGACGTCACGGTATCTGGAATTTCCGCCGATGTGGGAATCACGGATATGACCGGCGACGTGGATGTGCGCGGAACCACGGGAGATGTGAACGTGGAGATGCGTAAGGGCGACACGAAAGTTTCCGGAACCAAAGGCGACGTGAAGGTCTCAGGCAAGGGCGGCGAGATCGAAGTGAACGACACGACGGGAAGCCTGACGGTGGAGGGAGAGTTTTACGGGCCGGTGCGCGCGGACAAGGCCATTAAGGGCGTGCGCATGGTTTCCTCAAAAACTGATTTGACGCTCTCCGCGCTGGCGGGACACATGGAAGCGGGCTCCGGAAATATGGATATTGTGGATGCGCCTGGGAATCTGAATTTGCGAACGCGGGATTCCGAGATCAACGTGGAGAATCCGGGCGGCAAGGTGAACATTGATAACCGCAACGCATCCATCGGCGTGAGATTTTCTTCCGCGCCGAAAGAAGACGTGCAGATCACGAACTCTTCTTCGGAAATTGCCCTGACGGTACCAGCCGGCGCGAGTTTTGAGATTGTGGCGGACTGCCGGAATTGCGATATCAGTTCAGAGTTTCCGGGACTAAGCGCGTCGAAGACCGGGTCTGGTGATTCACACCTTGCTGGAAAATACGGCTCCGGCAAAGGCCCAAAGATTACGTTGAAGACGAGCTACGGGAATATTTCTCTGCGCCGGACGTCGGTGTCGCTGCCAGCACCGCCCGCACCACCGGCACCGCCCCAGCCACCTCGCGAGATTCCAGCTCCCACCGAGCAGTAAAGCGCCTCAACTTGACGCCAAACGCCGCAATTCTTCGAAAAATCTAGGATAGGAAACGCCCGCGCATTCGGCGTCAAGGATTTTAGTCTCACCTTGGGCGGCGAGGCCGGCTACGGCGAAGGCCATGGCGATGCGGTGGTCGCCGCGGGGATCGATTTCGGCGCCGTGGAGCTTGCCCGCGTTGCGGCCTTCAACACGGAGGCCATCGGGGCGCTCTTCGACTTTGGCGCCCATGCGTTTGAGATTTTCGGCGAGCGCGGCGATGCGGTCGCTTTCCTTTACGCGCAGTTCGCCGGCATCGCGAATTTCAATTCCCTGCTCGGTATAGGGGCCGAGAGCCGCGAGCATGGGAAGTTCATCGATCAAGAGAGGCACCAGATCGCCGGCAATTACGCCGCCTTTGAGCTGCGCTCCTTTCACGGCCAGGTCACCGATCAGTTCGCTCTGCATGCTTTGCAGGTTCAACACGGTGACCGACGCGCCCATCTGCTGAAAGAAATCCAGGATCGCGGAGCGCGTGGGATTCAGTCCGACGTTGGCGATGTACACATTGGATTCCGGCAGGAGAGAGGCAGCGGCGACAAAGAAAACTGCTGAGGAAATATCTCCCGGAACGTCGAGCGACTTGGGCTGCAGCGCCGCCTTTCCATTGTTAGCGACGAGTCCATGGATGGCAATGGTGCGGCCGCGCTTTTCGATGCGCGCGCCGAACTCTTCGAGAGCAAGTTCGGTGTGATCACGGGTCCTTGCGGGCTCGGTGACCTGTGTCTCTCCCTCCGCATACAACCCGGCGAGAAGAACGGCGGACTTCACCTGGGCGCTGGCCATGGGCATCTCGTAATGGATGGCGCGGAGCTTGGCCCCGTGGATTTCGAGCGGGGGAAAATTGTCGTCCTTGGCGCGAATGTCGGCGCCCATCTGGCGAAGCGGGGCGACAACGCGCTTCATCGGGCGTTTTTGGAGCGAAGCATCCCCGGAAATTCGGGTGGTGAATTCCTGTCCGCTGAGGATGCCGGAAAGCAGGCGGATGGTGGTGCCGGAATTTTCCGCGTCGAGTGAGCGCCAACTGGATTTCAGGCCGCGCAGGCCGCGGCCGGTGATTTTGACGGTGGTGCCTTCGACTTTTACGTCGGCGCCGAGGGCTTTCATGCAGCCGAGCGTGCTGTGGCAATCGCGGGCGGCAGCGAAATTGCGGAGTTCACTGGTGCCATCGGCCAGGGCGGCGAGCATGGCGTAGCGGTGGGAAATGGATTTGTCGCCGGGGAGCTCGAGGGGGCCGGAGAGGGCTTTTGCGGGGTGGATGGTTTCGGTTTTCATTGGCCACCCAATTTTAGCATGGGGTCATTTGGAGTGCGGGAGCTCTGCTCCCGCTTTCGCGCGGTAGCGACCAGCACCCAAGTGATCGTATTGAGGAAGGGCCGTGAACTCAAAAGCGGTGGCAGAGCCACCGCACTCCAAAGCGGCCTGTACTCGGGGACAGTTTTTTCGGGGAACTCTGGCGGAAATTCGGGTGAAAGATAAGGAGGGGAGGCTTCGTATTATTGGTAGAGAGCAATGCGCCTTAGAGGTTGTGAGGAGAAGTCATGTCACCGCGTAATGCGTTTATGCAACTGATCACCAAGGCTGCTATCGGCTTTGGAGCGCTGTTTCTGGTAGGCGTGGTGCTCGCCGCGATTCCGAATCACCGGCCGCCCATGATGGTGGAGACTTCAGCAGATCCCGTCGCAATTGTTCAGCAAGCCCAGGAACAAGGCCAGGCGATGGATCACAGCAAGATGCCGGGGATGTCCATGGACATGGACGATGCGAAGTCGAACGAGGCTGCCGCGACGCACGACATGGCGCACATGCATCACGGCGACAATCCGCACATGCACATGACTTCGCCGCGGCCGCAGACGGCGGCGGACGTGCAGAGGGCCGAGGAAATTGTGAAGGAGTTGCGCGCGGGGATTGCGAAATACAAGGACTACCACGTGGCGCTCAACGAGGGTTACACGATTTTCTTGCCGAACGTGGCGCAGCCGGAATATCACTTTACGAATTACGGGCATGGATTTCTGGAAGCGTTTACGTTTGACCCGGGGCGTCCCACTTCCCTGCTCTATAAGAAGACCACGGATGGGTACGAACTGGTTGGCGCGATGTACACGATGCCGAAGCGTGCTAGCGAGGATCAGTTAAACGAACGCGTGCCCTTGAGTGTGACGACCTGGCACCTGCACACGAATTTATGCATGCCGCCGCGCGACCAGCGAAAGACCGCGGATTACACAAAGTTTGGGTTGCATGGATCCATCACCACGCAAGAGGCATGCGATGCGGTCGGCGGCAAGTTTCATCCAGTGGTTTTCGGCTGGATGGTGCACGTGTATCCTTACGAAGATTCGACGGACAAGATTTTCGCGATGCATCATCGCGATTGACAGCAGAAAGAAGAACTTCTCGCTCCTCTCCGCACAAGAAAATTTCACGATTTTTCTTCCATTCACGAAAAATTGTATTACTCTCGCGTTAAGTCTGTCTTGAAGGGAGAAAATTATTGACCACACTCAATGCGAACATTCCTCGCTTCTACTGTTTTCTGCGAAAAGAATTTCTTTATGATGGCCTTGCCCATCAAGGAGAATTTTTGAATGTTTGCGTGTTCGGCGTGGCGTCCATCAAAGGACATGCCCTCGGGTTTCACGTTCTGACCGACAATGGTGCCGTAATCTGGCGACTGCCTCTCCACGCATTTGCTCATAAAGTGAGCGCACCGACCGTTCCACTCGATTGGCTGCAATTCTGGGATTGTTTTAGTTACGACGTCACCTGCACCGTATTCGATCGCCTCCAGGAATCGCGGGTCAGAGTGCAGATGAAGGACGGCTCTTGGGAGGGCGGCCAGTACATGTTCACCCTTGACTGGTATGGTCATGAAGACGCGGAGGAAGCTGGAGACGGCGGACACAAATGTGCGCACATGATTGCATTGGATAACGGCGTGTTTGCGGCGCAGCCCAACAACCGCATTCAGTGGTTCTGCCCTGCGTTCGTGACACCGTTTTCGGAGAAGCCGGATTACCTGACGAATACTCGCGTCTGGAAGGTGGAGCGCGAGACGGAAACTTCGCGTGGTTTCTTCTACGATCCGGTGGGAGAGGTTTCGCGGCCGGCTCAGGTGGCCCTGTATGCGAAGGGTATGCGGTCGGACGACGAACCGGGATCGAAACCGCGCGGAATCAAATAGCCGCTAAAGAGCGGGCCGGGCAAGCCCGGCCCCTACAAAGTCAGCAATGTTGTGGTGCTGGGCGACCTGAAGGTCGCCGCTACGCGGTTATTGTTCTTTTAGCTTCAGGCGGTGCTTGTTTTCTTCGAGGAATTCGCGGAGGTCTTTGGCCATGTCCAGGAGGCGGACCCACTGCTCGTAATAGAGCGTGACCGGAAAGCGACCCAGGCCATAGACGCTGACGCCGCCCTTTTCGCCGACGCGAAATTCCAAAGCGCCCTTCTTGCGGGCTTCCGTTTTCTTCTCAAGCTCGGCGATGCGCGCCAATAGTTCTTCTTTTGTCGGTTCGGACATAGGTTCCTCCAGATTTGGGCTGAATCATCCTCCCATACTCGGGCCACACTCCGGAAGGGCCACACAACCGAAGTAGTTTGCAACTGCATCGAGTTCTAGGACGTCTAAGGCATCAGGACTAGGCCGGCTACGCGAGCGGTTGAATTGCGTACTAATGGCCTGCCCGGTATCATTGGCGCTCACGCTGCTTCACAGTTTGGGGGATCATTCCTCTGCTTATGGCTCGTCTTTCCCAGCGTTTCACGTATTTCCTTTTGATATTGACGATGGTGGCGGGCATTCCGCTCGCCGCGGCCCCGCCTGAATCGAACGAGATTTTGCCGCTTTCGCAAGTGCGCGCGGGGATGCAGGGGTATGCCTACACGGTTTTTGCGGGAGACCAGGTGGAAAAGTTTGACCTGGTGGTGGTGGGCGTGATGCCGAATTTCATGGGGCCGAAGCAGTCGATCATTCTGGTGGAGTTGAAAGGGCCGAAGGTGGAACACACGGGCGTGGTGGCGGGTATGAGCGGCAGCCCGGTTTATCTGGACGGAAAGCTGGCGGGGGCCCTGTCACTGAAGCTGGGAGTTTTTACAAAGGAGGCGCTGGCGGGCGTGACGCCGATTGAGGACATTTTGCACCCGCCGGAGCAGAGTGCCGGGATGGCTCCGGGCACGGGGCAATTCGCGTTACCGAACACGGCCGTGGCGCAGGGAGGACTGCCGAACGGCGCGGCGTTGCAGCCGATTGAAACGCCGCTGGTGTTTTCGGGATTCCAGCCGTCGGCGCTGCAGCCTTTTGCGTCGCAATTGCAGAGTTATGGATTTGTGGCCGCGCAAGGCGGAACCGCAGAGGCGCGGCCAGACGATGGGAAGCTGGCGGCGGGAGACATGGCAGGGATGGTGCTGGTGCAGGGCGACGCTTCCATCAATTCGGCGTGCACGGTGACGGCGGTGCGCGGCGACAACGTGTATTTGTGCGGGCATCCGTTTCTGAGTTTTGGCGACGTGCAGATGCCGATGGCGCGGAGCCGCGTGGTGACAACACTCTCTTCGGAACTTGCTTCGACGAAAATTGTGAACATGGGCGGGCCGATCGGCACAATTACCGGCGACCACTCGACCGCGGTGACCGGCAAGCTGGGCGCGCCACCGGCGATGATTCCGCTGGATTTGACGTTTGCGATCGGCGGCGCGGAGAAGAAGCTGCACTTTGAGGTGGTGAATCACCCGAAGCTGACGCCGCTGCTGGTGGCGCTGACGACGTTCAATGGCGTGAGCCAGAATTATTTGTATGGCGAAGGCACCACCCTGCATCTGACCGGGGAAATCCGGTTGAAGGGCCACGTGCCGGTGCAGATCGAAAATACGGTTGCGCCGACGGACAGCATGGCGCCGGACAGCTTGCCGGTTGCGCTGGTGGTGCAGAACGTTTTCGGGCGGTTGTTCACGAACAATTTCGAAATTCCGGCGGTGGAGCACATTACGCTGCGCGTGGAAAGTATGCCGGGGCGGCAGTCGTACACGGTGGACAGCGCGTGGCTGGAAAAGGGCGAAGCGGCGCCGGGCGAGACGCTGAAGGTGCGCGTGCTGCTGAGGCCGTATCGCGGGGCGGCGCGGATTGAAGAGACCACGGTGCGTGTGCCGGACCAGATGGCGCGCGGGACAACGTTGCGCGTGCTGGTGAGCGATGCAGACTGGATGAATCGCGCGTCGCGTGGATTTGTGTTTGGCGGAATGGCTGGCGGTGGCGGATCGGACGGGCTGGATCAACTGATCGCGCTGATGAATCGCGAACGGCACAACGACCGGCTATACGTGGGCCTGTTTGTGCCGGCGCCGACGCTGGTGTGGGACGACAAGGAATTGCCCAACGTGCCGCTCTCGCAGATCAACGTGGTGGATGGGCGGCCGGGGCCGGGCAGCGTGCAGGTGCTGCGCGAATCGCTGGCCAGTGAATCATCAATCATGCTGGGCGGCCCGGTCTCCGGGCTGATCTCATTGAATTTGCAAATCCGGTGAAAATTTCTATGTCAAAGCGATTTTATCGCCTCATCGTGCCGTGCGTACTGCTGGGCATCGCGGCCACTTCCCTGTTGGCGGAGCATACGCGCCGGTGGCGGCAATCCACATACGAAGAGTTTCAGAAGGGCAAGGCGCAGGGCGTGGCGGTGCGCAGCGATGGGCACCTGGAGTTGGCGCCGAAATTTTCGCTGCTGGCGGATGCGGATGCTTCGTATTTGTGGTCGTTGAAGACGGATGCGAATGGCGTGCTGTATGCGGGTGGCGGATCGCCGGCGAAGGTGTTCCGGTTTGAGGGCAGCGGGAAGCCGAAGATCGTTTTCGAGTCGACGGATTTGCTGGTGCAGTCGATTGCGTTTGACGGCAAGGGCGCGCTGTATGTGGCGACTTCGCCGGACGGAAAGGTTTATAAGGTTTCGGCCTCGGGCGAGAAGAGCGTGTTTTTCGATCCGAAGTCGAAATACATCTGGGACCTGGCGTTTGGGAAAGATGGGACGCTGTTTGTAGCGACGGGCGACAAGGGGCGCGTTTACAGCGTTGGGCCGGATGGAAAAGGCGAGTTGTTTTACGCCAGCGACGAAGCGCATATCAAGGTGCTCGGGTTCGACGGCAAAGGCAATTTGCTGGCGGGGACGGAACCGAACGGACGGATTTTACGGATTACGCGCAACGCTGAGCGGGCGGCGAAGAGGAAAACGCCGGAGGAAAGCGTCGCGGACGGATTTGTGATTTATGAAACGTCGAAGCGCGAAGTGACTTCGATTGCGGTTGGGGCGGACGGGTCGCTGTATGTGGCGGCGATTGGGGAGAAGAACCGGCCGGGAACGGCGGCGCCGTCGGCGGTGATTGCGACTTCGCAGGGGACGACGACGATAACGAACATAACGCCTGGAGTGGTCCAGGGCGGCGTGCCGTTTCTGGCGTTTCCGCAGGCGATTTCGAGCAGCATTTACCGGATTTCCGCGGATGGCGCGCCCGAGGAGATCTGGAGTTCACGGGATGAGATTGTGTATGCGTTGGGATTGAATTCGGACGGGCGGTTGCTTGCGGGTACGGGAAACAACGGCGCGCTGCTGGTGATTGACGGGCGCGGCGTGTATGCGCAACTGGCGAAATCGGGATCGTCGCAGATAACGGGAATTTCGCGGACAAGCGGCGGAAAGGTGTATCTGTGCACGGCGAATCCCGGGAAAGTGTTTTCGCTGGGGCCTGAGTACGAGGCGGAAGGCACGTTTGAGTCGCAATCGTTTGACGCGAAACTTTTTTCGCAGTGGGGACACATTGAATGGTGGGGGCCCCCGGCGATGAGCGCCACGGCGAAGGGCAGCAAAGAGCCGCGACTGGAGTTTTTTGTGCGCACCGGGAACACCGAGGATCCAGGGAAGGAATGGTCGCGATGGTTCGGGCCGTATAGCTCGCCAGGAACGCAGATTGAGGCGCCGGCGGCGCGTTTTCTGCAATGGAAAGCGGTGATTCACGACGGGCGGCCGGGCGACGGGATCGATTGGGTGAGCGCGGCGTATCTGCCGAAAAATGTGGCGCCGGTGATTGATGGGATTGCGCTGCAGGAGCCGGGCACGCGGGCGCAGACGCAGGTGGTGATTACAGGGCAAGCGACGAGCGTGAGTTTGAAGCAGCCGGCTGGACCAAATCCGTCGGGCACGGTGATCACTACAACGACCAAGTTTGATCAACAGCCCCAGGGCATCTATCAAAAGGGGTATGCGGCGGTGTTGTGGACGGCGCACGACGACAATGACGATGACTTGCGCTACGCCGTTTATTTTCGCGGGGAAAATCAGCACGATTGGCTGCTGCTGAAAGATAATCTGGACCAGAAATATTATTCGTGGGACGCGACCGCGATGCCGGACGGGGCTTATTACCTGAAGATTGTGGCGAGCGATTCGCCTTCGAATCCGCCGAATGCGACGCTAAAGACCGAGCGCGAGAGCGAGCGATTTGAGATTGATAATACGCCGCCGGTGATTCAGAAGCTGGAAGGCAGCGCGGCGGGGATGAACGCGGACCGTTCGATGGGCGTTGCGTATAATTTCCAGTTTACCGCTATGGATGCGACGAGCGGAATTGAGAAGGCGCAATACAGCGTGGACGGCGGAGACTGGATTTTGCTGGCGCCGGCGCAAGGGATCAGCGACAGCAAGACCGAGAGTTACAGCTTTACTGTGCGGGGCCTGGCGCCTGGGGAGCACACGATCGCGGTGCGCGCGTACGACCGGTTTGATAATGTGGGCGCGGGAAAAACGACGATTAACGTTGAGGGACTGAAGAGGTAAGAGAGAACAGGATTAGCTTGCCGGCAGGATGCCGGCGCTACACATCTAAAGCGCCCGCCTCAGAAGGCGGCCTCTACAAAATCATTAGGCTTTCTTTGGGGCGGATGGCTTGACTAGTTCGGGGCCGGGGGCCTTGGGCTTGTCGGGCTCGATGTAGGCTTCGATTTCGGCGCCGAAGCCCATGCGGCCGTCGCTGTAGGAATCTGCCTTTGCGTGCACAACTCGCGCCTTGCAGTGGGTTTCGTCGGACTTTCCGCCTGTGACTTCGGGGGGCATTTTGATGGTGGCCTCTATGGGCATGCCCACTTGAAGCGGGGCCGAAGTAACAAAGAAAAATCCGCCGCGGGAAACGTTCAGAGCTTCGGTGAAGTGTTCGCTTTTATCTCCGGCAAGATTAATGGTGCGGAAGCGCAGGGGGATGCGCAGGCGATAGCGCTCGAGATGTCGGCGTTCAGAAGGGGCCATTTCGTTTTTTGCGCGTGCAGCGGGGAGGGAGCTCGCGCCGACGTTAAATCTCTGAACCCTAAGAGTATCACTCGTGGCGGGGTGGTCAAGAGGTACGAGGGGGTACGGATGGGCTATGAAGTCCGCTTGCCGGCGAGAGGCGCTGTACCAGGCTGTCCCGAATCAGCCGAAAACAGAGACGGATGTCCGCTACCTTCTGGCCACCCCAATTGCTCTGGAGGGGACGATTTGCACTACACTGGGGGTATGGCGAGCACTAACCCTAGCCCGGACCTTTCGGGGACCTCCATCGAGTGGAAAACCATCGAGGAGGCGCATGAGCGGATTCGTCCGCGGATTCACCGGACGCCGGTGATGACCAGCGAATCGCTGAATGCGATGAGCGGCGCGGAACTGTTTTTCAAGTGCGAGAACCTGCAAAAGACGGGATCGTTCAAGATACGCGGCGCGACCAACGCGATTTTTTCCTTGAGCGACGAAGAGGCTTCGCATGGCGTGGTGACGCATTCGAGTGGAAACCATGCGGCGGCGGTGGCGCGGGCGGCGGCATGGCGGGGGATTCCGGCGTGGATTGTAATGCCGAAAAATGCGCCGGCGGTGAAGTGCCGGGCCGTGGAATCGTATGGCGGGAAGATTACGTATTGCGAGCCGAAGGTTTCCGCGCGGGCGGAAACGGCGAAGCGCATCCAGACGGAAACCGGCGCGGCAATGATTCACCCGTACGACGACGACCGGATTATCGCCGGGCAAGCGACCGCGGCGAAAGAACTGCTGGAAGAGATTCCCGACCTGGACGCCGTGTTGGCGCCGGTGAGCGGCGGAGGACTCCTTAGTGGGACGTGCCTGGGCGCACGAGGATTGAATCCGGAGATTCGCATTTATGGTTGCGAGCCGGAACTTGCCGACGATGCATACCGTTCGCTGAAGACCGGCACGCTGCAGACGATGGAATCGAGCGATACGATCGCGGATGGATTGCGCGCTTCGCTGGCGGCGCGTACGTTTGCGATTCTGCGGAAACAATTGGCGGGGATTTTGCTTGTGGGCGAAAAAGAGATTGTGGAGACGATGCAACTGGTGGGGCAGCGGATGAAATTGGTGATTGAGCCGTCGAGCGCGGTGGCGTTGGCGCCGCTGTTGCGGGCGGGGGGAGTGCCGGGGTTGAACCAAAGAGTGAGGAAGGGAAAGCCGGCGGCGAAGATTGGGATCATTATTTCGGGTGGGAATGTTTAGGGCGCGCGGTTACCCCCAAACCTATTCACATATAACTTCTAACTTCGTAGAACAATCTTAAGTTGAGGTCCTTCGGCTATCCTTGTCGGATAGCCTCAAGGATGACAACTTTTGCATTGTGTCGTACACGGACGGCAACGCTCACTTATTTCGGCAACTAGTGCTTGGGTGTTTTGACCGGGTCGGGTGGACGCGGCGGTAGCACCTTGGGATTTGCCTGCAGGGCTTTCAGAATTTCGGAGATGCCGCGCTCGAGTTGCGGGTCGCGCCCGTCAATCACGGAGGCCGCGTCGTTTTCGACAACGATGTCCGGATCAACGCCGTGGCCTTCGATGACATATTGGCCTGCCACGGAACCCGTGGCGGCTTCGGGCACAAAGACCTGGCCGCCATCGAGCAGCGGGCCGCGGCCGCTGATACCCACGACTCCCCCCCAGGTGCGCTTGCCAATTAGCGGGCCAAGCCCTGACTGACGGAACATGTAGGGAAAGATGTCGCCGTCGGATGCGGAGGTTTCGTTGATCAGGCAAACTTTCGGGCCGTAAAACACGGAGTCGGGATAGGTTTCTGTCTGCTTGTCCAGGCGATCATACTCGACGCCCAAAAGTTGGCGGCGCAGGCGCTCAATGAGCATTTGGGAAATGTTGCCGCCCCCGTTGCCTCGCACATCCACGATCAAAGCCTGCTTGCGGATTTGCGGGTAGTACGTCTTGATGAATTCGCGAATGCCGTCATCGCCCATGTCCGGGATGTGGATGTAGCCGACTTTGCCGCCGGTGGCCTTGTCCACGGCTTCGCGGTTGTGGTTTACCCATTCCAGATAAATCAGGTTGGTCTCGCTGGTGATCGGGCGATAGGTGATCTTGTGCGAGCCTTCGAGCGTAGGTTTGGAGTTCACGGTCCACTGCACGGGACGATTGGCTTTGTTGCGGAGGAATTGATAGGGATTGTCTTTCGGCGTCAGATCCTGGCCGTCGATGGCGAGGATATAGTCACCTTCTTTCACGTCCACGCCGACTTCCGTGAGCGGCGAGCGGTAGATTTCTTCCTGATTCTGGCCGCGGAAGATTTTGGCGATGCGGTAACGGCCGGCAGCGGCATCGAGTTCGATCCGCGCGCCGGGCAGAGCGATCTGGGGCCGCTTGGGCATTTCGATGTCGCCTCCCGCGATATAGGCGTGGGAGACGCTGAGTTCGGCAACGAGTTCACCGAGCACGTAATTCAAATCGGAGCGATGGGCGACGTAGTCAACGAGAGGCCGATATTGCGCCAGCAGCGCGGTCCAGTCATATCCATGCATATTTTCGACGTAGAAGAAGTCGCGGTAACGGCGGCCGACTTCGTTGTACATCTCCACCCATTCTTCGTGGGGGACGCGATCGACCATGAGGTTGGCAGTGGAAATGGTTTTGGGACTGCCCTTCCCTTCCGGTTTGGCGTCAAAGAGCTTGAAGCCAGATTCATCACGGACGATGACCTTGCTGCCGTCCTCGGAAACATCGAACCCCTGAATTTTTTCCGCGAGCGTGGTTTCTTTGCGGTCTTTGAATGAGAAGAGGACCAGGTCGGTGTCCGGGTAAGACTCCCGGCCGTAGAAGGGAGCGCCATCACGCGAATAGAGGAGATGGTCCTTGGTCGCGACGATGCGGAAGAAATTTTCGGCATCCACGGGCACGCGGGTGACGCGATCGGAAAGGCCGTCGAAGTCGATCTTGATGTATTCCTTCTTTTTTTCAGGCTTTTTCTCGTCCTTCTTTTCTTCTTTCTTGGCTTCTTTCTTTTCGTCTTTCTTTTCCTTGTCGGTGTCCTTGCCCTTGTCGGCGCCGGCTTCGCCTTCCTTGGTTACGGTGACTTCGTCGCTTTCCGGCGGGAAGGGGTTCTTGGTGTCTTTGCGCAAAGCGAAGGCGTATAGGGAGTTGCCGCGATTGGTGGCGTAGTTGAACTCGATCAAGCTGAGCTGCGGGTAAAACGTACGTGTGCTGAGGAAGTAGAGATAGTTGCCTTCGGGGTCCCACGAGGGGGAACCGGTGTCGAAATATTCATCGGTGACGCGGTGGGATTGGCCGTCGACAGCGCTCCAGATATAGATCGAGCTGAAATTATTGGGATTGTCGAGGCAATAGGCGAGATGACCGCCCTCGGCCGACCAGGCGTAATCGTGGACGCGGCCACGGGGATTTTCGGCGACGGTAGTGACTTTTTTGTCGTCGAGCGTCAGGACATAGAGTTTGTTCTTTGCGTCGCTGAAGGCGATGCGCTTGCCATCGGGCGCCCAGAGCGGTTGATAGAGCATGGCGTGAAAGCCATGGGTGAGTTCTTCGGGCTTGCCGGAGCCGTCCTGATTGATAGTGTAAAGCTCTTCTTCACCGTCGAGGTCGGAGATGAACAGGATTTTCGAGCCGTCGGCCGACCACTGCGCGGACTTGTCGTGGGCGTTCGAGGAGTTGGTGAGGTTGCGCGTGGGCCCCTTTTCGATGGGCGCGGTGAAGACGTCGCCGCGCGCGACGAACAAGGCGCGTTCGCCCTTGGGGCTCAGGCTGAAGGATTCGATGTTGCTGGCGGCGGAAACATGCGAGGGACGCATGGCGAGCGCATCGGTGGGAACGGTGATGGAGATTTGCTTCGATTGGCCGCTTGCGATGTCGTAGATGTTCAGCTCGCCATCGGATTCATAGACGATCTGGCTTTTGTGATCGGTGCTGGGCCAGCGGACGTCCCACTTGGTGCTGTGGGTGAGCTGGTCCGTCTTTTTTGTTTTTACGTCATAGGCGTAAAGATTGAGCGTGTCGTCCTTGTCCGATGAATAGAAAATTTTGCCGCCGACCCACATGGGATCGCGATGCGCTCGCGGGTCGTCGGTGATTTTTTCGGCGGCGTGAGTCTTCAAATCGAAGATGTAGAGCTGCTGGGCCCAGCCGCCGGAATAGCGCTTCCAGGTGCGGAAATCGCGGAAGAGCGGCGAGTAGACGACTTCGGAGCCATCGGGAGAGAAATCGCCGGCGCCGGAGAAGGGCATGGGCAGAGCCTGCGGGAGGCCGCCGTCGGGCGAAACGGTGTAGAGACGATTGTCGCCGAGATCGAAGTGCTCGCGCAGGGAGCGAAACACAATGGATTTTCCATCAGGGGTCCAGCCGTAGACCTGATTGTCGTAGCCCCAGCGCGGTGTGAGCGGGCCGCGGGCGGGATAGAACGTCAACTGCTTGGGGACGCCGCCGGTCACTGGGATGACGTAGACCTGCTCGTCGCCGTCGTACTGCCCGGTGAATGCGATCCATTTGCCATCGGGAGAGAACTTGGCGAAGACCTCGACGCCGGGATGCGCGGTCAAGCGAGTGGCCAGGCCGCCAGAAGTGGCGGCGAGCCAGAGATCGCCGGCGTAAGTGAAGACAACTTTGTCGCCGTGAATATCGGGAAAGCGAAGCAGCTTTGTTTGGGCGTTGGAATTTGCGGCAAATGCAAGAGCGAAGCACAGGCACAACAAGGCAAGAAGCTTGCGAGGAGACATGAAGATCCTTTCCAGTACACGGCGTATCAGGCGAGTGCGGAATAAAAGGAAGGTATTCAGCAGGCCCGCTTGACCCCAAGAGAGTGCAACGAATTGTACACCGAGTGGCGCGAGGAAGGGGAATTGCCGCGGCAGAAAACCGCCGCAGCCGAAAAACCGGAATTCGGGGCGCAACTTTTTGGGCGATTGCGGGGTTATGGTGGGTTGCGCTGGGCTTGGCTGTGGCCGCCTGATGGGATCGGGCTAAGGAGGTGGCGGCCGGCGCGAACGGGTCAAGGCGAAAGATGGTACCGACGCAAACAAGTACAAATTAATGCAAATTTGTTACACCATAGAGGCTGGAAGAGGAGTCAAATCTATGCCGTACTGGCAAACCCAAGCCTCTTTTTTGCATCTGATGGGAAGCAAGAATCAGGTTCCTCGCATGGGGGCGTGAAGACCGTGATTCCTGCGAAGTGGCAGTGGTTGGTCCGGAAGTATTCAAACTCAGGAGCCGATGCGAACCATGAAAATCAGAACGACCGCGATGGGTGTAGTTCTTGGAACCCTTTCCCTCGCTCTACTCGCAACCCCAGCCATTCAAGCGCAGACCCACCCTGTGCCCGCGCGTGTTACCGCGCAAGTTGACGATACGCGCACCGTTCAGTTGAAAGGCAATGTGCATCCCCTGGCACGCCCGGAATTCGATCACGGAGCAGTTGCCGATTCGCAACCAATGACGCGCATGCTGCTGACGCTGCAACGCGGCGCGGAGCAGGAAACGGCGCTTCAGCAATTAATAGACGCGCAGCAGACCAAGGGATCGGCAAGCTATCACGCGTGGCTGACTCCGGAGCAGTTTGGCAAGCAGTTCGGTCCGTCTGACGCCGATGTACAAGCAGTGACCGACTGGCTGACGCGGCAAGGCTTTCAGGTGGCCAAGGTGGCCGCGGGACGCGGCGCGATTGAGTTCAACGGAACCGTGGCGCAGGTTCGCAACGCGTTTCGCACGGAGATTCACAAGTTCGCGGTGAATGGTGAGGAGCACATCGCCAACGTGAGCGAGCCGGCGATTCCGGCGGCGCTTGCGCCGGTGGTGAAGGGCGTCGCCGCGCTGAACAGTTTCCCCAGGCGTGCGCACTTGCATAACAAGGGTGTGTATCGCTGGCAGCGGGATACCGGGCAGATCAAGCCGCTCTTCACTTTTGGGAATAACCCAGCGAACTTTGCGATGGCGCCCGCCGACTTTGCCAAGATTTACAACATTCCAGCAGGAGCGGACGGCACGGGGCAAACTATCGCCGTGATTGGCCAGTCTAATATCAATGCGCAGGACGTAATCGACTTCCGGAACCTTTTTGGTTTGCCGCAGAATTTCACGCAAGCAAATAACGTTATCGTGAACGGCCCAGACCCGGGCTTGCAGCTTGCCACTGGCGACGAAGGCGAATCGGATTTGGATGTGGAATGGGCCGGAGCGGTCGCACCTAATGCCACGATTCTACTGGTGACTTCATCCACCACGTCATCCAATCCGACCCAAATAACGCAGGGGGTTGATCTTTCCGCCCTCTATGCAGTGGACAACAATCTGGCGTCGGTCATTAGCGAGAGTTACGGGCAATGTGAATTCTTTCTGGGGGCCGCCACGAATCAATTTTTCAACTCCTTGTGGGAGCAGGCGGCGGCGCAAGGAATCACCGTGGTCGTTTCCACGGGGGATAACGGATCGGCTGGATGCGACCCGACCGGAGTCAGTCCGAACGCCGCGGTCAACGGGTTAGCGGTGAGCGGCATCGCTTCCACACCCTTCAACGTGGCGGTCGGCGGAACGGATTTTGACGCTACCGCGCAGCCGGTGACGCCTCCGAACCAGTTTTGGAGCGCGACGAACGGCCCCACCTTCGCGTCAGCGCTGATGTATATACCGGAAACCACTTGGGACGATTCCCTTTGCGCAATCAATTTCCCTCAGGCCTGCAACGCCGTGGATCAGCAGGGAGCCGACCTGGCCGCTGGAAGCGGCGGCCCGAGCAATTGCGCCATCTTCTCGGGCAGCAATTGCAGCAAGGGGTATGCGCTTCCCGCCTACCAGACAGGTTTTCATACCAGCCAGTCTCCAACTGTGCGCACACTCCCTGACGTATCCCTCTTCGCCAGCAACGGGCAGAATGGCGTGGCGCTCATCACGTGCCAGGCCGACGTGAATCTTAACAACGCCTCGTGCAGTTTGAGCAGTCCGTTCACGGACTTCACCTTGGTGGGAGGTACGTCTGCGGCAACGCCACCGTTCGGCGCGATCGTGGCCCTGATCAACCAGGCCAACGGCGGCGGGCGACAGGGGAACGTGAATTACGGGTTGTACTTCCTGGCGGCGCACGACACCAATTACACCGGCAATCTTTGTAACTCTTCCCTGCCGGCGACTCCGAATGCTGCTTGCATTTTCAACGACGTGACGAAAGGCAATATCGGCGTTGCGTGCGTGAAAGGCAGCACGAGCAATGTGGATGGCAGCACATCGTGGTGCCAGGGCGCTGGATCCACGTTCGGCGTCACCGTTGCAAACGGAAGTGTTGCGTATGGCGCAGGCCCGCAATACGACCTGGCGACGGGACTTGGGTCGGTGAACGTAACCAACCTTCTTGCCAAGTGGAGTACGTTTGCTCGAACCGCTACAACGACCACCGTTACGAGTCCAACTGGGGGAACGCCCTCGGGAACTCCGTTCACGGCGACGGTAACGGTCACACCAGCGCCACCAACCTCATCCGCGGCAATGGCGGAGGATGTTTCTTTGACGGCGCTGGCGAGCGATCAGACCACAGTTCTTGGATCACTTGGGCCATCGTTCCCGCTTACCTCGGGAGTTGCAACCGTCACAACGAATCTTCTGCCGCCAGGAACAGCTTTTGTTTCGGCTACTTACGGCGGAGACTCAACACATGCAATGAGCACCTCTACACCTGCGGCGTTAGCAGGGACGGTGACTGGCGCAAATTTCGCCAGCAAAACGACGGTGAATTTCGTGACGTTTGACAGCAACCGAAATCCTCACTTGAGCACCTCTCCGTCACCGGTGCAGTACGGATCACCGTACATCTTGAACGTGGTTGTGACCAAGTCCGACGGCACGAACTGCGCGTTTACCTACCCCAAGACGGTGTCGCCGATTCCCTGCCCTGTG
>Ga0137415_10001391_pt1 | contig 23879 bp, 22 predicted proteins | sample CZODoug3_1_1_16f_FD_183082 | JGI IMG/M metagenome (GOLD analysis project Ga0137415, IMG submission 183082) | Vadose zone soil fungal communities from Angelo Coast Range Reserve, California, USA - CZODoug3_1_1_16fungal (Hybrid Assembly) | ecosystem: Environmental > Terrestrial > Soil > Vadose...
ATAACCGACCGACGTCCTCCCAGGTCCGGTAGGTGGAGACGTGGACGTAAGCGAGCATCTCGCTGTAGCCCGGCATCGCCGGCTCCGGCACGAGCTTGGGGACGTCCTTTGCCGTCCATCGCCGCCAGGTACCGCCGTCCGCCAACTTGCCTTCCTTGTGCACGAGACCCTTCAACGGCGTGGCGCTGGCGTAGAAGGTGCGCCCGGGCGGGCCGAGGAGCACGTAGTCGGACACGCGCCGCGACTGCGTCCCTTGCAGGTAGGCGAAGTCGCCGAAATAGTCGGCGAAGAAGTTGGACGCCGCATCGTCGGTGCGCGTCACCAGCTCGAGCACGTCTCCGGGCTCGAGCTGCGGGAAGGAGACGACGCGCGCGCGCAGGTCGTAGTACAGCCCGTACCAGGGCTCGGAGAGGTTGCGTTCCCCTTCCGACTTGCTTTCGAGCACGGTGCCGTCCTTCTTGAAGATGCGGGCGCGCTCGACCTTCACCACCTGCTGGTCGGGGGAATACTGCACGCTCTGGGCGCGCGCGGAATCGACCCCGCGTGCAGAGTTCGCCCGCAGCACCAGCTGCCGCGTGCGCGAGGAAAGCCCGTTCGCAAATACCTTCACCACCGCGAGGTCCGCCAGCACCTCGACGTCCTCGCCCGCGATCGGGGAGAGCTTCGCCAGGTGCTTCGCGTCGTACAGGTATGGAGCTGCGTACCGCTCCTCCGGCCGGATCGATCGGACCAGCTCGCGCAGGGTCGGATTCTGCGGGCGCAGCGAGAGCGCGCGGGTAAACGCGGCGAGCGCACCGGAATCATCCTTCGCCCGCAGCCGGTGGCGTCCGAGCTGCTCGTGCGGCTCGGGATCGTCCGGCGCGAGCGCGAGGGCCTGCGCGTACGCCTCCTCCGCCGCGTGGAGGCGCCCGTTTTCCGAGAGCAGCCCGGCGGCGCGGAGCCGCGGGTACAGGGTCGACGGCTCGATGGCGAGCGTCTCGCCGAGGAGCTTCAAAGCGCCGTCGAGGTCGCCGCGGTCGAGCGCCAGCGAGGTCAGGTCGCCGCGCGCCTCTGCTTCGTCGAATCGGAGCGCCAGGGTCTTTTTCAGCTCCGCCATCGCTTCGTCGTCGCGGCCGAGCCGCCGGTAAGCGGAGGCCGCGGCACGGCGGGCGCGCGACAGGTCGGGCCGCGCCTTCGCGGCATCGATTCGCAGCAAGGCAGCCCGCGCGGAGAGCCCGACCGCATCGAGAGCGCGCGCTTCGGTCAGCATCGGATCGACCCACCGCGGCGCGGAAGACCGCGCCTTGCTGGCCAGCTCGAGGGCCGCCCAGCCTTCACCGCGATCGAGGCGGTAGTTCGCCAGCGCGTCGAGCAGCGCCGCGTTCTCCGGATGGGCAGCGAGCGCGGTCTCCAGTGCCCCGCGGCGCTTGTTGGCATCGCGATCCTCGAGGCGCGCCAGGCGAAGCGCCGCTTCGGGCTCGGTCGGGACGAGATCGGTGACGCGCTCCATCGCGCGCAGCGGCATCCGCTCGGTATCGTCGGTCGGTCTGCGCCATTGCAGGAGCACCGCGAGGTCCTCCTGCGCGCGCGCATCGCGGGGACTGGCGGCGGCAGCTATCCGCAGCTCGTCCCAGGCGTCGACCGGCTTTTTCACGGGGGAGGGATGGATGCGACCTCTCTCGCTGATCGCCGCGAACGCCGGCGCCTTCGCCTGAGGGGCGAGCGCAGCCTTCGCCAGGGCGACGAGAGGGACGTCCTTCGCGTCCGCCACGCGCAGGGAAAAGCCGAGCCGCCCGTGATTGTGCGCGATCTTCAGGAGCAAGAAATTGTCGCCTGCCCGCAGCTCGCCGGCGAACGATCTCTGATCGAAGCGCGACGGGTGCACTGCGGGGTCCTCGTGGACGAGTTTGCCGTTCAGCCAGACCCGGGTGGCGCCGCTGGCGCCGAAGTGGAACACCACCGCTTGCGCCTGGGCTGCGCGCAGCACCGTTGCCGCATACACCGCGACGTCGGAGCGCGGATACACCGCGGCGGAGAGATCGACGAACCCGTACGGCGCGTGGCCTTGCGGAAGCGCCCGCCAGGTCACGTCGTGCTCCTTGCCGGCGTATACCGCCTTTGGGTCGTAGCCCTCCTTCTCCGGAGGATATTGCGCGAGCAGCCCGCTGCGGCCGTCGTTCTCGAAGGGTCCGATGATGCTCCAGGTCCGGATCGGCGCGACCTGGTCGAACGAGGCGGCGGCTCGAGGGAGCTGCCCCTGGGCGATCGCCAGCTCGCCGCGCATCTCGGTCGCGAGCGCGCGGACGTCGGCCCGGGCGAGCGGCGACTTCGCGACCTTCTCCAAGGTCATCAGCAGCGGGCCGAGATCGCCATCCCCGTCGCGCCGCTCGTACAAGCGGAACAAGTCCGCGATCGCCTGCGGCCGGTCGAGGCCGGCGAGCACCCGGGCCTGCAACGCGGGCGTCGCCTCGTCGAGAGGAGCGGCGGCGACAGCAAGCGTGGCGAGGAGGAGAAGGCTGTGCATGCGTTCGGGCTCCCGAGGGGCGAGCAGAGCAAGCCCACCCACCGCGAAGCAACGGCGGATCGACTGGCCCCATTCCTCGGGAGCGCTGATTCATGCTGTACCGCGTCAAGCGCATGGACGCCAGCCCCTCTGCCGGAGGGCCGTTCACTCCTACGGAGCCCGTGCGAGCGTGCGCACCTCGACTCGCGCTGCTCCCGCGATGAGGAGCGCGTCCGCCGCGGCGGACGCGGTAGCGCCCGTGGTCAGCACGTCGTCGATCAGGCAGATGCGGGCGCCGGGGACCTCACCGGTCGTTGCGAACGCGCCGCGGACGCTGCGCTCGCGCGATGTGCGGTCGCGTCCCACCTGCTGCCCCGTCTCACGTACACGCCGGAGCAGCGGCACGACCGGCAGCCGGAACCGTTTCGCCGCGCCGTGCGCGAGCAGCCTCGCCTGATCGTACCCGCGCTGCCGCAGCCGTCGCGGATGGAGCGGAATGGGCACCAGGACGTCCGATTGTGGCACCGCGCAGGCTTCGAACAGCACGGCTAGCGCGGCCCCGAGATCCTCGCGCTTTTCGTACTTGAGGCGATGGATGGCGTCCGCCAGCGCTCCGCCGTGCAGGTACGGCGCGCTCGCGAGCGCAAACCGCGGCGGATGCGCGCGGCAGTGTGGGCACCTGCGCGGCTTCAGCGCCGGAAGCAGCGATTCATCCTGGGGAACTCCGCACACCGGGCACCCGGCCGGGACCGGCAGCAGGGTTTCCGCGCAGACCGCGCAAAAGGGCGACTCTCCGGGGACCTCGCAGGCCGCGCAGCGCGGTGGAAAGACGAGATCCAGCACTTCCAGCGCGAGGCGCCGCAGAGGCAGGGGAAAGGCCATCGTCCCCGCCAGTGCATGCACCGAGCCAGGCTTTCTACTCTTCTCCGATCGCGGGGGGACCGATGAGGACGACCCGAGGCATCAGGGTGCGGTGCAGGCCCGCGATCTCTCCATCGTTCCAGCGCTTGGCTTCCGCCAGCATGCGCCGCACCGCGCGGAGAAAGCTCCGCGTCTCGATGCCGAGGAAGTCCGGCGGTGCCGCTTCCAGTTTTCCAAGCGCGGACGTGAGCAGCTTGACGCACCCGCGCGGCTGGTGCTGCACGAACGCCTTGTGCCCCGCCGCAGCGAGCTGGATGAGGCCCTGCACGAACAGCCTGGGCTCGTCCTCCAACTCGAGCCACAGCTCTTCCCACACCTCGTGCGCGTCGAAATGCAACCCGCGGTTGAACAGGTCCGCTCCGCGCGCCAGCGCATTCCAGGGCGGCACGGCCAAGCTCAGCACAGGACGCTTTTGGACTTCACGGTCGCGCCATCATCCGCGATCTCGTAGACGAGCGGCGCCCCGGTGGCCAGCTCGAGCGCCACCACCTGCTCGCCGGTGAGCTGGTCGAGCCGCATCACGATGCTGCGATTCGAGTTCCCGTGTGCGACCACCAGCACGTTCTTTCCCTGGCGCAGGTCGCCCGCGATGCAGCGGTCGAAGAACGGCAGCGTCCGCTTCGCGGTCAGCTCGAGCGACTCCCCGTTGGGCGGCGGAACGTCGTACGAGCGGCGCCAGAGCTTCACCTGGTCCGCGCCGTACCGCTTGGCGGTGTCCTCCTTGTTCAGGCCTTGCAGGTCGCCGTAGTGCCTCTCGTTCAGGGCCTGGTCGCGGATGATCGGAAGTCGCACGCCCATCGTATCCAGGACGATGCTCAGCGTCTCCTCGGCGCGCGACAGCACGGAGGTATAGGCGACCTGGAAGCGAAAGCCTTTCAGCAGCTCCCCCGCGCGGCGTGCCTCGGCCCGTCCAGTTTCGGTGAGCGGAACGTCCACCCAGCCCGTGAAGCGGTTTTCGAGGTTCCAGAGGGATTGCCCGTGTCGCACGAGGACGAGGGTCGGCATGGGGCGCGCTTCTACACAGCGTCCCGGCATCGCGCAAGGACGCCCCCCATTCACTTGTGATACGGCCCGCCGTGGAGGATCTCGAACGCCCGGTACAACTGCTCCAGAACGACCACGCGGGCGAGCCGGTGCGGCAGCGTCAGCGGGGAAAGGCTCCAGACGAGCTTCGCCTGGTCGCGGACGTCCTGCGCGAGGCCCTCGTCGCCTCCGATGCAGAGCGTGAGCGGCTGCGACGAATCGCGCAGCCTCGCCAAGCGATGCGCGAGCTGCGGCGAGGTGAGCAGGCTTCCCCGCTCGTCGAGCGCCCACAGCTCTCCGCGAACCTTGCCGAGCAGCGACTCCGCTTCGCGCAGAGGCCCTTGCGCGCGAAGCTCCAGGATCTCCAGCTCCGCGAAGCGGCGGATCCGCTCCGCGTACTCCTGCGCCAGCTCCGCGGTGGGTCCCTTGTCCTTGCCTGCCGAGACGAGCCGGATCTTCACTCCACCTCGATGCGCGGAGCGTCGGCCCAGAGGCCTTCGAGATCGTAATGCGTCCGCTCGTCGGCGTGGAACACGTGCACCACCACGTCGCCGAAGTCGAGCAGCACCCAGCGCCCTCCGCTCTGCCCCTCGCTGCCGATCACCCGGTGCCCGTGCGTGGTCAGCTCCTTCTCCACGCCTTCGGTGATGGCCTCGAGCTGCCGATCGCTCGCGCCGCTTCCGATCACGAGGAAGTCCGTGTATCCGGATACTCCCCGCAGATCGAGCACCACCACGTCCTCCGCCTTTTTCTCCAGCGCCGCGCGGGCGGCAGCGACGGCGGTGCGCTGCGAGTCCTCGTCGATGCGCGCGGCAGCGCGCGCCGCGGCGAGATCGGGAGCTGCGTGGTGCTGCGACAATGCGATCTGCGTGGGGCTCCTGGCCATCCTCTTGTTTCCTCCCTTGCTCATGTACGGACCTGGCCGTCTCCCCGCACCACGTACCGCGTGCAGGTGAGCTCTCGCAGGCCCATCGGACCATATGCATGCAGCTTGCTGGTGCTGATGCCGATCTCGGCGCCCAGACCGAGCTCGCCGCCATCGTTGAAACGCGTGCTGGCGTTCCAGAGAACGCAGCTCGCGTCCACTTCATTCAAGAACCGCTGCGCCAGCTGAGGGTCGCGCGTCACGATCGACTCGGTATGCCGGCTGCCGTACCGGGCGATGTGGCGCAAGGCGCCGTCGATGCCGTCGACGACCGCAACCGCGAGCTTCAGGTCGAGGAATTCGCGCCCGAAATCATCCTCCATCGCCGGGACGCCGCCCGCCACCAGCGGAAGGGCGCGCTCGTCGCAGCGCAGCTCGACGCCCGCCCCCCGCAGGGCCGTTGCAAGCCTGGGAAGCGCCTCCGGAGCTCTCCCGACGTCCACCAGCAGGCACTCGAGAGCGTTGCACACTCCAGGCCGCTGCGCCTTCGCGTTGACGGCGATGCGACTCGCCATCGCCAGATCCGCATCGGCCGCGACGTAAAGATGGCAGACACCCTGGTAGTGCTTGATGACCGGCACGCGGGCGCGCTCGGCGACGAAGCGGATGAGCGAAGGGCCGCCGCGCGGAATGCACAGATCGATCTGCTCGTGCAGCTGCAAGAGCTCGTCCAGCAGCGCGCGGTCCGGCGAAACGAGCTGCACCGCGTCTTCCGGGAAGCAGGCCGCGATCGCCGAGTTCGTCTGCAGCGCTTCCGACCCTCCACGCAGCAGCGCCGCATTCCCGCTGCGCAGGCACAGCGCCGCCGCTTCCGCGGTCACGTTCGGACGCGACTCGTAGATCATCAGCACCACGCCGAGAGGCGCCCGGACGCGCTCGACGCGAAGCCCGTTCGGCCGCGCGTACGACTCCACCACCTCGCCGACGGGATCGGGGAGAGCGGCCACCTCGCGCATCGCGGCGGCCATTGCCCGCAGCCGCTTTTCGTCCAGGCGCAGGCGGTCGATGAAAGCGGCTGGCTGGTCGGATGCGCGCGCCAGATCGACCTGGTTGGCGCCGAGGATCCCGGCCGCGCGCTTCTCGACCACGTCCGCCGCGTCGAGCACCAGCTGCCGCCGATCGCGCCGCAAGAGCTGGCGCGCCGCCACCTTCGCGCGCTCCGCCAGCTCGAAGGCAGCCAGCTTCAGCTCCGCGCTCACTGCATCACCACCAGGTCGTCGCGGTGCACGACGCAGTCCAGCAGCCGGTAGCCGAGAGCGGCCTCGATCTCCGCGCTTCTGCGGCCGACGATCCGTCGCACCTCGTCCGCGGAGTACACGGCCAGCCCGCGCGCGAAGGGCGTGCCATCCAGCGTCGAGATCTCCACCGGGTCGCCGGAGGCGAAGCTGCCGAGCACTTCTCGCACCCCGGAGGGCAGCAGGCTCTTCTTCCGCTCGATCAGCGCCAGGCGGGCGCCGTCGTCGACGCGTAGCTCGCCGCGCGCCTTGAGATCCAGCATCCACCGCTTGCGCAGGCCGCGCCGCTCCCCCTGGGCGGAGACGACCGTGCCGACGTCATTGCCCTGCAGGAGCTTCTGCAAGATACCCGGCTCGCCAGGCACGATCGCGCAGGGGACGCCCGCCTCCGACGCCCTCCGTGCAGCGCGGAGCTTGGTGAGCATGCCGCCGCTTCCCACGGACGATCGGGGGTCGCCCGCGAGCGCCTCCACCTCCGGGGTGATCCGTTCCAGGTGCGAAATCCTCTGCGCTGACGGGTCATTGCGCGGGTCTTTCTCACAGAGCCCTGCCGCGTCGGTGAGGATCACCAGCAGATCTGCCTCCACGAGATCGACCACCATCGCCGCGAGGGCATCGTTGTCGCCGAACTTGATCTCCTCGACGCTCACGGTGTCGTTCTCGTTGATCACGGGCACGACCTTGCGGGCGAGAAGTTCGCCCAGCGCGCGCCGCGCGTTCAGGTACCGCCCGCGGTCCGCGATGTCTCCATGGGTGAGCAGGACCTGCGCGCACTGCAGGCCGCGCCGTTCGAGCTCGTCATCGTAGAGGCGCATCAGCCGGCTCTGGCCGGCGGCCGCCGCCGCCTGTTTCAGCGCCATTTCCTGAGGCCGCTGCCGGAACTGGAGCCGCTCCACTCCCAGCGCGACCGCGCCGCTGCTGACCACGACCGGAGTCCGCCCCCGGGCGATGGCGGCCAGATCGTCGCAAAGGCCCGCGAACTTCTGCCGGTCCAGCGTGGGGGGGCCCGCCTTCCCGCCCGCTCCGGCGAGCACTGCCGAGCCGATCTTGATCACCGGCCGCCGGCAGCGCGCGAAGGAAGAGCGGAGGGAGTTGGTCATCCGTTGCCATCTCCAAATGTAGCAAAGGCGCGCGCGTGATACATTCAAGACGCCAGTGAGGGAAGATCTCTCGGGAAACACCGCCGGACTGAAGGCCAGCCACAGCAAGCGCTTGCTCGCTACCCGGCGCAGGCGCGTGCAGCAGCGCGAGCTGGTTTCCCCCGAGCTAGCCCGCCATCTAACTGAATTGTCGCGGGAAATCGGGCGACAGCTGGGCGTGCTCATCAACAGGCGGGGTGAGGTCGAGCACGTGATCGTGGGAGATGCCCGGCAGCTCGTGCTGCCGGACGTCGGTCGCGCGCGCGCCGGCCATGCGCGCCTGCGCGGACTGCGGCTCGTGCACACGCACCTGAAGGACGAGCCGCTCACACGCGATGACCTCACCGACCTGGTGCTGCTCAGGCTCGATGCCGTGGCCGCCATCGTGGCGCGCGAGGACGGGTTGCCGGGCAAGGTCTACGTCGCGACCCTGATGCCCTGGAACACGTCGGGCGACTTGTACAATCTCTCCGAGGCGCCCAGCCTCTACGAGCTGGAATTCGACGCCCAGGCGCAGATCGCCGCTCTGGAGCAGGAGATGGCGCGCGTCGCGCCGGTGCGCGCGGTCGGCGTTGCGGGCCGCGCCATCCTCGTCGGCGTGCACACCGGCGACCGGACCGCGGCGGAGGCGTCGCTTCAGGAATTGCAGGAGCTGGCGCGCACCGCCGACGTCCAGGTGCTCGACGTCGTCCTGCAGGGGCGACGGGAGATCGACCCGCGCACCCTGATCGGCGAGGGGAAGCTCGAGGAGATCCTGGTGCGGTCGATGGCGGTGGGTGCGGACCTGCTCGTCTTCGATCGCGACCTGACGCCCTCCCAGGCGCGGCACATCGGGGAGGCGACCTCGCTGCGCATCCTCGATCGGACGCAGCTCATCCTCGACATCTTCGCCCAGCGGGCGCAGAGCGCCGACGGAAAGCTTCAAGTCACGCTGGCGCAGCTCAGGTACCTGCTGCCGCGCCTGGTGGGCCGGGACGAGTCCCTCTCCCGCCTGGCGGGCGGAATCGGGGGGCGCGGACCGGGCGAGACGAAGCTGGAGATCGATCGCCGCCGCGTCCGCGAGCGGATCTCGGCCTTGGAGTCGCGCATCGACCAGCTCTCCGGCGATCGGGCGACGCGCCGGCGCCAGCGCAACCGCACCGGCGTGCCCGTGATCTCCATCGTCGGCTACACGAACGCCGGGAAGAGCACGCTCCTCAACGCGCTGACCGACTCTGCGGTGCTGGCAGAGAACAAGCTGTTCGCGACGCTCGATCCGACCTCGCGCCGGCTGCGCTTTCCGCGCGATCGCGAGGTGATCATCACCGATACGGTGGGCTTCATCCGCGGCCTGCCGAAAGACCTCTTCGCCGCCTTCCGCGCCACGCTGGAGGAACTGCAGGACGCCGATCTGCTCCTGCACGTGGTGGACGCGAGCGACCCGCGCCACGACGAGCAGGCGGAGGCGGTGGAGCAGGTGCTGTCGTCCCTGCACCTCGGCCGCACTCCGCGGCTGCTCGTGTGCAACAAGGCCGATCGCGCGCCGGAGGCCGCGCGCACGCTCGCCCTTCGCGACGACGGCGTCGCCGTCTCTGCGGCGACGCGCGAGGGATTCTCCGCGCTGCTCGGCTGCTGCGAGGAGATCCTCTGGAAGCGCGGGAAGGTGCTCGCTCCCCGTGGCGAGCCGGAGTTCGCCCGACCGCGCCACGGCGGGCTCTAGAACACATTTCATAACCGGCCTGCGAGTGTTTGCGCTCAAGCGTAGCCGCTAACCGGCCTTCGGCCGGCGCGGCTAGTCGCTGGCGACTACGTTGTTGAGCGCGAATCCCTGTCAGCACGGTCATGACGGGTGTTCTAGAGTGCCCTGATGCTCGTGGCGCTCCTGTTCGGACCGGGCGTGCTGCTGCGCGCGTTCCTCGCGCCCCGCGGGCGCGCCGTGGAAGTCCCGCTTTACGCGGCGGCGTTCTGGGTCGTCGCGTTCTGGTGGCTGCGGCTCTTGCCGGTTCCGTGGCACTGGCCGGTGCTCGGGGTGGGCGCGGCCACGCTGGCCGCCGGTCTCATCCTCGACAGGCGCTGGCCAGACGCGCCTAGCGCATTCGTCTGGATCGCCGGCATCGCCATCTTTGCGGTGCTGGCGCGCTCAGTCCTCGTCGCACCGGGCGTGGACGGCGCGATGCACACCGCTGTCGCCCGTGTACTGGCGGACGCCGGCGGGCACCCGCGCAGCTTCCGGCCCCTCTGGCCGATCGATTTCTTCGACAGCTATCCGGTGGGCCAGCCGACGCTGACGGCCCTGATCGCGGAGACCGCCGGACTCGGTTGGCGTGAATCCGGGCTGGCGGGACACGCCCTCGCGTACGCGCTGGTGGTGATCGCATTCGCCGCGGCCCTCTCGCGCTGGACGGGAGGGCGCGCGAGCGGACTGGTCGCCGGCGTCGTCGCCGTCCTCGCGGCGCGCTCGCCCCTCTACTTCTGGAGCTGGGGTGGCGCCCCCAATGCGATGGGAATCGCGTTCGGTGTGGCCTCGCTGGCCGCTGCCACGGATGCGTTCGCGGATTCGCGCAGCGCGGCGAGCTGCGCGCTGTTCGCCGCGGCCTCGCTGCTCACGCACGGGACCACTGCCGCCGCGTTCACCTACGTGGCTTTGCCGCTGATCGCAATCGCCGTCTGGCGCCGGCCGGCGCTGCGAAACGGGGCGCTGCGGCTCGCCGCCGCGGCAGCCGCGGTGCTGCTGCTGGCCGCTCCCTACCTCTGCACCGTGCGCCCGCTCCTGAGCAGTGACGAGGTCGCCTGGGTCCGCCAGACCGCCGCGCGCACCGCATCCTGGGGGCTATTCGCGCGCATGTTGCACGACGTCCCGCTGATCGCCGGCGGAGTAGCTCTGCTGATATTGCCGGCGCGCGATCGCACGCGGGCCCTGCTGCCGCTCGCACTCGCCGCGGGGCTGTTGCTCCTGGTGCTGAATGGGCGCTTCTTCATCCTTCCCATCAGTGTCCTGCTCTATCCGGACAGGGTCGCGGTCCTGCTGCTCCTTCCGCTCGCGGCGCTCGCGCACGATGCACTGGCGGCGCGGCCACGGCTTGCTGCCCTGTGCGTGGCGGGCCTCCTCGCCCACGCGGGGTTCCTCCACGCCAGGACCGTAGCCGCCGGGCGCGAGCACGCACTCGCCACGGAGGACGACCTGCGCCTGCTGTCCGCGCTGCCCCGCTGCACCATCCTCACCAACTACGGCGACGCCGGGCAGTGGATCCCTGCCCTCGCTGCACTCCCGATCACCCGGCCGCAGGTGAATGTCCTCTTCTTCGACGAAGTGACTTCGCGCGTGCACCCTTGCGCCGCGTTCCGGGGCGAGAAGCGGCCCTACTTCATCGACACGGTCCCTTGTCCGGGCCCGGCCTGCGCGAGCGAGAGGCGCGAGGGTGGCGCCGAGCTCTTCCGCATCATCGACCCGCGGTTCGAGGTCGACCTCAGGGCGGACCGCTGACGTCGGGCGAAGGCCCGGGCCCGGAGAGCTCGTCGAGGAGCAGCTTGAACGCCAGCAGCGCGCAGGCGAGCGGATAGTACGTTTCCAGATAGCGCCCGGTCGCCGCCAGCGCCCGCGCGCCACGGGGAACGGGAAACGCGATCGCGGCCGCCAGCGGAACCGCGACGCGCGCCCGGCGCAGCAGGTGCAGACCCACGGGGAGGAGCAACACGTAGGAGTAATCCTTGAAGCGTGGCGCGATCAGGGCGTACGCAACGGCGACCAGCATCACTCGCGCAGCCGGGTCGGTACCGCTACGCCGCAGGGCCCGCCCCGAGAGCACCAGGATCCCCGCCACGGCCACCACCGTCGCCGCGGCCGCCAGCGGGGGCTGCGCGACGATATCGCGGATCAACGCGACGAGCGCGGGATTGCTCGGTCCGCGTTCGTCGACGCCCGCCGAGCGGCGGACGAACTCCGCGAACCACTCTGGCGCAATGACCTGCTGCAGACCGAGCATGGCGAGGAAACCCCCGGCGGAGAGCCCGAAAGCTCCCCAGCGCGGCTTCTCGGGGATGGCGAGGAGCGCCAGCAACATCAACGCGGGGGCGATCTTGAGCTGCGCGGTGACGACGATGGCGATGCAGAACCAAGCGATGCGGCCGCGCGAAAGGGCGAGCAGCCCGAGCCAGATCCCGAGCTGCTCGAACATGCCGGGGTTGCCGGAGATCAGATCGATCGATAGAGCCGAGCCGAAGGCGAAGAGGAAATAGAGGACTTCCAGCGCGCTTCCGCGGATCTCGACGAATCGCCGCCAGACCCCGATCAGACCTGAAAACGCGATGAGCTTGAGCAGCAACCAGACGGCGGTGGCTGCGCGCAACGAGAGCAACGACAATGGAGCGAGCAGTGGCGCCGCGATCGGCGGGTAGACGAAGAAGAGACCGTCTCCCAGGTTGACGTAAGGCGTGCGGCCCTCGCGGAACGCGTGTCCCATGGCCAGCCAGATCCGCAGATCCCACTGCGCTTGCGGGCCGAACGCCTGCACGAGGCAGACCAGGGACAGGGTGATCGCCGCAGCGGCTGTCGCCCGCTGGCGCATTCCTATGGGGTCCGCAGGGCGATGACGCGGTCGCGCAATTGGTCGATGGCGTCGAGAAGCGCCTCGCGCACCTTGTCGATGGCCTGCACGCAGGGCGCCGACCGCGCATGCCCGGCGACCGTGCCCGTCCAGGTGACGGTTCCGCCGCGCGCGAGCGTCGCGTCGAGCACCACCACCGCCGTGGCGTTGCCGCTGTTCACGATGCTCGCCTGCGGCTGATCGAGCGGAGGCGCATCCGGCCCCGTTGGCTGCACCGGGCTCGCCGGCGGCCGATCGGTGCGGCGGGCCCGCACGTTCTCCTCGCCCATGGTCGCTTCCCGCAGCGCCACCGTCAGGACCCACGGCTCGCGGTCGGAGTTCGAGACCGACGCGCCGGCATCGCTGAACGCAGCCACCAGCGCCTTGTGCGCGCGCAGCGGCAGGTCCTGCGAGAGCTGGCCGCAGCCGATACCGGGCGTCGGCCGTGCGTCCGCCGGCACCGGCAATCCCAGAGTGACACCGCGCAGCGCCCTGGGGTCGGGACGGGAGTGAACCTGCGCGGGGGTGCAGGCCGCAAGCAGCGCGAGGACGGGAATGAGCGCTTTCATCCCCATCCTCGCAACGCGGGCGTTCAGATATCGAAGTAGAGCGCGAACTCCATCGGCGTCGGGCGCAGCCGCACCGGGTTCAGCTCCTTCTCCACCTTGTAGTCGAGCCAGGTGCTGATCACGTCCTCGGTGAAGACGTCGCCCTTGAGCAGGAACTCGTGGTCCCCCTTCAGCTCGCCGAGCGCCTCCTCGAGCGAGCCGGGCATCTTCGGGACGTCCTTCAGCTCCTCGGGGGAGAGGCCGTAGATGTCCTTGTCCAGGGGATCGCCGGGATCGGTGCGGTTCTGGATCCCGTCCAGCCCCGCCATCAACATGGCGGAGAAGGCGAGGTACGGGTTGCAGGACGGGTCGGGCGAGCGGAACTCCAGGCGCTTCGCCTTCGGGCTCGGAGAGTACATCGGGATGCGGACCGCCGCCGACCGGTTGCGCGACGAGTACGCCAGGTTCACCGGCGCCTCGAAGCCGGGCACCAGCCGCTTGTAGCTGTTCGTGGTCGGACAGCAGATCGCCGCGAGCGCCCGGGCGTGCTTGAGGATGCCGCCGATGTAGTGCATGGCGGTCTCGCTCATCCCCGCGTATCCGTCGCCCGCGAAGATCGGCTTGCCACCCTTCCAGATGCTCTGGTGCGTGTGCATGCCGGAGCCGTTGTCCCCGAAGATCGGCTTGGGCATGAAGGTGACGGTCTTGCCGTTTCGCAGCGCGACGTTCTTGAGGATGTACTTGTACCAGGTCATCTTGTCCGCGCACTTGAGCAGGCTCTCGAAGCGGATGTCGATCTCCGCCTGACCCGCGGTCGCCACCTCGTGGTGCTGCTTCTCCACCTGGATGCCCACCTGCTCCAGTACCAGGACCATTTCGCTGCGGATGTCCTGCAGGGAGTCGGTGGGCGCGACGGGGAAGTAGCCCTCCTTGTAGCGCGGTTTGTAGCCCAGGTTGGGTCGCGTGCCCGACTGCTTGCCGTCGAAGGTGTGCTCGACGGGGCTGCCGGTCTCCCACTGACCCTCTCGCGACTCGATCTTGTAGAAGCCGTGGTTGGGACCGCTATCGTAGGAGATGCCGTCGAAGATGAAGAACTCCGCCTCGGGCCCGAAATAGGCGACGTCGCCGATGCCGGTCGACTTGAGGTACTTCTCCGCTTTCTGCGCGATGAACCGGGGGTCGCGCGAATACTGCTCCTTCGTAATCGGATCGACGATGTTGCAGATGAGCGACAGCGTCGGGTCCTTCATGAAGGGGTCCATCACGGCGGTGTCGGCGTCGGGCACGACCAGCATGTCGCTGGCGTGGATCGGCATCCAGCCTCGGATGGACGACCCGTCGAAACCGAGACCCTCGTCGAACACGGACTCGGTCAGTTCGGAGATCGGGACGCTGAAGTGCTGCCAGAGTCCCATGAAATCCATGAACTTCAGGTCGACCATCACGGCCTTTTTGTCCTGGGCAAGCCCCAGGACGTCCTTCGGCTTCGGCATCGTCTGTTCTCCTCTGTCGGACAGATCCCTACAGCGCCGGCTCGCCTCGCTCACCGGTGCGGATGCGAACGACTTCGTCCACGCTGCTCACGAAAATCTTGCCGTCCCCAATGCGCCCCGTCTTGGCGGCCCGTTCGATCGCTTCCAGGGCCTTTGGCACCATCTCGTCCGAGAGGACGATCTCGATCTTCACCTTTGGCAGGAAGTCGACGACGTACTCGGCTCCCCGGTACAATTCGGTGTGTCCTTTCTGACGACCGAAGCCCTTCACCTCCGTGACCGTGAGGCCGAGAACGCCCACGTCCGCGAGCGCCTCCTTCACCTCGTCGAGCTTGAAAGGCTTGATGATGGCCTCGATCTTCTTCATTGCCGGCGGCTCCCTGGGAAGGGCGCAAGATACCGGCGACGCCGGGCAATGGGAAGCCGATTCGCCCGCGGGACGCTGGTACAGTGAGGACCGTGGGATACGCTGACGAGCGGCTCGAATTGATGGGCCGGCTGCGCAAGAGTGCGCAGGGTCGAACCCTCGCCGACATGCTGCGGCTCGACGCCAAAGCGCTGCGCTTCCACCTCGGGACATCGCTCGCGGACCTGCGCGTGCCGGTGCACGTGGACGGGAGCGTGCAAAGCGCGCTGCACGCCGCGGTCCGCGATCTGTTCTTCCTGCTCGCCCTCCGGCATCGCGCCGCACTTCGCCAGAACGAGTACGACCGCCTCATCCTCCTCGACGGATTCGATCCGCGCGCGGCGCGGCAGACTTCGTTCAATCCTCCTTCCAGCGCCAGGTCCGAGAACGTCCGCAACGCTTTCCTGGAAGTTCCCGAGCTGCACCCTGCCTTGGATGGAGGCCTGCTCGCGAGCTGGTTGTCCTCGGGCAGGCCGGGTCGGGTGCTCGCGGGGACGCTCAATGCGTTGCTCCGGCGTGCGCAGGAGGAGTCCGCCGGCCGCGAGCCTGCCGAGCCGACGACCTGGATCGTCCTGTTGGCGGTGCGGTCGCTCTCGCAGCAGGTCCTCGGTTCGCTGCGAGAGTTTCCCATCAGCGGTCCTGCCGGGCGCCTGATGCACGGAGCGGTTGCCTCGGGTGTGCTCCTGGCGCTGCGGCTCGCCATGCGCGAGGCCGGCGTGCGCGACTCGCCCAGCGGGGCGTTTTGTGAAGCGGCGGCGGCAGCGCTCCCCTGGGTGGGAGGCTTGCGAAGCCTGTGGGGAAGCGGTTTTGCGGGCTACGGAGTGTCTTTCGTCGAGGCGCCCGCGCGGATCGACCACCACCTGCACAGGATCGCGCAGGGCGGCACACCCGAAGAGGTGGCCGCCGACGTCGCCGCGGAGCTGGTCGGCTCGAAAGACGCGATGCGGAAGGCGGCGCGGCACGTGGCGCTCGCGCGAATGCGCTCGGACCTCCTCGTTCTCGTGCGCATGGTCGAGCTGGGCCGTGCACCTCCCTTCTCGGTGGTCGGGCTTTCCCTGAAGAAGAAATATGCCGCACCCGGCGCGCTCGAGCGGGTGCTCGCGGCGCCCGCAGCGCGCAAGGAGATGTACGAGAAGGCTCGAGTCACCGCGAAGGCGGCGACGACCGACGCAGCGCGCGACGCCATCGAGGCCGCGGGCGCGCTGGCGAAGGAGTGGAAGGACGACGGCGCCGGCGCCGGGGTGCCGCAGGAGAACGTGGTGAAGACGTGGGCGACGGCAGTTGCTGCCCTCGCGGCCGATGTTGCCCTCGACGGCGCCGTGGACCAGGCGCAGGCGCAGCTCATCCACCGCCACGGCACCGAGAGCGAAGGCGGGATCGAGACGCAGCACGAGGCCGGCAAGCTCTACTTGATCGGCCTCGACGAGCGTCCCATCCTCATGAAGCGGGTGCGCGCGCCGCAGATGGGTCACCTGTTCTGCGACATGAAGGACTTCACCAAGCGGACCGCGTTCCTGAAAGAGACCGTGGTCGCCGACTTCCTCTCTCGCGAGTTCTACGGCCCCATCCTCACCGCCGCCGCCCGCCACGCCCGCGGCGCTGCCCACCTCGCCGACAAGGGCGGGATCTATCTGAACAACCTGCTCGGCGATGCCGTGAGCTTCTCCGGCGACGTCGTCGCGCTCCTCCAACTCGCCGAGGACATCCGCAGCGCGCTCGGCAGCTACGCGCGCCGGCTCGACAGCGAAGGCTCCCGCGAGGCGGTGGCGAAGGCCACCGCGGCGCTGGAGGAGAAGTTCAACGAACGCCGCCAGCAGCTTGCCGACGAGATGAAGACTGCCCGGGAGGCGCAGCGGCAAGGCAAGCCCGACCCTCTCTCCGGAGAGGAGGCAGGGCCGCGCCTGCGCTCGCTCGAGGCGGAACTGCGCCGGCTCGAGGACGAGCGCGAGCGCGACATCGCGCTCGCCACCGGCGAGAAGCTGGAGGCGGGTATCTTCATCTCCTTCGGCGCCGCGCCCGAGGTGGCCACCTTCGAGGACCACATCTTCGGTCAGATCAAGGTCTCGATCGCGGAGAAGATCAACGAGAGCGCCCGCGGGACCGCGCGCAACGCCGGCGTGCGCGCGCGAGTCGACGCGATCCTCGCATCGGAGCGGAAGCGGCTCGGGCGGCCGGCCCTGGCCTGTCCGCTCCATGTCCTCGTCTCCCAGCAGCTCTCCATGCCCGTGCCACCCGATGTGGCGCTCGCGGTGCGGCGGTCACTTTCCGGCGGAGACATGGAGTCCGCCGAGACCGTGCTCAGCGACGTCGTGCGCGAGTTCGTCGCGGGGCTCGCTTCGCAGGAGATGCACGACGACCGTGGAGACATCTACAACGGCGGCGCCGCCCTCTCCGAGGACGCTCTCGAAGCGTACGTCCAGGCCCGCGGCGAGGACTTCGTCTTCGTGCGCCGCGAGGTGCAGGCGTCCGAGCTCGCCCCGCCGCTGCGGGAGAAGTTCGTCTTCCCCGCGAGCACGCTCCGGCTGGTGATGGCGGTGTCGCCGGCGGCGCAGTCGCTGCAGCAGCTCTTCGTCTTCGTCGGGCGCGCGCTCTTCCGCGGATTCGAGAAGCAGGGCGGCCTCGGCGTCTACGAGATGGTCGCCCGCGAGAACCCGCTCTTCTCCCTGCTCGCGCAACACCATGTTCCCCGCTGGCTCGTCGAGCACCAGGCCAGCACCTGGGCGGAAGCCGACGACGGCACCCCGGTCCTCCTCAGGCGCGTCACATGACCGAACCCCCGGAAAAGAAGATCGTCGAGCACTACCCGCCTCCGCAAGACGAGCCGCCCCCGCCCACCTTCCGGCAGGCGCTCGTGGGTTACGGCTCCATCCTGGCCGCGCTCGTCGCCCTCGGCGTGCTGATCGGCGTGCTGATCAAAGTGCTGCGCTAAACCCTCACGGATCCTCGACCAGCCGGCGGTGCACCTCGATGAGGCCGCGCGAGGCCGCCGCGAAGATCCGCTCGCCAGCGGCTTCGCTCGACAATCCGGGATCGCTGCCGACCCGGCCGTCTGGATACCGCTGCCGGAAATCGTCGGCGGTCCAGGTGACCGGCTGGGGCACCGGGTCGAACCGCTCCATCGGCGGGACGTCCACCACGGAGCGCGGATAGAACCGGCGGACGACCGAGAGCTCCGCCGGCGTGGCATGGTGGCCTTCGCGCGCCCCGAACATCTCCATGATCACGCTGCGCACCTCCGGCAGCTCCCACCATTGCACCGAAAGGCAGCGGGATTCGGGGACCTCGGCGTGCACCTGGGTGCAGGCGGCCTGGAGGATCGCCTTGCTGCCGTGATGCCCGTTGACGAGCAGGAAGCGGCGGAAGCCCTGCTGCGCGAGGCTGTCGATGGCCTCCGTGACCAGAGCGAGCACCGTCGCTGGTTTGAGCGAGATCGTGCCCGGAAAGGCGCCGTGCACTTGCGAGACGCCGAAGGGGATGGCGGGCGCCACCATCGCGTGCCGCTCCTGACCGAGCTCGTTGGCCAGCTCCTCCGCGACGATCAGGTCCGTGCCCAGCGGACCGGAGGGCCCGTGCTGCTCGGTACCGCCGAAGGGCACGACGACGTCGGTCCGTCGCTCGAGGTACTCGTGTACGTCCTGCCAGAGGGCGAGCTTCAGCAGCACGCGGCCGAGTCTACCCCGGATTCTGCACGGCCGAGGAGAGCGTCTTGAGGATCGTCTCCACCAGCGTGAACCAGTCTGTCACAGATGAAGTTGCCCCCACGTCCGTGGGGAGCACCAGCATCTTCGCGCCCGCCTTTTGCGCGACGAGGGAAGCGACGCTCTTGTTGTAGAAGTCCTCGACGAGCAGCGCCTGCGCCCCGTCCTGCTTCATCACGGCGATGAGCCGCGCCAGGTGCTGCGGGTCCGGAGGGATGCCGGGCTTGGGCTCGACGTATCCGATCTCCTCGAGCCCCAGCCACTGCGACACGTAGCTCCAACTCTTGTGATAGGTGACGACCTTCAGGCCCCTGACCCTCGCGATCATGGGGGCCCAGGTCTTGACGCTGGCGTCCACCCGGCCGTTGAACCTCGCCAGGTTCTTCTCGTACTCCGCGCGGCCGTCCGGATCGAGTTGCACGAGCCGCTGCTCGATCTCGCGGGCGATGATCTTCGCGTTCGCGGGCGGCAGCCAGTAATGCGGGTTGCCTTGCGGGTGGATGTCGCCCATCGAGCGGTCCACTTTCGTGGTCGGGACGTCGAGCACCGGGATCGCGCGCGAGCAATCCAGGTTTCCCATCTCGCCTGGCTGGATCTTCGGATTGCGGGAGCCGAGCACCAGCGGCGGCAGCCATCCGATCTCCAACTCCAATCCCACGTGCAGCAGCAGGTCGGCGCGGTTGAGCACCAGCATGAGATTCGGCTTGGGTTCGACGAAATGCGGATCCTGGTACCCCTTGCCCAGCGACTCGACCTCGACGCGGTTGCCGCCGACTTCCTTCGCCAGCGAACCCAAGGTGGGAATCGACGATACGACATGGAGCGCGGCGAGGAATGCGACCATGGGGTTTCGACCTCCGCGAACGCGCAGAATTCAGTAGGGATGAGCGCCGTGCGCGCCGATGGAGTACTCGAGCTGAAGGTAGGCAGCGGGCGCCCATTGCGGCTTGGCCGGCGGAAGGAAGGCGGACGACGGGCTCCCCGCATGCTCGGCCTCGAAGTACGCGCGCAGGCGCGAGAACTCGCTGCCCTGGAAGGTGAGCGACATGCCGACGCGCTCGGTGCGAGCGAGCACGGAGCTGGACGGAACGCCGACGACGTCGCCTCGGACACCGAGGAACCAGCGGCGCGCGAACTGGGCGACGATCTGCGCGTAGCCGCCGCCGTCCCACTCGTCGTCGAGACCGTCGCCGGAGGCAAAGTGGCGGAGGATGGCTTCCGCCTGCAACGCCATGGATTCGTACCCGAGCGCGACGTTGACCGGCTTCCACTTGAGATACAAGTCGGCACCGTAGAGTTGCGCTTCCCGGCCGATACCCGCGGTCCCCGCGTCGCCCAGGGAAAGGCCGGGGGACTTGCCCGAGGCGAGGTTCAGGCCCCCGTAGAACGACCACGCCTCGCCGAGCGGAAAGAACGCCTTCGCTTCGGCGGCGAGCGTCGGCCGCCTGCTTCTGTCCGCGCCGAAGGTCGGCACGGGCTGCGGCAGCGCCTGCGTCTGGTCCGCGGGATCCGCCGCCAGGGAGAACGCCTCCCCGTACAGCGTGAGGAAGAACGGCAGCGGCGCAAGCCAGCTCACCTGCACGCCCGGTCCGCGCATCCCGTCGGCACCGAGAAACGCGGCATTGATCAGCGGCCGGCGGGTGAAGTCCTGCACGTGCAGGTGCTGCCCGTTCTGACGCCCGAACGCGCTGCGGAAGCTGCCGCCCTTGATCTGGAGATTCCAGGGCAAGCTCGTGGTCGTGGCGAACGCCTCCTCGACCTCGATGCCTTCGAGGTTCGGGATCGTCAGGTAGATCTCGCCCTTGAAGTAGGGATCCACGATCGCGGAGAACGCCAGCTCCACCTCCTGCGCCGTGAAGCCGACGGCATGGCTCGTTCCCTCGGCATGCAGATTCGGGTCGTCCCCGCTCAGCAGCTGCGGTGCGCGCCGTTGCCAGCCGAAATCCGCGTCGAGGATGGCGCTCATGTCGGGATTGAGGGACTGCGCCCCGCGAAAGAGCGTCTGCGGCGCGCTCTCGGCCGACGCCGCCACGGCGGGCGCCGGGACGGGCGGGCCTCTCTGACCCTGTTTCTGCTGCGTATCCGCCTGGATCGCCTTCTCCAGCTCCTTCTGCAGATCCTCGGGAACGCCACCGTCGGCCTGCTGCGCCGCGACAGGTGCCGCCAGCATGAAGAAGAGAAGGGCGAGTTTCATGCGGTCTCAGACGGCGCTGCGGCGAAGGATCTTCACGAGGCCGGGCAGCAAGAACAGCGTTGCGATGACGACCATCGTCGCGCCCGTGGGGAGTTGCTCGACCCAGCTCACATAGTAGCCGACGGCCGCCGAGATCACGCCGAAGAGCACCGACAGTGCGATGGTCAACCGGATCCGATCGGTGAGCATCAACGCCGCCGCCGCTGGGATCACGCTGAAGGCGAACACCGGCAGCGCTCCCACCGCGCGCGTCGCGACCGAGATCACGATGGCGGTCGCCAGATTCAGGAGCAACTCGTACCGGAACACGCCCATCCCCTGCACGACCGCGGTCTCCGGATCGTAGCTGACGAACAGGAGCTCCTTGAAGAAGATCGCGTGCACGATCACCGCTGCCAGGGCGGCCGAGAACAGGGCCACGATCTGCCGCCGCGGGACGGTGACCGCGTTGCCGAAGAGGATGTCGCCGACGGCGTGGGCCTCCTGCGCGATGCGCGGGCTGTTCAGGATGGCGAGCACCAAGGCGCTGGAGACGATGTACCCGAGACCTACGATGGTCTCCGGGGCCAGCTTGCGGTGACCCGGCCGCAGCGAGAAGAGCGCCGCGGCGGCACAGGCGAAGACCAGCGAGAACCAGGTCGGCTCGAGCAGCAGGGGGACGCGGCCGTGCGCGTGAGGGTCGATGCCCAGGACCGCGCCGATCCAGAACGCGAATGCCACGCCGACGCCGGAGATCTCGCTCAGCGCGGCGGAGACGAACACCATCCGCTTGAGGACGACGAACACGCCGATGTACCCGAGCACCGCCCCTGCCAGGATCCCGGCGATCATCGGGTCGCGCCACAGATCGCGTCCCGCCCAGAAGTCCGCGAAGCCGCTCATGGCGGCGCTCCGCCGTCGACCACGATGGCCGTCTTGTCTCCGACCTTCGCGACGCGCACTTCGCGGCCGTACAAACGGCCGAGCTTCTCCGGGTCGAGCATCTGCTCCGCGGGCCCGACCTCGAACAGGCCGCGCTCGCGATCGATCAATGCCAGGTCGGTCGCGAATCCGGGGATCGCCGTGAGCTGGTGCGTGACCAGGGCGACGCTCAGGTTGTGGGCGGCCTTCAACCGCTGGACGAGCTCGAGCAGCATCCGCTCGGCAGCGGGGTCCATCGCGCTCGTCGGCTCGTCGAGCACGAGAAGCTCCGGGTCGGCCGCGACTGCGCGGGCGATCAAAACCTTTTGGTGCTGTCCGCCGGAGAGCGCATACAGCGGCCGGTCGCCCAGGTCGCCGATGCCGATCTCTTGCAGGGCCGCTTGCGCCGCGCTCCGATCGCGCGCGCTGTACCGCTTGATCGGCCCGACCAGCGGGGCGCGGCCCATCAGGACCACGTCGAGGACCGTGAGGGGCCAGCTCATGTCGAGGCGATCGCGCTGCGGCACGTACCCGACGCGAGGCGCACGGCCCAGCGGCAGCACGCGGCGGCCGGCGAAGAGCGGAAGGAGCCCGAGCAAGGATTTCAGCAGCGCCGTTTTTCCCGCGCCGTTCGGACCGAGCACGCCCAGCGTGCTGCCCGCGCGGACCGCCAGATCGAGCGGCGGCAGCAGCGGGGTGCGATAGCCGATCACCGCGCGTTCCAGTCGGATGAGCTCCAAGGGCCGTGTCGGTACCAAAGCGATGCGGCTGTGTAAACCCGTGTTACCCTGACGCACCGTTCATGGCTCCGCAAACCATCAAGCTCGTCGTTCCGGTGAGGTTCTCCGGCGGCGGGCTCTCCATGCAGACGACGACGAGCCGCATCGGCGCGGAGGGTGTGTTCGTCCGCTCGCTGGTGCCGCCGAAAGAGGGGTCGCGGCTGGAGCTTTCGCTGTCGTTGCCGGGCTCGGCGAGACCCGTGGACGCCAAAGGCATCGTCGGGCCGCGGACGGTCGAGTCCGCCAAGGAATCCGGCTTCTGGGTCCAATTCGAGGCCCTGTCGGACGAGGCGCGGGCTTTTCTCGACGTGCTCCTGCGCAGCCGCGGCGTGGTCGGTCCGGGGGCTGTGCGCAGCGAGGAGACGGTGCGCGCCGACAAGCCCCGCGCATATCCGCGCGTTCCGGCGAGGCTGCGCGTCGGGTGGACGTCAGCGCGCGATTTCCTCGTCGCCTACACCGAGAACATCAGCCGCGGCGGCATCTTCATTGCGACCGACGACCCGCCGGCGCTGCGGGAGATCGTCGAGCTCTCGGTCGAACTGCCCGACGGACTGCCGCCGGTGCAGACGCGCGCGGAGGTGGTGCACTCGGTGACCGCCGCGGAGGCGCGCAGCAGCGGGCGCGTCGCCGGCGCGGGCCTGCAGTTCATCGACGCCGGCGACGATTTCCGCCAGCGCCTCGACGCCTGCATCGAGGCGCTGGCGGACTGACGGCCGCCCACGGCCACGTCGCCGTCGCCGTCCACCCGCACGTCAACGTCAACGTTCTCGGGCCTTGGGTGGTCCTTACGAACGCTGCGCTTGCGCGGCGAATGCGCGGAGGAGGGCGCCCGCCTCGACCTCGTGCACCTGCGCTGCAAGCGCGTCCGCGTCCCGTCCTTCGGCGGCGAGCTTGTCCCGCCGCGAAAGGATCAGGTCCCGCATCGCCGCCGCCCATAGCTCGGGGTGGAACTGGACGCCCGCGACGGTCTCCGAGAGGCGATATGCCTGCGCGGCCGTGTTCTCGTTCGAGGCGAGGACCGTGGCGCCGGCCGGAAGCGGATCCACGGCGTCGACGTGCGTCGCCTGCACCTCGATCTCCGGTCCGCCGGCCCACGCGAAGAGGACGTCCTTCCGCCCCGCTTCCGTGAGCTGCACGCGCATGGTGCCGATCTCCCGCCCCCGCGGGTTCTGCACCACGTCTCCGCCGGCGGCGCGGGCGAGCAGCTGGTGGCCGAAACAAACCCCGAGGACGGGGGTGCCGCACGCTCCGACGCGGAGCAGATCGTCGCCGAGCTGCAGCATCCAGGGCGCTCTCTCGATCACGCTGAGCGGCGATCCGGTGACGATGATCCCTTGCGGCCGCACCCGATCGAGCGCGGACCCGAGCCCTTCGCCCGCGTGGGCGCGGATCAGGGGCATCTCGAAGCCGAGCGCGCGCTCGAACCAGCGCGGGTAGTCGCCGTGCAGGTGCGTGGACCCGGTCTGGACGATGAGAAGTCGCGCAATGGACAGGCGGCTCTGCATCCTCGCCACAATCTAACCCGGGCGGCCTTGACGCGCAGCGCCGCTGCCCTCACGCTCCTGTGCCATGGA
>Ga0137415_10001392_pt1 | contig 23878 bp, 20 predicted proteins | sample CZODoug3_1_1_16f_FD_183082 | JGI IMG/M metagenome (GOLD analysis project Ga0137415, IMG submission 183082) | Vadose zone soil fungal communities from Angelo Coast Range Reserve, California, USA - CZODoug3_1_1_16fungal (Hybrid Assembly) | ecosystem: Environmental > Terrestrial > Soil > Vadose...
CGGTCGCCGAGGTAGCCCAGGGCGGCGGCGAGCTTGCGGACGTCGGCCAGCGCCGGGCCGGTGCCGGCGATGACGAGCTTGACCCGGTCCCGTGCGCGCGATGCGGCGTAGGCCGCCACGAGGTCGTGGATGCCCTTGGCCCGGGTCACCCTGGACAGGAACAGGATGTAGCCGTCGCGTTCGAGGCCGCGCCGGGCCAGTGCGGCGTCCACGGCCAGCGGGTTGAGATCGACGTAGGCGGAGGAGTCGATCGGCGGGTAGCTGACGGTCACCCGGTCGCGGCACTGCGGCGCGAACCGGGTGCCGCAGTGCCGATCGACGTTCTCCGCGGCGTCGATGATCTGCTCACGGGTGTACTCGGAGACCGCCACCACCTCGTCGTGCGCGAGGTACGTGGTGAGCGTGACGGCGGCGGCACCGAAGCGGCCCTCGCGCAGGCAGTTCCGGATGACGTTGGTGACGTCCGACCCCACCGCCTTGGCGATCGTGTGCACGTCGGGGTTGAAACCGGCCGCGCGCGCCGCGATCACGGCGTCCATGATCACGTTCGCGTGCGGAGCCAGGTACATCGCCAGGCACGTGGTCGGGACCGGCTCGGAGAGCAGCTCGACCAGCCGCCCGACGAGGCCGGCCAGGTGGCGGCCGTCCGGCACCCGGTAGTCGCCGACGGCCTCCGGGCGCTCGACCGTGATACCGGGGCTGTAGGGCTGCAGCCGGTCCAGCGGTTTGAGCGGCAACCCGGCGGCCTGCAGCGTCGCGATCGGCCAGGTGAGCAGCCGGACGTCGTCGAAGCCCCTGGTCAGGGCGGCCTCGGCGAGGTTGCGGGCTTCACCGGAGTGACCGCAGATCACTGGGTCGGCCCGTACGACGATGACGAGCCTGCGTTCGTGGTACCTCATCATGTCCCACCCCTCGTGTGTGCGTCTGACAGGGACGGCGGGCGGGCGGTGCGCCCCCACGCCGATGGTTCTGGGCCGAGCTCCAGGTGCAGGACGCCGCCTCGGTGCACGGTCGCCGCGCTGATGTGGGTCGTCTCCAGCGGCCGCCCGTTCAGCGTCGCCGACCGCACGTACTGGGTGGGCGGGGTGTCCTCGATGCCGTCCGCGCCGACGGGAGACTCGTGGTGCCCGGTCGTCTCGATCACGAACTCACCCCCGCCGACGTGGAGGGCGGCGTGCGCGAAGGCCGGCGCGTTGACGAGGAACAGGCTCTGCCCCGCGATCGGGAAGAGCCCCAGTGAAGCCCAGACATACCATGAGCTGAGACCCCCCGAGTCGTCGTTGCCCGGCAGCCCACCGGGTCCGGTGCCGTACTGCCAGGTCAGCGCGCTGTGCACGACGTCAGCCGTGCGGTCCGGGCGGCCGGCGTAGTGGTAGGCCCACGGCGCCTCCATGTCCGGTTCGTTGTTCAGCCCCTCGAACCGGTTGAGCACGTAGCCGGCGGCCATCTCCGTCGGCGAGGGACGCCGGCCGGGCTGGGTCACCGCCCCCGCGCCGAACCCGAAGAAGGCGTCGAGCATGGCGATGAACGCGTCGTCACCGCCGGCCAGTGCGATCCGCGCCCGCATGTCGTGGATCAGTCGGAACGAGTAGTTCCACTTGCCGCCCTCGTAGAACTCCGAGTCGCGCAGCAGGCCGGTGTACGGGTCGAAGGCGTTGACCCACAGCCGGCTGCGCGCCTCCAACTCGTCGGCGAGGCGCTTGTCGCCCAGCGCGCGGGCGACCTGGGCGGTGCAGTGGTGGGCGTAGGCGAGGTCGAGCGTGTGCGTGATCGGGTGCACGATGCCGTGCTCGATGAAGTCCTCGCCGTAGAGGCGGTGCAGGTCGGCCTCCATGTGCACCAGCGCCCAGCTCCAGTCCAGGCCGCCGAGCTCCAGTGCCTGCGCGTCGGCCAGCGCGGTGTGGGCCAGCGCGCTGCCTTGGCGGAAGAAGCGGTCCGCGCCCCGCGCCATCCGGTAGCCGATCGGGAAGTTGCCCTCCTCCTCGCAGACCCGGATCAGCGACTCCAGCAGGTCGGCGGCCCGGTCCGGTGCGATGGCCATCAGCAGCGGGATCTGGGTCTTATAGATGTCCCACATCGTGCAGACGTCGAAGGCGAACGGCCCGGACGCCGGCCAGAACGGGCTCTCGTCGTCGCCGAAGCACGGCTTGATCAGCGAGTGGTAGAGCGCGGTCGCCATCACCTTGCGCCGCGCCGGGGTACCGCCGTCGACCTGGACGCGGTTCAGGTGGTCGCCCCAGCGGGCACCGGTGCGCGCCCGGATCAGGTCGAAGGCCGGCTCGGCGTCGCCGCCGCACTCGCGGTGCAGGTTGTCGCGGGCCTGGTCACAGCCGCGCAGCGAGAAGCCGAGCCGCACCTCGACGGTCTGCCCGGCACGCACCGGACCCCGGAACAGCAAGCCGAACGGGCGCAGCGTGGTCTGCCGGATGCTGTCGAAGTCGAGCCGGGTGCCGCCCTCGATCAGCCGGCGGTCGTGCCAGAGCATCTGCCGCCAACCGGGGCTGTCCACCTCGGTGTACACCGACAGCGGGACGCCTTCCAGCACCACCGTGCCCTGCGCGCGGCCGTAGCCGAGGCTCTCCACGTGGGCGCGCAGCGGGACCGTCTGGCCGTGCTCGACGGCGATCCCACCGCACGACAGGTCGAGCACCACCCGGGCACTGCGGCTCTCCGGGAACGTGTACCGGTGCACGGCGACCTTCTCGCCCACGGTGATCTCGCAGCGGATGCCGGTGTCCAGGGTGGTCGCGTAGAAGCCGGCCTCGGCCGTCTCGTCGTGCAGCTGCCAGGCCTCGCCGAGCTCGTCCAGCGGCTGCACCATCGGCGTGACGCGCACGTAGTTGTAGTACTTGCGGATCGCCCCGGTGCCGGACTGCTGGAAGTGGCTGAACCCCGAAGCCTGCAGCGTCGAGAACATCTCCTCGGGCACGCCCTCGGTGTTCTTGCTGTAGCGTCCGTAGCCCGTCGGGTAGGCGCCCGAGTAGGCGCAGGCGGACACCATGCCCATCGGCGAGGTGGCGCCAGGATGGGTGTTGCCGACCTGCGGCTTGGGCCACCACCACGTGGCTGCGAGACCGCTGGCGGGAGGCAGACACGTCGCGGCGGTTCCGATGAATGGATCAACGTCGTCGAGGATGGCCAGACTATGGAGGGCCAGGGATACCGCCCGGTTACGGCGGAGTTAAGGCGATGTGCACGTCCGCGGGTACCGCGTCAGCCGCGCTGACCGGTGTGCCGGCGGCGTCAGCGGGGCAGTACGAAGCCGTCGGACGGGGCCTCGGGTTCCGGGGGGCCGTCCGGCTCCGCGGGGCCGGACGGCGGCGGGCCGGGTGCAGGGGCGGGCCGGGTGCCGAACCGGGCCAGCTCGCGGTGCCGGCGCGCGACCAGGACCGCGGCGAGGTACGCCTCGGGGGCGGTGCCCGCCGGCGCGGCCGGGCCGACCCGCGCCGCGACCTGCTCGGCGAGCGCGGCGCCCAGGCTGGCCCGGTGCGCGGGGTCGAGCTCGTGGACGCGGCCGAGGAACTGGCGGGCCCGCAGCGCCAGCCCGTCGGGCAGTCGCGAGAACTCCAGCGACTCGGCCCAGCCGGCCAGCCCGGGCGGCATCTCGAAGGGCGCGGCGGCCGGCGTGGCCACCCGCTCCCGCACGACCATGGTGCCGGCCAGCACGTCGCCGACCCGGCGGCCCCTCGGCGAGGCCAACGAGGAGATCACCCCGATCGCGCCGGTGAACCCGCTGAGCAGGCCGAAGTCGACCACCAGCCCGGTCAGAGCCCGGACGAGCGCGTGCCGGAACCGGATCGGGCCGCCGTCCTCGCGGACCACCCGCAGGCCGAGCGCCAGCTTGCCGAGCGAGCGACCCCGGGTGAGGGACTCCACGGTCACCGGGTAGCCGACGAACACGATGATCATCACCGCGATGACAACGGCCACGGTCTGCGCCCCGTCGGCCGCCGGCGTGACCGCGTACAGGACGAGCAGCAGCAGGGTCAGCGCCGTGACCATCACGGCGAGGTCGAGGCAGAACGCGAGCGCGCGGCTGGGCAGCTTGGCCAGCCGCAGCTCCAGCACGACGGCATCTCCGGTGACGAGATCGCTCACCCGAGCTAGTGTGCCGGTCGAGGGGGCAGGCAGCCTATGGAAATCGACCTCTACACGGCCGAGCACCAGCCGGAATGGCGACGGCTGGCCGAGCTGCTCGGGCGCCGGACGCTGTCCGGACCGGAGGCCGACGAGCTGGTGACGCTGTACCAGCGCGCCGCCACCCACCTGTCGGTGATCCGGTCCGCCTCCCCGGACCCGGCGCTGGTCGGCTGGCTGTCCACGCTGGTCGCCAGGGCCCGCTCGGCCGTCACCGGTTCGCCCAGCCCCGCCTGGCGAGACGCGGCCCGATTCCTCGTCGTCGGCTTTCCCGCCGCCTGCTACGGCGCCCGGCGCTGGGTGGCGGGGGCGGCTGGCGCCTCGCTGCTGCTGACCTGGGTGATCGCCGCCTGGGTGGCCGGCAACCCGGACGTGCAGGCCGCCGTCGGCGCCCCGGAGCAGATCCGCCGGCTGGTCGAGCACGACTTCGAGGCGTACTACTCGTCCTCGCCGGGTGCTTCGTTCGCCGCGCAGGTGTGGACGAACAACGCCTGGGTGGCGGCGATCTGCCTGGTCTCCGGCGTGTTCCTGGTGCCGGTGGTCTGGGTGCTCTGGTCGAACACGGTGAACCTCGGGGTGTCGGCGGGGCTGATGGCCTCGGCGGGGCGGTTGGACCAGTTCTTCGGCCTGATCACCCCGCACGGGCTGGTCGAGCTGACCGCCGTGTTCCTGGCCGCCGGCGCCGGTCTGCGGCTGGGCTGGACGGTGGTCGACCCGGGACCTCGGCCCCGGCTGGAGGCGATCGCCGAGCGCGGCCGCGCCACCGTCGGCATGGCGCTGGGCATCACGGTCCTGCTGCTGCTGTCCGGGGTGATCGAGGCGTTCGTGACCCCGTCCGGGCTGCCGGGCTGGGCCAGGGTCGGCATCGGGGTGCTGGCCGAGGCGCTCGTGCTGACCTACCTCGGCGTGTTCGGCCGGCGCGCGGCGCTGGCCGGCGAGACCGGCGATGTCGCCGAGGCCGCCCAGGGCGACCGCGCGCCGACCGTCGGCTAGGCCGCCGGGTTCACCACCGGGGGTTACAGCCGGCCGGCGGCCTTCAGCGCCAGGTAGGTGTCGGCGACCCGGGGCGCCAGCTCGGCCGGGGTGGCGTCCACGACGGTCACCCCGAGGCGGCCCAGCAGCGCGGCGGTGCGCCGGCGCTCGGCGGCGGCCCGCTCGGCGGCGGCCGCCGCGTACACGGCGGGGGAGTCGCCGCGCCCGGCCGCCATGGCCGCGACGGCCGGGTCGGCCACCGAGGCGACCAGCACCCGGTGCCGGCGGGTCAGCGCGGGCAGCCCAGGCAGCAGCCCCTCCTCGACGGCCGCCGCGTCGAGGCCGGTGAACAGCACCACCAGCGACCGGCGCGGCGCCCTGGCCAGCGCAGCGGCCACCAGGCCCCGCATGTCGGCCTCCACCAGCTCGGACTCCAGCGGGGCCAGCGCGTGGACCAGGGCCGGCAGCAGCTCGGTCGCCGCGACGCCGGACACGCTGGCCCGCACGGTCCGGTCGTAGCCGAGCAGGTCGACCCGGTCGCCGGCCCGCGAGGCCAGCGCGGCGAGCAGCAGGGCGGCGTCCATCGACGCGTCCAGCCGGGGCGCGTCGCCGACCCGGCCCGCCGAGGTGCGGCCGGTGTCCAGCACCAGCAGCAGGTGCCGGTCCCGCTCCGGGCGCCAGGTGCGCACCATGACGTCAGAGGCCCGGGCGCTGGCCCGCCAGTCGATGGACCGCACGTCGTCGCCGAGCACGTACTCCCGCAGCGAGTCGAACTCGGTGCCCTGGCCGCGCACCCGCACCGCCGCGCGGCCGTCCAGCTCGCGTAGCCGGGCCAACCGGGACGGCAGGTACCGGCGCGCGGTGAACGGCGGCAGCGCCCGCACGGTCCAGGGCACCGCCCCCGAGCCCTGCCGCGCGGCCAGCCCGAGCGGGCCCACCGAGCGCACGGTGACTCGGGCTGCCCGCCGGTCGCCGCGCCGGGTGGGTCGCAGGGTCAGTGCCAGGCGGCGGCGGTGCCCGGCCGGGACCTGCACGTCGTGGTGCCTCGGGTTCGCCCCGGCGCTGGGCGGCCAGGCGTCGCGCAGCCGGCCACGCAGCGGCCGCCGGCCCGGATTGTGCACCTCCAGGTACACCGTCGCCGCCTCGCCGAGCCGGACCGAGCTGTCCCCGGAGTGCTCCAGGCGCAGCGCGCGGACCCCGGCGGCCAGCGCCAGGTCGACGAGCACGCCGGCCAGCAGGGCACCCTCGACGGCCGCGACGCCCCGCCAGCCGGGCAGCGCCACGCCGACGACCAGCGCACCGAGGGCGGCCAGCAGCACGGTCCGGCCGGTGATCGCCACGGCGGCCGGCTACCGGGGTACCGGGACGTTGGCCAGTACGCCGGTGAGCAGGCCGTCGGCGGTCAGCCCGTCCAGCTCGGCCTCGGGGCGCAGCCGCAGCCGGTGCCGCAGCGCCGGCCCGGCCAGTGCCTTCACGTCGTCCGGCGTGACGTAGTCCCGCCCGGTCAGCCACGCGGCGGCCCGGCTGGCGGCGAGCAGGGCGGTCGCCGCGCGGGGCGAGGCGCCCAGGGACACCGAGGGCGCCGAGCGGGTCGCCCGGCACACGTCGACCAGGTAACCGAGCACCTCGGGGGCCACCGTGACGCGCTGCACCGCGGCCCGCGCGGCGGCGAGCTCGGCCGGGCCGGCGACCGGTTCGAGGCCGGCGGCGGCCAGGTCCCTCGGGTCGAAGCCGTCGGCGTGCCTGGTCACGATGGCGAGCTCGTCCTCCCGCTCGGGCAGCGGCATGGTGAGCTTGAGCTGGAACCGGTCCAGCTGGGCCTCCGGCAGCGGGTAGGTGCCCTCGAACTCCACCGGGTTCTGCGTGGCCACCACCACGAACGGGTCGGGCAGCGGCCGGCCGACCCCGTCCACCGAGACCTGCCGCTCCTCCATCGCCTCCAGCAGCGAGGCCTGCGTCTTCGGCGGGGTGCGGTTGATCTCGTCGGCGAGCAGCAGGTTGGTGAACACCGGGCCGGCCCGAAAGGAGAACTCCGCGCCGCGCGCGTCGTAGACCAGCGAGCCGGTGATGTCGCCCGGCATCAGGTCCGGGGTGAACTGCACCCGCTTGCTGTCCAGCGCCAGGCCCGCCGCCAGGGCGCGCACCAACAGGGTCTTCGCCACTCCCGGCACGCCCTCGATCAGCACGTGGCCCCGGCAGAGCAGCGCGATGACCAGCCCGGTGACGGCGGCGTCCTGCGCGACGACAGCCTTGCCGACCTCGTGGCGCAGCGCGTGCAACGCCTGCCGGGCCTGTTCCGCGCTGTGCACGGCATCGACCGTCACGTTCGAAGCACCTCTCGTTCGCAGTCGTCCAGCTGGTCGGCCAGCCCGACCATGGCCCGCTCGTCCACCGGCGCCGCACCGTACAACAGCTCGGTGACCTCGGCCGGGGGTCGTCCGGTGCGCGCCGTGACGGCGTCGACGAGCGCCTCCGGCGCGATCGCCTGTTCGCCGTCCGGGCGGCCGAGCCCCAGCAGCGGGGCCAGCCGGGCGCGGGTGGCCGCGCGCAGGGTGTCGGCGGCGTGCCCGCGTGCCCCGGACCGCCGGTACAGCCGGGCGCGGCCCTCCACCGCCTCGACGGCCCGCACCACCACCGGCAGCGGCTCACTCACCACCGAGCCCAGCCGCCGGGCCCGCCACACGGCGGCCAGCACGGCGGCCAGCGCGAGCTGCACCGCCGCCCACCGCCAGCCCGGCGGGACCAGCTCGCCGAGGGCGCGGGGTGCCCCGTCGGCCGGTTCGGGGCCGGGCAGGTACCACAGCAGCGTCGGCTTCGCGCCCAGCAGCCGCAGCGTCAGCGCCGCGTTGCCCCCCTCGGCCAGCGCGCCGTTGGTCAGCGGTTCCGGCGTGCCGAGCACGGTGACCGTCCGGCCGCCGTCGACCAGCTGAACCAGGGCCGCCCCACCGGCGTCGGGGTAGCACTCGATCCCGCCGGGGGCGCGGTACCGCTCGCCGCCCAGCTCGGCGGGGCCGGCCACCAGTGCGGCGGGCAGCGCGCAGCCCGGCTCCCGGCGCTCGCCCCGGTGCCGCAGCGTGGTCAGCTCCACCCGAGGGGCCAGCTCGGCCAGCGCGGGCCGCTGCGGTGCCACGAGCACGAGGTCGGCGGCCGAGCGCCGGGTCGCCTGAAGTGCCGCGGTGCCCAGCCGCGCGGGCAGCGCCACCAGCACCGTGGCGTCCCGCCCCGCCCGGTCGAGCTCCGCGCTGGACCGGACCACGGTGACGGCGACGCCCCGATCGCGCAGCAGGCGGGCCAGCGCCCGGCTGCCCGAGGAGTCCACCGCGTCCGGGTTCAGCAGGCCCCGGACCGGCTGGCTGGCGACCGAGGCGACCAGCACGCCCGTGAGGACCACCAGCAGGCCGACGAGCACGGGCATCCGCGCGGCCCGCCAGACCGCGCCCGGCCGAGCGGGTTGCGCCGTCGGGTTCACCGGGCCGCGCCGCCGGCCAGGGCCCCGGACCTCGCCGCGCGCTCGGCTTCGGCCGCGAACACCGGCCTGGCCCGGCGGACGGCGTCGTCCAACGCCCGCAGCAACGTGTCCATCTCGGCGGTTGCGGGTTCGCCGCCGTACCAGACGTCGTCGAACAGCTGGGCCGCCGCGCGCAGCTGTGCCGCGCAGTCCGGCAGCACCCGCCCCGCCTCGGCGGCGACCTCGGCCGCGGTGCGCCCGGGGCGTTCGTCGAGCAGCTCGCGTTCGGCCAGTTCCCGGACCACGGCGCGCAGCCGCTCCCGGATGGCGAGCGCCCACCGGCCCTGCTCGGCGTGCGCGTCCGCCGCGCGGCGGTGCTCGGCGGCGCTCTCCGGGGTGGTGTCGAACAGCTCGCCGGTTCGCCCGGCCGCCCGGCCGACCCGCCCCGCCACGAGCCGGACCGCCACCGCACCCAGTGCCAGCACCACGACCAGCGCGACCAGCCCGCCGTAGCCGCTCGGGGTCAGCTCGGCGGCCTGCGCCAGCAGGTCGCCCAGCTTGGTCAGCAGCCAGATCGCGGCGCGGGCCAGCAGGGACGACTGCTCGGCCGCGTACTCCGGCCTGGCCAGCTCCCGCTCGGCCGCCTCCCGGGCCTCGTCGCGCCCGATGTCGATCGGGATCGTCGAGCCGGCCAGCCAGCCGGGTACGGGCACAGGGCCGGGTGCGAACAGGGGCCCGGACCCGGGGGTCGGAGCGAACCCGAGCACTAAGCCTGACCCGGGGTGGCAGCACCCGGGGTGGCGCCCCAGCCCGACCCGGTCTCGGCGGCCTGGGCGAGCTCGAGGTCGAGGCCCTCGCGGCGGATCCGCTGGTCGAAGTAGAGCAGCCCGACGACGCCGGCGCGGAACGGCTCGGTGACTGTGGTGGCGATGATCGTGCCGATCGCGGTGATCACCAGCGTCGGCAGCATCGAACCGCCGGGCGCGCCCAGCGTCGACGCCAGCACGGTGCCGCCGATGGTGAACGGGACCGTCAGGATCATCGCCAGCACCGTCGTGATGAGGAAGCTGAGCAACAGGATGCCGAACACCCGCCACCGCTGGCTGCGCACCAGGCGGAACGAGCGGCGCAGCGCACCTACCACCGAGATGCCTTCCAGGATGTAGGCCGGCGCGGCCAGCGACCAGGACACCCAGAGCCACGCCATCACGCAGGCCGCGACCAGGAAGCCGCCGAAGCCGAGCGGGATCCAGACCGCGCTCGTCGATCCGGCGGCCAGCGCGACCACCAGGGGCGCAAAAGCGAGTATGAGGACCGCGGCGACCGCCAGCCCGGTGAGCAGGGCGAGCCCGAGGAGCCCGAGGATCCGGCCTCGCGTGGCCGCCCAGACCTCGCCGAACGAGGGCCGCTGGCCGAGCACCGCGCGAGACATCACCACGATCAGCAGGCCGGTGAGCACGGTGGCGGCGACGGCCCCGAGTACCCCGCTGAACATCGAGGTGGTCAGCGAGCCCCTAGTGGCCTGGATCAGTTCCTCGAACGTCGCGGTCGGGCCCAGGCCACGCCGCGGTGTCGTGAGGCCCTGCAGGGTGAGCGCGGTCGCCGGCACCCGGATCAGCTGGGTGATGGTGATCACCACGGCGGACAGCCCGAGGGTGACGGCGGGGTTGGCCCGGATGTAGGAGATCGCGCCGTCCAGGATCTCGCCGACGCCGAGCCGGCGCAGCGGGATCACCCCCGGCTTGGGTACCGGCGGCGCCGGCCAGCCCCATGGCGCGCCGGTGCCGGCGGGCGGCGCGGCCGCACCGGGGTAGGGCGGCGGGGCGGCGTGGGGATAGGCCGCCCAGTCGTTCTCGGTTCTCGGGCGCGGCACCTGGAAGCCGGCCGGTGGCTCACTCGTCGGGGTACCCGGAAAGGCGGGCGCGCCGGGATAGCCGGGGGCGCCGGCATAACCGGGCGCACCGGGCGCACCGGGCGAACCGGGGGACTGGGGAAAGCCGGCAATGGGCATGCCGCGGTCGGTGGGCTCGGTCATCTGGGTTCCCCGGTTCCATCCAGTGGCGTTATTGCCATAGTGGTCTGATTCCCGGCCGTCGACCAGTGGAATTAGCCCGCTCCAGGTTGTCACCGGCGATGAATTCGAAGCCAGGGTGCCGACCCCCCGGTGCGCCAAGCTGCGCACCCCCTGTGCAGGTGGGGTTAGCCCTACCCGGCCCGGCGGGGTGGCGTCGCAGACCCGGTTCGAGCGCCGCCGCGCACCCTGCCATTCACCGAACGGGTGGCAGTCGCGGTAATCACTCTCCACGGCCGGCGCGAAGGAGTAGACATGAATTGGCGCGGGCAGCAACCCCCTCTCTGCCCGCGCCCTTACTCTTCCGGTGAGCCGGCCGGCGGCACTGCCGGCCAGACCCACCGCGGCGGCGGTCAGACCGCGAACAGCTGTTCCAGATCCGCGAACGCCTTGAACTCCAACGCATTTCCGGCGGGGTCGAGAAAGAACATCGTCCATTGCTCGCCGGGCTCGCCCTCGAAGCGCACATAGGGCTCGATCACGAAGTCGGTGCCGGCCTGCTCGAGTCGCGCGGCCAGTTCCTTGAACTCCGGAACCGACAGCACCAGGCCGAAGTGCGGCACCGGCACCTGGTGCCCGTCGACCGGGTTGGTGCCCGCCACGCCGTCCCGGCGGGTGGCCGTACCGTCGCCGACCTGGTGCGTGACGAGCTGGTGGCCCCGGAAGTTCCAGTCCGTCCACCGGGTGTCCGAGCGGCCCCTGGCGAAGCCGAGCACGGTCCCGTAGAACTCGCGCGCCGCCTCGATGTCGTCGACCGGGATCGCCAGGTGGAACGGCACAAGTGGGGTGGTTCTGGTCATCAGTCCTCCTAGTCCCCGACCACGTTAGTGCGGCTGTGCTGATCCCTGCTGCTGATCCCTGCTGCTGATCCCTGCTGCTGATCCCTGCCGATCCAGCCGTGCTCACTGGTCGATGTCGTAGACGACCTCGACCGAGACCGACAGCTTCTGCGAGCCCGGCTGGATCGGCACCGGCGCGGCCCCGGCGGCGTCCATGGACTGCCGGTAGAGCGGGCTGGGCGGCGGGGCACCGGCGGACTCGGTGATCGACCGGATCCGACCCAGCCGGACGCCGGCGGCCTCCGCCAGCTGGCGCGCCTGGGTCTGCGCCTGCTTCACCGCGTCGGCGCGCGCCTTGGCCCGCAGCGCGCTGTCGTCGTCGATCGAGAAGCTGAGCTGCTGGACCCGCACGGCGTCGCCGGCCGCGTCCCCGGCGGCGTCGATGATGCCGCCGGCGCCGCCGATGTCGTGCAGCGTCGCGGTGACCTGGTTGGTCACCGCGTAGCCGGAGATCCGGCCGTTGCTCGGGTTGTAGGACGGGTTCACCGACAGTTCGCTGGTCTGCAGGTCGGCGTCGGCCACCCCCTTGCTCTTCAGCATGTTGATCAGCGCGGTGGCCTGCCGGGTGTTCGCGTCCAGGGCGCCCTGCGCGCTCGGTCCCTGGGTCTGCACGCCGAGCACGACCGTCACGACGTCCGGCGTGCCGGTGATCGTGCCGACCCCGCGGGCGGTGATGCCGGGCACGTCACTGCCCCCGGTGCCGGCGGCCGGGGAGGGGCCGCTCGCGCAGGCGGTCAGCGTGAGCGCGCCGAGGGCGAGCATGGCCGCGGTGGACAGGGCACGTTTCATCAAGATCTCCGTTCACGGGGCGTTCCGCCTCCCGGCGCGGGCGCGAGGGGGGCTTGCCCCTAGGACGGAGCGGGCGCCGAAAGGGTTGCATCGGCGGCCAGTGTGATCCACCGCCGGCGCGGGCCGGGGCAGCCCGACCCGCGCGCCACCCGGCCGGGCGTGCCGGACCACCCCGCCGATACCCCGCTGACAAGCCCGCCGATACCCCGCTGACAAGCCCGCCGACAACCCGGCATCCGGCCTGGCTCAGGCGCCTTCCACCGAGCCGGGCGGCAGGAAGTTCACGTCGTGCAGCGCGGAGAGCCGGACCACCTCGGCCGGGTCCGTCAGGTTGTGCAGCTCGTCGAACAGCTGGGCCAGCCGGCCGGCCGGGCTCACCCAGAACAGTCCCCTGGCCGGCACGTCGCCCCGGTTGTAGTAGGCGTGCGGCAGGTTCTTCGGCAGCCGGACGGTGTCCCCGGGGCCGGCCTTCTCCCACTGTCCGTCCAGGTAGAGCGTGAACACCCCTTCGAGGATGTAGATGTGCTCGTCCTGGGTCGGGTGCACGTGCGGCGGCACGCCGGTGCCCGGCGGGTCGTACGTCTCGAACGCGAAGCTCGTCTCGCTGGCGGCCTTCATCGAGTAGGTGTGGCCGAGCACGTTCCACACCTTCTTTTGCATGCCCTCCCTGGCCAGCGTGATGCCCTTGGGCAGGGGGCCGAGCACGATCTCCTCGCCGGTCATGCAACCTCCGGGGTCTTCTCGGGTCCTCGGGCGGGTCCGCCCGGGTCTCCTCGGCCATTCTTGTGGATGCCCGGGCCCCGTGTACCGAGATTTTGCCGGCCGAAACCAAGTTGCCTCTCAGGTGAAAAAGTTGTCTCAACGGTTGACCGGCTGGCCCCGCCGAGGCCATGGTGGAGCCAGCCCGCACCGCGGCGCGACCGATCGGAGGAGCCATGACCAGCACCACGACCACGCCGGCCGACCGTCGGGACGACGGCGCGGCTGACGATCCGGAACTGCTCGACCTCGGCCCCCTGCCGGCGGCGGCGACGAGCGTCGAGCAGGAGCGCCGACACCGGAAGGTGCAGCTCGCGGTGGCGTTCCGGATCTTCGCCAGGTACGGGTTCGACGAGGGCATCGCCGGGCACATCACCGCCCGCGACCCGGAGCTGGCGGACCACTTCTGGGTCAACCCGTACGCGGTGCACTTCTCCCGGATCAAGGTCAGCGACCTGCTGCTGATCGACGGGCAGGGCCGGGTCGCGGCGGGCGGCCGGCGCACCAACAAGGCCGCGTTCTCGATCCACTCCGCGATCCACGAGGCCCGCCCGGACGTGACCGCGGTGGCCCACGCCCACTCCATCCACGGCCGCGCCTGGGCGTCGCTGAGCCGCCCGCTGGACCCGATCATCCAGGAGTCCTGCGCCTTCTGGAACGACCACGCCGTATTCGAGGACTACCGGGGCCTGGTGCTGGAACGGACCGAGGGCGAGCTGATCGCCGCCGCGCTGGGCACCGGCCGCGCCGCGATCCTGCGCCACCACGGCCTGCTCACCGTCGGGCACTCCGTCGAGGAGGCGGCTTGGTGGTTCATCACGATGGACCGGGCGGCCCAGATGCAGCTGCTCGCCGAGGCCGCCGGCACGCCCCGGCTGATGAGCGACGAGGAGGCCACGCTGGCGCACCGGCAGTTCGGCAACGCCACCATGGCCCGGCACAACTTCAACCTGCTCGCCGAGCTGGTCATCGACGAGCAGCCCGAGGTGCTGGACTGATCGGGGCGGCCCGTCAGTCGAGTCCCGGGCCGGTGAGCCGGACCAGCAGCTTGCCGGTGTGGCTGGACCCGGGGCGCAGGATCTGGGACAGCGCCTCGGGGGCGGAGTCCAGGCCGTCCAGCACGGTGTGCGGGGCGCGCAGCTCGCCGCGCCGCAGCCACTCCCGCAGCTCGGCGGTCGCGGTCGGCCAGGTCTCCCGGTAGTCGCTCACCATGTAGCCCCGGATGGTCAGGCCACCCCGGACCAGGTCGGACACGTTGGCCAGGTGCAGGGGACTGCCGCCGCTGTCGTAGCCGGACACCGCGCCGCACAGCGCCACCCGGCCCCGGCGGCGCAGCCGGCGGATCGCCGCCGCCAGCTGCGGGCCGCCGGTGTTGTCGAAGTACACGTCGATACCGTCGGGCGCCAGCCGGGCCAGCGCCTCGTCCGGGTCCTGCGCGCGGTAGTTGTAGCTGGCCGCGAAGCCCAGCTCGTCGACCAGCCAGCGGGCCTTCTCGTCGGTGCCGGCGCTGCCGATCACCCTGGCCCCGGCGAGCCGCGCGATCTGCCCGGCCAGCGAACCGATGCCGCCCGAAGCCCCGGACACGAGCACGGTCTCCCCGGCGCGGACCTGGCCGACCTCGCGGACCCCGACCCAGGCGGTGAGCCCCGGGTTGCCCAGCGCGGTCAGCCCGTACTCGATCGGCCAGTCGCCGAGCAGCGGGTCGATCACCTCCACCTCGGTCGCCGGCACCGTGGCGTAGTCCCGGAAACCGAGGAAGCTGAGCACCCGCGAACCGGCGGGCACCTGATCGGCCGACGAGGCGAGCACCACCCCGACCGCGACCGCCCCGACCGGCTCGCCTGGCAGGTAGGCCCATCCCGGGCCGGCGGTGTGGTCCATCCGGCCCCGGATCGCCGGGTCGATCGCCATGAACCGGTTGCCCACCAGGACCTCGCCGGCCGCCGGCGCGACCAGCGGCACGGTCTCCCGGCGGAAATGCTCGGCACGCAGCGGCCCCGCCACCCGCTCGGCCAGCAGCAACCGGGTCGCGGTGCGTGGCAGCGTGCCGGCCGGGGTCTGTGTCGGTGTCGCGGTGGGAGGTGTCGGTGTCGAGGGAGGTGTCGGTGTCACGGTGGGGCCGCCCTTCGCCAGCACCGCCCGGGGGCGGTGGCCGAACTCGTCCTCCCGAGCAACGCCGGGCGACGCCAGGACAGTCCGGGCCGCCGCGGGTTCACCGGTGAAGTGATGGGCCCGCGGCCGCGCGAAAACGCGCGTTATATCATCCCGTCCGTGTCTGGGCCGGTGTCGGCGGAGGAGACGGCGGCCCGTCGGGACTCCAGGCCCAGGCGGCAGCGGCAAGCGCGATCGGGGGGTGCGGGATGGATCGTCGTCCGGACATCGTGGCGGCGGTGGGGCGGATGACCTCACCGGACGAGGTGCGTCGGGAGGTCCAGCACCTGCCCGAGTACCTGCGCGCCGGCGAGTCCGTCCAACGGTTGGCGGCCGGGGTCTACGGCGTGGGCACCGGGCTGTTGGCGGTGACCGACCGCCGCGTGATCGTGCTCCGCGAAGGGCGGGCCGGCCAGGCCAGCGAGGGCTTCCCGTTCGAGCAGATCCGGGGGTTGGACTGGGCCGCAACGACCGCGGAGCACGCCACCATCACGATCAGCGACCCCACCCGGACCACCGAGTTCACCCAGGTCGCGCCGGCCGACGCGGCCGAGCTCGTCGGGTTCGTCCGGTCGGTGCTGCAGCCACCGGTGGCACCGGCCCCCGGCCCGCCCGCCGGGGCCCCCGGCACGCCGGCCGGCGGCTCGATCGGCAACAAGTTCACCGCACCGCCGGCCGCCGTGACGCCCGGCGTCGGCGGGGTGGAGTCGTCGGGCGGTGTCCGGCGAGGGCGCTGGACCCTCGGCGAGGTCCCGGTCAGTCAGCTCGTCGGCGCCGCACCGGAGGTCGCGGACCGCGCCGCGCCGGAGGTCGCGGACCGCGCCGCGCCGGAGGGTGCGGCCGAGGGCCAGGCGTCGGTGGACGGTGTGGCGGCGGACTCCAGCGCATCGGCGTCGGCGGTGACCGCCGCCCAGGGCGCGTCGACCGTGGACCCGGCGGACGCTCCCGACGCGCCGAGCGGGACCGACGCGGCGGAACCGGCGGCCGAGGCAGCGGCGGCGAGGGACTCGGCCGCTCCCGAGGATGCCGGTGCGGCGGCCACCCGGCGGCCGCGGTTCTGGCGGCGGTCCCGGACCCCGTGAGCCGGCCGGCGAGGCCCGGCCCACGGGGTGCCGCGCTCAGACCTTCTTCTCCCGCCAACCCCGCTCGAAGGGCAGCCGCCAGGCGTTCGGCGCGATGAGCTGGTGGATCGCGTTGGGCCCCCAGGTACCTGGCGGGTAGTTCTTCACCGGCGGCGGGTCGTCGAACAGCGGAACCGACCGCTCCCACAGCGACTCGATGCCCTCGGCGGTGGTGAACAGGGTGTGGTCGCCGCGCATCGCGTCCAGGATCAGCCGCTCGTACGCCTCGAGCACGTCGCCGGCCTGGTCGGTCTCCTGGGTGGAGAACTGCATGGACAGCTTCTCCAGCCGCATCCCCGGCCCCGGACGCTTGCCGTAGAAGGACAGCGACACCCTGGACGAGTCGGCCAGGTCGAACGTGAGGTGGTCGGGCCCCTGCGAGCCGACGCCGGAGCCGGCCGGGAACATCGTCCTCGGCGCCTCCTTGAAGGCGATCGAGATGATCCGCAGGCCCTCGGCCAGGCGCTTGCCGGTGCGCAGGTAGATCGGCACGCCGGCCCAGCGCCAGTTGTCGATGCCGACCTTCAGCGCGATGAACGTCTCGGTGTCGGAGTCGGGCGCGACGCCGTCCTCGTCCCGGTAGCCGCCGTACTGGCCCCGGACCACGTCGTTCGGCCGGATCGGCAGCATGGAGCGGAAGACCTTGTTCTTCTCCTCGCTGATCGCCCTCGGTTCGAGCGCGGTCGGCGGTTCCATCGCGACGAACGCCATCACCTGCATCAGGTGCGTGACGACCATGTCCTTGTAGGCGCCGGTGGGTTCGTAGAAGTTCGCCCGCAGGTCCAGCCCGAGGGTCTCGGGAATGTCGATCTGGATATGGTCGATGAAGTTGCGGTTCCAGATCGGCTCGAACAGCCCGTTGGCGAACCGGAAGGCCAGGATGTTCTGGGCCGCCTCCTTGCCGAGGAAGTGGTCGATCCGGAAGATCTGCGCCTCGTCGAACGTCTCGTGCACGAAGTCGTTGAGCTGGATCGCGCTCGCCAGGTCGTCCCCGAACGGCTTCTCCATCACCACCCGGGAGTTCTGCACCAGGTCGGCGTCGCGCAGCATGGTGATCACGGCCTGCGCGGCCTTCGGCGGTACCGAGAGGTAATGCAGCCGGCGGGCCTGCGGGCCGAGCAGCTCCTCGGCCGCCTTGACCGCCGCGGTCAGCCCCTCCGGCCCGGCGCCCTGCGGCACGTAGGTGACCCGCGAGCAGAACTGCTTCATCGCCTCGTCGTCCATGGCGTGGGTGCCGAAGCTGGCCACCGCCGAGCGCGCGATCGCGCCGAACTCCTCGGCGGACAGGTCTTCCATGGCGGTGCCCACGATGCGGACGTCCGGGGCGAAGCGGGACTGCTGCAGGTAGGCGAGCCCCGGTAGCAGTTTGCGCTTGGCGAGGTCGCCGGTTGCGCCGAAGAGCACGATGACGTGCGGCGCCAGGGTGTCCAGGCCCCGCCTGCTCAGGCGAGATCCGGAAGCCGGATAGGCAACGGTCTGCGGGTTCGGTTCGGCCACGCTCGATCCTCCTACGGACGAAACCGCGGGCGCGAGATTCGCTCGCCGAACTATATCCAGCCGAGAGGTAACCGCGGGATGTTGGACGCGACGCGCTACCCGGAGTAGGTAACCCGCGCGGGGTCGGGGTCAGCCGCACCGGCCCATACCCCGCGCCGTCCGCACCATGCCCGCCCGCAGCAGCAGCACGACGTCGGACATCGCGGCGACCAGGCGGGCCCGCTGCTTCGGGCTCAGCGGCTCCAGCAGGGCCTCGGCGACCTCGTCGCTGCGCTGGTCCAGCGCCTGCCGTTCGGCGTGGCCCGCCTCGGTCAGCCGGGCCAGCCGGACCCGTCGGTCGGCCCCGCTGGACTCGACGGTGACCAGCCCGGCCGACTCCAGCGAGCGCAGCAGGCGGCTCAGGTAGCCCGAGTCGAGCCCGAGCTCGGCGCGCAGCGAGCGCACGTCCCGCCCGGCTGGGCCGATCTCCCAGAGCAGCCGCGCCTCGCCGGGCGGCCGGCCCCGGCCGAGGAACTCGTCCTGCAGGGCGCCGACCCGCTGCGTCGCGGTGCGGTTGAACCGGCGTACCTGCGAGATCATCTCCGACGCCACTCGCTGACTCTAGTCAGAGGCTTCGGCCGGGGACAACGCGGGCGGCGGGCGGGATGGGGCTCGCCGGCGCGCCCTCGGCCGCGCTGCTCGCCCGCATGGCGGTGATCACCAAGTAGCACAGCAGGGCGGCCACCACGGCCGCCCCGACCACGATCGCCACGAGCAGCAGCCGCCGGCGGGCATCGGCCGCCGGGTCGGCGCTCGGCGCCCCCGGCCAGCCAGTGGGGCCGTTGCTTCCCGGTCCGGGCGGGGGCTGCCAGGGCGGCGGCTGGTAGAGCGGTTGCGGGCGGGGTGGCGGCCCCTGGCGGGATGCCGGGCCCGGGTGCGGCCGCTGCCGCCGAGGGTCCGGGTACTGCCCGGGCGGTCCCGGTGGGTAGCGCCCCGGCGGTCCCGGCGGTGGGTAGGGCCGGCCGGGCGGGTAGGACCCCGGCGGTCCGGCTGGTCCGGGCGGCTGAGCGGGGTAGGGCCCGGACGACCAGGGCAGAGCCGGCGGGGCGGCGCGGCCCGGCTCGGGGGCGGGTCCGGTGAGTGGCGCGGGCGGTGCGGCCGCGGGGGACCCGGGCGGGCCAGGGGGCGCGGGTTGCGGCGCAGGGGCCGGGAACGGCGTCGGTGGGGTGGGCGGCGCGGCGGCCGGGAACGGGGTCGGTGGCGCCGGTGGCCTGGGGCCGACCAGGCGGACCTCCTGCCCCTCGGCCGCGACGACAGCTCCGGCCAGGGCCGCCGCACCGAGCGCGACCACGTGCTTCTGGGTGTCGACGACCGGGCGGCCGAGCTCCTCGCGCACCATCCGCGCGACCAGCGGGATCCGCGACGAGCCACCGAGCAGCAGCACCGCGGCCAGCTGATCGGGGGCGATCCGGCCCGAGCGCAGCGTGCCGTTCAACGCCCCGATCGTCGACTCGATGGGCGCCCGCACCAGGCCCTCGAACTCCTCGCGGGTCAGCCGCACGTCGAAGTGGCCGGTCGGCAGCAGGGCCGACAACACGGTCTCGGTGTCCGTCGTCAGCGCTTCCTTGGCCGAGATGCAGTCGTGCCGCAGCCGCGCCAGCGCCAGCGTCGTGTGCGGGTCCCGCAGGTCGAGCTCGTGCAGCGCCCCGCCGGAGGACCCGTTCACGAACGCCAGCACGGACTCGTCGAAGTCCATGCCGCCGAGCCTTTCGACCCCCTCCGGGGTGCCCAGGATCTGTACGCCGCCCGGCTGCCGGCGCAGCACCGTGGCGTCGAACGTGCCGCCGCCGAGGTCGTAGGCCGCGACGACGTCGCCGTCGGCCCACCGTGGCGCGCTCGCCGGGTGCGTGGCGTAGTAGGCCGCCACTGCATCCGGCTCGGTCACGACGACGGCGTCCGGCACCCCGGCCAAGCCCGGGACCAGGTCGAACTTGCTGCGCCGCACCGCACCCCAGGCCGGCGGGCAGGTCAGCACGACCCGTTCCGGCGCCGTCCCCATCGCGGTGGACGCCGTGCGCACGACGTCGCGCAGCACGGTGGCCAGCAGGTCCGGCACCTCGTGCGGCGCGCCGCCGAGCATCAGCGGCACCGGATCGCCCAGCCGGCGTTTTAGCTCGCGGCCGATCCGCTCCGGGTCGCTGGCCGCGCGCCGGGCGGCCGCGGTCCCAGTGTGCAGGGCGCCGTCGACGGCCACGTAGACCGCCGTCGTCATGGCCACCGAGTCCTCGCCGAGGTCGACCATCTCGGGGCGGGCCGCGCCGGCCGAGTTGAGCTGGCACACCGCGGCCTCGACGAAGCTGGTGCCCAGGTCGATCCCGAGGCCGTAGCTCATCGACCCTCCCGTCGGAATCGCCCGCTTTCCTGCCGTCGCCGACACCGGCCGGCATCGACGCGGAGATCATCCGCTGTGCGGCCATGGCGAGTCTCGTCGGGCGTCAACGTGTGCGGAAGGTTTTTGCCGAGGACCACACCGGAAAGTGCTCGCCGGGCCGGGTTCTGGTTGACCAGCGCCGTTGACAAGCCCACGGTCACAGGGTTTGGTGTATTGGTATACCAAGGTGGTGCCATGACTGATGCAGCGCGGCAACAGGCAGGGCCGAACGGCCGCAGGCGGCTGGTGATCGGGGCGCTGTTGCTCCTGATGATCACTATCGGCTACGTCGACCGGATCAACGTCTCCGTGGCGGGGCCGCTGGTCAAGACCGACCTCGGGCTCTCCAACGCCCAGCTGGGCATCCTCTACTCCGCGTTCTTCTGGGGGTACGCCGCGCTGATGGTGCCCGGCGGCTGGCTGATCGACCGGGTCGGCAAGCACTTCGTACTGCCGCTCGCGGTGCTGTTCTGGAGCGTCGTGGCCGCGCTGTCCGCCGTGGCGCAGAGCCTCGCGGTGCTGCTCGGCTTCCGGGTCGTGCTCGGTGCCGCCGAGTCTCCGGCCTACCCGTCCGGCAACCTGATCATCAGGGAGTGGGCCCCGCTGACCGAGCGCGGGCTGTTCACCTCGCTGATGCAGATCGGCTCGCTGGTCGGCCCCGCGCTGGCCACCGCGCCGGCCGCCTGGCTGGCCACCACCGTCGGCTGGCGCTGGTCGTTCGTGCTGCTCTCGGCCACCGGACTGGTCTGGCTGGCGGCCTGGCTGCTGCTGTACCGGCCGCCGGAGCGGGCCCGCTGGATCACCGAGCGCGAGCGCGCCTACATCCTCGCCGAGCGCGACCACACCGCGCCGGTGGAGCAGGCCGGCGAGGTCGACGCAGCGGTACGGCCGATGTCGGTGCGCACCCTGGTCCGGCAGCGGCCGATGCTCGGCATCCTGGCCGCCAACGGCGCGCAGACCTACGTGATGTACTTCCTGCTCACCTGGCTGCCGACCTACCTGGTCACGGCCAAGCACCTGGAGCTGCCGAAGAGCGGCCTGGTCACCTCCGCGATGTACGGCATCGCGATCGTCGGCGCGGTGGCGCTGGGCTGGCTGTCCGACCGGTTCCTGTCGCTGAGCAAGGCCCAGGCGCTGCGCGGCCGGCGCCGGTACGTGGTCGGGGTGCTGATGCTGGCCGGGCTGCTGCCGCTGGTGCTGACCACCTGGATCGAGGGGCTGGCCGCCCTGGTGATCACCATTGCGGTCACGTTGATGGCGGTGACCACCTCGATCACCCTGACCTTCGCGCTGACCAACGACCTGATCATCGACAACACCTCGAGCGGGCGCACCTTCGGGCTCGTCTCCTTCGGCGGCCAGGTGATCGGGCTGCTCGCGCCCATCGTCACCGGGTTCGTCGTGCAGGCCAGCGGCTTCGGTCCCGTCTTCCTGGTCACCGGGGCCGTGCTGCTGGCCGGGGTGCTCGCCATGCTGACGCTGCCGAACCGGCCGCTGCAGCCCCGGTCCAGTCCGCGGCCGGTGGCCGTCGGATGACCGGCCAGCTGGCGCGGCGGACGCTCGGCCACACCGGGATCCCGGTGTCCTGCCTGGCCCTCGGCGGCCACGAGTACCTGCCCGGCGGTGGGCTGAAGGGTTTCGGCGACGACTTCGACAACGCCGTCCGGCCCGGCTACCGGCGCGCCGACTTCGGCGGCTCGGGGCGGCTGGCGATCGTGGCCCGGGCGCTGGCCAGGGGCGTCAGCTACTTCGACGTGACGATCGACCCGGAGGTCGAGGCGCTGGGGCGGCTGCTGCGCTCGCCGGCCGTGTTCGACGTGACCGCGATGACCGGTGCGTTCGGAGCGGCCGCCGGTGCGGGGAGTGTGCTGGTGCAGGCGCGGCCGCAGGGGCTCTGCTACCACTACGACCTCGGCAACCCCGGGTTGGTGCGGCCCGGGACGCTGCGCTCGGAGGTGTTGCGGCTGGCCGAGCTGCTCGGTCGGAGCCGGGTCGACGTGCTCAACCTCGGTATCGAGCGCGAGGCACTGGACCCGGAGACCGGCCGCCCGGACTACCTGAAGGCCCTGGCCGGGATACTCGCCGAGCTGCGGGCGGACGGGCTGGTCGGCCTCGTCGCCTGCGACACGCTGTACTCCGGCGAGAGCCAGTACGTCACGCTGATCGAGAGTGGCTGCTTCGACGTCGTGTGGCTGACGTTCGGGCCGCTCACGCCAACCCCGGCCGAGGTCGTGCTGCCGAGGGCGCGCGAGGCGGGGCTCGGGGTGGTGGCCAGGGAGGCGTTCGGCAAGGGCGCGCTGTTCCGGTTCGCGGCCGCGGCGGGGGTGGACGCCGGCGAGGTGGCCGGCGCGGCGCAGCGGTGGGTGCTCTCCCATGTCGACGTCGCCACGCTGGCGGTCGGGGTGCGTACGGCCGACGAGTTCGACCGCAACGCCGACGCCGCCACCCAGCCGTTCACCGACGCCGACCGCGCACTGCTCGACCGCGTACTGGCCACCGACCCCGCCCGTGCCGCCGTGGCCGACGCCACCGCCGCATTCCGCCCCTGACCCGCACGGGGCCGCCCCCGGCGCACGTCGCGCACCCCGCGTGGTGCCCCAGACGCCGAGTTCAACCACAGCGGTCTCGGATCGCGAGTCGGGGCCGCTGTGGTTGAACTCGGCGATCGTGCGGCCGCACACCGGGGTTCAGGGCTGGTCGAGGTGGGCGAGCAGGTCGCGGTAGGCGCGGTCCACCCGGCCGGCGACGGTCGTGATGGTGCGGGTGCGCGGCCGACGTGCGATGACCTCGAGCAGCTGGGCGTACATCGCGGGCAGGCGGTCGACCCCGCCGCCGCGGTCGAGCAGCGCGGTGGCGTCGCGGTGGGCCTGGGACTCGGGGTGGCGCGAGCGTTCGACGAAGCGGCGGCTGGCGTCCTCGGGGTCGCTGAGCAGGGCGAGCTCGACGAACTCGGCGCCGACCCGCTGGCCGAGCCGCTCCAGCTGGAGTACGAAGTCGAGCCGGCCGAGGAACTGCGGGACCAGCACGTCGCCGCCCGCCGCGAGCTGTACCCGGGCCACCTCCAGCGCCATGCTCCGGGCGCGCAACCCCGCCTCGGTCGGCCGGTCCAGCCAGCCGCCGAGCATGCCCCGCAGCACGTCGATGTCCAGGGCCAGCGTCAGCGGATACGCCTCCGCATACCTGCTGGCCAACGTCGACTTGCCGCTCCCGGGAGCCCCGTTGAGCAGCACCAGCCGAGCCACGCCCCCGACCCTAGCCCGCTCCGTAACTACCAGACGCCGAGTTCAACCACAGCGGTCTCCGAGGCGCGAGTCCGGGGCCGCTGTGGTTGAACTCGGCGATCGTTTGGCGACCGGGCCGCGCGGAACGGAGTGGTCAGGCGAACAGGAGGCTGGCGGGTGTGGCGGCCGCGACGGTGTCGACCCGACGCAGCGTCGAGCCGTCCTCGTCCAGCGCGAAGGAGACGAGCAGGTCGCTGTCCTGGTTGGCGACCACGACGAACCGCCCGTCCGGGGTGAGGGCGAAGTCCCTCGGCTCGCGGCCGAGCGTCGGCTCGGTGCGGACCATGGTCAGCTCGCCGGTCGGGGCGTCGAAGCGCAGCACGGCGAGGCTGTCGTGGCCGCGGTTGGCCACCAGGACGTGCCGGCCGGATGGCGTCACCCGGATCGCGGCGGCCTGGTTGTG
>Ga0137415_10001393_pt1 | contig 23871 bp, 24 predicted proteins | sample CZODoug3_1_1_16f_FD_183082 | JGI IMG/M metagenome (GOLD analysis project Ga0137415, IMG submission 183082) | Vadose zone soil fungal communities from Angelo Coast Range Reserve, California, USA - CZODoug3_1_1_16fungal (Hybrid Assembly) | ecosystem: Environmental > Terrestrial > Soil > Vadose...
GCCGTGAGCCGCGGCTCGACGACCCTTGGGCTGAAGACGAAAGATTTCGCCCTGCTCTCGAGCCAGGTGAAGCCCACGCGGCCGCTCATGGAGCCCGCGGAGAAGGTGTTCGTCGTCGACGACCATATCGGAGCCACGGGGAGCGGCTACATCGGCGACGTGACCACGCTCCTCGACCAGGTGCGGGTCGCCGCCCAGCGTCACCGGCTCGTCTACGACGAGCCGATCGATGTCGGCACCCTCTCCCGGAACCTGTCGGAATACCTGCATGAGTTCACGATGTACGCGGTCCGGCCCTTCGGCGCGTCCGTCCTCCTGGCAGGCCTTGACCACCTGGGCGTCCAGCTGGTCCAAGTGGACCCGAGCGGGACGACGTTCAAGGGGTCCGCCTTCGCGATCGGGCAGTCTGCAGACGAGGCGCTGGAGACGATCGTGAAGGGCTACCATCCGGAAATCTCCGTGGACAAGGCGATCGCCCTGGTGACCCAGGCGATCGAAGGCGTGAACGGCGGGAAGTCCGTCATCGAACACGGCATCGTCACGGCAAGCTCGAAGCGATTCGAGCATCGCCAAAGCACGGTCGGGTAACCCCCGACCCCCTTTCCCTTTTCGAATCGGGACCGACCGCCTTCGGCTGCTGCCGCTTGGACCGCCCTTCGTGATGCGGTCGCTCATCCCTCCTGGAGGAGGGCCACCGCTGCGCTTGAACAATGCTTTTAGAGGCCGTGGTGTATCCAACCGGAGAGCGGCATGCGGATCGTTTCCCTCCTCCCCGCGGCCACGGAAATCTGTTACGCCCTCGGGCTCGGAGAGGATCTCGTTGGCGTTTCGCCGGAATGCGACCATCCTCCCGCAGCCCGGACAAAACTAATCGTGAGCCGCTCCCTACTCCGGTATGAGGGTAAGTCGAGCGGGGAGACCAGCCGAATGGTCGGGGAGCGACTCGAGTCGGCCGGCGCGCTGTATCAGGTCGATCCGAGGGCGCTTCGTTCCGCGGATCCGGACCTGATCCTGACGCAGGGCCTCTGCGACGTGTGCGCCCCCACCCTCGGGGACGTGGAGGATGTGGCGCGACACCTCCCGCGGTCGCCGGAGATCGTGTCGCTCGACCCACACCGCTTGGCCGACGTCCTGGACAACATCGAACAGATCGGTCGCACCTGTGACATCGAGGAGCGCGCGATGAACGTCGTGGACCGCCTCCGGCGGCGAATGGAACACATCGCACGCAAAGCGGCTCAGGCCGAGAAGCGTCCGAAGACCGTGTGCCTCGAATGGCTTGATCCCCTCTTCATCGGAGGCCATTGGGTACCCGAGATGATCGCCCTCGCGGGGGGCGTCGACGGCCTCGGCCGTCCCGGGGAGAAATCCCGTCGTATCTCGTCGGACGAAGTCGTAGCGGCCGAGCCCGAGGTGGCCGTCCTCATGCCTTGTGGATTCGATCTCGAGCGGACTCGGAGCGAGGCCCCGACCGTCACCGGGAGCTCCTGGTGGTCGGACCTGCCCGCGACCCAAGGCCACCGGGTGTGGCTGGTCGACGGTTCGAGCTACTTCAACCGGCCCGGTCCGCGACTCGTGGACGGTTTGGAAATCCTTGCCCACGTCGTGCAGCCGGCAATGTTCCCGACACCGCCCGCGCCGATGGACGCGGAACCGTGGGTGGGATGATGGCGAAGTTGTACACGAGAGCGGGGGACGCCGGCGAAACCGGCCTGCTCGGGCCGGACCGCGTGGCAAAGGACGATCTTCGCGTCGAGGCGATGGGCGCGGTCGACGAACTGAACGCCGTGCTTGGTCTCACGATCTCGGCCCTGAAAGAAAGGCCCGTCCGCGACGCGCTCCTGAAGATCCAGGATGACCTGTTCACCGTGGGAGCCGAACTGGCGATGGCCCGCGACGCGGAGGGGACGAAGGTTCCTCGGATCGTGAAGGAACACGTGGCCCGCCTCGAGGCGGGCATTGACACCTTTGACGTGGGCCGCATCACGGAGTTCATCTTGCCCCGCGGTTCCGAAGGCCTCGTGCGGCTGCACTGGGCACGCACGGTCGCTCGCCGCGCCGAGCGCAGGGTCGTGTCGCTCTCCCGGCGGGATCCGTTGAACTCAGACCTATTACGATACATGAACCGGTTGTCGTCCCTCCTGTACCAGATGGCGGTCTGGTGTCAGAAGCGGGAGCGGGGCAAGACGGAGCATCCCTCGTATCGGAAGTGAGGTCATGCCATCAGCGTGCGTCGGTAGAACCGCACGACGCGGTCCCAGGCGTCTTTTGCCGCGACTTCGCGATACGTTGTCTCGTTCGTATCGTTGAAGAACGCGTGCCCAGCGCCCGGGTAGATCCGCATCTCGAAATCCTTCTTGAATTCGGTCATTGCCTTCACGAGCTTGTCGAGATCTGCATTGATCCGCGTGTCCTCCGCCCCGTACAGGCCGAGGACCGGTCCATCGATGTTCCGGACGCGCTCGATGGGCGATGGGTTCTCTCCATAGAAGATCACGCAACCGCGGAGGCTCGTCTCGCACGCGAGGTTGGCGGACATCCCTCCTCCGAAACAGAAGCCCACGGAGCCGATCCGGTCCCGCCGCACGAACGGGAGCGTCCTCAGGTAGGCCACCGCGGCGACGAGGTCCTTCAGCAACCGGTCCTTTGGAAGGCCGCCGAGCAATCTCTCTACGGTCGGGGCGACGATTGCCCGCTCAGCCTCCGGGAGCTTTGCGAGCTCCTGCCGCGCGAGTTCCGGATCGCGGCGGGGTAAACGGAACAGCAGACGTGTTGCCTTTTGCACGTTCTCCGGGGTCAGGACACTCGCAAGCTCGGTCGTGCCGAAAAGATTCGGGGCGAGGGTGACGTACCCTTCCCGCGCGAAGCGGTCCGCGACATCCCTCGTGTGTTCGACCAATCCAAAGATCTCGTGGATCACCACGACCGCGGGCCGGACATGGTCGTCCGAGGGCCGCGAGAGGTACGCGGGGACCGATTCGGAAACTCCGGGGAACTCGACCATCTGACCGGAGATCGGGCTCGGCCGGATGGGGACCACCACGCCAGCCAGCTCGGCTATCGGCATAAGGATGTGCCCAGGGCCAAACGCATAAGTCGCGGCAGCCCATCGCGCCACGTTATGGACCTCGCGTTCACGAATCTCCTCGAACTCGAGGACCTGGCCCGCGCGAAGGTGCCCCGTCCTTCCTTCGACTACATTGCCGGCGCAGCGGAAGACGAAGTCTCCCTCCGCCGGAACCGAGAGGCCTACCAGAGGTGGGCGCTGCGACCGCGCGTGCTCGTCGACGTCTCCAAGCGAGACACGTCGACGACGATCCTCGGGCAGCGGATCTCCATGCCGGTCCTTGTCGCCCCGACCGCCTTCCACGGCCTCGTCCATTCGGAGGGGGAGGTCGCGACCGCTCGCGGAGCCGCGGCCGCGGGGACGATCATGGTCGCGAGCGCGATCGCGACGAAGACCCTCGAAGACATCGCGGACGCGGTGGCGGCACCGCGTTGGTTCCAGCTGTACGTGTGGAAGGACCGGACGGTCACCGCGGATCTCGTGAGGCGGGCCGTGACCGCGGGATACCAAGCCCTTTGTCTCACCGTCGACACCCCGTTCCTTGGTCGACGGGAAAAGGACGAGCGGAACGCCTTCACGCTCCCTCCCGGTCTAGGCATCGCCAACGTCCGTCCCGCGGGACTCGACGGCATGCCAGAATCGGAGCGCGGCTCCGCGTTCGCGAAGTACGTCGCGGAGCTGCTCGACCCCGCGGTCACGTGGCGGGACATCGCATGGCTCCGGTCCCTCACGTCCCTGCCTCTCATCCTGAAGGGAATCATGACAGCGGAGGACGCGACCCTTGCGGTCGAGAACGGCGTGAAGGGCATCGTCGTCTCGAATCACGGGGGCCGGCAGCTCGACTCCACCTTGGGGACGCTGGACGCGTTGCCGGATATCGTTGCCGCGGTCCGTGGCCGAGCGGAGGTCTACGTGGACGGCGGCATCCGTCGGGGGACGGACGTCCTCAAGGCCCTGGCCCTCGGAGCCAAAGCAGTCCTCGTGGGCCGCCCGATCCTTTGGGGCCTGGCCCTGGGAGGCGCGGACGGTGTTCGAGCCGTCCTTCAACACCTGAGGAACGAGTTCGAGCTCGCGATGGCCTTGAGCGGCCGATCGGACGTGTCGCAGATCGATCGCGGCCTCGTCCAACGCGTCTAGCGGGACTCCACCTTGGATTCGATGAACTCCAGGAGAATCTGGATCGCGTCCGCATTCCCGCTGGGCCGAGGCGGCAATCGTCCGAGGGCGAGTTTCTCCACGATGAGTTCGCGAAGCCGCCCTAGGTCCTCGTACCGATAACCCAGAGTCGCGGCGTTCCGCTCCGCTTCGACGTGACCTTTCGGAGGAATCGCGATTACGGGAGTCCCGGCGGCAAGGGTCTCGCTCAAGGTGCCTTTTCCGCCCGTGGTGATTACCAGGTCCGCCGCGAGGACGTAGTCCTGCAGATTCGGCAGGAACCCGTAAGTGTACACGCCCGCCTCAGGCTCCACCTTCAGCTTCGGACCGCTCACGACGACCATCGAGACATCGTCCATCGCGAGGGAACGGAAGGCCTTCACCGCCTCGCGAATCAGATAGTCTCCGATCGCGGTCCCGCCCGCGGTCACGAGGATCGTCTTCTTCCGGAAGAACAAGTCTTCGCGGAGCTGATCTCGTGAAGCACTGAACGGGCGGACGATTGGTCCGATGCGTCGAACGTTCGGCCAAGCTGGGGCTTCGTCCAGGGCGAGGATCAGATCGACCCTGCGCGCGAGTCGGGAGAACCAAAAGTTCCCATACCTTTCGAACAGGCGGGACGTCGGATCTTTCGCGAATTCTTGGCGCAGTCCGTTGAGGATGATTGCTGTAGGAACTCGGCGGCGCACCGCCTCTCGCACGGAGGCGATCTCTCCGGCGGAGAGGAGGAATCGATTCGACTCCCAATCGCCCTCCGTCCTCAGGTACTTCCGAGCAACGCGGAGATATCGGGCGTAGTCGATGTACCATCGCCACACCGGCTGAAGCTCTCCGCCGATCGCCGGCCAATCCGGTGCCGGAGGTGCCGTCAGGGCATCGAACCCGCTCGCGACGACGAGGTCCAACGCAGGAACGCCGGCGAGGAACAGGAAATACAAATCCTCCCGACGCTCGCGAAGTCCTCGGGCGAGCGCGACCGCCTGGGTCGCATGTCCGAGGCCTTGGGAGTGGACCGCGAAATATCCTTGGAGCTCACCCATCGGGTGAGAACATGGTCCGGTTCCAGAAAGACCTTCGGCCGTGACCCTGAGCGTTCGTGGTCCCTATCGGAACACGACTACATTCGCGGTCCTCCGCCGCGGCCTTTTAAGCCGCACGTGCGTTCCTTCAACTGTGGAACTCGGCAGCCTTGCGAAGTATCCGTTCGTCCAGGAGGCGTCCGCCTTCATCCGGGCGGAGCACGTCACCCTCGAGGAATTGCTGTCCGAGCCCGCATACGCCCGCGCGCGCGCGATCGGGCGGGCCCGCGTGGTCGAGGCATTGGAAAAAGGCCCGGACGCGAAGCGGATTGCGATCGCGCCCGCCGATCAGCTGTCGCAACTCCTCGCGTACCCGGTCGCGCGAATCCTCGTCTCCGCCCTGGAGGACACGTATCTGACCCGGCGCTTCGCCTTGCGGGAGGCGATCGCCGCGGAATCTCTCCTGGAAAACGACTCGGATGATGCAGTCCTTCACATCGCAGCCCAGCTCCCGATGGACCTGCGCCGAGAGGACGGAGGGTTCCGGATCCATTTCTCCGATTTCCTGCGATTCACGAGCACGATGCGTGACACGCCCTGGAAGCTGATCAACCAGCCCGTCGAACGCGGATATGTGAGGATGCGCCGCGAGAAGGCCCTCCGCGTGATGCGGAATGCGATCCAACGGCACATCGAGCAGGGCCTTCCGCTTCCCGTGAACGACGACATCCTCGCCGCGTTCAAAGCGGACCTCGCGCAGATCCGCGGACTCCTCGAGGCAAAGAAGGCGACCTTCAAGGCCGAGGACATCGGGAAGGTGAGCATCACGCGCTTCCCGCCGTGCATGTACAATCTCTTGGCCCAGATCCAGAACCACGAGAACGTGCCCCACATGGGCCGCTTCGCCATCGTGGCGTTCCTCCATCACATCGGGCTCGGCAACGAAGAGATCTATCGGGTCTTCGGAGACGTCCCCGACTTCGCGGCCGACGTGACGCGATACCAGATCGAACACATCACGGGCACATCGAGCCCCACGGAATACACCCCGCCCGAATGCTCCACGATGAAATCCTACGGGATCTGCCCGGGGCCGGACCGGATCTGCTTGACGATCAAGCATCCGCTCTCGTACTACCGCATCAAGGGCCGGGAACGTCGGCCTCGGGGAGAGAGCGCGTCCACCGCGACCTAGAGGAAGCCGCGCCAAATTTTCCCGGCCCGCTGGACGGCGGTCAGGTTGCCGAGGACCGCGAAGAGGACCATGAACCATTCCAGCGGGCTGAAGGCGAACAGGCCCGCGCCGAGGGTCACGCCGCCGGAAGGCGCGACGAACCACTGGATGAGTCCGCCCAAGAACAGGAGGACGAGGCGGTCCGCGCGGCCCAGGATCCCTCCATATGCGCGGCCCTGACCGACGGCCTGCGCTTGCGTCCCCATGTACGACGTCAAGAGGACCCCAAGGAGGGCGAGCGTACCGATCGACAAGCGGCAGTACATTGCATTGAAGGCGACGCCTCCGAGCATGAAGACGTCCGCGTAGCGATCGAGTACGTGGTCCAGGAAGTCCCCCCGGGCGGACGCTTTCCCAGCCATTTTCGCGATCTTTCCGTCCAACGCGTCGAGATAGGAGTTGACGAGGATCAGGACGAGCGCGATGCCGAGGAATTCGCCGCCACCCAGGTAGAATGCGAATCCCGCGCCGACGGCCGCAAAGAACCCGGCCCACGACACGGCGTTTGGATTCACATGGATCAAGCGGGCCGCCACTGGGACGAGGAACCGATCGGCGAGGCCGCGGTACCTGTCTAGTACCAGGACAGCACCTCGGACGTCCAGTCGATCGTGCCGGGCTCGTGGCCGTTCGTTTTCCCTTGGAGGATTGCGAGGACCTGCGCCGTGGTCTCGCTCGCGGATTGCTCGCTTGTATCGATCTCGTATACGAAGGGAATCCTCCGCGTCGCTTCCTGCGTGATCACATCGATGGCCTCCGCTTCGATGTTTTCGCGGACCTTCTCTTCCGACCATCCACGGGCCCGGAGCCGATCCCGGAGGACCGAAGGCCGACAGCGAAGGACAATTGCGATGTTCACATCCATGAGGTGACTGTAGTGGGACTTCAGGAAGGCTAGCTTCGCGGGGATCCGAATGCGCTCTCTGAGCGCCTCTACATCGACTTCGTCGGTCTGGCGAGCGTCGTCCCGGCCCGTGATCAGGCCGTAGTCCCGCGCGATTGTGTCCAGGTCAAGAACGGCGTACCCTCGAGCTTCAAGCAATTGGCCCACTGAGGTCTTGCCGGTGCCCGGCGTCCCGGTGAGAGCGATGAGCACGTTCTCTCCATAGGCCGCGGCGTCTTAGTCCTTTCGGGATTCCTTATGGCTCGACGAAACGTTCAAGCCTGAAGGAAACGTGGTTCGCGACGATGGTTTCGACTGCATCGATCCCCAGAATGGTGTCGAGCGTTGTGCGGTTCATTCGTAGTCTGCCTCCCGCGTACCGTCTCGGCCCTTTCGGCCTCCTGCTCGCGGCCCTTCTATTGGGGACCTCCCTGGTCTCTGAGGTGGGAACCGTCGACCTCATCTTTGTGACGGGGGAAGCGTCTTCGGGGACAGCGGCGAGAGAGGTTCCTTTCAATGAGACACCCTTCTTCCGAGCGACGTTAACCGTCGCACCGTGCGGCGTCGGATTCCATCTCCTGAGCGATGCCGATTACGCGACGTTCCTATCGAATGGGCGACTCCCACCGACCACGATAGACTGCAATCGGACGCAGGCCGTAATCCGATCTCGCATCAGCCACATGGTGACCGTCTACAACGGAAATCCCAGGCCATCCAATGTTTCATACGAGATTGGCGTGGAGTTCTTTGCCGAGGAACATCCTTACGCACTCCTTTCGATTCCAGGATCGCTCCTTGGGTTGGGCTCAACGATCGCGATCGCGATGACGATGCTGCAGCGTGGGACGGACAAGCTGGCTGGCGATTATCCAGGCAAATTCGGCAAGAGAAAGTAGAAAGTGGGCGCGCGGGTGGCGCGCCCATTCGATAGCGTTTGGCCTAGATTTCCTCGGACTCCGTCGGCCGTTCCTCAGGCTTCCGCCCCTTCCGGACCGCGAGCATTATGCCCACGAGAGCGGCCACGATGCCCGCGACGCCGACTCCGATCCCGACAGTGGCGGTTGTCTGCGCCGCGTTCAGCTGCGACTGTAAGGCCGCAGTGACGTTCGCTTGGTTAGCCGCCTGCCTGTCGAGCTCCTTCGTCAGCACGGTAATCTTCGCGTTTTGTTCCGCGATGATTGTGTCGACATCCGGTAGCGCGATGAAGCTCTGTGTCGTGAACACCGGTGGAGCCGCCTCCGCGCCGACCGTGATCGTGCGCAGCTCATACGCTCCGGCCGCGAGCGCCGCTGTCTGGGCCGCGCTGAGCGTAATCGTGTAGACCCCCGGAGTCACTTTCGTTGGCGAACCTTGGGTGACCAACGTTCCAGTCGACGGGTTCACCAAGAGCCACGTCATGGTGAAGTCGTCGTAGGGCGTGCTCAAGACGGTTACGCCAACGTTGAAGGTGACGGCCCGGCCGATGAGTACAGAGGGTGCTGGTCCGAACGTCACGACCGGAATCTTCGGGACGAGGTACCTGTCCCAGTGATCCGCCGTGAACGGGTAGTTCGGATCGCGCGTCATCTGGTACTGCTCTGCGGTCGCGTCAACGTGGTTCAGGAAGTACGGTCCGTTGCTCACGAAGTAGTGGCCGTAGGTCACGTTGAACGATTGCAGGGCCGCCCACTTCGCGTCGACCGTCACGTCCGGAATCGTTGCCGCACTGAACCCGGGAGGCCGGTGCTTCGCAGACGCGTATCCAGCGACATTCGTCTGCATTGCGGTCAAGCAGAGGCCCTTCGTCATGTCCAACTGTTCCTTGCCCACGACGGTGGCCGTCGTCGAGCTGAGGACACACGGGCCGTTGCTCAACACGGTCGAAAGGCCCAACTCGCTCGCGGTCCATGGTGTGGCCGGGAAGATCGAGCCTGTCGACGCAATCGTGGACGGGTCGGGGTGCCAGTAGTCCAGGTACACGGTCATCGTGTCCGGTGCCGTGACCTCAAGTCCCTTGAACGCCGAGACGAACAGTTGCGTCGCCGGGCCGGCTGCATCGCTGTCCGCCGTGTGGATGTCTCCCAGCACTCGCCGGAAGGCCAATGCGTTCTCGTAGAGGACATCCGTCATGTCGAACGTGGTGCCGTCATGCCACTTGCCGAACGTGAACTGGAACGTCACCGCACTCTTCGCGGTCGTTCCCGCCGCAACCGGCTTGAACCCGCCAGTCGTGCTGTCCCAAGTTTGCGCCGTAGCGGGTACGGCAATCGGGCCGGGTGTCGTGGGCGCACTGCGGGAATCCACGGTGAAGTTCGATCGAACCGGGATGTTGATCCCCGTGTGCGGGCTCGGGTAGACGCCCACGTCCGTCATCGGTCCGGGTGCCATCGCCAACGCGTCGTAGAGGTTGTTGATCCTCCAGGGCTGCCAACCTTCGAAATTGATGTTCCTCTGGCCGATCCTGAGGTCCCCGCAGGGATAGCTTGGGCACGAACCCGACGCACTCGTAAGCCCGAACCGCGCCGTGCGCAGCGAGAAAGGCGACCAAGTACCGCCACTTAGGTCGTAGACAAAGCTCGAGACCCGTCGGGAGTAGGCGAACACCGCGTTGTTCACGAGGAAGACTCGAACGCTGTCCTTGAGCGATTCGTTGACAGCCGTGCGGACGAGCGACTGGCGTTCGGCGAGGCTCGAATAGTTCGAGTAGAACAGCTTGTTGGCCGCGTTCAATAGGGGCGCAGCGGGTTTGTAGTTTGAGACGGTAAAGACATTGTCGCCGAAGGCATCGCCGACGAAGTAGTTCCACGGAGCGGCGTCGTCCCATGCGACGGTTGCGAGGTTCGCGATACCCTCCGTGTAAATCATCCATGCGCCGGTGTCGGCGGGCCCATAGTAAGCGATCGGGAACGCGGCGCCGCCCGTCTTGTATTGGCGGTCCACCGTGAATCCGAGCCCCTCTAGAATGTCGGAGATGTAGTCGCCGACATTCCGTCGTTCGTCCTCGATTCGGATGATGATTTTCAGGACGACCGGGCTTCCTTTCCAGTTCCACTTGCCGTTGACTAATGAGTAATTAGGATCCGCAGAAAGGGCCGAAGTGATCATCTGCCTACCGAGCGTCGGGTTGAACTGGTACTTCCTCTCAACCTCCGACATGAACACGGCTTCTCGTCCGTAGTCGGGAGCCTGACGATACCAAAGTCCGTACATCGGTCCCTTTCCGGGCGTGATCTCGCGGCTCATGAATTCGCGATCAACGAGGTAATTCAATGCCTCCCGGACTGTCTTCTTCTCGAACGGATTCACCACACCGGGAGATAGCGTCTGATTGACCGGTATAGGGTTCACGAAAAGATCGTCCCAACTTCCGGCGGTCGAGACTGTACCAATGGCCGGATTGGTTTTTGCTGAGGCGACATCAGACGGCGTCAGCAGATAATACAACCATGCGTCCATGCGAGCCGGATCGGTTCCCGCGCGCGCCATGTCCAAGAGCGCTTGAGTCCCGCTCGGCTGGTGGAACCATGATATCGTGTTGGCAAACCCGCCCATCACCGGTGGTGCCGCCGCGGCTCGCGGTGTCAGGGCGACAAATCCAGCAAGGACTAGCAAAATCACAATCGTGCTCACAAATACAACTCTCATCAGCCTTCCTCCATACCTCGGCGGAAGACGTACATCACGTACCTCCCCCGCGCGGTGGACCTATCAGTGGAATACTATTTATTGGTATTCCCGCAGTCTTAGGTCAATTCGAAACTCGTCCCAGGAATAAGCCGTAACCCGCTTGAATTGAACCGCGACTCGAGCAGTGTCTCCAGGAATCGTCGCCGGCGAGATGTGCAGACAACCTGCCTGCAATCAACGTCCGGTCGGTTCTCTCACGCGGCGAGATGGCACGCGACGAAGTGGTCGGGCCGCAGCTCGCGGAGCTCGGGTTCTACCACGTCGCAGAGACCCATCTTCGCGATCGGACACCTCGGATGGAAGCGACACCCGGAAGGCGGAGACGTAAGACTCGGCGGCTCCCCGGGCAGCGCAGGCCGATCCCGGAGGCGATTCTCCGGGTCTGGGTCGGGGACCGCCTCCATCAAGGCCTGAGTGTAGGGGTGCAACGGCTGCCCGAGTACACTGCCCACCGGACCGAGCTCCGCCACTCTCCCTGCGTACATGATGCCGATGCGGCTGGAAAAGTGCCTCGCGGTCGCCAAATCGTGGGTGATGTAGAGGAAGGATATCCGAAACTTTTCCTGGAGTTGCCGCAGGAGCCGCAAGATCGAGATACGTACGGACGCATCGAGCATGGACACCGGCTCGTCCGCCACGATGAACTCCGGCTCGAGGATCATGGCGCGAGCCACGGCGACGCGTTGACGCTGTCCCCCGCTGAGCTGGTGCGGAAACTTCTGCGCGAAAAATTCGCTCGGAATCAACTTCACATTTTCCAGCGCTTTGCTGATGCGCTCCGTGCGCTCGTCGCGCAGCCCAATTCGCTGGACCGCAAGGGGCTCTTCGAGCACGCGGTAGATTGGGAAGGTTGAATTGACGGACGAGTACGGATCCTGCGGGATGAATCCCGCTTTCCGGCGGAGCCACTTGAGGTCCGACTCCCACGCGTGGGTGATGTCCATTCCGTCATAGAGGAGTCGACCGCCGGTAGGTTCGAGAAGCCGGAGGACCGTGCGACCCAAGGTCGTCTTGCCCGACCCGCTCTCGCCCACGACGGACAAGGTTTCTCCTCGGTAAATCGCGAGGGACACATCGTCCACCGCCTTGACGGGAACTGACTTCCGAAACAAGGAGCCGCCTAACGGAAACCACATCCGGAGACTATCGAGCTGGACAATCGGGTACTCGCCCTCCGGATTGGACCCGGGGGCTTCCGGCAGGGCCATCTCACTTGGTTGCAGTTGCCTTTCCCCCCTCTTGGAGCAGCCAGCAGGCCGCCCGGAGGTCGGCCTCGCCCATCAGCTCCGGCATTTGGCCGGGATGGATCTTCACAAGGACGCGACTGTCCCTCTCTTCGATCTTCTCGATGCCCCGCAGGAAAGGAACGGAGGATCGCCGGCTCTCGACCAACTCACGAAGAGAGGACGCGAGGTCGGACACAGCCACTCCTTTCGAGGGCCAAAGGACCAGCTTCCACGGATCGGTCGCTTCGTACTTCAAAACGTTCGCCAAGTACACTTCCTCGATCTCAAGCCCTGGCGCTTCCCGAGAGAGAATCGCGCCAATCTCCGAGGAGGACCAACCGCACGGCTCGAATGCGAAGGCGCATCGCGGATGGAAGCGACAGCCTAACGGGACGCTCGTCAAATCGGGAGGAGCCCCTGGGATGAACTCCGGTGCCTCTTCGCTCCGGAGCCGAGGCACGCTCTGAATCAGCTTCTGTGTATACGGATGCCCCGGCGAGGAATACACGTTTGACGCGCGACCAATCTCGACGATCCGCCCCGCGTACATGATTGCCACATCGTTCGCGAGCTCGCTTGCGAGGCCTAAGTCATGGGTGATGAACAGATACGCGAGGCCGGTTTCCTTCTGAAGCTGTTTCAGGAGATTGATGATGTTCGCTTGGGTCATCACATCGAGGGCTGAGGTAGGCTCATCTAGGATCACGAGCCTCGGCTTCATGACCAGAGCCATCGCGATGACGACCCGCTGCTTCATGCCGCCGCTCAACTCGTGCGGATACCGGTCGGCGACATACTCAGGCAGGCCAACTTTCTTCAGCTCTTCTTTCGCGGAGGCAAAAGCTTCCTCCGAGCTTGATTCGTAGTGAACCATGAGAGGCTCCGCGATCTGGACGCCGCACCGAGTTGTCGGACTTAAGGCGTTCATTGCGCCCTGGAAGACCATCGAGATGCCGCGCCAACGGACTTTCTTGCGAAATTCCTCGTTGCTGAACTGCTTCACGTCTTCGCCGTCCAGCAAGATCTGGCCCTCGTACGTGTCCACGTTGCGGGGTAACAGGCGCAAGAGCGCGGTGGCCGTGGATGTCTTCCCGCAACCACTCTCACCCACAAGCGCCAACGTCGTTCCGGCATCAATGGAGAAACTCACGTCGTCGACGGCCTTCACGGCGCCCCGGCGGGTGCGGTAGTAGTAACGAAGATTGGAGACGTCCAGTACCGCCATGACTGGCTTGGCCCCTCACTCTTCACGCAGTCGGGGGTTAATCACCTTGTCGAAAGCGTAACCCAGCAATGCAAACCCCACAGCTGTGTACACGATTCCGATGGTCGGGAAGGCGACCCACCACCAGTAGCCATAGAACAGCGCGCTTCCATTGTACGCGTCACCGAGGAGTGCGCCCCACGTCGGCAGCGTCGGATCTCCCAGGCCCAGGAAGCTCAGGGATGCCTCCAAGAATATGAATGCGGGAACGCTCAGCGCGACAAGGGCGAAGACATATGGCATAACTCGGGGCATGATGTATCGGAAGAGAATTCGGAGACGACTCGCCCCGTAGGCCTGTGCGGCTTCAATGAACTGCTCTTCTCGGATCTGAAGCACAATGCTACGCACGACCTTCGTGGTCGAGCCCACTATGCCGAATGCGACGACCACGAAGAGGATCACCCAAATCCCCGGTCGATAAAATAGCGAGATGACGATCAGGATAGGAAGGATTGGAAGAATCAAGAATATGTCCGTAGCGCGCTGAATGACCTCGTCCGTGGCGCCTCCGTACCAGCCACCGAGAGCCCCAAGGATGGTCTGGACTAGGACGACGACGGCGCCTGCCGCAACTCCAAAGGCAAGGGCGACGGGAGCACCCCAGAGGATTCCTACCATCAAATCGCGGCGCCGGTCGTCCGTGCCTGCGAGACCGAAGACGGTTCCATACATTTTCAGTTTGACCTGGACCGTGTCATTGAGGCCGAATCCGATGTAGCGGACGACAAATTCGTATTCGCCTTTGAGGAGGTGCGCGCTCTTGCTAGCGTTCAATTGGGCCGAATCGTTCTTCGCGAATAGGGCGACGTGCGGCTGGATGGATGCATTCGACAAGGCCGACTGGGAGATGACCCCCTCCCGGATGACCCAGTCCTGAATATTCCGGGCGACGTCTCTCGCCGCGCCCGTACTCGAAGAGAAGTGGTAGGTCGTTGTGAGGTTGTGCTCCACCCCCGGAACGGCCCTGGCCACCAGAGGTACGTATTGTTGATCCGGTCTCAACCAAAAGATTTGGATAAATGGACTCTGCCCAGGGGTCTTGGAGTCGTTCCCCGGGAAGTTCGCGATGATATCCGCGGTCAGCTCCGACGGGAAGTTGTCGGCGGTCCAGATGAATTTCTTCGTAGAGTTGATGATCGTCAAGTTGAGGGGGACCCCATTGACGATCGTGCTGCGATGCACAGCCACAACGCGGAAGCTCGAGGGATCGAAGAACGTGTTCCTGGGTTCCTTCTTGCTGCTGAAAGCATCGGACCATTCGGGGGCGGCCCACTTGGGGTTGTCTTGCCACGGACCAATTCCGGACCACTGTCGCACGACGTCGTAGGATGCAAAGAACGGCGTCACGACGACGATCAATACGAGGGATGAAATAACGCCGAAACCTACGAGGCCGGACTTCAGATGGAGGGCCTCGATGAACGCCCCCTTGACCCCTATGGTCGGAACCGACCCTGGCATCTTGTCACCGATGTAGCGCCCTGACCCGCGGGTCTAGGTATGTATACATGACCTCGAGGAGAAACACGGTGGCCACGAGCAAGTAGGCGTAAATCGCTGTGAGGCCGATCACAACCGGCGCGTCGAAAACCTGAATGGCCTCGAAAAAGAGCTGGCCGATTCCTTCGTAGTTGAAGATCGTCTCGGTGATGATGGCGCCTTGCCACGCGGTAATCAGGGCAAGCGCGAGGGAGGTGACGATCGCCGGGGAGGCGGCGCGGAAGACGTATTTCCTGAGGACGGATTTTTCCGGCAATCCCCTCGCCCGGGCCGCGTTGACGAAGTCTTCATCCATGATCTGGAGAACGAGGTTACGCGTTGTATAGGACCATGCGCCGAAAGTGGCGACGATGAACGCAATCATGGGCAGGATCATGTGCCATCCGACGTCGAGGTACCACGCCGCGCTTCCTTTCGGTGGCGCCGAATTCCCGATCCATCCTCCCGGGGGAAACCATGAGACCCCATAGGCGAAAAATAGAAGGAAGAAAATCCCGAATACCCACGGCGGGACGACGTTCGTTGTCACCGAAACGATGGTCGCGCCACGGTCGAAGACGGAGAGAGCCTTTCGGGCCATCCAAAGTCCGAGCCAAATTCCGAACACCGCGCCGACCGCCGTCGCCACCGTGAAGAGCACGAGCGTTCGCGGTAGGCGCTCCCCAATAATCGAGTATACAACGTGGGATCCATCGGTGGAGGTGAGAGACTGAGAGCGTCCGAGACGGAGGCTGAGTGCATCAATCGTGTAGATGAATGTCCTTTGCAAGAATGGCGTATTGAGCCCGCGAGCTTCGAGCCTCGCGGCGAGCGTCTGATCAAAGTACTGGGCTTGCTCCGCCGGCGTCAAGTGCCGGTACGCCTGATCGTTAGACAATTGCTGCCGGAGTTCAAACTGAATCTGCGAGGCGAGGATTCGATCGATATATCCTCCTCCATTCGCAATCAGAACTGTGAAGTAGATGGCGAGGATCAGGGTCACAATCAAGAGGACTCCCCGCCTGATAAGATGCTTAGCTAGGCCCATTACATCGCATGAATCGCAGGCGAGCAAATATAGCTATTCATTTTCGCTAATCGCCCATGCAGGTAAGGAGGGATTTTGTTCCCCGGTCAGGACCCTTCGCCGTGTGATGTTCGGTCGCGGTCTTCCCTAGAGGCTGTTGAGCACCCCGCCCACGATGAGGAGTACCCCGGCCGCAACGCCCAGCCAAGCGCCGGTGAGCCCGACGGGGAACACAAACACCAGAGCAAAGATTAGCTCAAAGACTCCGAGAACGGCCCACCCGGCTCCGACATGTGCTTTCCTCCACACCACAGCAAAGGAAGAATAGAAACCCGTGGCCGCGAAACCGATGCACTGGAAAATCCAGAGGGTCGCGATGACCGAAGCTCCGGGGACGAGCATGACTTCGGACAAGGTGAGGCCGCGGCTAGCCCCGATGAGAATGATGGCGACGGGGGCCGAGGCGACGTAGAGGGATGCGGCCACGAAGCCAAACACCAACCCCATGAAACGGATCCGAGGATCAATCCGCACAGGGACGGGAACGGTCTCTACGCCGTACCGGAGCCGTTTTGCCGATGATTCGGAGAGACCCGCATTCGACGGCTTTGTTTCGGATTCCCTCGGGGTGTACGTAACTTCCCCACACTTGGGGCACCGCGACCAGTACGGTGTGAGAGGAGTCAGGTTTGGCTCCCCACAGTTTCGACAGCGGAACTCCACTGTGGCTGCGTTCCCGATCCCGAGCCCCCCGCAAACCGGAATCATGTCTTCGAGATAAGCCTTTAATGGCGCCCCGGAAACTCAGCGGACCTTCGCCGGAACATGACCTCCTCGCCGCGACTCAGGAGCGTCCGGCTGAACCGCAGCTGAAGGTCTGAATTGCGAGCCAAGCTCTGCCACTCATCGAAGGCCTTTCCATTTCTGACGACTTGGAACGGCACCGTGTAGGTCACGTCCATGAGGAAGAGGGGCTCGGGCGGGACCATGCCGAAGTCTCGTTTCCTGCCGTCGAGCGCGTTCTGGATTTCCGCGAGGCTGACCTCGGCCCGTGCATAGGCCACCCCCGCGGCGACCATCTTGCGCACCATCCCGCGCTGGAATCCCGGCGCCCGGATGTCGATGACGATCGCGCCCCGCGAGTCGAGCGTATTGACCTGGCGAATGGGAGAGAACCGCCTCGGTGGATCGCTGGTAAAGGACCGGAAGTCGTGCGCGCCAACAAACAAGGCCATCGCTTCCCGGAGACGGAGGTGGGGCAGGTCGTCGAGGAGATGATACCGATACCACCGCTCGATTGCTTGGCGAGGGTGAAAGTCGCTTTCCACTTCCGTGTAGGCCCAGGCCCACACGTCGTTTGCCTCATGGTTCATTGCGCCAGCGACGGCGTCCGGGCGAAGTGAGCTGTTGAACGCGATGACGTTGCCGATCGCGCTCACGCCACGATCCGTTCGACTGGCACCTTCAAACTGCGCGGCGTGTGGCTCGTCGACGAGCCTGGCTTCCCGAAGGGCACGGAGCACTTCGCCCTCAACCGTGCGGACGTCCGGTTGGCGGGCATATCCGTGGAATCGAGTGCCGTCATAGGCGATCTTCAGTGCGACGCGCATGCGGATTCATTAGCTTCGTCGCTCTTTAGCTTCGCGGGGCATACGGCGGCAGTGGTCGCGGTTCGCGTCGTGCTCGTGGCGCCGAAGCAGGAAGGAAACGTCGGCGCGATCGCCCGTGCGATGAAAAACTTCGATGCGGAGGACCTCGTCCTTGTGAATCCCTGCGCCATCTGAGACGAAGCCCGGCGGCGCGCGATGCACGGCATTGCCATCCTAGAGCGGGCGCGCGTCGAGCGCGATGTGACCGCGGCGCTCCGCGGAGTCGACCTGGTCGTAGGCACGTCCGGCGTGAACACGGAGAGCGAAAAGCGGTTCGTCCGCATCGCACTCCCTCCGCGGGAGGTTGCAGAGCGGGCGAAGGAAATGGACGGGCGTCTCGCGATCCTGTTCGGTCGGGAGGACTTCGGGCTCCTCGACGAGGAGCTCGCCCTCTGCGACATCCTCGTCACGATCCCAGCTTCAAAGGAATACGGGATCCTCAACGTATCTCACGCCGCGGCGATCCTGTTGTACGAGATCTTCGGCGCATCGAGTCCACCCCGCCCGGTGCGCGAGGCATCGGGCCTCGAAAAGGAGAAGCTCCATGGGAGTTTCGCTGCCCTGCTCGATGTGACGGAATACCCTTCCCATAAACGGGCCCGCACGAAGATCATGTTCCGCCGGATGCTCGGACGCGCGGTCCCGAGCAAGTGGGAATTCCACGCTCTCATGGGCGTCTTGCAGCGGGCGACGAAGCGAATCCAGCGTCTCGAAAAGGAGCGTTAGCGAGTCCGTTCCCGCAGACGGCCCGTCACTTCACGATGCCGATTCCCAGGGTCCGGTCTGTCTTCTCCATGCTCTTTCGCCCGTCCTTCTGAATTTCCAAGAGCGCTCGAATCGCATCGACGTTCTCGGGCACGACGTCCGACTCCTGATGGACCGCCTGGAAATAGAACAACCGTTTCCCATCGAGCACATGGACCCCGTCGCGCCACACCGCGATCTCGTACAGGTCCGAACGGTTCCGCGACAGGTCCCGTGCCATCTCCATGATCTGGGCGGTCGACTTCACGCCGTCCCCGCCGTCGACGAACGCGATGCGGGGGAAGCGCTTCCACACGTCGAGCACGGCGTCCACGGTCGTGGGCTTCTTCAGGTCGACGGTCACCACGTGCAGATGCATGATCGTGGTGGGAACCTTCACCGCAATCGTGTGGATGTCTAACTTCGGCAGGACGCTCTGCACATCGGGGCCGTGATGGGACGGCACCTCGAGCTCCGGTTCGATCGCGTTGATGGGTCCCTTCTTCGAGTCGCCCGGATCCGTGGCCCGGCGGACCATCACGGCAAGGGCCCGTGCCACGCCAAAATGGGCGTCGAGCGGATAGAGCGTCCGGATCAGGCCCGTCGTGTTGCACGACGGAACGCGGACGAACGTCGCGCCGAGGCAGTCCTGGTAGTTCGCCGCGGCGTTAAAGGAGAGGTTCGTCAACGAGTGTTCCTCCCCTCCCTGCCAGATCGCTTTCACGCCCGCCTTCTCGTATAGGGCCTTGTACCCGCTCTCCTCCGGCGTGCAGTCGACGACGAGGTCCGCGATCTTCACGAGATCCTCCAAAGTGCCGGACGTCTTGACTCCGGCCTTGCTGAACTTGCCCGCCGCCTCTTTGTTCGCGGCATACAGCGGGAATCCCTTGTGAATCGCGAGCTTCGCTTCGAAGTCGGGTTTCGTCTTCGCTACCCCAGCGACGCGCATGTCGTCCTGCGCGGCGACCGCGTCGGCGACGCGCTTCCCGATCGTCCCGTATCCGTTAATCGCGATCCTGGCGGTCATAGAAGAGGATCCCAGCGAAACCGAACAGGGACACGACTAAAAAGGTTGCGTGGAGCCGGCGTCGACGCAATCCGCAAAGCCTATTCCGTCGGCCTCCGCATACCGTGGGCATGAACTGCTATTACTGCGAGAAGCCCGCGCGCGCCATCTGCCGATTCTGCGGTGCCGCCGTGTGTCCGGACCATACGAGGGCGAATCGGTTCGTGAGCGGTTGGGCGGCGGAGGGTCGCGCGGACAACATCGTGGTCTTCAACGCGATCTGGTGCGGCCGCTGTGCGGTCCAGCCGATGTACATGGCCTAGCGCGTCGCGGCACCTCTCGCGTAGAGATCCCGACGAATCCGGGGAACCATGGCCATGAGGACGGCGGACTCGGTCAGGCTCTGCCGGTCCAGCTTTCCCTCCGTAAGATAGCCGATCGCCCCTTGCCTCGAGCCGATGCCGCGGATTCCCGTCAGCCGCGTCATGGCCTCTCCCACCGTCGCGCCCGCCTTCACTTTCTCGAGAATCCGCGGCGGATACGTGAAGCCGGGACCATGCCCGACCGTGATCCGACCGGAGTGGTCGACTACCGCGCAGTACTGGACGTCGAAGTGATCGGAGAGGACGGACGACCAGACGAGTCCTGCCTCGATACCGACGCCGAAGTCCCCTCCCCCGATCGCGGCCCTCGCTCGGTTCATCGCACCATGAATCGCCTCCTGGTCGAACGGCTGGTCGGAGACCTCGGTCTTCACGCGCACTCCGCGGACGCGGGCCGGCAGAGACAGAGCCTGGAAGACCTCCCTGACAGCCCGGATTTTCACGGGGTTGTTCGAGCCGACGAAGACGTCCATTCGTTTGAGGCGCTTGCCGCGGCGGTCGATCAGGCCCTCCCGAATTCGGCGAGAGGCGATCGGAAGGCCGTCCTGGGCGAGGACCATCGGGACCGTCCGGATGCCGAGCGGTCGAAGGCCCTTGGCGGACCTCGCCTCATTGAGGGCGACCGCCACCGGCAGCCGTTCGGCCGAGACCACCAACACGTCGAGGTCGGGTAGGTCGTCCGCAGGACCGTACGGATCGTCGATCGGCTCGATTCGGGCGTGGCGCCATTTCTTCGCGGCGAGGAACCGTTTCAGGTTCCGCTCCCGTACGGCGTAGGGATGCACGCGAGGTCGGGATTCTTTCGCGAACTGATCCGTCGTGAGGCCGATGATCACGGCATCCGGCTGACCGTCAAAAGCGGCACCGAGCAGGGCCTCGTGGCCGGCGTGCAGGATGTCGAATGTCCCACCGAGGACCACGCGCATTTGGCGGACCATCTGATCGACACGATATAAGAATGTCTCAGGGAGACAATCGGCCTTCGTGAATCGCGAGAAGATCGGAGTACACGGCGTACGCGGTCTGACGCAAGGCCGGCTGGCGCTCGATGATCTGCAACTCCCTCAGCATGTCCGTCCGCACGACGAGGGAGCTCGACGTGCCGTCCACCGAGGAGAGCGGGTGGTCGAGCGGGACGGCTTCCAAGGACACGGAGGCCTTCACGGTCCGTCCGTCCCTCCATCCGCGCGCGATGAGCTTCATGCGCTGGTGCGACGACCGAGCCGCCTCGATTCGCTTCGAGGTCACGGACGCGATTCCCTCCCGAGGAACTCGTTCCGGGCGGAGTCGGCCTCCCATCAAGACGTTCGCCAGGAGGCACGCCTTCACGGTCGCGTCCCAGCCGTCGAGGTCCATCGATGGGTCCGTCTCGAGGAGGCCCATGTCCCTCGCGGACTTCACTCCCTCCTCGTAGGTCCGGCCGGCCTCGATCATGGAGAGGATCAGATTGCTCGTGCTGTTCAGGATCCCCTCGAATGACAGGATCCGGATTCCGCGGAGCGTTTCCTGGAACAGGTTGAACACGGGCGCGCCGTCCATCACGGTCCCTTCGTACCGGAAGCCGAGGCCGTGCGTTCGGGCCAGCGCTTTCAGGCGTCGGTAATGATAGACGACCGGGCCTTTGTTCGCGGTGATCACGTGCTTCCCGCTCGAGAGGGCTGCGACGATGTGATCCACACCGATCTGCCGCGGGGCGATCCGCAAGGGCGTGAGCTCCACCACGGTGTCGGCCCGCGCGGAGCGGATGTACTCGACCATCGATCCATGGAGGCCGCGGCCGCAGGATTCCAAGGAGGCGCCGGCGTCCGCGAGCCGCAGGGCCTTCCGCAGGTCGATCCCTTGAGCGCGTTCGACGGATCCGTGCCGGCCGGTGACGATCCCGACCACTGAGGCATCGAGGCCGTGCAACTTCGCGAGTTCGGATCGACGCTCCAAGAGGAGTCGCGCGAACTCGCGGCCCACGTTGCCGAAACCGAGGAGGAGGATGCGACGGCGCATCGCAGGACCGTCCCCGGCCCCTCACGGTGCGCTCTTCTCTGCCGCGAGGGCACGCAGCAAGCCGTCGATTCGACCTAGGCCTTCGGAGAGGTAGGGTCCCGCGTGCCCCATGCCGATCCGAATGTAGCCGTCCATCCCGAATTGGTCTCCGGGGACAATCAACGTGGACTTCTCCTTCAGCAGGCGCCAGGCCAGATCCGAAGAATTGATCCGCAACCCGTAGCGCAACAAGCAGATGGCCCCCGCGACCGGAGGAATGTGCGTGAACAGCGGGCCGTGGTGGGCGATCCATTCGCTCAGCAGGCCGTAGTTCCGTCGGAGGATCGACCGCGTCCGACCGAGGATCTCCTCTCGACGGCCCGTGGAAAGGGCGATCTGCGCGAGTCGGTCCGAGAGGTAGGTGGGCGTGAGCGTCGTATAGTCGTGGAACGCCCAGAGGGTCTCAATCGTCTCGGGAGGACCGACGACCCAGCCGATGCGCAACCCGGGGAGGGCGTAGGCCTTGCTGAGGCCGTTCATCACGAGCGTCTTTTCGTATCCGCCCCAGAGGCTCTCCGTCCTCGGACCTTCTCGCTCCGCGCCCGTGTAGACTTCGTCGGACAGGAGCCACGCTCCCGCGTCCCGCGCCGCATCGAGCACGGCCTTGCGTTGCGCGTCGGCCATCACCGCGCCGGTCGGATTGTTCGGGTTGCAGACCGCGATCGCCTTCGTCCGGCGGCTCACGAGGGCCGCCAGTTCGTCCGGATGGAATTGCCATCCCAGGTCCTCTCGAAGCCAGAGAGGACGGACCTTCCCGCCGAACATCTGGATGAGTCCCCAGCTCTCCATGTAGTTCGGGAGCAGGAGGACGACCTCGTCACCCGGCTCGACGAGATGCCAGAGGGCCAGGAGGCAGGCCTCCGAAGAACCGTTCGTGACCAGCACATGATCTGCCGTGGCCCCACGGTACAGAGACGCAATCGAAGAACGGAGTTCCGGCGTCCCGTTCCCTTGCGAATAGGCCAAGGGATGGTCGAGGAACCGAGAGATGGCCGCTTCGTCCCCAAGCAATTCCCGCAGGGGGAGCGGCTCCACGCCGCTCTCCGAGAGGTTGAATTCCACGGCGTGCTCCCAGGTGGACTGCCATCGTTCCATCTCGAAAGGGACGAGCTTCATTCGATCGCGGCCGTCCATCGATGGCGGCTCGGATTAAGGTTCCCGCTCACGGTGGAGGTCGGACTAGGACAGCGATCCGGCATCGACCGTCTCCCTCCCAGAAATTGGGAAAACGTAGAAGCCCGCAGCGCGACGTTCGCGGGAGCGGGGCGGCCGCAGTGCGAAGGACCGAGTTGACACTGCTCGCCGTCTTCGTCATCGCGGGGCTCTATTTCCTGATCTTCCACAAGGATCCCTTGCCGTTCAACCACGAATCCGTTGGGCTCGGCAATCTGCACGCCGTACACGATGTCATCGGCGTTGCGTTGATCGGAACCGCCGGTTTGGTCTGGTGGCGGTCGCGACGAGCCGCAAAGGCCAAGACGGCGACGTGAGCATCTTCGAAACCGACGGTCGGGGCTCCGGCGAGGTGTCACGATGGGTCCCACATCGAGCCTTGGCCGCCACCGGGATTCGTTCGGACGCGAGGCGGAAACGGTGGACCGGGACCGCTCGTTCGTGGCTGCCGCTACAAAAATATTCCGTTTACGTTATATACTACCCACGCATTGCGCCGCCCCGGACGAGAGGGGGCATGAGGCGTCTCGGCGTGGTCGAGAACATCGCCCACGATGGGACGGTCCTCATCCGCTCGGAGTTCGCCCCCTCGCGAGGCGCCGACGTGCGCGACAAACGGAATCGGCCTCTGGGACGGGTCGTGAAAGTGTTCGGACCGGTCCAAGAGCCCTTTGCCGCGGTCCGCCCGGTCGCCCCCGCCTCCTTGTCCCTGATCGGAGCCGACGTCTTCGTTGACGAGGGAAACCATGCCAACCAAGAAGATCGAAGAGACCGAAGAAGTCACTAGATGTCCGGAGTGCAACTCGGGGCACCTCTCGTTCGACTACGAACGCGGGGAGCTGATCTGCGAGGA
>Ga0137415_10001394_pt1 | contig 23866 bp, 17 predicted proteins | sample CZODoug3_1_1_16f_FD_183082 | JGI IMG/M metagenome (GOLD analysis project Ga0137415, IMG submission 183082) | Vadose zone soil fungal communities from Angelo Coast Range Reserve, California, USA - CZODoug3_1_1_16fungal (Hybrid Assembly) | ecosystem: Environmental > Terrestrial > Soil > Vadose...
CTTCCAACGAATCTCTGCAGAGCATTCAGCCGTTTATTCGGGGTGAGAGTCCTTGGTGATCTCAGTTGGAAACCCGCTACTCCTAGCCTGCCGCCCGTGCAGAATCGCTGCTTGAGTCGCAAGGAACGCGAGCGTGGATTGTAGTACCACCCTTCGTTTGCGAGTTGATTGTAAGCTCTCCATGCGCTAACCGCAGGCGCTCCTGCATGCTCGTGAGTCCAAGCCCAGTGCTTTTCATTGCGCCTTCTATATCAAAACCTGCACCAAGATCGCTGACAGTGAGGTGAACCTCTCCCGTGCTTCCCCACAATCGTACTTCGAAGCGCTTTACCCCACTATGCTTCATGGCATTGCGCAGGGCTTCTTGTAGAACTCGGAATAGAGAAAGAGAAAGTTCGGTTGGCAAGGCTGTAGGTAGATCGCGACTCTGGAAATCAATTTCCACCTTCTGGCGCTCACTAAACTCTTTGCAGAAGTTCTTCGTCGCCCCAACGATGCCCAAATATTCCAGTTTCGAAGAATGCAATTCGTGCGATAACAATTGAACATCGTTCGTTATTTCGGTAGTTTGGTTTCGTAGATCGCCTATTCGCCTACCGAGTTCAACTGCCGAGTCAGGGACATCTTTCTGCACTCCGTCTAGCTCGATCGCCAGAAGCGCGAGTCGTTGGACGAAGTCGTCATGCAAGTCTCTCCCAATCCGGGTACGTTCCTGCTCGTGTGCTTCGATCAGCTTTCGGCTCATGCCTAAAAGCGCCTCTTCAGCATGCTTGCGGTGGGTAATGTCCTCCGAAAAGATAAGAATCCCTCCCTGCACCCCGTTTTGATTCTGCCAAGGGCGAATCTCCCATCGGAGCCAAGTGGTGCCACTCTCGCGATCCCAACGGTCCTCCATGGCTCGCAACGTTTCTCCAGCAAGACCACGGCGGTGAATTTCCTTCCACCGTTCGGGAATGTCAGGCAAGACTTCGTAGTGCGAACGCCCCAGTATCTCCGAACTGCCGAGTGAATAATCCGCACACCAGCGGTCGCTCACTTGTAGATAGCGCATGTCACGGTCAAGCATCGCCACTGCGGCTGGTACGTGTGTGACGAAACTCTTCAGTAGCTCCTCTCGTGTTTGTAGCGCCACCGTCCGCTCTCCTAAAACGCGATTCATCTCTTGGAGCGCCTGCTCTGCCATTTTGCGGTCAGTGACGTCAACAGCAATCCCGATGTAGCCTTCAAAGGAGCGATCCTGATTAAATCGTGGTACTCCAATGTCCAGAATCCACCGATACTCTCCGTCGTATCGCCGGAGCCTGTACTCCATCTCGAACCTCTCCCGCCGATCAAAAGACTGCGTATAGGTATCGAGGCATCTCTGAAAATCGTCGGGGTGAACGCCATCCGCCCACCCGTTTCCAACCTCCTGTTCGAGAGGTCGCCCGGTGAAGTCCAGCCAAGGTTTGTTGAAGTAGGTGCGGAGTTTGTCTGTACCCGCCATCCAGATCAGCACAGGCGCGGTGTCGGCGACCAAGCGGAAGCGTTGTTCGCTTTCCCTTACCGCATCCAAAATCCCACGCTCACGGTGTTGGCTCTCACGCAGGGTCTTCTCAACCGAGTCTTTTTCTTCGATCACAGTGGCTATGCACAACACCGGAATTGACACCACAAACAAGAATAGTTGTAAGAATATGAGACTTTTCGACTCGAAGCCCATTGAAAATAACGCGGTCTTTTCGGCGATCCCTGCGGTACCTAGCAGTGCGAGTACGGAAAGCGACGTTGAGGCTCCAATCAAGCCGAATCTCGTGGCTGCCCAGATGAGAAAAGGAACAGGAACGCAAACGGCAATTGGCGAATATGCGGAGTGAGCAAGCGTAAGCGCGAGCATGAGGGACAGCGCAAAACCAGCGATCCAGAGCCCTAGCTCGGCGGTGCGTGGTCTCAACGCTCGGAAACGTTTCGAAGACCAATACAGCACGGCTGGAGTAAGCACGACGTTTGTCAGTGCGTCCCCAAGAAACCACTGATACCAAGAAACCCAAAATTCGTACCCAAGTAAGTGGCGCGTGGCTGCTCCCGCAAAGGCGGAAAGTACTGGGACGACAAAGACGCCTACACCGAGAAAGGTTCCAAGCTGAGGCATAGTGGACGGGTGGCTTGAACCATTTGGCAAACGGCGTAGGAGGTACGCTGCAAACGTCGCTTTAATTAGATCATTTGCGGATGTGGCGAAGACAAACCAAAGCGGAATCGCTGGGTGCGGGGTCGGAATTAAACGGATTGGCACCGCGATAGCGAGGTACAGCCACCATTCGTTCGGCGGAGTCAGCAAAAGAGCACAAAGCAGGACGGAATCTGGGAACCATAGCGGAGCCGCTGCGGTTTGCAGGAAGAGTGTTCCATATCCATAGGCAACGAGATATGCGAGTGCGAAGAGCGAGAGCTTTATGGGGTTGAAGGCAAAGGCGTATCGCTGCCAGATTTTGCGCTGAGGCAGATGGGCAACCGACCTTGCGACTGCGTCTGGAGGCATTGCTTCCCAGCCATCGAATACCTTGAAGGTTAACTCGATAGTTCTAGCGAAGCAAGACACGTCCCGGTCTGGTGCGCGGTAACCTTTCGTGGTGTAGCAGAGACGACCACCTCATCGCTTCTTGCCCGCCACTGTTTTGCGGTTTCGCCCAGTCTTGATCCGCGCCTCCCGCGTCCTGCCGTCAACACCGCCTTTGTTCCACAACGTTGCGGCACAGGTACCCGGAATTGCTGGAAGAATGGGAGAAACTGTGAACACCGACGCCGTTGTCTGCTAGTAACCCCAACTTACTTAAGTTTGTTCAGCAGCAGACCCGCCGCAGTACATTGGCAGCAGGAGAACACCCCTTGCAGCCCAGAAAAGCACCCCTGAGTGGCGCGTCAAGCAGCCTTCGATGCGCATAAAAGCGCCCAACGCGAAGACCAACATTCGGCAAAATAGCGAAAAAAGTTCGCTATTTCGGGGCACGATCGCTCCCACCTTCGAGTTCATAGCTGCCAAGACCGACGCCGAGAAGGTTGAATACATCCAGAAGATTCTCGCCCGGAGCGAGGAAGAGGCACTCGCAATCATCAAGCCCGTATTCCGGCTCACCCGCAGCGGAGTCGAGGTCTTCGAAGTATACAGACCGATCATCGCGGTCTTGCGGGATCACTTCTCCCGCCCCGGTCGTCCGAAGGCGGGTCAGATCACGTGGTCGCAAATCTGCGAGCGTTACATCGGCGTGGGCATCCGGCGAACCCAACAGCTTCTCGCCGCCCCGAAACCCGCGCCGAAACCGCCGCGGCTCAACAGAGGGGACTCGTTAGCGTTGCTGAGGACAACGGAGTGCGATCTGGCGAAAGTCTTTGGGCCGATAACAGGTGCGGGGGAGTTCGCCGAGGCGTTGCGCAGCTTCGCGCAGGCTGTGGCGGATCGCTTCGGGGAGCGCCACGGAAAGTTTGCGGTATCGGTTTCGATCTCTTTCACGAAGACGCAGTATTCTATGACCCCAAAGGCGGTGTATTTCGTGGTCGTGACGAGATTGATCGCATTGCTGGTGTGCTAAAAGCAACACATCCAGATTTCGAATATCAGCCCCTCTTCCCTCCCGAGGAATTAGGTGATGCCGGACGGGTTCGATGGGTATCTGGCACTCCCGGCAAACCACCAGCTTACGCGGGAACCGATTTTATCGTCGCCCGGAATGGTCGCATTGCTTCGCTCTATCTCTTTTTCGACGATCTTCCCTAAGGCAAAATGCGCGACCTCGATGAGATCGAATGGTTTGTTAAATCCTACGAGAGCGAAAAACTAATACTTGTAGTTCGTCACGCCTGCTGAACCTAAGCACCCGGTTTTCAACGCGCACTCCATGCGTTTCGCGAGGGGAAACTGACCACCAGACGACCAGCAGAAAAACCTGAGCGTACTTCGCAAAAACGTGAAGTGAAATTGCGACGATCACGGAGCGCCCTGAGTTGTGATGCCGAGCAAATGGGAATCTCGCCCGTTTAGCTCGAATTTAGCTCGAAAAAAGCGGCGATCAGAGGGAAATAGGGAGACTGGAGAGACTCTAGCGGAAGAAACGAAAACAGCTAAGCCCCTGATGATTCAAGATTTTCCAATAACACTTGGAAATTTTAGTTGACATGGCGGAGAGGGGGGGATTGTAGCCCCAATTGGTGACGGGGAGGTCAGGGGATGGTGAGCGTTGGTATGCCTCTTGTTTTCAACATGTCGATTCGATTTGAAAGAATCGCTAATGTTTACGCGGGTACCGGATGGGGCCAAATCGACCGAAAGTAGTAGCAAGAGTAGTAGCACGGAAGGAGCTTTGAGGTGGCCCTCGCGTCGACCGTTGGGGTCAGTAAAGCAAGTATTCCCCTACTCCTGCCCTGCATGATTCGAGGAGGGGATTTGGCCGCGACGAATGGACCTGAACCATCGAACTCCTGGGCGGGGCCAACTCGCGGCCAAGGGATTGTCGACCTCCGATGTGGAAGTGCTTTCCCATCGGCCAGAGAAGAAATGACGACGCGGGTCCTCGGTCCCGCGCCAGTTAGCTGTTAAGCTCGCCCCCGCCAAGGTTGGATTTGCGCTCAACAGTGTGTACGCGTCTGTTCCATTGCCTTGCCGCGAAGGTGACGATGTCCGTTTCGCCCGAACGGAGAAAATCCAAAAAGTCCAACCCGGAGTATTTGCACGTCTGGCACACACTCAACAGGATGAGGTATTCTTCAATTCCCGTCGGCGTGGAAAGACCTTCGATGGCACGGCGAAGCCTAGCAAACGCTTTGATCGCGTGCTCGGCGTTGTTGTTGTTCCAAGGAACACCATCGTGGCTTAGAAAAGTGAACAATTTGGCTCGGTCTTTTTCCAAGCGATCCTTCCATTTCGATGCGGCTGCGCTCGAGCGCCCCGTCTTCGAGATCTGCTTGTAAAAGCGGGCTACGTCGACTAGATGTTTACGCAGGAACCTGCTTTTGAGGCCCCAGCGGTCGATGGTCTTCACAATCCCGTGCAGCAGTTCGGCAAACGCCGTAACTATTCCCTTTACGTCCTCGTCGTATGGATTGTCCAATACGGCGTCATTGAGGTCACGCATCAGGTGGAGCAAGCATTTCTGCTGGGGGCATGGGAGTGAGTCGTAGGCGGCGTAGAAATCGGATACCAGAACGCCCTTGAACTCGCCCAAAGCACTTTGGACTAGGCTTCCTTCGCGCGTCTCCGAATAAAAGTAGACCACTTCGCGAAACGTGGCAAAAACCCAGACGTAGGCGGTCTTTGCGTGTAGCCTGATTCGTGTTTCATCCGCGTGAATCAGGTTGCCCTTAACCATCTCGGCAAGGATGTTCTTTCGAGTTTCTCGATAGTATTCAGCACCGCGCTCCTTGAATCGACAGACGACATTTTCGTTCATTTGGAAGCCGAACAGTCTATTCAGGGTTTGAGTCACAGAACGCTGAGAGACGCAAAGCTCAATGATTTCAAAGATGGAGAATGCGGCTATGTTGCGGCCATACGTGGTTCGATCCGAGAATTCCTTTGGCCAAGGGCTAAATGCCCGGCAAACCGGGCACCAGAAAACTTGAAACTGATACTTCACTATGCATCCGGTGGCCCCCGACCTGCTAAATCTCAGATCGTGGAGGCACTTCGTTATTTTTCGAAACGTCTGAGTTGCCTTTCTTTGGCAACGGGGACACGCACGCAGTGGTTCGCAGACCACTACTTTGCTAATGCGGATGGTCCTTTTCGCTCGTCTCGTGCCTTTCCGCTTGGCTCTCTTCAACTTGGAGTCGGATCGGATGTAGATGGTGTCGCGCTGGTAATCCCAGCGGGCAGCCTTATTGATAGATTCGAAGCCATCGATGGAACTCTTGAATCTCGGCCACAAGGACACTTTCGAATCCAGGTTGTCAGCAACCACAATTTCTAAACTTTGCGGCGCTTCCGAACTTGGCCGGAGATCTTGTCGGCAGGCTTGTGCAACGGCACGGGTGACCAGTTCCAGCGCGGCGCAATCCTCCAAGTTATAAGCGATGAGTTTTTCCTTCGCCAACGACGCTTTGGTTTGTTCCCAGGTGTCCCGCCATCTAATAGACTGGACACCAGAAACGTCCTGATCTGACCATTTGAATCCCAGCCAGCCGGCAATGTCCTTCAATCCATTGGAATAGGTTGGAAAATAGATCTGCCCGAAGACAACCGAGAGGAGATTTATGGGCGATTCGAGTGCTTTCGCCGCACGAGAGCCACTTGGCGGCGCACCATACCTTTGCCGCATTCGCTTGAGGAAGACGGTCTCAAAGCTGCCGTAATGGATCAAAACTGGGTTCTCGACCTCTATTAACTTGGACAAGAGCTCCCGCCAGATGCTGCCCTCGTTCGAAGGACTGTCAGCCCAAAGGCTGTGGTGAACGACAGAGTCGCCCGTTTTAAATCGAATGCCAATCAGGTAGTAGAAGTCTCGGTCAGGCAAACCCTCGACATCCATGTAAACAGGTGTGCCTTCGATCTTCACTTCTGGGCTGCCGACGATATGGATTTTCTTCTCCCGGATTGCCAGCGCCTTCAACGAGTGGTGGTACCTCTCTCTCTTGTCCCTTAGTCCTTGTGGCCGACGCCGTGGCCGGAAGGTGTGGGAGAGTTGGGTAACGGTGAAGATACCCTTGCTGTTGAAATTGGTGCGCTCCTTTTCTGTCATACCGCTGAGCAGGCTGAGGTCATCTTTTTCAATTGCCTTTGGTCGACAGCGGTTTTGAAACTCGCACTCGGCACAGTGTCGGTTTAGAGCCAGGTCGGGAGGTGAGGAACTGGCAAGCAACGTACCAATTTTGTCGGTCAACTTGCGTACCTCACCCGCCAGAGCCGAGGTCTTCACTTTCCGGGTTGCATAGTTCTCGCCATGCACAATCTTGCCGAGGCCGACCTCTCGCCTAAGCACTTCCGACAATACTCGCGCATCAAATGCCAATAGGAGCTTGTCATCCGGGTTGAGCTTGTTTCTGAATACGAATCGAATCGGGACAAACTGCGCGGTTCGGCCTCGGCCGGCCGAGGGAATTTGTTCCACTGCGTGACAGGAACATCGTAAGTTTTGACTCTGTACAGCAAAATCTACGCCCAAGTGCCATTGAGACGACTTAGGGCTCCCCATGGCCGGTGTGCCGATGACACATCTATCGGGCGCGACCCCTGCCACCAGGCGTTTGGTCCCTTCGATGCGGAAGACTTTGTTTTTAGTTCGTACCCAGGTGGCATAAGCGTTTCCCGTCCCAACTTCTCCGCATGACTGAAGGAAGCATTTGGTGGGGCATTTAAGGAAGGCTTCCACGAGATCGTTAGTGATAATCATATTCACCAGCCGCAGGGTGCCCGATTCTGGCGGCCCCGCCTGACCACTTGCAGCATAACCGTTGCGCTGAAAGAAGAGAGCGACCGCGACACTATTCCTGAGACGTCTCTAGTCGCCTGGCGTTAGAAAGTTATGCGTCAGGAAACGAGAATTCTGTTCTCTTGCATCGTGAAAGCCTCCGAAGTCAGTAGCAATATCATGGGCGAAGACCTTGGCTAAATTAGATAGCGACGAGTGAATGGAGCACCCCGTTTAATACGCGTTTCATGAACTCTTGACGAGCCTAAACTTATGACATACAATGTACGTACAATACAGATGTGAGGTAGCTGTGAGAGTATCGCATTCTAGAACAATCAGAACTAGGCGCATTAATCTCCGTGCCACAGACAGTCAAGAAAAACTCATTCGTACTGGTGCCGAGACGACTGGCATTAGTGTGACAGACTTCATCCTAGATAGCGCCTGTTTGCAGGCAGAGCACGTCCTTGCCGACAAACGCGAGTTCATCGTCTCTCCTAAACAATGGAAGGTGTTTGTCGAGGCTCTCGACAGACCGGCTCAGATAAAACCAGAGTTAGCGCGCCTTTTTTCTGAGACTGGCGTTCTTGAGCGCGGGTCTCGGAAGTGACAAGCAGTTCTCCGAACCAAAATAGAGAACCTCTCTCCGTCATTGAAAAACTGACGAAGGATCATGACCTTTCATTATTCGACTGCGGAAAAGCGTCTCTTAATGATTGGCTCCGCCGATTCGCCCTCACAAACCAACAGAATGATTCAGCTCGCACCTACGTCCTTCATCGCGCTGGCAAGGTTGTCGGCTATTACTCTCTCTCAGCAGGCTCAGTCCGCAGGGAAGAGTCACCGGCTCGCATCGCAAAAGGACTCGCAAAGCATCCGATTGGCGTCATTTTGCTTGCGCGTCTCGCGATTGGCCGCACGGAACACGGAGCGGGGCTTGGCAGGACCATGCTGGTTGACGCCTTGTCGCGAGCTATGATCGCATCCGATGCTATCGGCGCTAGGGCGGTGTTGGTTCACGCCATCGATGAAGACGCTGTGACTTTCTACAGAAAATTCGGATTTGAACCCTCTCCGCTTGATCCCAAACAACTCATGCTGCTTATGAAGGACCTCCGCGCATCCCTACAATCAGTGGGTTTGGGGTAGCCAATCTCTTGCGTGCGACCAGCAGGTTAGTCTGAGCACGACGGTTTCCAAGACCGTTGTAGCCTGCGAAAGCCGTTCTGCATATGGATTCCATTCCGGTTCCTACCTTATTAAGGTAGAGACTATGGCTCCTACAACAACTGGGACTGCCAAAAACACGCGTGAGGCGTATCCTCCAACTAAAATTCCAGCCAGTTTTAAATTTGAATTCCAAGAGCGATAAATACAAATAAAGTAACCATCGACAAAAATAGTAGCAAATCGCAAATGGCCGCATATTTACTGATGATTTTAGCCGTGGCGGAGAGGGGGGGATTCGAACCCCCGTTGGAGGTTTTGGCCCCCAAAACGGTTTAGCAAACGAGTGATTGCGCCCTGGCTCGCTGGTAAATCGCTGAAAACTAAAGACACCGTTCGGCTCGCTCTGGGCGGTTTGGGCACGGTTGGCAGCTTATTGGGATAAATTGGGATAAAGGATTTTACAACTCGCGGCTCCATCGTCCTTGTCTGCGCCACTGCGATTCTCTTCGACCATATTCGGCTCGCTCCTGATGGTTTGGGCACGATTGGCAGGTTCATGGGATAAGTTGGGATAATGCTGAAGCCACGAGAGCCGTCGCTGCTCCGGTATCGATGGTTTCGTCGTCTGTTAAGATGCTTGCGTCGGTCCGTAGGGAGATGCTCGCCGAAGAGTTCCCGCCTGTGCTCGCGGGAATCGACGACAACGGGCCGTCTACAAAACTAAGCCGCCGTCGCCACGCCCCTCGTTGATTGAGATTGAACACCGCCTAAAGATGCCTCAATTGGGAAGAAACCAAGCGTTTAAGATAGACTCGTGTCCCACAGACTTTCACTGGTACTCGTTTTATCTACGACTCTCGGTCTGGCTAATTGTCCACGGCAGTTGAAATCACCATCCCGCGAGCTGCAGGGTGCGATCAATGAAGCCATAGCGGGACAGCCGGGCACTATCGTCGTCGTCAGCGTCACCTCACAGCAAGTGCTTGCTTCTCACAACCTGGAACTCGCTTCCGCACAGCTCGTCCGCCCAGGATCCACTCTCAAACCCCTCGTTCTCTTAGCACTTTTGGACTCCGGGAAACTCGACCCAAGTCAGCACTTCTTATGCAAGCGCCCTCTTTACATTGGAAACATCCGAATGGATTGCAGCCATACGACCGAAATCGTCGAGCCAGACGCTGATGATGCCATCGCCTACTCCTGTAATTCCTACATCTCTCAAGCTGCTTCTCGCCTAGGTCCGCGCGAACTTGTGGAAGCCTTGCGGCGGGCGGGTCTGGATTCTCCAACCGGCTTGGGGAAGCCCGAAGCCGCAGGCTACGTAAACCGCCTGACTACCTCGGAAGAGGTCCAACTTGCTGCCTTGGGCGAGCGTGGAGTCGAGGTGACGCCTTTGGAGTTGCTTGAGGCGTATCGCAAGCTAGCGTTGCGCAAGCGCACGGAGAATACCCAGCCCTCCAAGGCAGTTTTCGAGGGCCTGGAGCACGCCATCACGTATGGCAGCGCGCATGCTGCCTATGTCGATGGCATGCATATCGCTGGCAAGACAGGAACCGCAACTGCGCCGAACACAGCGCGCACACACGGTTTGTTTGTTGGGTATGCTCCTGCAGATCAACCGGAGATCGCACTCGTTGTGTACCTCCCCCAAGGACACGGGCTCGATGCGGCCAAACTGGCCCAACCCGTGTTCGCTGAGTACGCGAATTTCGTGAACAAACGATGAGAGCCGCTTCTCCCCTGTTGTTGCTTAGCCTATTTTGTGCTTGCCCCTCATTAGCAGGTGAGGTTCGTGTTCGCATCTATTCGGCGCATCCTCCGAAGGCTTTGATTATCACCGCAGTGAAAGGCCAGCTTCATTGGAAGACCTGCCGCGATTGCGAGCAGCAAACAGGCCAGCAGCTGATATTTCCTTTGCCCGCAACGGAGGCCAAGGCAAGCGGAACAGCTGGCAAGGGAGAGGTGCTTCTAACCGGTAGTTACGAGTTACATAGAGCCGATGGCCCGGTGTTCAAGGGCGAATATCCCCTCCTTCTCAAGGATCGTCCCAGCGATCTTGTGGTGATCGCGACGATGCCCCTGGAAGGCTATGTAGAACGCGTTTTGATGGCCGAAAGTGGCGATTTTCAGAATGAGGAAGCGCTCAAGGCAATGGCGGTGGCAGCCCGGACCTACGCAGAGAGGTTTGCGGGCCAGCATGCTCTAGAAGGGTTCGACTTTTGCGATACCACTCACTGTCAGGCACTGCACTGGAGGAACCCCAGTTTCGCGGTGCACTCTGCCGTTACGTCAACACAGGGAGAGATCCTGCTATACGACGGGCAGCTCGCAGCAACCTACTACCACCAGAATTGTGGTGGATCGCTCGCGAACGGTGCCGAAGCCTGGCCCCAAGTTACAGCGCCATACCTTGTCGCCCATTCGGATCCTTTCTGCGTTACGTCAGGAGGATTGCGATGGCAGGTCACTCTGTCTGTGGGACAGATTGATGAGGCCCTGCGGGCATCGGGTATCAAGACGCCCAAGAGTTGGACAACTTTCGAGGTCAACCACCGCAGCGCGAGTGGCCGTGCGCACTCAGCAGTTCTCTTGGGCGGTACACCGGACCATTTCTCGGTTTCCGCCTCCTCCCTTCGTTTTGCCGTCAACCGTTTGTTCGGCTGGAATAACATCCGAAGCGACTTGTACGAAGTCCGCAGTGTCGGTCAGCAAGTCGTCTTCTCTGGGCATGGAGCCGGGCATGGCGTTGGAATGTGCCAGGCGGGCGCGGACGAGATGGCGCGAGAAGGCAAGAACTACCGAGAAATCCTCGCCTTTTATTACCCGAACACTGAGTTGTCGCGCGCGACACAGCAGCCTTGGCAACAACGCTCGGATGAACGTTTTGATCTCATCAGCACAAATCCTGACGTCGACTCCGAAATTTTCTCCGTGGCAAACCAGATTCTGGAGCGCAATAAACGCTCCGTGGGATGGACTCTTTCTACCCGCGTGAAGCTCCAAGTATTCCCGACTCTAGAAAGTTATCGCGATACGACAGGCCAGCCGGGATGGGTTGCGGCCTCGACTCGCAGCTTTACAATTCGCTTGCAGCCCATCAAGGAACTGCGGCGCCGCTCCATCTTGCAATCCACGCTCCAGCACGAACTCTTTCATGTGCTGATTGAAGCGCGAGCCTCTGCCAATACACCGCTATGGTTTCAGGAGGGGCTGGTCCTGTACCTTTCGGACTCCGAACTTCCCACGGCAGCATACGTGCGGATGACCTTCGAGCAGATTGAGCAGATTCTGAAGCGCGGCGATACCCAGGAAAATACACGACTAGCCTATGCCTCTGCGCACAGAATCATGTCGGATCTAATCGCACAGCACGGAAAGCAAGAAGTGCTTTCGTGGCTAAGCAGCGGCCTCCCCGCTGGAATCACCCGAAGTATCAGTGAACATATGGCGTTGCCGGCCAATCACTGAGCAGGCCAGTATCCACGCGAACGACGCCAGAAAATAGGACACGAGGCTCCTAATCACTAAACTGACAGTTTCCTGCGACAGTGTCGAAGTGCGGAAGTCGGGAGTCCATCCCATGATTTTCTCCGTCATCCAGACGCCAAGGAGGACTGCCGCAATCACAATGGACCAATAGGAAATGCTCCACACGGTCCTCTTCCAAATTTGCAGGCCGTCTCGCCCTAGTCCGCGAAAGCCAAAATACGCAGCGCTTGCCAGAAGCGGCAGAGCCAATCCCGGCACCAAAATCCACCGTATAGCAAAGAAAAACGCGCTAATGATTCCCTGAAATAGCGGCAGTCCCGCAAACCGTCTGATAAATGCGGGAGTTATCGAGCGAAGATAGGGCGGCAGAGATTGCTCGTAGCTGCCGAGCTGTCCGACTAGCAACCACAACAGATACACAACTGCAGCACACAGCGCGATGGCGAGAAGATTCCACACTCCGCGGATGAACACTTCGTACAAACTCTCATTCTCGCCATCCTGTGCGTAAAAATAGTTTAGCGTTCCCCCATGAAGCACGAGGAGTCCTGCTAGGAGAGCCAATGCCAGGAGAACATTCAAAACCAAATGCCAAGCAGTCGCGACGGGAACGAACAGCCATCCGATAAAAAGAGCAAACAACAAAGCGTTCCCGACGAACTGGATCACCCAGAGCCGCCAATCGCGGAAGCATGCTTTCAACGCATCTACAGCCGGCGCAAAACTCGACATCATTTCACCTCCACGAGTGCGGCATCGCTCGTTGCAAAAATGGCAGGACGGTACATCGGTTGAACCATCGCGGGACTCACCTGAAATGTTCCCGGATTCACGATCTTCAATAAATAGACGTACTGGTGCTGCCCTTTAAAGTACTCCTGGAAGATGGCGACGCGATCGTCGTGAAACTCCCGGCGGGTGAACCAATACTCCCACCAGCTAGGCTTTTCCTTCAGCTGGTACAGGTCATCGCGTTGGAGAAATTCCGCACCCGCAGGGATCGGATCTTCCATTAACAGATACCGCCATTCGCTCCCGGCCACTGTCATGCGGACGGCGAGAACGTCGCCAACGTGTAGCTCGCCCGCCAGCGGGTTGAGCTGGTAGACGATCTTGCCGCCCGATTGTTCCGGCGACAGACGGAAATAGTCGCGCGTGATATTGAGGGAAAGCTTCTCGTTTTGCACGAGATGCTTGTCCTTCGAGTAGTAGGCCGCGCTTGCAGACCAATAGAGCCGTCCTTTGCCCGCCTTGTGAACGCGAATCTCGTTCGGTCCTGCTTGCAGTTGCGAAGCGTCAAGTTGGAATTTTGGCTGAACCGGATTCAGAGCATCAGCCGCGGCAAACCTCTTCGCGGCTACTTGCTTTCCGTTCACGAACAGTTCCGCCTGGAAATCGGCCTCGAGTTCATGGCTGGCCTTTAGATATTCGGTTAATCCAAAGACAACCATCGCGGTCTGCTTTGTGCTGAGCCAGAAGTAGCCACCGTCGCGATGATTCACTAGCCAGAACGCCGCTTTGGGAAGCAGCGGACTCTGCGGTGCGGCCAGGCTCAAAAGCCGTACAGCATACGCCGTAGTTTCCGCGCTATCCTCAATTTCGAACTCCATAAAGTAGTCATACGTAGAAGGCCAGTACGCGTCTAACTCGGCTACCACCGCGTCGGACTCAAGCTTCTTGGCGATCTCCTTCGCGCGGTTCTGATCGCCAACGGCGTAGAACGCCAGACCCAGTATGGCCGAGCCCTGTGCCGTCATCGAACCGCGCTGCTCCCAGGCCGCTTGCATCTCCTCGGGTTTCGCGACGCCATTCAGGGCCAAGGCGTAAACGACATAAGCGCGGAGGTCATTGCGCATGTTCGGGTGCTGCGCGAGTGAATCGTGCAGCCACTTCTCAGCTCGCTGCAAAGAACTCGCGTCGATGTCGTATCCCGCCGTGTGGGCCTGGGCGAACCCGCTGACCACGTAAGCGGTCATAAAGACTTGGCTTTCATCTTCCTTCCACCAACCCCAGCCCCCATCCTCGTGCTGGAAGTCCTTCAGGCGTTCCATTCCCGCTTCGATTTTCTGAGCGAGCTCCGGCGTGTTGACCGTCTGCGGCACGCGCAATTCCTTCAGTGCCTTGGCCACAATGATGTTCGGGAGAAAACTCGACATCGTTTGTTCCGTGCAGCCATACGGATAGCTTGTCAAATAATCCAGCGCGGAGAAGATGCTGCCCGCGAACGACGAACTCAGGGTGATGTCTAAAGTCGGCGCAGTCTGTTCGAGATTGTTAGGCACTGTGATCTGCGCTTTTGCTTCCTGATCCGCCGCGACCAACGAACCGGATTTTGCTTCCGTTTGCTTCACACCGAAAGGAATCACCGGCAGCGTAATCTCCATAGCGTCCGATTCCTGATTAGTGAGCGCCTTCGTGGTCAGAACCGATTCACGGACGGACTTTGCCCGAACCCGCCAATCGAATTTCGCTTCTCCTCTGCTGGGAACTTCGATCTGCCCGTTCGACTGCGTCAACAGTTCCAGCCCTTTTGCATCGAGGGATACTTGCACTGTCTTTCCTTCAGACAGATAGTTGTGAACGATGGTGGAGACGGTAACCTCATCACCCTGGCGGAAAAAGCGCGGCACCGCCAGTCGCACCATCAGATTCTTGCGCACGATTACATTGCTGGTCGCGCTTCCCACCTTCGTATCCAGCGTTACGCCCCGTACCGTCGCTCGCCAACTCGTAAGCGAATCCGGGAATTGCACCTGAACAGTTGCCCGCCCGCTGGAGTCTGTGTGCGCGTCAGCTTGCCAGAGCGCCGTGTCCGGGAAGAGTTTCCGTATTTTCGGCTGAACCGGGATCTCCGGCTTCAATTGTGCAAGGGCTCGCGGCGTGTTCTGCCGCTGATACGCAAGGAACATCGCTTTCTTTCCGGCCGCGCCGCTGAAATAGAACGCCAATGAAGATTCCGTGGTCACCCGGTCGTACACAGAGCCGTAAAAGAAATCGTGAATCTCGCCGCTGCTGTCCGGATAAATCGAGTAGATGGCCTCGTCCACCACCCCAATACTGAACTCTCCCGCGACCGGTTTGCCATCAACATCCCGCACCTGAACTATCACGCTTCCCTTTTGCCCCGGCTGAAACTGTTTTTGCGAGGGCTCAATTTGAATTTGGAGTTTCTGTTGAACCGCAGGGACTTTAAGATTCTTATTCGATGTGTAAAAACGATTGTCTTTCCAGAAAGCCACCGAGACAAACACATTGGGCTGATTGTCACTTCGAATTGGAATTTCGATCGTCGCGGATGGGCTCGTGGCGTGTACCACGCGCTTGGATTGGATCGTCCTGGCTTCCGTTGTGACCATCAAGTAGGTCTCAGGCATGCCCGTCATCACCACGACGCGAGCCGTTTCGCCCACCTTGTACGATTTCTTGTCGGCCACCATGCGGATTTCGCGGCTTTGGCCGCCCCACCAGCCGGCATCGGAACTCGGTATCCACAGCCAACTGCTCCCCACCACTTCGCGGCCTTCCGGAGTACGTGCCGTTGCCTTCAACGTCAGGCTTCCGCTTTCGTTGGCGGGTAGTTCCACCGTGACATTGCCGTCGGGGCCCGTTTCCACACTCTGCGAAGCAATCACCAGTTCCTTATCGGACTGCCTCCAGTAACGGTTTGTCTGCAGCGTCACGTCTACGTGCGTTTGTATTGGCTTCCCATCGTAGTCTCGTGCGACGACATGCGCGCGGATGGTCTCGCCCTTTTCATAGAGATAGCTCTCTGTAGACACGCCGACCTGGAAGCTGCCATAGGTCGCGATGACCGCGTTATATCCCGCGATTTCGCGGTTTCCTTCGTCCGTGACGCGCGCCTCAATGCGGTAGCGAACATCGTTGTGGCGCTCATTCAGAGAACTCGGTATCCGTATTTTGAGTTTTCCTTCCCCGTCCAATTTTCCGCTTTGTTCTGAGATCTGTTGACCCGCATAGTCGTAGGCTTCGCCGCCCTCTCCGCCTTCTCCCTCAAGTTCCTCACTGCCACCACTTGTTTCCTCTTCGTCCCGCGCGATGAAAGGAGACCAATAAGAAGAGGTGTGCACGACGTACTTCACGTTCGCACCCGCAACCGGCTCTCCGAAAAAGTAGTGTGCTTCGATGGTTGCTTCGATCGCATCGCCCTGAAGCACCCGCGGTTTCACGGGAGTCACAGTCACCTGGTACTCCGGCTTTTTGTATTCTTCCACATGAAATCCGCCTGTGGCAGCGTACGGCTCGCCGCCCGGTCCGCGCACGCTGATGCTGTAGTAGCCGAGCGCCGCATCCGGTGGAAGCTCAAGCTCCCCGTGAATCGTCCCAAGATTAGAAAGCGTGAAGTTCTTTTGCAGCACGGTTTTGCTGTTGGGATCCTCGATAAAGATCTGCGCCTGCTCTCCCGCGGGCACTCGATAGTGCTCTCCGCTTCGTGTTCGCAAAATCACCTTGAAATGTACGGTATGGGTGGGCCGATAAACGGGGCGGTCGGTATAGACGTAACCGGTCCAGTCCGCTTGCGGATTGCTGCTCAGGTTATAGGAGTATGGCGCGAGGACCGCGACGTCATTATCCTTCACTGCCAGGATTCGCACATTCTGATACCGCGCCTCCGGCTGAACCACTTGCGCCAAACCGGAAGAATCTGTTTTCAGTTCACCGATTTGCTTTTGGTCGGACCAAACGCGCACATCCACATCACTGATAGGAGCGCCGGTGCGACGGTTTGCGGTGAATGCCAGCGCCTGCCCCGGAGCCGTCTTCGTGATGAGCCCCAGCTCCGTGACCATCGCGATGGTGTACGCGCGCAGCGTGCCGTCCGTGGCTTCGACGACATACACGCCCTTGTCCAAAGAAGGAAGAGGCACTTGGGCTGTCTCGGAATAGAAGCCGGGCCGGATCTCCTGACGCCAACGCGCAACCAGTTGCGAGCTGTTCAGCAAGGGAACCTGCGCAAACACGTCTGCTGTGACCGACTTGCTCTTCTGGGTCTCCGCGTGTGATTCTCGTATGTGCGCGCGCGACCCTGGAGAGAACTGCATACGGATGAAATCGCGAATCTGCACCCACACTTCGTGCTTCCAGTCGTGGAATCGTTCTATAAGCGTAGGATTCGGTGCTTCGATCTGTTCCTTCGGTGCAAACCGCCCCATTCCGAATCCGTGAAGGTTCTCCAAATGTTCAAAGAAGGCGACCGGATCCTTAACGCGGTACACTCGGAATTCCAGGGCTGGCACGTTTGTCGAGTAAACGTGAATGCTGACTTTTTCACCCGGCGAGAACGTTTTGCTGGTGGAAACGGAAAAATACGCGTTCGGGTTCTGCGCGCGCACCGGCAGGGTGAACAAAGCCAGGTAACAGAAGAACAGTCTGCACACGCTGAGTCGTCTCGGCTGCACTAGTTTGTCTCCCTCAAAATGTTCCAGCGATAAACGCCAAGGAAATTGCCGTTGCCCGGCAGGGGACGCCACCTCGGCGAAGGATGGTGCAGCAACTCGCCAAGTCTCAGACGCCGCATCTCTCCACGACTACGACCTATCGGCCCCGTGTGGTAGACGACCACGTTGTCGGCAGCTTTCGCGTCAACATCGCTCGACCATTGACTATGGCCGACAAACACCATCGAATGGAAAGGTGTGTTTTGTTCGAGCTGGCGGAAAAAGAGAATGTCCCCTGGCGCCGCAACAGCGACATCCTTCGATAGCAAGTAGGTGTTGAGTTCCAACAGGGTTTTCGCGTCAGCGAATTCAGAAAATGTTCCGTCTTTAATGTCGGTCGTCCGAAAGGAACCGGCTCTAACGCGAAACAGCGACGCGCGTAATCGCGTGTACGGATAGTGATACTTCTCGACGGAAGGGATTGCTGCCGGTGGCTCTAGCCGGTTTTCCCGAATCCACGTATCGTCATGCACGCGCAGCGCGTTGCGATACACGAAGCGAAGGAGAGCTGCACAATCATTTATCTCGGTAGGGACTTCCTCGGCAGGACGCAGCGCCTGATACTCCGCGATAAGCGTGAACCAATTCCGAAATGCTTCCTGATCGGCCCTGTCTTCCAGGCGCAGGAAGTCCGGCATTCCGTCGTGAAAAGTGTCCTGCGCATCCTCCCGCATGGCTGCCGACTGGTTTGCGCGCGTTCCCGCCAAAGCGGCGCGCGCCGCAAATTGTGCGCGATAGACGCACGTCAAAACGCAGGACGTCACTACGATGCAGCCGACACCTACTATCCTTTTCACCGACCCACCTTTTTCGTTCGCTGTAAGCGCAGGTCGTTGGCACATCGGGTACGACCACTCCTGCCGCACCAGCAACTCGCCTGCCAAGGTCACTGTTCATGCAAGGCTTTCAACTGAATGACAACCTATCTAAGAACTAGGAGTTTGGAAACGGGAGCTCATTCAGAGTGTGTTCAACGAATGACACCGTAGCAAGAACGACACATGTCCCCGTACGATGCAGTGAATGTACGCAGGGATCTCTTGCGCGCAGATCAGCGCGGTCTGTAGTTCTTCAGTTACGTTTGAAGCACCGATGTCGGCTTCGACGGGCGAATGGCTCGAACCTCGATGTCCTCTCATGCCTAACGGTTTCGCGAACCGTTGTACTCGCATTGGGATAAATTGGGATAATTGGGATAAAACACTAGTACGCTTACCGCTCTGAAAATGAGCGCTAAGCTCTGAGAAAGATTGACCTTAAGTATGGCGGAGAGGGGGGGATTCGAACCCCCGGTAGGAGTTTTGGCCCCTACAACGGTTTAGCAAACCGCCGCATTCAGCCGCTCTGCCACCTCTCCGCAGTTTGCTTTCAACAGCTTAGCACAGATTCTGAAATTCCCTGGTGCGTTTTTGGTGCACTATAACTCGGAAAACGTGAACGCCGTGAGGGATAAGTCCTGCAAACTCAACGCGAGGTTTCCTGGGAGTTTCGTGCGGCGGTTGGGAAAACCGCCGCCATTGGGCAAATGCACAGGTCCAAAAATCGATAGGTATTTTCCGAACCGGATCTGCACAAGGCCGACGGCGAGGCCGCGGTGACTTCAACATCCGGCATGATTCCGACCAGAGGGAACGACTAGCTCCCAAGCAGGCCATCGCAAGTTAAGAAGAGCACCTGCTTCGTGAGCACGGCCTCTACTGGCTCCAAGACACCAAGGAGGAGTTGGAGACCTTTGCATCTCGGGTAGATGGAGTTGCTCAAGGTGCCGCGCCGCGCCCTAACCCATCCTGTCGCGTGGCTTTGTTCACGATTTTTTCACGCAGGACCCGGCGGACAGGAGCTGCGGTGAGGAAAGTTGTGCGAAGTGGTTCATCGGCCGCGAAGGAATTGGCAATCTTGAGGATGCAGGTTTCGGCGCGTTCGCGATTCACTTCCGCTATTTTGTGCTCCTTTGCGTGCCCGTACAAATGCCACGCAGTAGCATAGACTTGCCAGGCCGCGACCAGAATCTCAAACTTATCAAGAATCGCGAGCGCTTGCTGAATCGATTCCCGCGCACCATGCAAATCGCTCTCAGCCATCGCCACTCTGGCCTTCAGATCCCAAGCGAGCGCTTGCAGATGCGGATCGGCGGTAGACAGCGTGGACTCAAGAAAACCGTCAGCTGCGCTGCGTGCGTTCGCGATGTTTCCGGACAGGAGCCAGGCATTGCTCGATTCGAGGTGCGCCGTCATTCGCCAGATCCAATGCAGGAAAAATTTTGTGGTCACCTTAAGGTCTTGTACGTGCCTGAAATGTTCAAGTGCTTGCGAGTATTTCCCTTCATGGAGCGCCATGTTTCCAGCGGCGATCTGGTCAATTGCGTAGTACTGTCCGTCTGGATACTCTCCCCTCGCATTACAGCTCGCTTGACAAATTCGCCTTGCACCCTCGAAGTCGAAAGCCAGGGTGCGAAGCCATGCTTCGCGGAGGGTAAGTAGCCAATATAGTGACAAATTCTCATCCGGAGATGCTCTGCCGGCTTTCGTAATCTGCAACACTTTCCCAAATTGCCCCGTGTGCAGAAGGACGATAATCTTTGCGCTCAAGGCACCAAAGTGAGCCAGAAAGTTCACGACTTGACCCACCCCGGATGCGCTGGCTTCGGATACACTGCGTTCGCATAACTCCAATGCTTCCCCGTAATTCCCTTTAAGCATTAAAATATGTGCATATACAATTCCCTGATAGGGATCCAACTCTGAAGGATGCAGACGGACTAGCGTTTCGTAAGCGGACGTACACAGTTCAGCGTCTGTTTGGCTCCAAGAGTCGAATACCAGCCGAAAACCGGCGGCCAGCATTTGTGTGAGCGCCAAACGCGGGGGATCGTTAGCGCTCATGCTGATCTTCACGGCCTCTTCCACTGCGGCAACACCTTGACCGGGATCAATGAACCCAAGCGGATACATTGTAGAGGTTAACGCGTGCAGCTGAGCTGTCTTCAGGCCAGCTTGCTGCGCTCGTGCCGCCGCCGCCGCATAGAGGTGGGCGGATTCCGCCAAGGCCCCCAAGGCGAAATGGGCATCACCCATAAACTCAAGGATTCGGACCTCAATTTCGGCCCGAAGTGCGGGAATAAGCCTCACTACTAGTTCGTTCGCATGGTGCAGTATCTCGATGCAATCCCGATAGGCGAATCGCCCCACCGCATTCTCGGCGGCAAGTATCAGGTAGCGGATCGCTTGCTCGTAGTCGTGCCCTCCCTCGAAATGCAACGCAAGTTCGGTCGCCAATTCCTGTTCGCAGGGATCGCAAAACGCCTTGAGTCTCTGTGCCAATAGCAGGTGCAGTTTCGAGCGGGTTACTTCGGAAAGCCGCCGGTACAGAACTTCCCGATAAAGTGAATGCCGGAAATCATAGTGCGCGGAAATCTGACCGTTTGCCAACTTGTGAATTCCCGCAGCCTTTATAAATTGCAGCTTTTCGGCGAGTCCCTCACAAGCATCGTCGATGCTTCCACTTTCGAATTCGGCCGAGGTGCTAATCGCCCATATGGAGAAACGCTCTCCGGCAACACTGGCGCTTCTCAGAATGCGCTGCTCTAAAGAACTGAGCTGCTGGAACTGCATCTCGATCATTTGATCCAGCGTCTCTGGGACAGTCGGGCCAACATCTTCAAGCGCCAGCATGAGCGTCCACTTTCCATTGGCCTGTGCAATTAGTCCCTTTTTCACCATATCCTGGAGAATGGTCACCATAAACAGAGCGTTGCCTCCGGAGTGGTGGTAGATCAGCTTGGCAAATCTCGGCGGAAAGTCCCCGTCAAGGAACTTGATGGCCAAGTATTCGGCGACATCGGACTCTTCAAGCCGTTCAAGACTAATTTCGTGACTTAGATTGTGGATTAGCAAATCCTGCTTTAGTGCTTTCAAAGGACTCTGCGAAATGATGACATCGGCGGGGCGGTAGGTTCCCAACAAAAGTAACTTCGCCGGCCCACGGCGTCGGGCCAGAGCGGAGATGAAATCAAGAGTGGATAAATCTACCCAATGGAGATCTTCCAGGATAAGGACGAGTGGATCTTGCGCCGTCAATGATTCCAAGGCCTCGCAGATTTCACGCACCATTCGCTCGCGCGTAGCTCCCACGATTTCCTTTTGCAGCGCTTCCCGCTGTTCGGCCTTTACAAGCGAAGGGAACTGAATCAGCCAGGTGGGAGCTTGTTTCGCCAGGGTTTGGAGCACGCTGCCGCCGCCCGCATCACGAACCCATTGGCCCAGTGCTTCCAGCACGGGGTAGTAGGCTTCTTTGCCGCCGAAACCCTCCACACACTGCCCGCGAACCACTCGTAGATTTGACCGGAGGGAGGCTGATTGATGAAATTCATCAACAAGGGTTGTCTTTCCGATTCCCGCCTCTCCAGTGATGAAGATCACCTGCCGCTGAGCTTTCAGGGCCTGGCCGAGGCAGCCTTCCAGTTGGGCCATAGCGGCTTCGCGACCGACCATTTTCCGCCCGGCGTTGATGCCGAGATCTGAAGGCGCCCCAGCGCTCACTTCACTTATTGAGGCTACAAACTGGTAACCCCTCCGCGGAAACGTTTCAATGAATTCAGGCTTGTTGTGGTGATCACCCAAGGCCTTGCGGATTCCCAGGATATATTTCTTGATGACCTCGGGGTTTACATACGTTTCCGGCCAGAGGGCCTCGAGTATCTCATCCTGCGTGACCAGCCGATCCGAGTGCTCGACAAGGTAGCGCAGTACGTCGAAAGCCTTCGGTGTGAGCAACACGCGGTCTTCCCCGCGCCACAAGCAGTGGTTCACGATATCGAGCCGGAAGGAATGGAATTGCTTCATTTTGCGAGGGGCCCACTTCGCTTCTCACCAAAGGCTAGCGCCCCAGGAACAAACAATTTACTGGAGTCTACGATATTAACCCTAAGTTTGCATTAGAGATGCTTGTCCGAGCCCACCCTACTCTTTGACGTGCGGTGAATCGAATTCGCGCTAGCTTTTGTACTTAAGGTCACCAAAATTGGACCGAAATCGACACCGTGAAGTCATGTCAGCCTTTTTCTCTTCCTGTACGCTGCCCCGGTAACCGGTAGGCCTGTAAGCCTGAACTGGTATCTCAAACTAACTCAAAAACAAGGAGCATGAAGTGCAAAATCATAGTTGTCAGAAGTTGTTCGGACTGCTGGTTGTATTGGCCGCAGTCTTCTTCTGTGGAATCGCTTCGGCAAGACAACAAGTTCATCGTCAGCACCGGTAACACCGACGGCAGGCTCGGGGCACTGTCGCGGCGTCCCAGTACTGGGAAGGTAGAGACGGAAACAGCCGATGACTTCGTCTTGAATCAGACCACTGTCATATCGGGAGCCACGATTACCGGCTTGATCTGCCCGGCAACGTCCCTCACGAATATTACTAACGTCGAGGTCGAGTTCTATCACGTTTTTCCCCGAGATTCCGCCAATCCCGATCCACTGGGGGAAACGTGCCTTGTAGAACTAACTCACCTTCAGACGTCGAAATTGACTCCGCGACCCGCGATGGGAACTTGGGGACCCTCCGCTTTGCCGTACGCCTCCTGAATGCCAATTCCTCGGTCCCAAACAGGGTAGTGAACGGTATCAATAAGAAACCCAACAGCACTACCCACGGCGAGGGACCTGCGACCGGCGAGGAGGTTGAAATCGGCATCACCTTCACCAATCCGATTCTTCTGCCAGCGGGTCACTATTTTTTCCGCCCAGAGGTGCTAGTCACCGGTGGTGGCGACTTTCTTTTCCTGTCGGCCCCGAAACCCATCGTGTCGCCTGGGACCGCGATCGCTGGTGATTTGCAAGCGTGGATCCGCAACTCGGATTTGGCGCCGGATTGGCTGCGAATCGGCACTGACATCATCAACAGCACAACTCCGCCGCCCACGTTCAATATGACGTTTTCCCTGACCGGTAACACTCTTCCCGGAGCCGGAACGCCTGGGCAGGCGAACTGTCACGGCGAGAGTATTTCCGGCCTGGCCGCACAGTTTGGGGGCATTGATGCGGCTGCCTCAGCCCTCGGGTTCTCTAGCGTCCAAGCGCTGCAGGATTCCTTTAGGGCGTTTTGCGAACCCTGAGCGGCGTGCCTGCGCAACAAGCGCGGTGCTCTTGAACCTTCACAATCGAAGCTCACGAAAAGTAAACATTTCGTTACGCTCACAAAAGGCGAGGCCGAGCAGACCTCGCCGTTTTCGCCCAAACAGTGAGAGGGAGCAGTAGAACGTCGAACTCATAGGTGGCACTGCGCCAGCCAATCAGCTCCGGCTGAGCTTTACAGGTTCAGAAGACGGTGAAGCCGAAACGGAAACCTGCAGAGCGGCGAAGCCCCTGTGGCGAAC
>Ga0137415_10001395_pt1 | contig 23862 bp, 20 predicted proteins | sample CZODoug3_1_1_16f_FD_183082 | JGI IMG/M metagenome (GOLD analysis project Ga0137415, IMG submission 183082) | Vadose zone soil fungal communities from Angelo Coast Range Reserve, California, USA - CZODoug3_1_1_16fungal (Hybrid Assembly) | ecosystem: Environmental > Terrestrial > Soil > Vadose...
CCGCCGTCGACCACGATCTCCTGGCCGGTGATGTAGCGGGAGGCCCGCGAGGCGAGGAACGCGACCACGTCGGCGATCTCCTCCGGCACGCCGATGCGGTGCAGCCCGATCCGTTCCCGGTACGTCTTGCGCACCGCGTCGTCCCACGCCGTGGCGTTCATCGGCGTGTCGATGGCACCGGGGGCAACCGCGTTCACGGTGATCCCGGCGTCCGCGAGTTCCAGGGCGAGCGTCCTGGTCAGCGCCACCACCGCGCCCTTCGCGGCGATGTAGGCGGACAGCCCGGGGACGGCCTGGATGTCGGTGACCGAGGAGATGTTGATGATCCGGGCATCGGGTCGGCCGCGCATCCGGGTAGCGGCGGCCCGGCAGCCGTGGAAGTAGCCGTGCAGGTTGGGCGCCAGCAGGCCGTGCCACATCTCGTCGTCGGTGTCGACGAACGGCCGTACCAGCATCGCCGCCGCGTTGTTGACCCAGATGTCCAGGCCGCCCCACTCGGCGACGACCGCGTCGGCCAGCGCGTCGACGTCGGCGGGCTTGGCCGTGTCGCCGAACCGCAGCAGGCAGCGCCGCCCCAGCGACCGGACGGCGGCCGCGGTCCGCTCGGCGCCGTCGGAGTCGGAGTTGTACAGGCCGGCCACATCGGCGCCCTGTCGGGCCAGCGCGACGCAGATGGCCGCGCCGATCCCCCGTGAGGCGCCGGTTACCACCGCGCACCGACCGGTGAGATCGAAGGGAGAGGTGCCGGCGGTCTCCTCGGCAGCTGGTCCAGCCGCACCGGTCTCAGCGCTCATCGGTCGTCCTCCCGCTCATCAAGTCCCGCTCGTCAGCTCCCGCCCGTCGACGGCCGGGCCGTCGAGGGCCGGTCCAGTCTTCCCGGCCGCGGGCTCCGCCGCGGCGAAACTAGCCCCAGGAGCGTCCAGCACGCGGGCGGCGTGCCGATGCCCGGCGGCCACCGCGTCGGGCACCGGGGCGCCGCCGACCAGTGCGGCCAGGTAGCCGGCGGCGAACGCGTCCCCCGCGCCGGTGCTGTCCCTCGGTGCCGGCCGTGGCGGGACCGGCACCCGCAGCGTCCGCGCCGAGCCGTCGACCACGGTGGTCGGCGCCGCGCCATCCTTGATCACGAACGTGGTCCCGGCGGGCGGCGGGCGGTGTGCCAGGCCGAGCAGCCGCGCCTCCGCCGCGTTCGCGAACAACACGGCGGGGCGAAGCTCGGCTACCAGGTGGTGGAACCGGGCGGCGCCGTAGTCAGCCAGCAGCGCCGTGGACGACGCATCCAGGCTCACCCGGCGACCGTCCGCCATCGCGGCCCTGACCAGCGCATAGGCACTGCTCGCGGCCGGCTCGGTGGCGAAGGCGTAGGCCGGCACGTGCAGCCAGCCCACCCCGGCCAACCAGGCCGGGGGCACCGGTTCCAGCTCGGCGGCGGCGCCGCGGTCGGTCAGCATCGTGCGCTCGCCGTCCTCGTGCACCAGCACCACGACGCTGCCGGTGCGGCCACCGCGCTGTACCCGCACGCCCACCCCGGCCGCCCGCAGCTGGGCCACCAGCGCCTCGCCCAGTGGGTCGGCGCCGACCCGGCCGAGAAATCGGGTGGCCACCAGCCCCGCGGCGAACACCGCCACGTTGGCCGCGCTGCCGCCCCTGCTCCGGCGCACCGCCGCCGGGTTGTCGGTGCCGCCGCACAGCGGCCCGCGCAACCACACCACCACGTCCTCGACGAGGTCGCCCAGCACCGCCAGCACGGGACCGCTCACCGGGCGGACCTCACCAGATACGCACCCGCCGGTCGCGCGGGGTGAACAGGGCGTCGGACTCGGCCACCCCGAACGCCTCGTGGAAGGCGTCCAGGTTGGTGACCACGGCGTTGCAGCGCAGGTCCGGAGGCGAGTGCGGGTCCACGGCCAGCCGGCGGATCGCCTCAGCCTCCCGGGTCGCCGTGCGCCAGACCTGCGCCCAGCCGAAGAACACCCGCTGCAGGCCGGTCAGCCCGTCGATCACCGGCGGCTCCGCCAGCCCGGCCGAGGCCAGCGCGATCCGGTACGCCTTGAGCGCGATGGTCAGCCCGCCCAGATCCCCGATGTTCTCCCCGACGGTGAGCGCGCCGTTCACCCGGTGCTCCGGCAGCCCGCGCGGGGACAGCGCGCTGTACTGGGCGATCAGCGCCTGAGCGCGGCGGTCGAACTCGGCTCGGTCCTCGGCGTCCCACCAGTCGGTCAGGTTTCCGTCGCCGTCGTACTTGGAGCCCTGGTCGTCGAACCCGTGGCCGATCTCGTGGCCGATGACCGCGCCGATACCGCCGTAGTTGGCCGCGTCGTCGGCCTCCGGATCGAACAGCGGCGGCTGCAGGATCGCCGCCGGGAAGACGATCTCGTTCATCCGGGAGTTGTAGTAGGCGTTGACCGTCTGCGGGGTCATGAACCACTCCGCGCGGTCCACCGGTTGGCCGAGCTTGCCGAGCTGGAAGTCGGTCGACCAGGCACCGGCCCTGCGCACGTTGCCGAGCAGGTCGTCGGCTCGGATCAGCAGCGCCGAGTAGTCCTTCCACTTGTCCGGGTAGCCGATCTTCGGGGTGAACTTGGCCAGCTTGGCCAGCGCCCTCTCACGGGTCGCCGGGCCCATCCAGTCCAGCTCGCTGATGCTCTGCCGGTACGCCTCGACCAGGTTCCCGACCAGGGTGAGCATGCGGTCCTTCGCCGTCGCCGGGAAGTGCCGCGCCACGTACTGCCGGCCCACCGCCTCGCCCAGCGCGCCCTCCACCAGGGAGACGCCCCGCTTCCACCGCTCGCGCAGCACGGGGGTGCCGGACAGCGTGCGGCCGTAGAAGTCGAAGTCGGCGTCCACCAGCTCCCGATGCAGGTACTCGGCGCAGGCGGACACGGTGTGCACGGCCAGCCAGGCCTGCCACTGCTCCAGCGGGCGGTCGGCCCACAGCCGCGCGGCGGCGGACACGAAACTCGGCTGGCGCACCACGAGCTCGCCGACCGCGTCCCGGGACGCACCGAGGCCGGCCAGCCAGGCGTCCCAGTCGAACCCGGGCGCCTCGGCGACCAGCTCCGCCCAGGTGAGCAGGGTGTAGGTCTTCTGCACATCCCGGTTGGACACCCGGTCCCAGGAGACCTCCGCCAGCGCCGTCTCCAGCTCCATCACGGTGGTGGCCAACCCGGCCGGGTCGGGCAGACCCACCAGCCCGGCCAGCCGCTCCAGGTGCACCAGGTACGCGGCCCGTATCTCGGCGTAGGCGTCGTCGCGGTAGTAGGACTCGTCGGGCAACCCCAGGCCGGACTGGGACAGGTGCACCAGGTAACGGGTGGAGTCCTTGGCGTCGGTGGCCACGGACGCCCCACACAGCGCGCCGAACCCCTCGCGCTGCCGGCGGCCCAGCACCGCGGCCAGCTCGGACCGGTCGGCCGCGGCCGCCACCTCGTCCAACAGCGCGCGCAGCGGCGTGGCCCCGGCCGCCTCGACGCGCTCGACGTCCATGAACGAGGCGTACAGGTCGCCGATCCGCCGCCCGTCCGCGTCACCGGACCCCGTCGCCGACTCCAGGATGCCCCGCACGTCCTCCTCGGCGCGGTCCCGCAGTGCCCGCAGCGCGCCGTCCTGCGCCCGGTCCTCTCCGATCACCTGGGTGCGCAGCCATTCGCCGTTGACGTGCCCGAACAGGTTGTCCTGAGGTGGGATGGCGGTGTCGACCCAACGCAGGTCCAGGCCGGAGCGCGTCGCGCGCGTGGAGATGGTCATACCTCATCCTGACATCCGCGGCGCGGTCCGGCGCGCACGGCTCAGGAGCGCCGGTTCACCCGCAACTCGAAGATCCCGGGCACGTGCCACTCCGAGGAGAACATCACCGGTCGGCCCTGCTCGGTGTGGTCGAGCTCCTCGATGTGCTGCAGCGGGGTACCGGCCGACACACCCAGCAGGCCACCTGTCCGGACGTCGGCAACCACCGGGGTGAGCACCGCCGACGCGGTCCGCACCCGGGCGCCCACCGAGGCCAGCAGGTCGAACAGCGAGGCGTGCAGGGCCCGGTCCTCGACGCCGGCCAGCAGCTCCTCCGGGATGCGGTCCACCGAGTAGACCACCGGGCGCTCATCGGCGGTGCGCAGCCGCTCCAGCTCGCGCACCGGAGCACCGTCGGCCAGTTGCAGGTCCCCGGCCTCCTGGGCGGTGGCCGGGCGCGACCGCATCGACAGCACCCGCAGCCCGGGTCGCATGCCCGCGTCGCTGATCATGTGCGTGTAGCTGAGCGTGGCGTCCAGTGCGTGCCGCCGGCTGGGCCGCGAGGTCACGTAGGTGCCGCTGCCGTGCCGCCGGACCAGGTAGCCGCCCTCCACCAGCGCCCCGACCGCCTCACGCACGGTGGCCCGGCTCACCTCGAAGCGCTCGGCCAGCAACTGCTCGTTCGGCAGCTTCGTTCCGACCGTCGCGGCGCCGCTGACCAGGTCGTTCAGCAGCCCGTCCCGGACTTCCTCGGCACGGCTGCCGCGCGCTGGCATACCGAAACACCCCTCTCTCGCCCGCCCCCCGGAGACCAAGCCCAGCCTGGTCAACTCTATCGGCGTCCCGGCGCACCACGCGGGTCAGCCGGACTCCGCGACCGCGAGCACCTCCCGTACCTGCGCCGCGACCCCGGGCGCGCCGGGGAGCAACCCGTCGAAGATGGCACTCCCGATGGTGAACCCCCAGGCCCCGGCCTCGGCGAGCACCCTGATCTGGGCGGCGGCGCTCACCGAGCCGGCCGCGATCACCGGGCCCCGCGCGGCGGCCACCACGGAGGCGGTCAACTTAGCCACGTCCGCGCCGGCGTGCCGGTAGGCGAGCAGGTCCAGGCCGTACACGCCGTCCCGCGCGGTGAGCTCCGCCGCGCTCCGGGTGATCTCCTCCACGGTGCCCTCGAGCACGCTCGGGTGGCCGACCACCCGGCCGGGGAACGGGCAGTAGCGGATGTCGGTGCCGCGCAGCACCGGCAACACCCGGTCGGGGTGGGTACCGCCGAGCACCCAGTCGACCCCGGCGGCCACCGCCGACTCCGCCGAGGCGACCTCGTCGGCCGCGCTGACCGAGACGACCTCGAGCATGGTCGCCAGCCCGGCCGCGCGCGCCGCCGCGCAGATCTCCCGCTGCCGCGCCGGCGTCGCCCCCACGTCCTTGAACCCGAGGTAACGCAGGCCCGTGGAACCCAGCGCCGCCACCTGCTCCAGCGCATCGTCCACGGTGCGGTCCCGGTGCGTGAGCATGAACACAAAGTTGATCATTGGCCCCCCTGCCATGCCGGAACCTCCTGGGTCTCCCGCAGCACGTCCTCGACCTCGTCGGGCGTCCACAGCCCGATCGCCTCGGCCAGGTCGACCACGGTGAACCGGTCCCGCATGAGGTGGCAGTTGCGCACCGCCCACGCCGCGATGTCCCGGTCCGGGGCCGGGGCGAGCTCGGCGAACCGGCTCGGCGCCCCGGCCAGCCGCAGCGTCCGGGCGATCACCCTCGGCTCCTCCAGCAGCGTGGCGACCTCCGGCTCGTGGCGGGCCCAGTCGTCGCACACCCGCCGCAGCTCAGCTTGGTGGCCACCGATCCAGTCCAGTTTCCGCCGGTAGGCGGCCCAGCACTCGTCGGCGACAATCCCGGTCGGGTCGAGCGGCAGGAACGCCTCGCGGACGCGCTCGCGCTGCCGGTCCGGGTCCGGCGGGCTGACCAGCACTCCCCCGGCGGCGAGCCGGTCCCGCACCCGCCGCCACACCGCCGCCGCCACCACGCTCGCCACCCCGACCTGGGAGCCGTGCGAAGCGTGCGCGCGGCGGCGGCCGGCCGCGGACATCTCCAGCAGGTGGCTCACGGTGTGCTCGGTCCCCGAGGACGGCGCGGTCCGGCCGGCCAACCCCATCGCCAGGCCACCCCGGGTGAGCGCATTGGCCAGGCTGAGCACCGCCCGCTGCCCGCCGTAGGCCAGGTCCCCGGCGTTGGCCAGCAGGTCCTCCCCACCGGCGCGCAGGATGTCCACCACGGTCCGGGAGAACGAGGGGTCGAACCCGACCGCCGAGGCCAGGTACCAGTCGGCGGCGGCGGTGAACATGGACAGCTGGTCACCCAGCCCGGAGCGGGTCATCGGCAGCGGAGCGCCCACCAGCACGTCGGAGTCGATCACCAGCGCGTCCGGCCACCGGCTCGGTGTGGTGCGCTTCGCCCCACGCAGCAGCAGCACCGACTGGTCATCGGCGAACCCGTTCACGCTGGCCGCGGTCTGCACCACGACGTGCACCAGGTCCAGCCGCTGGGCGACCACCTTGCCGATGTCGGCCATCGTCCCCGAACCCACGGTCACCAGCGCGGACGGCGGTTGGGAAGCCACCGCGTGCACCACGGACTCCACGGTGGCCTCGTCGGCCTGCACCACTCCGGAGGCCGGCGTCCGCAACTCCACGGTGCGCGCCCGGTAATGCCCGGCCAGCGCCCCGCACACGGTGTCCACCACGTTCTCGCCCCCGCCGCCGCGCTTCGCGACGGCGTCCGACAACACGGTCACCAGCCCATCGGGCGCCACCCCGAGCCGCCCCAGCACCCGCGCGACGGTGCGCGCCGCCGCCGGCCCGGAGACCACCTCGCGCAGTCCGATGGGCCGCAGCCGGTCAGCGTCCGGGGCGGCCGCAACGAGCTGGCGGATCTGGTCGAGGGCATCGACGGTGACCGTGGGTTGAACGGTCATGTGAGCGCGTCCTCGACGCCGTCGAACAGCGACCGGTATCGGCCGTAGGCGTCCCGGTAGGTCGACGCGGTGGCCGGGTCCGGCAGGTACGGGCGCGCACCCACGGTGACACAGCGCGCGACGGCCTCGTCCAGGTCGGCGAAGGTGCCCGCCGCGACCCCGGCCAGCAACGCGGCCCCCAGCGCGGTCGCCTCGCCCACCTCGATGGTCCGCACCACCCGCCCGGTCACGTCCGCCTTGATCTGCATCCAGGCACGGCTGCGCCCGCCCCCACCGACCACCCGGATCTCCCCCTCGCCAAGGCCGAGCGCGGCGAACCGGTCGGTGACATCGCGCAGCGCGAACGCACAACCCTCCAGCACCGCCCTGGCCAGGCTGTCCCGCCCGTGCGCCATGGACAGCCCGGCGAACACACCGCGCATCCGCCCGTTCCACCTCGGCGCCATCGACCCGGACAGCGCCGGCACGAACAACACCCCGCCCGCACCCGGTGCGGCGCCCTCGGCCAGCTCCAGCAGCTCGCCCTGGCTCATGCCCAGCACGGTGTGCGCGAGCCACAGCACGCTGCCACCGGAGACGAACCCCGGGTTCTCGATCAGGTACCGGCCGGGCACGGCGTGCGCATGCGTCTCCACCAGCTGCTCGTGGTCGAACACCGCGGTCTCCGAGCACACCGCGATGGGCTCGGCGGTACCGGTGACGTCCGCCACCGGGCCCGGCGCGATCACCCCCGCCCCGATCGAGCCGGCGTGGTCGTCCCCGGTGCCGACCAACACCCGGCAGTCCGTGCTGAGCCCCAGCCGGCTCGCCCCGTCCCGGGTGAGCGAGCCGACGACCTCGGTGGCCTCGTGGATCTCGCCCAGCTGCTCGGCGCCGAGCCCCACGACGTCCAGCAGCTCGTCCGACCAGCACCGCCGGCGCACGTCGTAGAGCAGGCTGGACGAGGCATTCGCGTGATCGAGCGCCAGCACACCGGTGAGCCGGCGCAGCAGGTAGCCGGCCGGGCACGGGAAAGCCGCCGCCTTGGCGTACACCTCGGGCAGCCGCTCCTCCAACCAGAGGATCTTCGGCGCCATGTGCGAGGAGTCCGGCCGCAGCCCGGTGATCTCGAACAGCCGCCCGCCGCCGACCCGCTCAAGCAGCGCCTCGGTCTGCCGTTCCGCGCGCCGGTCCAGCCACACGATCGCCGGTGCCAGCGCCGCACCCGCCGCGTCCACTGGTACGACCCCATCCACCTGGCAGGCCAGGTTCAGCGCCGATACCTCTCGCCCGGTCAACCCGGCACCGGCCAGCAACTCGCGCACCACCGCCGCCGCGGCCGCCTCCCACTCGGCCGGATCTTGCTCGGCCTCACCGGGGGCCGGATAGGCGATCGCCACCCCCGCGCTCGCGCAACCCCGGGTCTGTCCACCCGGATCGAGCAGCACCCCCTTGACGCTCTGCGACCCGACATCCACCCCGATCACGTAGGGCATCCCCGTAAACTAGACGTCTGACGACTCTTGTCAATCCCGATCTCAGCGCTGTTGTCAGGGTGTTGTCAGCCCCGTTATCAGCCCTGTTACCAGCCCCGGGTCACCTCCGCACGCCGGCGCCCACCCGTTCCAGCAGCCGCCGCAGGGTGCGCCGCTCGTCCTCGTCCAGCCCGCTGATCGCCTCGTCCCCGGCCCGGTCGGCGACCACGCTGGCCTCGGCGAAGCGCCTGGCGCCCGCCTCGGTGAGGTGCAGCAGCGTCACCCGCCGATCGGTCGGATGAGGCCGGCGGACCACCAGCCCCCGGGCCTGCAGGCCGTCGATGATGTCGGTGACCGTGCGCGGCGACACCCGGAGCACATCGCTGACCTCGCGCATTGAGCGGTCCGCCTGGGTCAGCGACCTGAGCAGCTTGAGACCGGGCAGCGACAGCCCGCCATCCCGCAGCACGGCGTCGGTGGAGGTGCGCACCCGGTGGGCGGCATGCAGGATCGCGTCGACGAGCTCATTGCCGGTGTCGGGTCTCACGTCCGGAAACTCCTCAGAGCTCGCCAAAGGACCATAATACTGAGTATCCTCACTATCTGGGACCTCAGTTTACCTACGGGAGGATTATGGTGCGGGCACGGATCGGGCAGAAGGTGGCGGTCGGTACCGTCTTCGTCGCCGCGATGTTCATGAGCATCATGGACGCCACCATCGTGAACGTCGCGCTGCCGACGATCGGCCGCGACTTCTCGGTGACTCCGACGGCGGTCGCCGGCGTCTCGATTGCCTTCCTGGTCAGCCTGGCGGTATTCATCCCCGCCTCGGGCTGGCTCGGTGACCGGTTCGGCGGCAAACGGGTCATGCTCGTCGCGATCGCGGTGTTCACCCTCGCCTCCGCGCTGTGCGGCCTCGCGTGGAGTCTCGAGACGCTGGTGCTCTTCCGGATTCTGCAGGGTGTCGGCGGCGGGATGCTCGCCCCGGTGGGAATGGCCATGCTGTTCCGCGCCTTCCCGCAGCGCGAGCGGATCCGGGCCGCGGCCATCCTGACCGTGCCCACCACGTTCGCCCCGGCGCTGGGCCCGGTGGTAGGTGGGTTGCTGGTCACGGACCTGTCGTGGCGCTGGGTGTTCTACGTGAACGTGCCCATCGGGCTGGCCGCCCTGCTCTTCGGCCTGATCTACCTCGACCCCAGCGCCGAGGGCAGGCCAGGCCGCTTCGACCTTGCCGGCTTCCTGCTCTCCGGGGTGAGCCTCGGGCTGCTCATGTACGGCGTTTCGGTGGGACCAGACCGCGGCTGGGCCGCCCCCGCCGTGCTCGGAACGGTCACCGCGGGCGCGGTCCTGCTCGCGGCCACCGTGGTCGTCGAGCTGCGCACCGCCGAGCCACTGATCGAGCTGCGCCTGCTGGCCAACCGGCTGTTCCGCGCCACCAACGGCGTCATCGTGCTGTCCGGGATGGCGTTCATCGGCACGCTGTACGCGGTTTCGCTGTACTTCCAGAATGGCCGGGGGCTCAGCGCGCTGGCCGCCGGGCTGAGCACGTTCCCGGAGGCGTTCGGCGTGATGGCCGGCGCCCAGTTGGCCAGTCGGGTGCTCTACTCGAGGCTCGGCCCGCGCCGGCACATCACCGTCGGGCTGCTCGGCACCAGCGCCTCGATCGGGCTGCTGTCCCTGCTCGGCGAGCACAGCAGCCTGTGGTGGGCCAGGTTGCTGTTGTTCTGCATCGGCTTCTCCATGGCGCAGGTGTTCGTACCCGCCCAGACGGCCGCCTTCGCCGACATCTCCCGGGAGGCGACCGGGCGCGCGTCGACGATGTTCAACGCGGTGCGGCAGCTGGGCGGAGCATTCGGCGTCGCGCTGCTCACCACGGCCATCGTGCTCATCGGGCCGACCCGGTTCATCGCCGGCCAGTCGACGGCCAACCTGGGCGCCTACCGCGTCGCCTTCCTGGTGGCCGCCGCCGTCTGCCTGCTCGGCGTGGCGTCGGCGCTGTACATCCGGGACGCGGACGCCGAGGCAACCCTCCCGGTCCGCCGCCAGCCCGCCGCCGTCGAGCCGATGGCCCCGGTCCCGGCGGCCACCGAGTAGCGGCGGGGCGCCTCGCCGAGTTGAATGACGCGGTGCTCCCCACATCCGTCGCGCGCCGGTGAGCGAGCGGCTCACCGGCGCGGTCTCGCTACCGGACGGGACCCAGGTGCGCGGCCGGGGACGGCGCGAGCCACTGCCCCCCGGTCCGCTGCCCAGCTATGGGCTCTACCTCGGCCGAGAGCCCGGCCCGCCGCCGCGCCGCCTCGACCGAGAGCCCGGCTCGCTGCTGAGCTCCCTCGACCGGGCCCGAGCGAGACTCCCGCCCCGCCCCGCCCCGGTCTGGCGGCCCGACTGGCCGGCGCAGTGGGTGGACTGGCCGGATTTCCGCACACCGCGCGACGACCAGGCCGCCGCCGACGCGATCCACCGCGCCTACCTGCTCGCCCGCTCCGGTCAGCGGGTGGAGGTGGCCTGTGTCGGCGGCACCGGGCGGACCGGGACGGTCATCGCCTGCATGGCCGTGCTGGCCGGGCATCCGGCCGAGGACGCGGTCGACTGGACCCGCCGGCACTACCGCCCCCGGGCCGTGGAAACCCGAGGCCAGCGCCGCTGGATCGGCTGGTTCGCGGCGCAGTCGACCGGAATCTCACCCGACCGGCTGGGGCTCCCGCCGGAGTGAGCCGGCCAGCCGCCGCAGCGCCGGGTTCGGGTTGTCCGGACTCCAGCAAGCATGCAGCGTCACCGAGTGCGCGTCCGCCGCCGCCAGCTCCAGGTACCGAACGCCCTCCACCCGCATCGCGGTGATCGAGCGCGGGACCAGCGCGCAGCCCATCCCCGCCCGCACCAGCGCCAGCATCGTGGGAACCTGGGACGCCAGCTGGCTCACCGCGTACCGGTTGATGCCGATCATCGCGGCGCAGATGTCGTGCAGGTAGCGGGAACCCTCCGGGCTGTAGCCGATGTAGTCGTCGGTCACGTCCGCCAGCGCCACCGGCCGCTCCGACCCGGCCAGCGGATGTGCCACCGGCAGCGCCAGCACCAGGTCCTCCGAGTGCACCAGCACCGACTCGAGCTGCTCGGGGATCGGCGGCCGGACCAGCCCGAGGTCGAGTTCCAGGCCGGCCAGCCCGTCGAACTGCGCAGGGCTGGCCAGCTCGGTGAGCTCGATGCTGACCGCGGGGATGCGCGTATGCACCTCGGCCACGAAGTCGGCAAGCACGGCGTACGCGCCGATCGCGGTGAACGCCAGCCGCAGCGTCCCGGTCTGGCCCTCGGCGGCCCGGCGGGTGGCGGCCGGGGCCACGTCGACCAGGGCCAGGACCCGGCGGCTGTGCGCGGCGAACACCTCCCCGGCCGCGGTGAGGCGGACTCCTCGGCCGGTGCGGTCGAACAGGCTCACGCCCAGTGCCGCCTCGAGGGCCTGCACCTGGCGGCTCAGTGGCGGCTGGGTCACGTTGAGCCGGGCGGCGGCCCGGCCGAAGTGCTGCTCCTCCGCGACGGCCAGGAACCCACGGAGTTGGTGCAGGGAGAACTCCATGCCTTCCACGGTATCGGTTGATACGAATTTGGCCTTGGACTTGCATAACAGCAGGCACCTACTGTCGCGGTACGTGACCGCACCCGACTCTAGGAGCCCCGGTTGCCCAGACTCGCCGTCGCGATGACCCCCGAACGCGCCGCGGACGTGTGCGGCGCCGACACCCGAGCGCTGATCGAGGACCGATTCCAGGTCACCTGGGCCGGGCCCGACTGGGCCGAGAGGGACCTGGCCGCGCTCGTCGCCGGTGCCGATGTGGTGCTCACCAGCTGGGGCACCCCGCACTTGGACGCCGCGCTCTGGGCGGACGGGAGCGGTCCCTCGGTCGTCGCGCACGCGGCCGGGTCGGTGAAGAAGCTGGTCGACCCGGCGATCCTGGACCGGGGCGTGGCGGTGTTCTCCGCCGGCGGGCGGATCGCCCGTTCGGTGGGCGAGTACTGCCTGGCGGCGATGCTCACCCTGGCCCGCCGGCTGCCCCGGTTCGACGCGGCGGTGCGGGCCGGCGGATGGAGGCAGCGCGAGCTGCGCGGCCAGGAGCTCGCCGGGCAGCCGGTGGGTGTCCTCGGGGCCAGTTCCACCGCCCGCGCGTTGATCACACTGCTCGCCCCCTTCGGGTGCGACGTTCTGGTGTACGACCCGTACCTGGGCGCCGAGCAGGCGGCCGCGCTCGGCGTCCGTGTCGTGTCCCTGGACGAGGCGCTGAGCTGCCCGTTCGTGTCCGTGCACGTGCCCGACGTGCCGGAGACCCGCGGCCTGGTCAGCCGAGCGCTGCTGGAGCGGCTGCCCGACGGCGCGATCCTGGTCAACTCCGCACGGGGTCCCGCCGTGGACCAGCGCGCGCTGCTGGAGCAGGTGCTCGCCGGCCGGGTGAGCGCGGCGCTGGACGTGTTCGACCCTGAACCGCCGCGACTGGCCGCCGACGTGCTCGCCGCGCCGAACCTGCTGCTCACCCCGCACATCGCCGGCGACACCGCCGAAGGCCACCGGGCGTTGGCCGGCTACGTACTGGCCGACGCGCTGCGCTGGCTGGACACCGGCGAGCGCGGACCGAGTTTCGTCGACCCGGCCCGCTGGGCCATCGCGGCGTGAGCTCCGGACAGCGTCCGCCGGCGCTAGGCCCGCAGCCGGCAACCGGGTCGCGCATCAGGTCCGTCGAGGTGTTCGGGGTGGCCGTGCCCTTCGCGCACAGCTTCGTGCTGGGCAGCGGGGCGGTGGGCACCCCCGGCCGGGCCGGCTCGGTGATCTTCGTGAAGCTGACCACCGAGGACGGAGTGGTGGGCTGGGGCGAGCAGCGCGCGCTGCCCAGCTGGAGCTACGAGACCGCCGAGACGATCGCCGTGGTGATCAAACGCCACCTGGAGCCGGTGCTGCTCACGCTCACCCCGTTCGACGTGGAGCTGTTCCACCTGCGGGCGAACGCGCTGCTCAGCCCGTCGGTGTCGAACGGCTTCCCGTTCGCCCGCGCCGCGGTGGACCTGGCCATGCACGACGCCGCCGGGAAGCTGGCCGGGCTGCCGGTACACGCGCTGCTCGGCGGCAAGATCCACGACGAGATCCCGCTCTGCTCGGCCATCGGGGTGGACCGCCCCTCGGTCATCCGGGAGCGGGCGCGGCAGTCGTCGGACTACCGGGCGTACAAGGTGAAGATCGCCGGTGAGCTGGACGCCGACGCGGCCGCGATCACCGCCGTGGCGGAGGTCGCCGATGGCAAGCCGCTGTGGCTGGACGCCAACCAGTCCTACCGGCCGACCATGCTGCGCCGGCTGCTGGACGCGGTCGCCGAGGTCCCCGCGATCCACTGCGTGGAGCAGCCGGTGCCCAGCACGGACACGCTCTCCCTGCGGCGGCTGCGCGGGATGATCGAGCTCCCGATCGCCATCGACGAGGGCAGCTTCACCGCCTCCGACCTCGCCCGCGCTATCCGGCTGGACGCCGCCGACCTGGTGGTGGTCAAGATCTGCAAGTCGGGCGGCATCCGGAACGCGGCGAAGACCGCCCAGGTCGCGGTGGCCAACGGCCTGGAACTGCTGGCCAGTGGCCTCACCGACTGTGGTGTCGGGTTCGCCGCCGCGCTGCACCTGTTCAGCCTGTTCGAGCTCGCGCTGCCAGCCGAGCTGAACGGCCCGGAGCTGCTCTCCGAGCTGTACGTGGACGGGCTGGACATCACCAAGGCCGTCGCGCGGGTGCCCACCGGCCCTGGGCTCGGCGTCGAGGTCAACGAGGAGCGGATCCGGGCCGAGGCCAGGGACCTGATCTTCAGCTAGCCACCGGGTGCTTCGGAGGAGACAACGATGTCCGCCACACTCTCCCGCCGCCGGCTGCTCGGCTGGGCGGCGGCCGGCGGACTGGCCGCCACCGGGCTGTTGGGCGGCTGCGCGTCCGGGCCGGCCGGCGCCGCCACCTGGTCGATGTGGTCCAACAGCCCCGACGAGGGGAAGGTCTGGGCGGACTTCAGCACGTATGTGGAACGGCGGTTGGGTGTGCCGTCGGTGCCCACCCTGACGCCGTCGGATGGCTACCCGACAAAGCTGGATCTGCAGCTGGTCAGCGGCACCGCCAGCCTGGTGACCGCCGTGAACGGCTGGCTGGTGCCGACCTACGCGGCGCGCGGCGCTCACCGGCCGCTGGACGACCTCATCGCCGGCGACCCGAGCCTCGACGTCGGCGACTTCTACCCGGCCACCCGGGCCATCTCCTCGTTCGGCGGCCGGACGTACGCGATCGGGTTCGACGTGGCCCCCACCGTCCTTTATTACAACAGTTCGCTGTTCGCTCAGCACGGGATCGCCCCGCCGTCGCCGACCGAGCCGATGAGCTGGGCGGCGTTCCGGGAACTGGCCATCGAGTTCAGCCGGCCGGAGAACCAGTACGGCTTCACCTGCGCGCCCAACATCGACGACCTGGTCTCGTGGATCTACTGCGCCGGCGGCAACGTGATGAACCAGGCGCAGACCCTCAGCACGCTCGGTGCCCCGGAGGCCATGGCCGGGCTCGACTTCGTGGTCGGGCTGTTCGCCCGTGACCGGGCCACCCCGCCGATCAAAAACCTGGTAACCGAGAACCCGCTGGCCAACTTCCTGCAGGGCAACGTCGCGTTCATGCAGAACGGCCCCTGGCAGGTGGTCAACGCCCGCAAGGCCACGTTCGACTGGGACATCGTCCCGTTCCCGGCGGGCCCGGCGGGGAGCACGCCGAGGGTGTCCGGCTCCAGCTTCGCCGTCCCGGCCGGTACCTCGGAGCGCGACCTCCCGCTGGCCTGGGCCCTGCTCAAGACCCTGACCAGCACCGGCGCCCTGGACATCTACGGCAGGGCCGGACGCAACAACCCGGCGCGGCGCTCGGCCGGCACGGCATTCCGGCCGCCGCCGGCCAACCTGGGCATCGTGCAACGCATCCTGGCCGGTGAGCTCGCCGGGGGGCACCCGTTCGACGTCACCACGAACTGGTACCAGATCCGCCAGCTGCTCGCCCAGGACCTGCCGCGCAGCTTGCTCGGGCAGGTGCCGGTCCGCGACGCGGTGGCCGCCCTGACCCCCCGGCTGGACGTGCTGATGAGCCAACACCAGGACAACGTGCGGCTGGCCGCGCAGCGTCGCCGCTGACCATCCGGCCCGCCGAAGGAGGACACCGTGACCGTGCAGACCACCGCCGGGCCGTCGGGTCCGTCCCAGCGCCCGCCCGACCCGCCGCCCCGCTGGCGCGACCGGGACCGGCAGACGCTGGCCGCGTGGCTGTTCCTGCTGCCCAGCCTGGTCGGGTTCGCGGTGTTCACCGCCGGGCCGGTGCTGGCCGCCGGGGTGGTCTCCCTGCTGGACTGGAACCTGTTCAGCCCGCCCGCGTTCGCCGGGCCGCGCAACTTCGCCCGGCTGGCCGGCGACGCCACCTTCTGGTCGGCACTGGGCAACACCGCCTACTTCACCTTCGCCAGCGTGCCGCTCACCATCGTGGTCAGCCTGGCGCTGGCGCTCCTGCTGAACCAGGGGCTGCGGCGGATGGCGGTGTTCCGCTCGCTGTTGTTGCTGCCGTACGCCACGATCACCGTGGCGGTGGCCTTCGTCTGGGTCTGGCTGTACATCCCGCACGGCGGCCTGGTGAACACCGTGCTCAGCGCGTTCGGGATCGACGGCCCGGCATGGCTGGTCTCCGAGCGCTGGGCCATGCCGGCGCTGATCGCGATGAGCGTGTGGAAGGGCTTCGGCTTCGGGATGGTGGTGTTCCTCGCCGGGCTGGCGGCCATCCCCGGGCAGCTCTACGAGGCGGCCCGGATCGACGGCTGCGGCCCGTGGCAGAGCTTCCGGCGGATCACCCTGCCGATGTTGTCCCCCTCGGTCTTCTTCGTGGTGGTGACGGCGATCATCGCGTCGTTCCAGGTGTTCGACCAGGCGCTGGTGATGACCAACGGCGGCCCGGCATGGCAGACCACCACGCTGGTCATGTACATCTACCGCACGGCGTTCGAGAACTACGACCAGGGCTACGCGGCGGCGCAGTCGCTGGTGCTGTTCGCCTTCATCGCGGTGATCACCGTGATTCAGTTCCGCCTCCAGCGCCGGCTGGTTCACTATGACCACTGAGCTGACAGTGGGTGGGCGCGGGACCGCCAAGCGCGGGGCGGCCGAGCGGAGGACCAGCGCGCCGGCGGCCAGGGCGGCGCCGTGGCGCTCGACGGCGGCCAGCGGGAAGCTGCTGGTGTTCGCCTGCTTCCTGGTCACCGCCCTGACCCTGACCCCGATCGTGATGATGGTCCTGGTGGCGTTCCAGTCCGACGCCGAGTCCATGGCCGCCCGGCCGTCGTTCTGGCCGAGCAGCTGGCACTGGGAGAACCTGGAACGGGTCTTCACCCTGATCCCGCTGGGCCGGTACCTGCTCAATACCGTGATCTTCGCCGCCGGCACCACGCTGCTGGAGACCATGACCGCCGCGCTGGCCGCGTACGCCTTCGCCCGGCTGGAGTTCCCCGGCCGGGGCTGGCTGTTCGGCGCCTACCTGGCCACCCTGATGGTGCCGACCCAGGTCACCCTGATCCCCCAGTTCATCCTGGTCGCCAAGCTGCACGCGGTCGATACCTGGGCCGGCATGATCCTGCCGCACGCGTTCACCGCGCTGGGCGTGTTCCTGCTCCGCCAGTTCTTCCTCGGCATCCCCCGCGACTACGAGGAGGCCGCCCGGCTGGACGGCGCCAACCGATGGCAGACCTTCACCCGGGTGATCCTCCCGCTGGCGGTGCCGGCGATCGCCACCCTGGCGGTGTTCAAGTTCATCAGCCAGTGGAACAACCTGCTGTGGCCCCTGGTGGTGTCCAACAGCGACGCGACCCGCACGGTGGCGGTCGGGCTGCAGGTGTTCCAGCAGAGCGACGGCACCCAGTGGAACCTGCTGCTGATGGCCGCGACGATCTGCACCGTGCCGCTGATCGTGATCTTCTTCCTCACCCAGCGCTGGTTCGTCCGGGGCATCACGATGAGCGGGCTGGGAGGGCGCTGAACCATGAGCTATCTGTGGTCCGTCTTCACCAAACCCTGGCCCGCGCTGGACGGCGAGGCGCTCGGGCGGCTGGTGTCCGGGCTCGGCTTCGGCGGCGCCGAGGTGCCGGTGCGGGACACGACGTACCTGACCCCGGCCAAGGCGGAGCGGGACCTACCGGCCTTCGCCGCCCAGCTGCGCGAGCACGGCGTCGAGCCGATCAGCGTGGCCAGCGGCCTGGACGAACCGATCTTCGCGGCCTGCCGCGCCGCCGGGGTGCCGCTCATCCGGATCATGGCCGAGCTCGGCGCCGACGGGTACCTGGCCTCGGTGGACCGGGTCCGGCGGCGGCTCGAGGCGGCGGTCCCACTGGCCGAGCGGTACGGCGTGCGGGTCGGGGTGCAGCCCCACCACGGCCGCTTCGTGTCCACCGCACTGGGCGTGCTGGACCTGCTGGACGGGCTGCCGGCGGAGCACTTCCAGGTGGTCTGGGACGCCGCCCACGACGCGCTGGCCGGCGACGACCCGGCGGTCACCCTGGAGCTGGTGGCCGACCGGCTCGGCATCGTCAACCTGAAGAACGTCGTCTACCTACCCACCGGGGTGGCGGACGGTATCGTCGGCGGCGGCTGGAAGCCGTGGTTCGTACCCGGCACGGACGGGCTGTCCAACTGGTCGGCGGTGTTCGCGCAGCTGCGCCGGCAGGGTTTCGCGGGCCCGGTGTGCCTGTCCGGCCAGTACTCCCAACCCGGCACACCGGTCGAGGACCGCCTGAAGGTGGACCTGGAGGCAGCCCGGCGCGCCGCCGGCGACGAAACCGGCGGCGCTCCTCACTCCGGGTAGGCCATAGTGATATCGCCGCCGTAACAGAATGCCCAACGCGGGAGGCTGCCCCATGACGGTGTCGCGGCTGCGCGAGATCCCCGGTATCGGCGTGGACGTGATCGGCGACGCGGCGGACGCGGCGGCCGACCCAGACCTGCTGCGGCTGGAGAACCTGGACACCGACATCCGGCCGCCCTCGGTCGCGCTGGACGCCACCCGGGCGGCGATCACCGACGACACGGCCAACAGCTACCTGCCCTTCCAAGGCCGCCGATCGCTGCGGGTGGCCGCGGCCGGGCATGTCGGACGGTTCGCCGGGCGCGGGTACGACCCGGACACCGAGTGCGTGAGCGTGGCCGGCGGGCTCAACGGCGTGTTGAATACGCTGCTCGCCACGGTCGAGCCGGGCCGCGAGGTGGTGCTCTGCGACCCGATCTACGCCGGTTTGGTCAATCGGGTGCGGCTGGCCGGCGGCATCCCGCGCTTCGTCCGGTCCACCCCCACGCCGGACGGCTGGCGCATCGATCCCGACGAGCTGGCCTCGGCCGTGGGCCCGACCACGGCGGCCGTGCTGGCCATGGGCCCGGCCATGCCGAGCGGCCTGGTACTGGACGAGCGCCACTGGTCCGCGCTCGGCGACGCCTGCGAGCGGCACGGCGCCTGGTTGATCTATGACGCGGCGATGGAGCGCATCCGGTTCGACGGGCGGGAGCCGAGCCACCCGGCCGCCGCCGACGACCGGCTCGCCGCGCGCACCATCACCGTCGGATCGGCCGCCAAGGAGCTGCGCATGATCGGCTGGCGGGTGGGCTGGGTGGTCGGCCCGGCGGACATCCTGGCCGATATCCGACTCGTGGGGCTGACCAATGTGGTCTGCCAGGTCGGGCTGGCGCAGCAGGCGGTGGCCGCCGCCCTGGCCGCGCCGGACGCGGACGCCGACGTGGCGCGGGCGACCGCCGAGTGGCGCCGCCGGTGCGACACGGTGCTGCGCCAGCTGGCCGATTACCCGGTGATCCGGCCCGACGGCGGCTGGTCCATGCTGCTGGACGCCCGACCGCTGGGGCTGCGCCCCGCCGCGCTGTCCCGGGTGCTGTTCGAGCGCGGCAAGGTGGCGGCCACCCCGATGGACGGCTGGGGTCCGAGTGGCGCGAACTACCTGCGTATGGTGTATGCCAACGAACCGGTCGAACGCCTCGAGTCACTCGGCGACCGGTTCCGCGCCGCCCTCGGTTGACCGATCCGCCCGGAGCCGCCAGCCCCAACTGGACGTATTGAGTGGAACTAATTCATGTATCGGCAGCTGCTTGACCGAAGTTGAGCGCCCACACGAGCGAATGCAGTAGCCCACATGACGGAATGGGTTGGGCAATCATGTGGCCACTGGGGCGGGAGTGAGTGTCCAGCTCCAGGCCCACCGGTGGACCGTTGACGGTCGTGGCGCGCGCCACCTAAAGTCGGCCGAATCCGTCTGTAAAGTTTCCTAACTAAGTCGGGAGCACGTGGGTGCGAGCCGGTAGCCCTCGGGTGTTGCGCGAGCTCAACGACCGTGCCGCGCTGGAGGTCCTGCTCCGGGAAGGACCGCTGACCCGCTCGGACGTGGAAGCCGCCATCGGCCTGTCCAAGCCCGCCACCGCCCAGCTGCTCAGCCGGCTGGAACACGATGACGTGGTGGGCAAGGCCGGACTCCGTACCGGGGGCCGCGGCCCGAGGGCCCAGCTCTGGGCGGTCAACGGCGGGCTCGCGCACGTCGCGGCCGTCGACCTGACCCCGAGCGTCGCCGACTTCGTGGTGGCCGACGTCGCCGGGGCCGTCCTCGCCGAGTACCGGGTCGAGCTGCCGGTGCACCGGGGCGCGGACGTGGTCGGCACCTTCGGCGCGGCGCTGTCGCACGTGGCGGCCCGCGCCGGGCTCACCCCGTCCGACCTGGCGACCGTGGTGATCGGAGCGCAGGGGGCCTTCGACCCGCGCACCGGGCTGCTGTCCTCGGCGCCGCACATCCCTGGCTGGCTGGGCTTCGACGTGCCCAGCAGGCTCAGCGAGAAGCTCGGCATCGAGGTCACCATCGAGAACGACGTGAACCTGGTCGCGATCGAGGAAATGACCGTGGGCAAGGCCGTCGGGGTCGACGACTTCGTCATGGTCTGGCTCAGCGAGGGTGTCGGTGGCGCGGTGGTCATCGGCCGCCGGCTGCTGCGGGGCACCACCGGCGGCGGCGGCGAGATCGACTGGATGCGGGTGCCCGACCCGGTGTCCGTCGACGCGGGCGACCGCTGGCCGGCCGCCGGCGCCCGCTTCGGCAACCTGGTCGAGTCCGCCGCGGTCGTCCGGCTGGCCGCCGCGCACGGCCTCACCGCCGAGACCGGTTGGGACGCCGTTGCCCTGGCCACCCGCACCGGCGCCGGCGCGTTCCTCGACGACCTCGCCCGCCGCGTGGCCGGCGGCGTCGCCAACCTGGTCGCGGTGGCCGACCCCCAGCTCGTACTGCTCTGCGGTGAGACCGGCCGGGCCGGCGGCGAGCCGTTCGCGGCGCGGGTCGCCGAACGGCTGCACCAACTCGTGCTGCCGCGCACGCCGGTGGCGGTGGCCTCGGGGCGGGGTAACGCGGTGCGCGCGGGCGCCCTGCAGTCCGCGCTGGCCACCGCGCGCGCGGACATCTTCGGTGTCGACACCCCCACAGGAGGACGGTCATGCCCACCCTGACCCAGAGAACCGGCCGCGCGCGCGGTTCCCTGTTGCTCTGCGCGGCGGCCGCCGTCGCGCTGCTGGCCACCGCCTGCTCCGGCGCCGCCGCGCCGGCCGGGGGCGGGGGTGCCGCGGCGGCACCGCCGGGCCGCGGCGACAAGCTCACCGTGACCGTCTACAGCAAATTCACCGCGCGCGAGTACGACGTGGTGACGAAGGCGCTGAACAAGCTGCGGGACAAGTACCCGAACATCGAGGTCAGGCACGAGGGCAACCAGGACGACGACAAGATCACCCAGTCGATCCGGGGCGGGAACCCGCCGGACGTGGCGATCTCCTTCTACACCGACAACCTCGGCGTGTGGTGCTCCAACGGCAGCTTCCAAGACCTCCAGCCATACATCGAGCGGGACGGGATCGACCTCAACCAGATCCCGAAGGCGGTCCGCGACTACACGGCCTACCAGGGCAAGCGCTGTGCGATGCCGATGCTCGCGGACGTCTTCGGCCTCTACTACAACACCGACATGTTCGCCAAAGCCGGCATCACCGCGCCGCCGAAGAACACCACGGAGCTGTTCGAGGACACGAAGAAGTTGACCCAGTTCAACCCGGACGGGTCGATCAAGGTCGCCGGCTTCATCCCGTCCATGCCGTTCTACGGCAACCAGGCCCAGTACTGGGCACCCAACTTCGGTGCGAGCTACTTCGGCCCGGACGGCAAGTCCGACCTCGCCAATAGCCCGGGCTGGAAGGCGATGTTCCAGTTCCAGAAGCAGCTCGTGGACTTCTACGGCGGGGACGACAAGGTGGAGAAGTTCAAGTCCGGCCTCGGCGACGAGTACTCGGCCGACCAGGGCTTCCAGGCCGGCAAGCTGGCCATGGCGTACGACGGCGAGTACCGCGACGCGTTCATCAAAGACCAGGCGCCGACCCTGAAGTTCGCCACCGCGCCGGCGCCGGTGCTGGACAGCCTGTCCGACCAATACGGCGGCGCGTTCACCACCGGCACCATCATCGCCATCCCGAAGGGAGCCAAGCACCCCGGCGCGGCCTGGGAGTTGATCAAGCAGGTCACCCTGGACACCGGCACGCTGGTCGAGATGGCCAACGGGCTCAAGAACGTGCCCAGCACGACCGCGTCGCTGACCGATCCGAAGCTGGTCGTCGACCCCCAGTTCAAGACGTTCCTGGACATCTACGCCAGTGGCAAGCTGGTGGCGAACCCGCCGTCGCCGATCGGTGACGCGCACCTCAAGGCGGTCAACGACTTCGCCGAACGGTGGCTGGCCGGCGCGGTGCCGGACCTGACCGCCGGCCTCAAGCAGGTCGACGCACAGATCAACGACGCGCTCGCGCAGAAGCCAACGGGATGACGACCACGCTGTCCGCGCGGGCGGCGACACCGCCGCCCGCGCGCCCGCCGGTGCACACCGCGGCGAGGCGCTACCGGACGGCCGCGATGTTCATGGCGCCGGCCGGACTGGGTTTCCTGGTCTTCTTCGCCTATCCGCTGGCCGCCACCGTCTACTACTCGTTCACCAGGTACGACCTGATCAACCCGCCCCAGTTCATCGGGTTCGACAACTACGTGCGGATGTTCACCAGCGAGCCGCTGATCCGCACGGCGGCGTACAACACGCTGTGGCTGGTCGTCGTGCTCACCGTGTGCCGGGTGGCGTTCGCGCTCGGGGTGGCGTCGGTGATCTCCCGGCTCAAGGCGGGCGTGGGGCTCGTCCGGACCCTGTGCTACCTGCCGTCACTGGCGCCGCCGGCCGCCGCGACGCTGGCCTTCGTGTTCCTGTTCAACTCCGAGTTCGGCCCGGTGAACCGGTTCCTGAAGCTGGTCGGGATCGACGGCGGGCTGTGGTTCAACTCGCCGACCATGTCGAAACCGGCGCTGAGCCTGCTGGCGCTGTGGGGCTCCGGCGAACTGATGATCATCATCCTGGCCGCCCTGCTGGACGTGCCACCGGAGCAGCACGAGGCGGCGCAGCTCGACGGCGCCGGCCCGATCCGCCGGTTCTGGCACGTCACGCTGCCCTCGATCTCGCCGGTGCTGACCTTCGGCGTGATCAACTCCATCATCTACGCGCTGCAGTTCTTCACCCAGGCGATCGTAGCGGGCTCCGCGGCGGCCGGCTCGGCCGACGTCGCGGGCAACAGCAAGTACATCGGTGCGCCGCTGAACTCGACGCTGACCTATCCGGTCTGGCTCTACGTGCAGGGTTTCCGCTACTTCAACATGGGCTACGCGGCGGCGATGGCGGTCCTGCTGTTCGGAGTCTCGGCCGGCTTCACCTGGGTCCTCGTGCGCCAGCTGCGTGGTTCCCAGCACCAGGAGGAGGCGACATGACCCTCATCGAGGTGGCCCCGCACCGGCCGGCCGCCACGGCGCCCCGGGTGCGGGTCCGGCAGACCTGGAACCGGCGGCTGAACTGGGTCGCGACGCACGCCATCGGGCTCGCGCTCGGCATCGGCTTCACGCTGCCGATGCTGTTCGTGCTGCTCACCGCAGTGATGAAGAGCGACCAGGCGATGTCCACGAGCCTGTGGCCGTCGGAGTGGCACTTCGAGAACTTCGTCGCGGTCTTCGAGCGGGCGCCGCTGCTGCAGTACTTCACCAACAGCATGATCTACTCGGGGCTGGCCACCGTCGGCGCGCTGCTCTCGGCGATCCCGGCCGCGTACGCGCTGTGCCGGCTGCGCTGGCGCGGGCAGAACCTGTTTTTCATGCTCACCGTGGCCGCGATGATGCTGCCGCCGCAGGTGACCGTCGTACCGCTGTACGACCTGTGGGTGCGCCTCGGGCTGACCGGCACCCTGGTGCCGCTGGTGGCGCCGTACTTCTTCTTCGACGCGTTCTCGATCTTCCTGCTCCGGCAGTTCTTCCTCACCATCCCGAAGGACTACCTGGAGGCCGCGAAGATCGACGGCTGCAACGAGTTCCAGGCGATGGTCCGGGTGCTGCTGCCGATGGCCAAGCCGGGCATCGCGGCCACCGCGATGTTCTGCTTCCTGTTCACCTGGAACGACTACTTCGGGCCGCTGCTCTACACCGGCGAGAACCAGGAGCACTGGCCGCTCTCGCTGGCCATCGCCTCGTTCCGCGGCATGCACCACGTGGAGTGGAACCTCACCATGGCGGCAACCGCCCTGATCATGGC
>Ga0137415_10001397_pt1 | contig 23858 bp, 22 predicted proteins | sample CZODoug3_1_1_16f_FD_183082 | JGI IMG/M metagenome (GOLD analysis project Ga0137415, IMG submission 183082) | Vadose zone soil fungal communities from Angelo Coast Range Reserve, California, USA - CZODoug3_1_1_16fungal (Hybrid Assembly) | ecosystem: Environmental > Terrestrial > Soil > Vadose...
TCCTTGTTCTCATACTGAACGCGGGTCGGGCCATAAGCGTAGCGTTCGGCGAATGCCGGCATGCCCTCGCTCCGAATCATGCCGGCGATCACGTCGGCTTCGGCTCGGAAGGTGTCACGCTTGTCGAGTTCTGCGCCGTAACCGCAGCCACCGATGCACAGTGATAGCGCTCGCCGCGGATGACGCAGACCGAAATGGAGCGTCGCAAATCCACCCATCGACAGTCCAATAACATGCGCTTGCGGCTCGCCGATATGATCGAGCACAGCGAGGATGTCATCGGCGGCGCGGGCCTGCGAATAGGAAGAGACGTGCTCCGGCACGTCGGATGGCGGGAAACCACGTGCGTTGAAGGCGATGGCACGATAGCGTTTTCCGAAGTGGCGCACCTGCTGCTCGTAGCTACGCAAATCGCCGGCAAATTCATGAACCAGGATCAGGGCACGGCCCGATCCTGTTTCCTCAAAATACAGGCGCAATCCGTCGTCCGTCGTCGCGTAAGGCATGTAGGTCTCCGTCCAGCTATGGCCTGGTTTGTCGTTGCGCAGAGTCGTGGCGGGTCGGCGGTTTGGTCCGCTGCAAATAGGTGCCATAGCGAAGGCTGGGCGAAGTGAACATGGCTATCGATGCCGCCCGGCAAGACCAGCCGGTCGGTCGCGTCAATGATGGTTTCCGCCGCGCCGAGATCGTGGCCAAGCGCCACGATTCGGCCACCACGGATGGCGATGTCGCACGCAAACGTGTCGGCCGCGGTCGCAATCGTGCCGCCGCGAACGATGGTATCGAACGGCATCACAGTGCCCCTCCTTTCGGGCCAGAAGACCGCCTGTGCTCGATCAAAGCGGCCAGCGGCTCCGCCAACCCGATCGTTGGCTTTGGATCCGGACGACGAAACGTCCCGGCGATAGCTTTGCGCGGCTTGAGGGCGACCAGCGTCTCAGCATGCCGCACGGCGGCGGCGGTCGGATCGACCACCGGGACCGGAATTCGATCGCGGACCTTGTCTGCCAGGCCAGCCAGCGGTGCGCCGGACAAGATGACGACATCGGCATCATCCTGTTCGACCGCGCGATTCGCCAGCGACACCAGCAAATCCTCTTTCTCGGCCTGCACATTTGAAATGGACTGGAATGTGCCGTCGAGCGTGCGTATGCCCGCGCAGCGGGCATCGAGCCCATGCATGGTGACGCATTCCTGATACCAGGGCGCGAGCGCACGCGCGAACGTCACGATGGAGAACCGGCGACCCAGCATACAGGCTGTCAGCATCGCCGCCTCGGCAAGGCCGACGACCGGAATCTCGAACAACTCGCGCGCCCCGAACAGGCCGGGATCTCCAAACGCAGCGATGATCGCCGCATCGATGCTGGCATCGGCCTCAGCCAGCATTTCGAGCGCGATCGCGCCGCCAATCTGCGCTTCAGCGCGGGTGGCGATATAAGGCACGCCGCGCTCGGCGGTCGCGGCAACCAGTTCGGTCCCCGGCGAAGTGACCTTTGTGCCGGCGGCATATAGCAGATCGGTCACGGCGCGGGTGGTGTTGGGATTGAGCAGCAGGATTTTCACGGACCGGCCTTTCTCGTCATTGTGGCTCGGACGTTGCGCCGTAGTTTCACTGCACCCGCATCGTCCGCCTGCGCAGGCAGCGCACTGGCCACGACCTCGCCGGTGCGGCGGACATGGTGCCCAAGCAATTGTCCAGCACGGTTCGCGTCGCAAGCCTTGAGTGCCGCAAAAATCTCCTGATGATCGCGTACCGATTCATCCCATCGTCCCAAAACCGACAGGCCGAAGAACCGCGCGCGCTCCGCGCGCGGCAACAATACGTCATGCGTGGCCTTCAGCACGCCGTTGCGGGCAAAACCGACGATGGCGCGGTGAATTTGCTGGTTGATCTCAAAGTAGTGGCGCATTTCGCCGCGGCCGTGATGCCATTCGATGCTGGCCTGCAGTGCTTCGAGCTGCTCCAGATCGCGTCGCTCCATCCGTGTTGCGGCGAGCTCCGCGGCGCATCTTTCGATGCCGCTCAGCGCCTCGAACAGTTCGGTCAATTCGTCACGCCGCAGCGGCGCAACGATGGCACTTCGGTTGAGGCGAAGCTCGACCAGACCTTCGGATGCCAATTGCTTCAGGGCCTCGCGCAACGGAGTCCGCGAGACCCCGAGCGCGTCGGACAGATCGGCTTCGAGCAATTGTTGTCCGGGTGCGAGATCGCCGCGGACGATCAATAGACGAAGCCGTGTCGCGGCCTGCTCATGGAGGCCGGTCCGCGGCACGCGCAGCAGTCGTCGCGGAAGCGCCGTCACATCACGCGGCCGCTTGAGCCGGGTTTTGGCCGGGGTCCTGGTCACGGTCGATTTCGGACGGTTCATGAGGATTGGAGCCTTTGAGCATCCTGGGGAATATCCATCAGCGGACTCGTGGGAGCAGCGAGGCCTGGCGTCGTAAACAAGCTCCCCCAGCCCTGGATACGCCGAGGATCTATTCCGGTCGCGATCAAGCATGCCCACAGTGTTACCGCAATCGAATCAAATACGGGGACTCCGAGCTGCTGTTCCAGGCGATGCGCAGCGCCGGTGCCGCGCATGTTGGTGCAGACCACAGCAACTGCGTCGCAGCCCTCGCGCACGACATCTTCGATCAGGCCGGCCACCTCGGCTTCCGGCACTTCCGCAAATGAAAAATTATCCTGCAGCGAAAGGTGCCGCTCCGCGACACACTGCAATCCTTCGGAGCCCCAGCTGGCAATGATCTTGTCCTGGACTTCCCTACGATAGGGCGTCACCAGTCCGATGCGCGCAATCCCGAGTCGCCGGAACAGATCGCGGTAGGCGAGCACGGTGGTGCACGCGCGGATGCCGGTTGCCTCCGTTATACGTTCGCACAAGCGCTCGTCCCGCTCGAACCCCAGCCAGCTTGCCGATGTTCCGTTCCAGGCAATGATCTCGACTTTGGCATGCGCCAGAAGCTCTGCCGCACGCAGGATTTCACTGTCGTCGAATTGGTGCAGCGCGGTTTCCGACAAGGCGATTTCAGTAACCTTGAAGCGCGAGAAATGCACCGAGATATCGGCAATGCCGGCCAGCATTGCGTTGGTGATCGGCTCAAGCGCGGTGTTGGACGATGGGGTCAGCATACCGAGGCGGACCGGACGCGTCATCATACAAAGCCTCATGACAGAGCGATGAACTCGATAGGGCGGTCATCTCCACCCCACCGATACCGTGTTCAGACCGGCAATCTGCGACTGTAATCGATCAAGGTCGAACAGATCAGCAGCGCAACGCCGGCGGCGGCGAAGAACATCAACGCCAGGAAGTAAGATCCGGTAGCCTGAACGATGAAGCCGACGATCAGCGGCGTCAGGATGCCGGCAATGTTGCCGCCGAGATTCATGCACCCGCCGAGGAATCCAGATTTTTCGCGACCCGCGAGCGCCGAGGGAATGACCCAATACATCCCGCACCAGCGCAAAAAAAATAGGGTGGCGGACAGTAGCACCACGACGGCGACCGGATCTGTCACATAGGCCACGAAGAAAATCGAGATCGTCGCTAATATGGCGGCAATGCCGAACAAGGTCCGGAATACCAGGTTTGGCGCACCTCCGCGGCTGCGCCAGAAGTCACCAATCCAGCCGCCGACCAGTTCGCCGACAAAGCCGGAGAAGAATATGATGAACGAAGCACCGCCCAAGGTCTTGATGTCAAAGTTGTGCACCTTGAACAGATAGGTCGGCATCCAGGTCAGCAAGCCATAAAAGGTGATGTTGAAGAACATCCAGCCGAGGCACATGCACCAGACCGAGCGATACCGGAAGTAGGACATCCAGCTTCCGCCGCGCGACACCGGGGTGCCTGCGTCTTCCAGCGCGTGCGATTGTTCGATGTAACGCGCCTCAGCTTCGTTGACTGACGGATGCTGCCGCGGCGCATTGCGAATGTAATACCAGGCCAACAGTCCGCACAGCACGGTTCCGACGCCGGCGATGACGAAGGCGATGCGCCAGGAATTGAAGGCTGCAATCAGCCACGCGATCACGATAGAGCCCAGTGCCGCGCCAAGCGGCGCGCCACCGTCGAGGAGCGTCGCACCGCGACCCCGCTCGGTCTGCGTCATCCAGATGGCATTGAGCTTGCCGCCCGCGGGATAAATCGGCGCTTCCGACGCACCCAGTCCAAGTCGGGTCAATAGCAACACCGGCCAGTTCGTGGCCACTGCAGCAATCGCCTGGAACGCTCCCCAGAAAATCGTCGCCGATGCGATCACGATTCGCGGCTTGAAACGATCCGCAAGCATGCCGCCTGGAACCTGCATGAACGCGTAGGTCCAGAAGAACGAGCTGAGAATCAAGCCCTGAAGCGCAGGATCGAGATCGAACTCCTTAGAGATCAGTGGCATTGCGACCGAGAGCGACGCGCGGTCGATATAGTTGATCGAAATCAGAAACAGCATCAGAAGAAAAATCTTCCAACGAATACCGGTTGGTTTGGCCACGTCAGTCGCTGCGACGACTGAGACTGTATTGCTCATTGTTCTCTCCAATTACCGGCAAATCCAAGTTTTGTTCATTTGGCGCGTATCGGCAATCATTTTTTGTATGTTGCATACGAAATCACATATAACATTGATATTGTTATCTTATTTTGTTATAGCGCCTCAGTGGCAGGTCCGAGACTGTGCCTGGCGTCCGGCAATCATTATGCTGGATACGTTTTGCACGGCCCACGTCGCCAACCAATGGGCGACGGCTGCGCAAGGTTGAGGCCATCCTCGTTCGCCTGTCATAGCGTGCGGGGGAACCAGCAAAATTCGCGCGTCTAGCCTGCGCGTTTGCCGCGATCAACGGATCAGACCTTCAGGTCCAAATCTGGACGAAGGCCCAGCGAACTGAGCTTGGAGTGTGTTTCATGCACTTGGTCAAGTTGCTCTCGGAGGTGGGCGGCGGCGGCTCAAGTAGAGATCAGTACGAGTTTGATATGAGAGTTACAGCACCGGATATTTTGCTTTTGCTTTGGATCAATGGGTTCGGTTTCGTGACCGCGTTGCAGGTTGCGCAATGGGCGCTGATTTTAGTACGGCGGGACGGCGCATAAGGCTCCTGCGTGAAGCTGGTCTCGTTCGGCCGATCAAATCCCAAATCTTGAACGGTAACCCCATCGTTCTCACCCCACTCGGAGGTGCGGTGGCAGGTGACGGATTGCCTCCGCTTCGGGCCGAATGTCTCAACGTCCACAGGTTGACGACCCTTGACGACGCCCGCGCGAAGTTGGAGGGTTGGCGCAGATGCGACAACGAAGAGCGCCGACACACGGCGCAATCCGGCAAAGACTTTCGATTTTGTTGCAGAAGTACGAAGACCGCCCGAGCACACCATGAGGTGGGGGCCATCCGGGGACAAGGTCATCGATATTTGAACATCATTGATACTGACGTTTGACGATGCCGTTACGATTGGGCGAGAAATTAGGTGGCGAAGCATGCTAAATTCAACGTTCCATATTCCTGCTCTCGGCCGCGTCCGGGCCGCCGATCCGCACGACGCGGGGACCGTTTCCGCCAATCGCGCTGCACTCGCCCGGGTGTTCGCGAATTGCGCCGCAGCCAAGGATGTCTACGATCTCGTGAGTGAAGCTGCGCGATGTGTTTCCTGGGCCTCTGTCCAACAAACGGCCACCCGTACCATTGCGCCGTCACGAAACTCTCACATCGAAACTGCCTGACAACCCCATGTCGAACCTCACGCTCTAGATGCCGCAATCCGGTCCGCAAACGCCGGTTGATGTGCGCGCTCCGCGCAAGGGCGCCGTCAGGCCGATGACCGCTGCGGATGTGCCCGCGGTCGCTCGGCTTTTCCTCAAGATCTTCAGGGGGGTCGACAAGCCGGCGGGCTCGGACCTTGAAGAATATCTGCGGACGCTTACCCTGGGGTCTCCATCCTACAGCGAGACGATGGGCACGCAGGTCTACCAGCAGCAGGACGGGAGCATCCGCAGCGTCCTGCTCGCCGTGCCGATGCGTTTCGTCGCCTGCGGAAATGTCGTGCCCGGGCGGCTTCTCGGCGTCTTCATGACCGACAAAGAGGCCGCCGGGGCGGCGGAGCTCGTCCTTGCCTTGCGGCCCAGGCGCGCCGATTTCGCCTTCTGCGACAGCGCATCGCCGACGAGTTGCAACCATCTCCTGGCAATTGGCGGACGGCCGATCACTGTACAGAACCTCGAATGGTCGCGCAGCTTTCGTCCGCTGGGCGCCTTGGCCGGACGCCTCGCAGAGCGGTTGCTGCGCGGCTGGGATCCCGGCCTCGCGGTTCTGGCGCGTCCCGTTGACGCCCTGCTCCGCCGGCTCGGCGGAGAGGATGTCGAGGAGCCTGCCGGCCCGACGGTGACGGAGATGTCCGTCCCAGCGTTTCTCAAGCACGCACCACTGCTCATCGCCCACTACGCGGTGCGACCCTTGTGGTCGGAGGAGGAGCTCTCCTGGTTGGTTTCCCTGGCCGCGCAGAACACCCAGCTCGGCTCGTTCACGATCCGCGCGGTCGAAGACCGCGCCGGTGCGGTTATCGGTTCCTTCGTCTACTATGCTGCGCCGGGGCGGACCGCACATGTTCTCAATGTCCTGTCACTACCTGGTCGGGAGACCGCCGTGCTGGACGCGATGTTTCGCGATCTCGACCGCGCCGGCCATGTGGAAGCCCACGGCCGTGCGCAGCCCGCCCTGATGAGGGGCCTCGCGCTTCAACGCTGGCTTGTCTTCCGGCACAGGGCCTTCGCAATGGTGCTGACACGATTTGAAGATGTGAACGACGCTGTCGCACGTGGCGATGTCTATGTCGGTGGTCTCGCCGGCGAGGACTGGAGCCGGCTCATGTCTGATTTCCACTGAGGCGGGCGGCGCAATGACGGTGTCGGTCATCCTCAAGACGCTCAACGAGGAGCCGCGGATCGGCCCCGCGATCGAGAGCGTGCTAGCTGCGCTCGAAGGGGTCGGTGGCGAAGTCATCGTGGCCGACGGCGGTTCGCGCGACCGTACGCTCGACATCGCGGCAAACTACCCGGTCCGCGTCGTTCAGCTCGGACCGGCCATCCGCCCGAGCTGCGGTATCGGTCCGCAGCTCGGCTTCCAGTACAGCCGTGAGCCCTTCATCTGCCTGATGGACGGCGACATGCTGCTTGATCCGGACTTCCTGCCCGAAGCTTTCGCCTATCTCGAGGCTAATCCTACGGTGGCCGGCGTGACGGGTTATGTCGAGGAGATGAACGACACCAGCCTCGAATACGTGCGGCGCGGCCGCAGGATTTCGCCGGAGAACCGGATCGGGTCGATCGACCGCATGAACGGCGGCGGCCTCTATCGGAGGGAGGCCGTCGATCAGGTGGGATATCTGTCGGACCGCAATCTGCACGGCTACGAGGAGTTCGACCTCGGCGTGAGATTGCGGGCGCGAGGTTGGACTCTGCATCGTCTCGACCGCAGCTTCGTCCGCCATTTCGGACACGCGATCAATGCCTACGCACTTCTCGTACGACGCTGGAGGTCGGGCTACTTGCGCGGGATCGGAGAACTGCTGCGGGCGGCGCTCGGAAAGCCACGGTGGAGGCAACTGGTTCGGGAGCTGCCCGAGCTGAAGCTTTGGGCCGCAGTCTACACTTGGCTGATCACGATGGTCGCGCTGCCGTTCGCGACGGCGACACCCTCCTTAGGGCTCGCGATCAACGCCGGTCTGATCGCCGGCGTCATCGGACTAATGAGCCTGCGGCAACGGAGCCTGACGCTCGGCTTCTACGCAGTCGTCGCCTGGCTCTTCCACGCGGCGGCATTGCCGCTTGGCTTCTTCCAGAGACGAGAGCCCCCGGCGGCCTGGATCGACAGCCGGGTCGTGCAGGACGCTCCTTAAGGAAGCAGCGATTGTCACCGCACTGGAGCGATCGGCTCCGCCGCGTCTTGGAGGCTCCGGAACGAGAGCCGGAGCAGAACCAGCCATGCGGACATGACGACAGATCCCTCGATGATATAGAGAGCAACGAAGGTACCGATCGGAGCGGCAAGCCACGTAGCTGCGGCGATCAGGCCGCTGCCAAGGATGTTGGTGCCGTTCAGGATCAGGGCCCTCGCGCCCTGCCGCCCCGATGCGCCCAGCAGGTCGATTGCCACGGCCCAGGCGCCGACGAGGACGATCGTGCCCGAAAGGCAGCGCACGAAGAACGCGAGATCGCGATAGTCCCGGCCGAACAGCAGCGGAAGGTAGGGAGCCAGCACGAACAGTACGAGGAACGTCGCGATGCCGAGGGCGAGCGCCGCGACGAGGGCGCGCTTAGCTGCGGGCAGCGCCAAGTGAAGGCCGTCGCGGCTCGCGCGTGCGAAGCGCGGATAGATCAGCCGGTTGAAGGCGTCGATCGAGAGATAGCTGCTTTCCACGATTCGTCGGGCCACGCCGTAGCTGCCGACCGTCTCGATCGGGGCGTACAGGCCGATCACGAACAAGTCGACGTTGGATCGGACCGCGCGGACAAAGAACTGCGAGCTGAAGAGAATGCCGGGGCGTAGCTCCCCGCGCAGGATCGCGAACCGGGGCCGGCCGAGTGGCCGCAGCCACACCGCTCCCACCAGAGCGTAGAGCAGGTGCGCACAGAACTGCCAGACGGCCCATTCTGGCAGGCTCGACGTGCCGAAGACGATGCAGGCGAGGGTCGCCGCGGCCGTGCGCGCGAGAGCGAAACCGATGACCGAGCGATTTGCGGAGCGGACCCGGCCGAGACTGAGGAAGACTGTCTCGACGAGAAGGATCACCCGGACGAGCACGACGTTGCTGAAGAACAGCATGGCGATGGTCCAAACGTCGATATCCGGACGGGAATAGAATGGAGCCCACGACGACATTATCGCAACGCCACCGACCACGAGCACTGTTCCGGTGAGGCCGATCAGAAGAAGGTTGTGGCCGAGAAGAATCGGATAGCTCGCGGGCTCGCGAGAGACCCTGCGAAGCAGGCAGTCCGAGGCGCCGAGGCCGCAGATCTGAACGGCGATAGCGGTCACGGCGGAGATCTGCACGAACAGGCCGAACTCGGCCGGACCGAGCGCGCGCGCCAGGATCGCGAACGTAGCGAGCTGGGCAAGACTGGCCGAGGCCAGGGATCCGCTCGACAGCAGATAGCTGACGATCATCGGAGTGGCCGTCGAGATTGTCCGGCTGACAACTTTCAGGTGTAGCACTGGTCTAACGGCCCTCGTTGGCGGCGGATCGCCCCAAGACAACATTACCCAAGACAACATTATCAGGCTCATATCGAGTGCGGAACGCACTCCGAAATGGCGTTAACCTACTCGTTATTTGACTATTTTTCCCCGTTCTAGCCCCGGATGTTAGGCCCCGACGATGCGATCTGTCGCATAGACCTGCGTATTCGGCGCGATTGCGCAATTGCATGGAGTGCGGACGACGCGCCCAGTTGTCGTCGATCATCGTCGTCAATGTCGCGCTCACGCCCAGGTTCGGCGCGATCCGCGTCGCCACGGTGGCGGCGGCGACGACATTCGTGCTGGGGGCGACGACATTGGGATCGTAGATCGTGTCTGTCGCCCTGAGCTTGAGCGCTATTCCGTCCTGCAACGAGCCACGCAAATAATCGTAGCTGACCGTCTGCGTAACAGACAGACTGCCGTGCGCTCCCGGAGTGTCCGTCGGATTGGAATCGAACCCGCCGCGCAGGCCGATTGATCCCACGCTCACTGCCTCGGAGGGGACTGTCTGCGCCATCCCCACCGAACCGCCAAGCTCCTAAACAACGAATGCCACCAAGAGAGCCCGCCGAATCATGCACGCAATCTCTCCGTGCAGGCTCGGCATTCATGGTTAATCGGCGGATTAATTACGGGTTGATTTTGAATCGAACGAGTCGCAGGGCATCACTTCTGATGGAGGCATCATCATAAATGCAGCCATCAAGGAAATTGATAACAAGGTTAACGCTAAAATCCACTTAAAGTTGTCTGCACTTGCGAGAGGAGGATAGTTGGTTACGCCAAGCAAATGGCGCTTGGGCAGAAGAACCGACATGTACAGAGCAGCCGATGGTGGCAGGACGCAGCGTAGCGACGCTCTTTTCGATCGAAGGGCGGGCGGAACGATTCCAGCGTCTGCTGTCACGATCAGGGCAGCCCAGGTTGTGGGCTGGCTGCTGCGCGGCTGGATATGGATCCTGATTGCGGCTCTCGTCGGCGCAGTCGCAGGCGTGATCGTCGCGCAACTCGTGACGCCCCGGTTCACGGCGATGACGGACCTCACGATCGCGCCGTCCAATCTGCTTGTCGCCCCGAACGATCTCTATGCGACGAACATACAGAGCGACAGCCAGATTCTGGATGTCGAGAGCAAGATGAGGACGATCACGTCCGGAAATGTCTTGCGCCGCGTCGTGGACAAGCTCGGTCTCGATAACGATCCCGAATTCGCCGACAAACCGCGGCTATTCGACCTCGGCGCGCTTCTCGATCGCCTAACGTCTGAGACTTTCGAACGGAAGGATCTGACGAGCGCTCTGGCCAAGCGTATCAGCGTCACGCGACAGGAGCGCTCCTACGTCGTGACGCTGTCGGTCTGGGCGAGCGAACCGGAGATGTCGGCCCGGCTCGCGAATTCGATCGCCGAGACCTTCCGCGAGGAAGTCGTTCGTGCCGACGCGGAGCGATCCGGGCGGGCAGCGCAAGGGCTGACTGCCCGGCTGAGCGAGCTCAAGGCCACCGCTACCGACGCGGAAGACAGGACCGAAGCATTCCGCCGCGCCAATGGCCTGCAGCAAGGGCCGTCCGGGCAGCCGCTTAGCTCCGAGGCCATGGAGCGGATGAACGCCAAGCTTACCGATGCCAAGGCGCGCTTGGCCGAGGCGGAGGCGCGCTACAGCGAGGTCTCACGCGCGGCCTCGCTCTACGGCGTGCAAGGAGGCGCCGTCCAGTCGCAGACCCTGTCGGGACTGCTCGCCGACGAGGCGGCTTTGCGCCGGCAGATCGCGGCGCTTTCCCAGACGTTGGGTCCGCGCCATCCGGCCCTGATGAACGCGCTGGCCGAAGCCGGCGCCCTCGGCAAGGCGATCAAGGCCGAGACCGAGCGGCTCGGTCGATCCGCTCGCATAGAGGTCGATCAAGCCAGAACGGCCCTCGACACGCTGAACAACGAGACGAGCACTCTGCGCGGCAGCGTGTCCGTCGACGACCGGGCAAAGGTGAAACTGCGGGAGCTCGAGCGCGAGGCCAGCGCCAAGACCGCGCTTTACCAGACCTTCCTGACGCGGGCCGGCGAGGCCGCCGAGCGACAACAGATCGATGCGACGGATGTGCGCGTGATCTCGCCCGCAATCGCCCCGTTGCGTCCGACTTGGCCACCTCGTCCGATCGTTGCCGCCGCGGCAGGTGCGGCGCTGGGCCTGCTTCTTTCCGCAGGTATCCTCGCGGGACTCGGCTATCTCGTCGCGTTTCGGCTCGTTAGCAGCGTAGCCGCATGATGCAGACCGGCGACATGCGCGAGGGCTCAGGCATCGGCGTTCTCGGGCCGCCGCTGTTCGTGGCGACGCTGTTGTTCTACCTGATCACGCTGACGCCGTTCATTGATCTATCGGTGGCCAATGCGGTGGACCCCGCCACCGACAGGTCGAACACGCTCAACCAGATCGTCTTCTTGGCACTGACCGCAAGTCTCTGGCTGATCGTCTTCAGCTCGCCGGTACGCTATCTGGCCGTGCGTCCACGTGGCCCTCTGATCGCGACACTGCTCTGGTTTGCGATCGTCTCGGCCATCTCGGCGCATCCCGACCTTGCGCTCAAGCGTGTTGTGCTGGCCACGCTTACGATCGTGAACGCCGGCATCTTCCTCCTGCTGCCGCGTTCGGAGCGTCAGTTCGCCGGCATTCTCTCGATGTGTTGCATCGGCACGCTGGCGCTCGCTTACCTCGGCGTCGCCCTAGTGCCGCTCCTCGCGATCCACCAAGCGAGCGAGATCCGCGAGCCGATGAATGCCGGCCTCTGGCGGGGCCATTTCGCGCACAAGAATGTCGCAGCCGCCGCGATGGTGGTCATCAGCTTCGCCGGGCTCTATTTGTACGGCACCGGCCGCCGCATAGCTGGTGGAGTGATTACGCTGTTGGCGGTCGTGTTCCTCACCCAGACCGGCGGCAAATCCGCCAGCGCGGCGCTGCCCGGCATCCTCGCCGTCGCCTGGATTTTCGAGCGGTGGCGGGCGATCCGGATCCCGATGGTCTTTCTGGGACTCGCAGCCTTCAATACCATCACTATCGGCTGCTCGATCTCGCCTGCGATGCGGGCTCTGGTGGCACGTCTCGGGGTCGACCCGACCTTCACCAATCGCATCGACGTCTGGCGCACTGGCGCCTCCGCCGTCGCGGACAAGCCGCTGACCGGTTACGGCTTCCAGCTGTTCTGGCAGACCGACGAGATGGTCTACAACACGGGCGGCGGGGCCGCGAACTGGGCGCACGCTGCCTTCAACGGCCACAACGCCTATCTCGACGCGGCTATCACGACCGGCATCCCCGGTCTCATACTGACCCTGGTTCTGCTTGTCTGGTTACCTCTGCGCGATGTGGCCCGGGCGGAGGCTCGGGACAACGATCCCGCGCTCACCCGCCTCTTCATCCGGATCTGGCTCTACGGTGTGTTCGCGGGCTGCGTCGAGAGCTTGTACTTCCAGTCCGGTAGTCTCGTCTGGTTCGTGTTTATCGTCTCGATCTTCGGCCTTCGCCTCCAGGCGAGTGCGCGCGAGATCTGGCAGCCGGAAGTCGAAGTGCGCGACGCGGAGCCGGTCCATGCGTGACCCGGCCATCGCTCCGCGTTTGCCGGGAGGCATGGTTCGCCTGCCGGCGCCGATCGACCGGCTCGCCGGTCGTTTGACGAACCGGTTGATCCGGGCCACCCCGTGGCAGGTCATCCGAGTCCCGACCCGGGAACCGATCGTCTCCTTCACGTTCGACGATGTGCCCGACTCCGCTCTCGGCGCCGGCGCAGCGATCCTCGAGGCGCGCGGGGTGCGCGGCACCTTCTACATCTCTGGCGGCCTGGAGGGACGCGTCGAGCCGAACCGCACGCTGATCGACGCGGCGGGCTGCAAGGAGCTCGCCGCGCGCGGACACGAGATCGGCTGCCACACCTACGCCCACCAGGACCTGCGGCATCTCAACCCCTCTGTCCTGACCGCGGACCTTGCCCGCAACGCGCGCTACCTCAACGCGGCCGATCCGCGGCCAGGCCGGCGCAATTTCGCCTATCCTTACGGCGGCGGTTCGCTCGGCAAACGGGCCATGCTGGCTAATGTGTTCCGGACCTGCCGTGCCGCCGGCGAGGCGATCAACCGCGGCCCGACCGACCCGACCTTTCTTCGGGCGGTCGAGATACGGCAACCGGAAGCGCATGCGTCCGGGCTCACTCGCTGGATCGACGCGTTGGTCGCGGATCCCGGCTGGCTGATCTTCTACACGCACGACATTTCGCCGACACCGACGCCTTACGGCTGCACGGCTGCCACCTTCGAGCGGCTCGTCGGGCACGCGGTCGAACGTGGCTGCCGCGTGCTGGCCGTCGACGCGGCGCTCGACCGCATGGGGCTGCGGGAGGAAGCCCGATGACGAGCGCCCGGCGACTTCTGGCCATCAACAACTACTTCTACCGACGCGGTGGCGCCGAGACCGTCTTCTTTGACCACATCGACCTGTTTGCGGCGGCCGGCTGGGACGTCGTTCCCTTCGCGATGGAGCATCCCGACAATTTGCCGAGTCCCTGGTCCGACTACTTCGTCTCCGAGATCGAGTACGGCCGGACCAGCGGGCCTCTCACCAAGGCCAGGCAGGCCGCCAAAATCATCTTCTCGCTGGAGGCACGCCGGAAGATCCGTGCCCTCATAAGTCGCGCGCCGCCGACGGTGGCGCACGCCCACAACGTGTACCACCACATCTCGCCATCTATCTTCCAAGCCCTCAAGGTCGAGGGGGTGCCGATCGTGATGACGGCCCACGATCTGAAGCTCGCCTGCCCCGCCTACAAGATGCTGAATCACGGCCGTGTGTGCGAGCGTTGCCGCGGCGGACAAATCTACAACGTCCTCCTCCACCGATGCGTCAAGGACTCGGTTGTGGCGAGCGGGCTGGTCTTCTTGGAGACCCTGATTCACCGGAGCCTCGGCCTCTATCGTGACACACTCGATCGCCTCGTCACCCCGAGCCGTTTCTATCGCGACAAATTGGTGGAGTGGGGCTGGGATGCGAGTCGGATCGCATACATCCCGAACTGTATCGACGCGAACCAGTTCACGCCTTGCTCGGACGAAAGTGACTACTTTGTTTTCGCAGGGCGGCTCGCGCCGGAGAAAGGGCTGGCCACCCTGGTACGCGCCGCCGCGCTGTCGCGGCAGCGGCTGGTCCTCGCCGGCACTGGTCCCGAAGAGGCGACCTTGCGCCGTCTCACGCTCGAACTCGGCGCCGACGTTGCCTTCGCAGGCTATTTGGGCAAGCCGGAGCTGCAGCGGCTGATCGGAGAGGCGCGTGCGTTGGTTCTGCCCTCCGAATGGTACGAGAACGCGCCCGTCAGTGTGCTTGAGGCCTACGCACTCGGACGCCCGGTCATCGGCACACGAATCGGAGGCATTCCGGAGTTAGTCGTTCACAACGAGACCGGCATTCTGGTGGAGCCGGGCAGCGTTGCAATGCTGGCCGAAGCCTTGGCTGGCATCGCAAGCCTTCCCCGCACTGCGCGAAACAGGCTTGGCGCTGCTGGCCGCGACTGGGTGCGTCGGGAGTTTTCTCCCGACCAGTACCGCGACCGCACGATGCAATTGTACGACGCGGTCGTCTGCTGATGTACACCTTCATCCCAGCCCAGAGAAAGGTGATCTTCCTCGGCTTGCGGGGCATCCCTGAGGTTCAGGGCGGGGTTGAAAGCCATGTCGCCGCGCTCTCGGTACGTATGGCGCAGCGCGGCTGGCAAGTCGAAGTGCTCGGACGCAAGCCATACCTTCCATCGCGGGAGCCCTTCGTCTGGAAAGGCGTCACCGTGACGCCGCTCTGGTCACCCCGATCGAAAAGCTTCGAAGCGCTGTTGCATACGGCCTTCGGTCTGTTCGTCGCGGCCCAACGCAGTCCGGATCTCGTTCATATCCAGGCCATCGGGCCAGCCCTGCTGACCCCGCTCGCCCGCCTGCTTGGCCTGCGAGTCGTGGTGACGCATCACGGCTTCGACTACGAACGTCAGAAATGGGGATGGTTCGCAAAGTCGGTCCTGCGCGCCGGCGAGGGGATGGGAATGACGTTTTCGCATGCGAACATCGGCGTGTCGAAGGCCATCGTCGACTCGGTCCGCCGCAATTTCGGTGTCGCCGCGACCTTTATCCCAAACGGTGTAGAAACCGACCTACCGAAGCCGGGCACCTCTTATCTGGACCATATCCAGGTGATGCCGAACCGCTATATTTTATGCGTCGGCAGAATTGTCGAGGAGAAGCGGCAACTCGATCTGATCGGCGCCTTCGCTCGCCTGAACGATCCGGATACGAAGCTGATCATCGTCGGCAGGGCCGATCACGATGGGAGCTATCTGCGCGCGGTCGAGCAGGCGGCCGCGGCGACGCCTGGGGTGGTGATGGCCGGCTTCCAGCACGGTGAAGCCCTTTCCCAGCTCTATGAGCACGCGGCCCTATTCGTTCTTCCGTCGAGCCATGAAGGAATGCCGATGGCGCTCCTCGAGGCGCTCAGCCATGGGATACCGTGCCTGGCAAGCGATATCGGTGCAAATCGTGCGCTCGATCTCGGGGCAGAGGACTATTTCCCGTTAGGCGACGTGGATGCCCTCGCGGACGCAATGATGGGGAAGCTCGCCGCTCCCGATCGCGCGCGGAGCAAGGAGCGTGCGGCCCAGATCAGAAATTCCTTTGGATGGAGCCCAATAGTCGACCGCACCATCGAGGTCTACGAGAGCGCCCTTCCCGTTTGGGAACCGCGCCGTGCGCATCGCGGCGTGACCGACGTCAAGAAGCGTCTCGAGTTCGGAGGTTGACGATGACGCCTTTCTTGCGAAACCTCGAAATGACGATACTAGGCCTCGGCTTTCTTGGCCTTGCATGGAGCAAGGATAGGCTGCGTGGCTACGCCACGCCGAACGCGGTTGCGAGATCCGATGTAGCGGGCCAGATAACCTATCTTCTCGTCATCTTCACCTCGCTGGGCCGCTTCATGCCGCCGCAATTCGATCTGCGCGGGCGGGACGTGCTGGAGCTCAGTCCTGGTGCGTCGCGTGGGAACGGCGTGCTCTTTCTCGCCATGGGTGCCCGATCCTATCATGCCATTGACGTGTTTGATCTCGCCGGCAACGAGGATCCTGCCATCTACGAACTGCTGCTCGATCGCTTCGCCGGGGGCGTCGAGGCGGATCGCGAGCGCGCACGGGCCATCGCGCGCGCCGCCGGCGCCCGCCAATTCGGCTATGCCGTCGGGCGGGATTTCGACATCCCGCGGCTCGCCGACGGACGGACCTTCGACCTGATCGTCAGCTGCGCCGCGTTCGAGCACTACGACAGCGTTCCGGATGCCGTCGCGGGTCTGACGCGGGTCGCCAAGCCGGGCTGCGAGACGATTCACATCATCGATCTACAAACTCATTCCCGCTGGATCCGCGAGCACGACCCCAACAACATCTATCGCTACCCTGAATCGATCTACCGGCTTTTCCGCTTTCCGGGGCAGCCGAATCGACACCGCCCTGCCGACTACGTGCAGACCTTCAAAACCCAGGGGTGGAACGACATCCTTTTCGTGCCGTCGCGAATGATCGATCCCGACCTTCGGGAAGCCTCGCTCCGCGGCCTCGCTGCGCCCTTTGCGGGCCAGGATGGCATGATCATGCTCGATGGCGCCCTGACGGCACGCTATCCCGGAGGGTCGGCGGCTGAATGCGATCACGGCTTTTCCACGCCTGGAGAATCCTGCAGCCCGCTCGACCGGAAGGAGACGCGATCGTGATTAGTCGTCGTTCCATTCTCGGCGGCATCGCCAGCCTTGCGACGCTCGCCCCGTTTGGGGTGGTGCGGGCCGCGGCCGAGTCCGCCGGGGAAATCCCGATATTCCGCCGCGGTATCGGCGTTTCGCATGCGCTGGGGTGGGCCGATGTCGACGCAGGCGGCTCCTATGGGGATGCGCCTTTCTCCGCCCCTCGGTTTCGCTTCGACGCGGAGCAGCGGCGGGCGATCCGTGCTGCAGGATTCGACTTTGTGCGTCTCGTCGTCGACGTCGGCCCGTTCTTGGCCTTTGATGGAGCGAGCCGCGACCGACTGGACGACCTTCTCATCGATACGGTTCGAGAACTGCTCGACGCCGATCTTGGCGCGATCGTGGATTTGCACCCGAGCGCGATGAATCCGGCCTACCGGCCCACGGAGTTGACCGCAGGTGTAGATACGCCGAACTTCCGGGCCGTGCTCGCGTTGCAGCGTCGTCTGGCCGGCCGTCTGGAGCGGGTCGTCGAGGACAGGGGGGCCGCTGGCCCGCCGAGGCTTGCGCTTGAACTGATGAACGAGCCGGAGATCACCCCGGCGGCATGGCAACCGATGCTGGAGGCCGCTTACAGGGCTGCGCGCAGTGGTTCGGCGAAGCTGCCGCTCGTGTTTGGCGGCGCCTCGATGAGTGCTGCCGCCGCACTGACAGCAATCGACATGCGTCCTTTCGCAGGCGATGCGCGCCTGATCTATACGTTCCACGACTACTCGCCCTGGCAGTTCACCCATCAGGGGGTGCGCGGGAGTCCCGCCTATGCCCTGGACGCGATCGCCTATCCGGCACCTGCGTCGGCCGGAGCAACGAACCAGGCAACCGAGCGGCGCATGGCCCTTCTCGACCTCGACGGCTCCGCGCTGGAGCAAGCACAGAAGGCGAAGCGGACACTCGCGAGCTACGTCAGCTCCGGCTTCGATCGATCAACCCTCGAAAAGACGTTTCGACAGGTGACGACTTGGCGCATGGCGCAGCGCCTGCCTGCGCATGCGATCTTGCTTGGCGAGTTCGGGGTCCACAGGACGCCCTACCAGAACACTATCGAGGGCTCGGCCGCACGCGAGCGCTGGTTGCGCGACATGCGCGAACTCGCCGAGGCACACGGCTTCGCCTGGGCGTGCTGGACCTATGCGGGGACAGGTGGGTTCGCGCTAGCCGAGAACGAGATCGGACCTGGCTTCGACGCGGCCACCCGCCGCGCGCTCGGTCTCGTCTCCCCGTGAGCATCGGCATGACACCCCAGCGCTACGCTAACGTCGACGGATTGCGGGCCATCGCAGCCCTCGGCGTCATGATCGAGCACATATTTGGCGACCTGCTCAGGCAGACCCCGCCCGCCGCCGGCCCGATGCATGCGGTGGCCGATTCGGTCGTCCAGAGTTTGAGTCTCGGCCGGTTCGGAGTAGCGCTGTTCTTTCTGATCAGCGGCTTCGTCGTGCCATTCAGCATCGGCGGCGAGCGGCCGCTCGCCCATTTCGCCATCTCCCGGCTGTTTCGGCTCTACCCTGCATTCTGGCTTGCGCTGGCGGTCCTCACGACGATGGCATGGCTTGCCGGAGAGCAGCCGAGCATGGCGACCGTGCTGGCCAATATGACCATGGCACCGACCCAATTCGGCCAACCCTGGCTCTCGCCGATCTACTGGACATTGTTCATCGAGTTGGTCTTCTACGTCCTCGTCGCGCTGTTGTTCTCGGTCGGCAGATTAAGAAATGTCGGCGTGCTGTCCGTTCTGAGCTTGGCCCTGGTTGCCGCAACCGTGCTGCCTATTCAGCTCCGCACGCACGGCGTAGCAAACCTGCCGGTCCAGTACCTCGGGATGCATCTGTCTTTGCTGTTCCTGGGTCTGCTGCTGCGCCTATGGCTTGTCGAGCGGGTACAGAGCGCCGGTATTTCCGTGCTGGCCCTTGCCCTCGTGCAGTTTGCCGCGGTGCTAGCGGTCTCGGACTTCTCTTTGGCGCGCGGTGACAACTTCATCATGGAAGGGCGCACGCCCATCTTGACCGCTTACGTGCTCGCCTTTGTGACCTTCCTTGCTGCCGTCAGGTTCGGTCGTCCGCGTTCGCTCATGCTCGCGCGGATCGGGCTGATCAGCTACTCGATGTATCTCTTCCACTGGAGCGCAAACGTAGTCGTCTACCGCTTCCTGCCTTTGACCGGGCAGATCAGCGACGTTACCGTGATGCTGATCTGCATCGTCCTCACCTTGATGGTATCCGCGCTGGTTTACCGCATGGTCGAGCGCCCGATGATCATGCTCGGCCGTGCGATTGTGCTTCGGCGTGGAGTTAAGGAGCCGTTCGTGAAGAAGGCTGATTGATGATGGGAAATTGGCCTTCAAGCCTGGCAAAATCAGGCGCGCGCCATGCCGGCGCCGTCCCAGGTCTGCCTGCGAGCAGTTGGCGCTGTGGGGCCCAGCGATGGCCTCGACGATCAACCCGCATCGGCAATTTGCAGATCGAGAATCCGGACGCCGCAAAAGCTCCTCCAAGACCGGAGCCGCAAATCAGCGTTTTGGCGGACTGCCGGCAACCGATCGCAATGCGTGCAACCGCCAGGAACCCGCCAACCCACTACGATATGACACCGAGGCAAAATAGCCTGCCTGCAGCGTAACAGTGGCTGTAAAGAGAATAAGCGCAAGATATAGTATGCCCCATCCTGTTGCGAGACCCGTTGCCAGCAGGCAGACGTCGCAAATCAACGATGTCGTGGTCAGGATGGAAATCGAGTATTTCGCACCAATCCATGCTCCCAGGGCCAGGGAAAGGCCAATCAGGACCGTGAATATCCACATGTGCCGAGCTACCTTTCTGCCAAGCAGCAATGGTGAAGCGTAAACATTTACGGAATCCCTAACTTGCTGGATTGCAGAAGGTTTCAATTCAAAGCGAGCCCCGAATTGACCCTACGCTATTGGTTTCATTGACAAAAGCACTCGGTCGGGCCGGCTCTTTGAAAAGACATCGCTCAATCCCGAAAGGGGCAAACGAGAACAACGAGTCGTCCGTCATGATCTTCAAATCATGATCAACTTCAATCTCGAAGAACTCCAGGATTGGAATCAGCATTTCGCGGTGCTGACCCGTTGAAATAACAACGGGCCGGACGCCCGGTGGTTTGCGAAGAGCGTGCACAACCGGCGCCATCTCGATCGCGTCCGGTCGCGCTCCGAAGACAACCGCGATAAGTTTCTCGGTTTGCGTGGCAATGATGTCGATCAGATCGCGAAAAATTAGTAGGCGGTATCCTGCCCTGCAAAAACAACTATCGTTTTGAGGATGATCTTCACGTCCAGCCAGAAGCTCCAGTTGTCGATATACCAGAGATCTCGTTCCACTCGGCCCCGCATCATCTCAACATTGGCGGTCTCACCGCGATAGCCGTTCACTTGGGCCCATCCCGTGATGCCGGGCCTAACATGGTGCCTAAACGCGTACGAACTAATCAAGCTCTCGTACTGATTGTTATGGGCAACAGCGTGGGGACGCGGCCCCACGACGGACATCTCTCCTCGCAAAACGTTAACCAGCTGCGGCAATTCGTCGATGCTCGTTCTTCGGAGGATTCTCCCCACATTGGTAACCCGAGTATCGTCCGCGGTTGCTTGGCGTATATTTTCCCCATCTTCGGTGATCGACATGGTTCGAAATTTGCAAATTCGAAACGACCGGCCGCCAAAGCCCTGCCTTCTTTGCATGAAGATTACCGGCCCCTTGCTTTCGAGCTTTATTGCTATCGCTACAATCATGAGCAGGGAAAGAAGTAGAAACAGTGCGACCGACGCAAACACCACGTCGAACAGTCGTTTGCAGAACCGCTCCGCGTTGGTCAGCGGCGCGCGTTGCAGTTCGGCCATCCAGATTGGACCAAGCTGGATGTTTCGTGCACCAACTATGGCGGCGGCACTGCTATCGGGCAAAATTCGAACCGGTAACGGAAGCACCCGAAGCTGCAGGAGTAGACTCTCGATGAATTCTCGCCGCTCCCAACGGATCGCAAGTACGACTTCCTGAACCGCTTCATTTCGCAACATCTCGCGGATTTCGCGTAGAATGACGGCGGTTCTTTTCGAGCGTGCGTCATGATCGAAATCGTCGGCATCAACCAGGTAGACGGCGGCTGGCCGATAGCCAATACGGCGAAGTTCGCGTTCGGAATTCGAGAAAGACAATTCGTCAGCTTCGCCGATCAGGATAATCCGTTGCTCGGCAAAGGCTCCGATCGACAATGCCGATCGCAGCCAACTCGACATCAACCAGTGCCATCCGAGGAGCACCGGGGGGGTCGCAAGCAGAAAAGTGAGTGTTGCTCCACGCGGCAAATCGCCTCCAACCTTGAACAGGAAGGCCGAGGCAAATACCAACGCGCCGACACCGGCCCACATCACCCACACCAGGAGGATCTCCCTGGATTGCCCAGTGAAGGATGCCAATCTTGCAGGCTGGTAGTTTCCGCGAGAGGCAAAAACGCCGGAGAAATAAACCTGGACGAACAAGCCAACGCCGAAGAATGTTGAAATATCCCGAGACGTGCTCACGGTCCCGCCCAAGGGACCGTAGACAATTTCATGATAGAGAATGCCGGAGAAAACACTGATACTAACGATCAGGATCGCATCGGAAAGCGCCGCTGCGTATTCAATATAGCGAAACGGCAAAATGTATCGCGCGCGCTTTGGCGCTCGCCCGCCAACCTCAGACACCGGCACGTTGTGAGAAAGCGAACTCATACAAAATCCTACGAATAATAAGATTCGTGTAAAGCAATCGGTAATACGCATCAATTAGGGGATTATTTTACGAGGATTTAACCCTAATTGATAACCATTCCGATCACCTATGACTATGCCGGCGTTGATGTTTCGAATGAGCGACACGCGCTTTGTTGACCAACGATATTCGCTGAATCTTATCGAAGACTCGAGATCGAGAAGATGGCCCGCTGGGTTGCAGTACCGGGCTGAGCGTCTTATCGAGTCTGCTACGTGAGTTTAATAGTTCTTCCCGCGACAAGGTCGTGCTCGAGTCAAAAACTCTCCCGACCGAACTCTGCGATTCGTTATCGTGTTCCAGTCAACGCGGCATGGAGAAGCGGAAAGAACCGTTCTAATTTCTTCTGCTCAAACGGTGTTTTTCAGTGAGTGTTTGATTTGAATGGCGCGCCATGACCGATGAAGATGGGCACTATTATTTCACCGTGGCGCTATGACATCGTAGCCTAACATATGCCAGAACCCGAGAACATGAGGCGGCCCTCGATTTAGCGCTGCGCCTCATGGGGGCCGTCCAAGCACTCTCAATGGCAGCGTGCCGGGGCATTCCAAAATCGGGCAATGTCCGTTGCTGGGGCAACCCAGAAGACCTGTGCTCAGCTTGCGTATTGTTGCGCCCGGATGCGCGGGCGGCCGGCGCGAGCCAGTCGGGTTATATCGTTCATCTGATGCTGGGGGATCGGGAGGCATGATGCGTGACGTAGCCGTCTCGACTTACGTGTAGCTTCAGTGACTTGCAATCATCCGAAATTGGTCAATTAACTCGCGGAATTCTGGTCAATCAAGACATTGATTCATTGAACGACTTTCATTCCTAAAAATATCCGTCGTAAGCTCGCTTCCGACAGGCCCGGCCGGCGGGCAGGAGAACGGTCACTAACTTTCTTTTGATCTTGGCCGGTCCCTTTCCAGAGTGTCTTGCATCGCATGTAGCGCTGCCGGCGCATCATCTTCGGCCCCGAGTCTTGCACCCCACGCGGCGGCCCACTCGTGAAGCGGCATGATGAGGCGGACCAACGCCTTCCCTTCTTCGCTCAAGCCATAGCCGCCAGTGTGATGGACTACGATGGCAGCGGCCCGCAGTTCCTTGAGGCGTGTGTTTAGGAGGCTCGGATTTGTTTCCGCGACCGCTTGCAGTTCCCGAAACGTTAGAGGTTGTCCGGCTTGAGCAAGCTCCCACAAAACGCGCAAACTCATGCGCCGCCCCAGCAGATCGAGAAGCGCCATAGTTGGGCGCCCGGTTTGCGACCCGCGTACGGGCTGGCCGGGTTTGGGAAATTTCATGCTATACTTTTCGTAGCGGTCGAGGTAATTTTTTGCTAAGAAAATGATAGCAGAAGGACGCGCAAAATGGTACCTCGCATCGAGCCGGCCGGGACGCCCACACGGGAAGACGCGGTGGATCGGGCAACTTGTTTGCCTTCACCCCTTGCGGCTGATGACACTTTGGGAAAAGCTGGCGGTATAATCAAAGCATATGCGGTGCCCGTGCCGTCCGACAGCGTGCTGGCACCGCTTTATGTGGGCGCGGACCTGCTGGATGCGTTCGCGATTCACCTGCCGGCGGGGGCGAGCGGCGATCTCGAAGTGCTGGCACGCGTCGCGTTCGAGCGGCAGGCGGGGTGGATTCGCGTGCTGACCTGGGTGCGCGATGCGGTGATGGCGACGGTCGGCGTCAAATCGTCTCGCGCGATCGGTGCTGCCGCGGCGGCGCGGGGGTCGGTGATCGGCTACTTTCCGCTGCTGTCGAAGAGTGCGGGGGAGTTGGTGGTGGGCGAGGACGACCGGCATCTCGACTTCCGAGTCGCGATCCTGCTGCGCACGGGCGCGGCGGGCGGGCGGGAGCTAGTCGTGGTGACAGTGGTGCATTGCCATAACCGGCTGGGGCGGACGTACCTGGCGGTGATCGCGCCATTCCACCGCACGATCCTGCGGGCGAATTTGGAACGGGCGGTAAGGGTGATGGAGGGCTAGATCGGTTCGACGGGGATGCCGAGGATTGGCGCGGCTTCCGCCGCCCTCTTATCGAGCTTGATTAGGCAAAG
>Ga0137415_10001399_pt1 | contig 23838 bp, 17 predicted proteins | sample CZODoug3_1_1_16f_FD_183082 | JGI IMG/M metagenome (GOLD analysis project Ga0137415, IMG submission 183082) | Vadose zone soil fungal communities from Angelo Coast Range Reserve, California, USA - CZODoug3_1_1_16fungal (Hybrid Assembly) | ecosystem: Environmental > Terrestrial > Soil > Vadose...
ATGAGTTGGCGAATTTTGAATGGGACCCGGGCAAAGCTAGACGGAATCGCCGGAAGCACCGGGTTTCATTCCAGGAGGCCGCAACCGTATTTGGCGATCCTTTGGCGGTATCGTACGCCGACCCGGATCATTCCGCATCGGAACAACGATTTATCACCGTGGGACGTCGAGCGTCGGCCGGGTTTTGATGGTCGCCCATGTAGACCGCAACGGGAACATCAGGATCATAAGCGCCCGTAAAACAACACAGCGCGAACGAAAACATTATGAGGAAAAAAACTGAGAAACGAGAACGGCGCGACGAGCTGCGCCGCGAGTACGACCTCTCTAAATTGAAAGGTGGCGTGCGGGGCAAATACGCCGCGCGCTATCGATCAGGAACGAACCTCATACTCCTCTCACCGGACGTGGCTGCCTATTTCCCCGACGAGCAATCCGTCAATACCGCCTTGCGCACTTTGATTCACGTCGCGAAGAAGCCTCTTCGCCGCCCGCGCTGAGCGAGGCCGGCGGACAAGAAAAAACAAATTCAAAAACCTCCTTCAGGACTCTTTACTTCCAACTTTCACTGCAGCGGGTTGACAACGCGAACCGTACCGTAAATCTGCCCTTCTCCCAAGTCTTCCGAGTAAAGGACCGTAGCGCCCGAACTCCCGGCAGCTTGCAGAATCAGCGCGTCCCAAAACGAAATCTGATACCGCGATTCGAGGTTCAGGGCCCCCAGGACGGATTCCGCGGTGTTGACCACCACCTCCCACCTCGAATAGTCCTCGATCAACCGTCGTGTCCCTTCGATCGACAACGGTCGCGCGGCTTTGCTGCGGAGATTGATGCACAGCTCTTACCTCATCTATCTCCTTTACTTCCTATTGTTTGCGCACTCTTTGGCACGCGCCAAAACTCAACTCTTTTCTTTTCAATGGTTTCCGCACTCTTTGCCCCAAAACACCCGGGGTGGGGGGAGGGTCGCCATGCTGAATAGCCCTTCTCGCGCTAAGTGGCCTCCGAGTCTCCGTGGCAATTCTTCTTTTGTCTTTTTCACCACTGACAACTGTTCACGGACCACTGTCCGCTTTCCTGTCCTACTAGGGCTTCGTGGGAGGATCCGCGGGCGCTTCAGCCGCACCTTTGGGCTTGGCGATGGTGGAAAGCGTCTCCACGTTGAATCTCTTGTAGTCCGAGTAGCGCGTTACCACGCTGCCCTTGAATCCCTTCACAAGCAGGAACCGCGCTCCAAAGTGCGCTTCCACGTAGGTGGGCAGCCACACCTCATTGTTCACAAATGCCTGCTCGTAAACGATGCTGCTGCCTTTCTGCAAACTCGCCAGCAAGCCGCCGGCAATTTTCATGTCGCCGGTGAAGTACGCCTCCAGCCGCGCCACGTCGTGCGCTTTTTCGTCCACCCAGACGACACCGGCGAGCTTCTGCGCCAGTTTTTCCACCAGCTTGTGCGGCTTGAATTCGGGATTGGGCTCGAAGTCGAAAACCAGCACGTCCTGCCCACGAAAGCGCTCGCGGCGCGGATTCACGAACTGGCATGCACGCAGAAAAACCTCAATCCCCGGTTCGTCGCCTTCTTTGTCCTTCCCTTCTTCCTTGGCCTTCTCTTCTTTCGCTTCTTTCTTTGCCGCGCGCTTCTGGTTTTCCTCGATGCGTTTCTGCGTTTTCTCGTTTTCCTTTTTCTGTTCCGTTTCGCTCAGCGGCTTGCCGTCTTTTTTCACCAGCGTGGTGATCTCGTCCCCGTTCAGATAGAAAAAGGTGTAGTCATGGACTTCGCGCTTTTTCACTTTTCCATTGCCCTCGAATTCCGTCTCTTCTTCCGATTCCGACCCTGCGTAGTTCTCTTTGAGCTTGTCGAGGGCCTTTTGGTTGTCGTCAATCTCTTTGAAAAGAGCTTTCAAGTCCGGCAATTTCACTTGCGACTTGATCGGGAAATCAAACACGCGCTCGCCCACCGTCCCATTGATCGCCGCGCGCGAAACTTCAATGTTGTATTTGTCGCTCCCCCGGTGCAGCTCGATCTTATGCGGCAACTTCACGCCATCCACGGTGCGGTAGTCGTCGTACAAGACTTCTTCCTCCACGCCGCCGACGGTCGCCGCCTCCTTTGCGATCAGGTGCGTCTGCGCATCAAAAAATACTTGCCGCTTCACGCGGGTAGCTGTGGTTACTTCGAGTTGCAGCGCGTCCTTCCCGCGCACTTGCGCGTGTCCCACAAGGGCCAATGTGATTTTGCTTTTCTTGAGGTTGAGCAACCGCGAGTTGTAATACTGCGCCGCCGCTTCCAGTTGCATTCCTTCAGGACCCACCAGCGTCCCAAGCACTTCGGCCGCACTCTGATGCCACGCCGACTTCCCGTTGTACGCTTCGATCAGGTTCTTTTCGCCCACCAGCAATTCCGAGTAGTAGCGGTTCGGCAGCTTGGTATCCAGCGTGTACGTCCCGCTCTTGCCGTCATCCGTCGTGAAGGTTCCTTCGAGCGTCAGCGTCTGAATCCTGGCCAGCGACTTGCCGCCCCCTGCCGCCTTCACGTACTGGTCGACGATCTTCCCCGCTTCCTGGGCGTGCACGGGGAGAACCTCAGTAGTCAAAACCGATGCGATGAGGATGGTAAGAAGGCGCGTGCGCATGGGGATCATCTATATGAACGCAGGTCCACGCAAAAAGTTTCCTTTGAATTTGAGCTTAGGGGCGCAACTCTATCCAGCGCGTGGGCGAAAGAAAGATGGTCCCCCACGCTTGCAAAGCGCGGTTCAACTACTGCGCCTTGGGCCGTTTCGAGTACTTTTCGTAGAGGCGAAGATGCCGGTTGTCCATGGAAGTAAGCTGCCCACGAATGAAGAGGTACTTGACGTCAGTGGTCAGCTCGAGCGGGTCGCCGTTGGTGACAATGAGATTGGCGAGTTTTCCTTGCTCTAGAGTTCCGACCTGATCGTCAAGGCCGAAAATACGCGCGGGATAAATGGTGACGGCTTTGAGGGCTTCCTCGTACGGCAGGCCGTATGCGACGGCGTTGGCGGCATTTTGTCCCAACCGCCGCGCAAAGGAATTATCGAAGCTGGCGAAGGCAAACTTCACGCCTGCAGCGGCAAGCTCGGCGGGCTGCGACAGCATGCGGTCGTAAGGATCGTCTTCCTCGGGCGGAAGCGAGAGCGAAGGCCGCAGGATTACCGGGATGCCCTTCGAGCGCAGCAGATCTTTGACTTTGTAAGCCTCGGAGCCGCCGGCGAGGATCATCCGCAGTCTCTGTTTGTCGCAAAATTCGACGGCGTTGCGGATCTCGCGCGAGCGATCGGCAAAGACCAAAAGAGGCAATTCGCCGCGAACAACGGGCGCGAGCGCTTCGAGTTTGACGTCCCGATCGTATTTTGCCGGAGAGCCTTTCTCCATAACTTGGGCGTAGTGACGGGCGCGCTCCAGCCAGTCGGTGATTTCATTCACTTGCTTGTCGTATTCCTGCTTGGCGTCGGAGTAGGGCTTTTCTTTTCGCGAAAAGGTGGCGAAATCGAAGGTTTGCGTCTCGATCTCAGGCCAATTGAGCACCATTGCAGCGCTCTTCTTGATGAGCATTTCGTCGATGGCCCAGCCCGCCATGTGGATCGCGGAGGCTTGACCGCCGATTACGTTGCTCGAACCGCCGGAATCAAAACCGCCACTCCCAGGAACGGCGAGAACCTCCGTGATGCCCGCGGCCCGGGTCACAGGAATGTGCTCGCTCGAAGGAGACACGGCCGTGGCCGCAATTACGTCCGGGTTGTAGTTCCCCGTTTCCGTCGAATCGACCGTGGCGCTGACCGCACCGATTTCCCGCAACCCCATTTGAGTAATCGAGTCGAAAATTCCAGGGTAGACCTGCAGACCTTTGGCATCAATCACCTGGGCGCCCGCGGGGATGTCCAAACCGGCGCCGACGGCGGCGATTTTTCCGTCACGAATGATGAGCGTGCCGTCTTCGATGGTGTTCCCGGCAAGTGTGAAGATTTTCGCATGAGTGATGGCATAGGCGGTTGGCGGCTGAGATTGAGCACCAGCATTCGGAGAGATGAAGAGGTAAAGGAAGCTAATGAAGCAAAGGAGGCAAAGGAGACGAGCGCGAGTTGGCCCGAGGTTCACAGTGCACCTCCGGAACGAACATCCGCAGCCGTTGCACCGACCTCGCTGGATTGTGGAGGCTTAGGTTTTTCTTCCGGTTTCTTTTCCTCCGGCTTTTTCACTTCGGGTTTCTTTTCAGCGGGTTTTTGCACGGCGGGCGCGGCAGCGTCGGGTTTTTTGTCTTCCGGTTTCTTGTCTTCCGGTTTCTTCTCCGCTGATTTTTTCAGTTTGTCGATGAGCGCCTTTTTTTCTTTTTCGCGCTCGGACCGTTCGGCGATGTCGCGCTGACGGTCGAAGTAAACGCGGCCATCGATTATGGCTTTCTGCACGACGGCGTAAGCGCTGAGGGGATCGTGATTATAAATCGCCAGGTCGGCGTCTTTGCCAACGTCAATGGTGCCAACGCGCTTGTCGATGCCAAGCTGCATCGCGGGATTCAGAGTGACCATTTTGAGAGCTTCATCGTGTGATAGGCCGCCGAACTTCATGCTCTTGGCGGCTTCCTGATTCAAGTGCGTGGCTTCTTCGGCACTGTCGGAATTGATAGAGACGACCACGCCGCGGCGGGTCATCAGCGCCGCGTTGTAAGGAATGGCGTCATAGGCTTCGACTTTGTAGGCCCACCAATCAGAAAAAGTGGAAGCGCCGACACCAGCGGCGGCTAGTTCATCGGCGACTTTGTACCCTTCAAGAACGTGTTGAAAAGTACGGACCTTGAAGCCGAACTCTTTCGCGACACGCAGAAGCATCAGGATTTCGTCCTCCCGGTAGCAGTGCGAGTGCACATAGCGTTTGCCTTCCAGCACTTCGACGAGCGGTTCGAGGCGCAAATCACGGCGCGGCGCGATGAGATTTTTTTCGCCGGCTGCGGAGCGCTTCTTGTAATCCTCCCAGGCTTTCTTGTAATCGCGGGCTTCGATAAAGGCGCCGCGAATGGTCTCTTCGACGCCCATGCGCGTGGCAGGATAGCGCTTGGGCTGGCCGGGGATACTGAAGTTCGAACGCTTCACATTTTCGCCGAGGGCAAACTTGATACCCGGGAGCGCGCCTTCGAAGGGAAGCTTCACAGCGGGCTGGCCCCAGCGCAGCTTGATGACCAGCGTTTGTCCTCCGATAGAGTTGGCCGAGCCGTGGAGGATATTTGCGGAGGTGACTCCGCCAGCGAGATCGCGGTAGATGTCGATGTCGTCCGGATTCAAGATCTCCGCCATATTCACGATCGAGGAAACGGAAATGCTGCCCTCGTTAATGCTCTCCGCGGCGATGTGCGAATGGCAATCGATAATGCCGGGGATGACAAATTGTCCCGCGGCGTTGATGACTTGGGCGTCTTTCGGGGCATTGACAGTCTGTCCGACTTCGGCGATTTTGCCATCCTTAATAAGGATAGAACCGTGCTCGATGGTGCCGTGCGAGACGGTGAGGATGGTGGCGTTTTGAATGACAATGACGGAGGGCGCGTCGGGCGGAGTGGCAGCGGACAGAAGAGGGAGGTACAGGAAGTAAATGAGATAAAGGAGGTTAAGGATCCGGAGAGCCTTCGAGCTTATGAAGAATTTGGTTGAAATTTTCACTGGGCGCCTCCAAGGACGGCCGCTGCAGCTGTGGTGTTCGTGGGTTTGACGCCGGTGAAATCAATCGATATACCCTGCACGCTGATGCTGCCCTTGAGCGAGGTTCCGTCAAAGGTGCCAGAGAAGGAGACGTCCGAGGGCGATCCCTCGATAGGGATGTTGATGGTGAAGCTGAATTTGTCCACGCTGAGGTATCCGCTGATGATCGAGGCGGTACCGCGCTTGCTGGTGAGAGTGCCGGAGATGGCGCCGTCCTTTTCCATCGCGAGGTCAGCGGTGGATTCCTCGGGACCATCGGGCGTGGTGTAGGAAAGCTTCCACTTGCCGCTGAGATCGCCTTTCGGCGGATCCTTGGGCTTGTCCGGTTCGCGAACCACAAATCTGCGGCCGTCGACAAAAACCATTTTGATTTTTGTTTTTTCTTCGAAGAGGTCGCCATCAGTCACCACGAGATTGGCGATTTTCCCGTTTTCGATGGAGCCCAAGCGGTCCGCAACGCCGAAGATTTCTGCTGCGGAGAGCGTCAGAGCGCGAAGAGCGGCGTCCGGGGAGAGGCCCGCATCAATCGATTTCTTGGCGGCTTTGAGAGCGTCCTTCGGCGCGGTAAGGCCGCCGGAATAAAATGCAAATTTGACTCCGGCTTTGGCCAGCGCCGCCGATGAAGAAGGCGCCCGATCGCGGAACCTCAGTGTTCGTAGTGATGGTTTGTCCTCTGGGTCAGCGTCTTTTTCAGCTTCGGGCCACTTGAGGTTCACGAGCACAGGAAGTTTTTTCGCGGCAATTTCCGGCGCGACTTCATAAGCCATCTGGCCGCCGTAAATAGCACCTTTAACGTTCCAGCGATCGACGAGCTCGAGGGCGCGGCGAAGCTGGACGGAATTGTTCGCGGGAATCAAAACGAGGGCGTGCTCTTCCAGCGCTTCGGCGAGCGCGGCTTCGGTGCGGTCATAACGAGGCCGCGCCACACTGCGGGGATTTTTTTCATAGGTGGCTTGTGCTTTGACGCTCCACTCCGTGTCCAGCCAAACCTGATGAATATAGGCGAGGACCCCCATGATGGAATTGGGAAACCCGCCGCCAAATCCTCCTGAAGTCTGGAATGTCAAGGGGATCGCAACCGGTGATTTCACCACCAGATCACCTGCACGTTCGCCGGCGAGATCCAGCACCGCCGCCTGTCCGGGGAAGATTCCGCCTTTGGGCGAGCTGACAACCGTAGTGAATCCTCCGCTGCGCCAGGTTTCAATGCGCTTGTCACTCATGCTGACTTCGTCGGCGGCGCTGCGCCAGGGCGAGGAGTAGGGGCGGTCTTCGGGGCCGCGCGCGCCTTCTGATGAGCGACGCGGGACGCCTTCGCTGCTCGCAGGTGGCGCGGCGGGAATCCCGACGTCGGTAAAGGAATCGAATAGCCCCGGGTAAACCGTAAGGCCTTTGCCATCGATCACCCACGCTTCAGGGGGAATGGCAAGGTCTTTTCCAACGGCCGCGATGAGACCGCGAGAAATAACAATGGTGGCGCTCTCGACGGAAGGCCCGGAAACAGGGACGACTTTGGCGCCGCGAATGGCGAAGTATTGCGGTTCGCCGCCCTGCGCGTGGAGAAATGGCGCGGCAGAGAAAAGAGCGGTGAAGCAGACCGCTAGGGCACACCTGAGAAGCAAGTTGGAACGCATGCAAGACTCCTCGCGAAGACGTTGAAAGGACGACCATCCCCCGGCAACCGTAAAGGTAGACGGATGAGGCTAGTGGGAAGTTTCGGAAGAGTCAAGGTACAGGAGGCTGGAAAGAAAATAAGAACCCCGGAAACAAAATGTCGAGGTCATGCGTTTCTTCTATTGCATTCCCATAGGGACTGTAGCATATAGGTATGGGTAACCCATAGGGTGCTACAGGAGAACGCGAATGGGCGAGAAAAAGGACGTTTGGCAGGGCACGCTGGCCTTGATGGTGCTGAAGACGTTGCAGGCGCTGGGGCCGCTGCACGGATACGGGATCGCGCGCCGGATCGAGCAGACCAGCGGCGACCTGCTGGCGGTGAACTACGGAACGCTGTACCCCGCCCTGCTCAAACTGGAGCAGGAAGGTTATATCTCTTCGGAGTGGGGCACCTCCGACAACAATCGCAAAGCCAAGTACTACAAACTGACGCGCGCAGGGCGCAAGCAATTGGACAAAGAAGCGCGCGAGTGGGAGCAGACCACGGAAATCCTAGCGCGTTTCCTGGCGCCCGGAAAGGAGTCGGCATGAGACGCCTACGCGCGCTGTTCATCCGGATCGCCGCGCTCTTTCGCAAAGGACGCCAAGATCGCGAAGTTGCTGCTGAGCTGGAAACCCATCTCCAACTGCACATCGAAGACAATCTGCGTGCGGGGTTGAATCCAGACGAAGCGCGGCGGCAGGCGCTGATCAAGCTAGGTGGCGTCGAGCAGACCAAGGAAAGTTACCGCGACCAGCGGGGGCTTCCACTTCTTGAAACGCTATTCCAGGATTTCCGATTCGCCGTCCGCATGCTTCGGAAGAATACGGGTTTCACGCTGATTGCTGTGCTCACGCTCGCCCTTGGAATCGGCGCCAATACGGCCATTTTCTCCGTCGTCAACGGCGTCATGCTGAAGCCTCTCCCCTATCGTCAGCCCGGCCGCTTGGTGTCGCTCTTTCTTCATGGGCGAGGATTGGATCGTGGCGTGATGGGCGCGGCCGATTTCCTGGCTCTCAACGAACGCCAGAAGGTGTTCGAACAGGTCGCCGCCTTTTCGCCATCTTCCATTGGATTCACACTTACGGGCCTCGGTAGTCCTCAAATGATTCCAGGGACGCGCGTCACATCGGACTTCTTTTCCGTTCTTGGTATCCAGCCTGCTCTGGGCCGTTCGTTTCTTGCTGCGGAGGGCCGGCCCGGTGGAAATCTATCCGTTATTGTAAGTCATCACTTCTGGGAACAGTTCTTGCACGCTGATCCTTCAGCCGTCGGCAGCAGTATCATGCTTGATGGAAGAAGTTACACAGTGATCGGCGTTCTACCATTGGATTTTCACTTTGGCCCGCATAACGAATTGTGGCCCATCCTTCAGTTGCAGCCCCCCAGACAACGCCCGCCGTACTGGTTACTGACCGTTGGCCGCCTGAAGCCAGGCATTTCAGAAACGCAGGCCGCCACGGACGCCTCCCTCATCGCAAAGCAGGTTCGCGAACAATTCCCTCTTTCGGACGACACGAACACTATCGTTGTGCCTATGAAGGACCTCATGGTCGGAGACTCAAGCGAGGCCCTGCTGGTTCTTCTCGGTGCCGTGGGTTTCGTTCTGTTAATCGCTGTCGTCAATGTCGCCAATTTGCATTTATCACGTTCCGGTTCGCGCGTCCGCGAATTCGCCATCCGTTCCGCGCTCGGCGCGGGCCGCCGCAGATTGATCTGCCAGCTTCTGACGGAGAGCCTTATTTTGGCCGCTTTAGGGGGCGTCCTCGGTCTTGCCGTTGCCTATGGAGGCGTCCGCACCATACTTGCCCTTAGCCCGGATGCGCTCCCCCGGGTAGAGGAAATCACTGTTGATGGCCGCGTTCTCGCGTTCACTGCGCTCATTGCGATGGTGACCGGAATTCTATTTGGATTAGTTCCCGCACTGCGTTCCGCGGGTTCGCCTGTCGGCGATTCGCTCAAGGAAGGAAGTCGTGTAGCAACTTTAGGACGAAGCGCCCGCCGCTTGCACGGTGCGCTGGTCGTGACCGAATTCGCCCTGGCACTTGTCGTCTTGACCGGAGCTGGCCTGCTGATTCGAACCCTATCCCAACTGCAATCCGTGAACCCGGGCTTCAATTCCTCTCACCTCGTGACCGCGCTGCTCACTCTGCCGAAAGGGCGCTACGCAAGTGCGCCCCAGTTTACTTCGTTTTACGAGCAACTCCTTGAGCGCGTCAAGAATACTCCCGGGGTTGAAGCAGCTAGCATTACCATGAGCCTGCCTCCGAATCTGCTCGAGCTTACAAATCCGTTTCACATCGAAGGCAAGCCTGATGTGCCCGGTCAGCCTGCTACGGCCGTAGGCGAAATTCCCGTCGGCACGGACTACTTTGCCACTCTTGGAATTCCTCTCTTTCGTGGCCGTCTTTTTTCGGACCAGGATCGCTCCTCTGCCACACACGTCCTTGTCATCAATGAAAATATGGCTCGGCGATATTTCCCGGATCAGGACCCGGTAGGCAGAAGAGTTCAAACTGGTGAGTACGACCCCAAAGGGGACTGGTACACGATTGTCGGTGTCGTCGGCAATGTGAAGTACGAAGGTCTTGGCGAAAAAGATCAACCAACAATGTATGTTCCCTATTTCGATTCCGGCTGGTGCCCGTGGTTTGTCCGAGAAATGTACATCGTCGTACGCAGTGCGTCCGCTCAGGAAAAGGTTGTTTCCGGTCTTCAATCCGCAGCCTGGTCGCTGGACAATCAGCTTGCGTTAGCTCACGTGCGAACGATGGATCAATTACTCTACGAATCGGTGGCCGGCTCGCGCTTCCGCGCGGTTCTGTTTGGTGTCTTTGCAGGCCTCGCTCTCGTTTTGGCCATGATTGGAATTTACGGGGTAATGGCTTATTCGGTCGGCGAGCGTACGCATGAAATTGGAATCCGCATAGCTCTGGGAGCGCATCGAACGAACATCTTGCAGACGATTCTGCGCGAAGGCGGAAGTCTTGCCCTTCTCGGCGTGGGAATCGGCTTCGTCGTGGCGCTGGCATTGTCGCGAACGCTGTCTGGATTGCTGTTTGGCGTCCAGGCCAACGATCCACTGACATTTGCAGCGGTAGCTGCGTTCCTTTTGTCCGTCGCACTGGCAGCATGCTACCTCCCCGCGCGCCGAGCGACCCGCGTCGACCCCATGGTCGCCCTGCGCTACGAATGATTTTGTAGTGGCCAGTCTTCAGACCGGCCGCTTTTGTGATGCATGGAAAGGCATGGTTATGAGGCAGTTGCGAGCTTGGCTTGCGCGACTTGGCGGATTGTTCCATCGGAAACGCCGCGACCGCGAACTCGCGGCGGAGTTGGAGAGCCATCTCCAGTTGCACATCGAAGACAATTTGCGCGCGGGCATGGGCGCCGCGGAGGCACGGCGCGAGGCGTTTATGAAACTCGGCGGCGTCGAGCAAACCAAAGAAAACTACCGCGACCACCGCGGGCTTCCGTTTCTTGAAACGCTGCTGCAGGATTTCCGGTTTGCGGCCCGCATGCTCCTCAAGAATCTCGGATTTACCGCCGTGGCCGTGCTGACTCTCGCCATTGGCATCGGGGCGAACACCGCCATTTTCAGCATCGTGAACGGCGTGCTCTTGCAGCCGCTGCCCTATCCTCGCCCCGAACAACTTGTGGTTGTCGCGCGAACGGCGCCAAGGTTCGATCATCCCGTGCCCGTTTCGGGGCCGAACTTCCTCGATTGGCGGACACGCGCCAGGCAGTTCCAATTTCTCGCAGGGTTCGATGGCCGCGGCTTCACCGTCATGTTCGGTAACGAGCCTGAGAACATTTTGGGCGCGGCCGTATCGCCCAATTTTCTATCGGTTCTGCAAGTCGCGCCAATTCTCGGCCGCAATTTCCTCGAACCGGAAGAGCATACAGGTAATGACCACGTTGCGGTGATTACTCACTCATTCTGGAAGGAACGCATGGGCGGTGACCCCGGGTGGATCGGGCGAACGCTGACCCTCAACGGCCAGGTGTTTACAATTGTAGGGATACTGCCCGCCGATTTTCGCTATATCTTAATGAGGGACGCGCAGATTTTCATTCCACTGAATCTTGAGAAGACCTCGCGCGGTGAGAATTTCATGTGGGTCATTGGCCGAATTAAACCAGGCGTGTCCTTCCGTCAGGCGCAAAGTGAAATGGATTCCATCGCGCGCGCTCTCGAAAGGGAATACCCCACGGACGACGCCGAGCAAGGCGCCCTCGTAATCCCCATGCTAAGCAGGGTTGGTCATCAGATTCGCGAGGCGCTTTTGATCATGCTTGCAGCGGTCGGCCTCGTGCTTCTGATCTCTTGCGCGAACATCGGCAACCTGCTCCTGGCTCAAGGGGTCAGGCGCCGCGGTGAAATCGCCGTGCGTAGCGCCCTTGGCGCCGGTGCAGGCAGGCTGGTGCGGCAGTGTGTGACCGAAAGCGTGCTACTTGGCCTTCTCGGATGCACCCTGGGCTTGCTGCTCGGCCATTTCGGATTGCAAGCTTTTCTGGTTCTTAGTCCGGGCAATGTGCCGCGGCTGGAAGAAGTTCAAATCAATCTTCCCGTGCTGCTCTTTTCGCTCGGTATTTCAATCGTCGCAAGCGTTCTTTTTGGATTGGTTCCCGCCGCGCGGATCTCCCACGTGAACCTGGCGGACTGTTTGAAGGAAGGTGGTACGCGTGCGACCTCCGGAGCTCAGCGCGGTTTACTACGCCAATCCCTCGTAGTCGCGGAGATTGCGCTGTCCCTCGTGTTGCTTGCGGGCGCTGGGCTCGCCGTGCGCAGTTTTCTCAATCTCCTCTCCGCCGATCCCGGCTACGATTCGCGAAATCTTTTGACCTTCTACCTGTCGCCTCAAATACGGAAAGCGGCGCAAGCGGAAGGCTTCTACGGCCAGGTGCTCGAGCGCATGAACGCCATTCCCGGAGTCCGTTCCGTTGCCATGTCCCGCTCCATCCCTCCAGGCGGCGAAGAGGTCGACGGTCCCGTCATCACCTCGGAACACCCTGACATTGACCCGAACCGCGCTCCGGATATCATCTTCAACCCCATCAGCCCCAATTACTTTCGAACAATGCGCCTTCCCCTGCTCGAAGGCCGCGAATTTTCCAGTGCGGATGTTCACGGCGCCAGTCCGGCGGTTATTTTGAATGAAGCCGCGGCGCACTCGCTTTTCCCCGGCAAGAACGCCATTGGCCTGAGAGTCAAACTTGGGGCCGACAATCTGGCCGCGTGGTGGACCATCGTTGGCGTGGTTGCCGATGAACGATATTTTGGGTGGGACAGCGATCGCACTCCTACCGCATACCTGCCAGTCTCACAAATTCTGGGGGACGACATGCCTGACTACGACGCCGCGATCATCCTGCGCACTAATTCTGAGCCCCTGTCGTTCCTTCCGGTGGTTCGCGGCACCTTGACCTCAATCGACAGCCACATGGCGCTTCTGGGACCGGAAACCATGGAGCAGCGGCTTGGGCACACTTTTGCGCCCCATCGCTTCAACATGGCATTGCTCACTGCGTTTGCGAGTCTGGCGCTGCTTCTCGCCGCGGTTGGCATTTATGGAGTAATGACACAGTTCGTCGCCCAGCGTACGCACGAGATTGGCATACGCATGGCGCTCGGTGCGCGTCCGATTGAGGTTGTCCGCCTCGTTATCGAACAAGGGGTGCGGCTGGCCTTACTAGGCTCGGCTATCGGCATTGGAGTGGCATCAGCCGTCACGCGGCTTATTCGCTCGCTACTCTACGGGGTGACCGCTTCCGATCCTGTGACCTTCGTTTCGGTTGCTTCATTGCTCATCGGCGTGGTTCTGCTGGCGTGTTTGGTGCCGGCGTGGCGCGCCATGCGCGTCGATCCCATCGTCGCTTTGCATTATGAATGAAAAATTAGCTTTTGCGTTTGTTCTTCTGATTTCTAAATTTCTAGTTTTTCTTTCCTACGGTTTTTTCTTTTTGAACAGCCCCCCGAGGGCATTGATGGCATCGGCCGGATTTTGCGTTTGTTGCTGTGGATTAGCTCCTGCGGTGGCTGCGCCGGCGCAGCCCAGCTGCGACTGGAGCAAGCTTGCGGCAGTTCCGCCGATGTCGGGGACAAATTTCGGATCGGCGGTCGTGCCATGGATCTGGAAAGGAATGGTGGCTCCTTTGCAGTTACCCTTGCCTCCACCGATCGCGCCCAAAACGCCCCCGATACCCGACGCCGGAGCGCCGCCGGAAGAGGCATAAGTGGCGGAGTTTGCCAGCGTGGCAGCCATCTTGAAATCCAGATTGTTTTTGGAATCCACCGTGCCGGCACCGTTGAGGTTGCCGAGTGCGGGAACAACCGCGAGAAAATTTTCAGCCTGGAGGCCGTCGGGCGCCATTCGCAAATTGGTGGTGAGTTTTTCGATGTCGAGATCCTGTCCGGTCTTAAGGCCGGTCAGCGTGGAGATCGTGGACATCTTCGACCCAAGGTCAAAGTTTGCAATCTTTGCCTTGAAGAGGCCGACCGTTCCGTTGGTGATTAGTTTGTTGGTTGGGCCGGTGATATTCAGATCGGTGTTGAGCGTACCGGCCGCCAGCGAGGCGCCTTTCGGAAGATGAATACCGAGAGCCGGAAGGAAAGCCTCGAGATCCTTCGCGGGCATGTCCTTGGCGTCGAGCTTGATGTTGACCACCGTGGCTTCACCTGCGGATTCGTAGGTGCCATTGAGGTGCGCGGCGGCGGTGCCGATATTGAGAGTCGAAGGTTCCAGGACGCCCGCGTTCTTGCGGAGATTGTACTTCGTAGCGAAATTCACGGTCACAGGAACGCCAGCAGGCGAGCCGCCAGCGACTAAAAGCGCCTTGGAAAGTTTGACGTTGCCTTTGGTTTGGCCTTCTCCACCTTTTGAGGAGAGATTGGCTTCGAGATCCGCGATCCCGCCGAGACCCGCGGACGCGTCGAGGAAACCAGTGGAGGCCAGATCCAAGCCTGTGACGTTGAGCTTGGCGTTGAGCGGAGTGAGCGCGGTGTCTGCTTCATCCACGGGACCGGCAGTGCCGTCCAGCTTGAATTTGCCGCCGTTGGGAAGATCGGCGGTGACCAACACCGGGAACTTGGTCGTCAAGGAAACATCAGAAGCCGTCACGTTGACGTGATCGTAAGTGCTGCGCTTCTGCGAATTCGTGGAGCCCACGATGATGCGGCCGTCGCTCAGCGTGAGTTTATTGACGGATACTTCAGCGGCGCTTGCTGCGCTGGAAGGTTTTTCAGCAGGCGCTTTCTTGGCCTGAGCTTTCGCGGCTTCACCGCCGAGCGAAGAATAATTCCACACGCCGGCAGCGTTGTGCAGCAGAGTCACTTGCGGACTGGCAATCGTGACGCCGGTGACGTTGAGGGCCTTCGAGAAAATCAGCGGGATGATTTCTACGCCCACGTTCAGCGACTTGGCGGTGAGAAAAGGCGAAGAGCTGAATTTCGGATCGTCGCCGATGGAGATATTGTCCGCAGAGAGCGATCCGCTGATGAGCGATAGGCTCAGATTGCCAAGTTCGACTTTGCGCCCCAGCGCGACCGAAGCTTTCTCTTCAATCGTGGGGCGGAACTGGTTGACGGGGATCAAGAATGGCACGACCAGAACCAGCACAACGAGCACACCCACGACAATGAGAACAATTTTCAATGTCTTTTTCATGGCGACCTCCAAGGCGGGACGAACGGGTGATCCCCCGGAACGCGGCGAAGCGAGAATAGCATAATGGCCCGTGACCCGCGCGTAACAGTCTCCGTCTTCGCGGCACGGCCAGCCCCTTCTCGATTGCGCGATCGTTGCGCGACTGAGGATATGTCGGCACCATTAGAGTTGAGTGAGGCAGGGATGATCGCAGCACGGACTGAAATCATCGAGCCGGCGATGGTGCGCATTCCGGAGGGGTGGTTTGTGATGGGCTGCGCCATGGGGCGCGATGACGAGAAGCCCGTGCATCGGGTGTGGGTGGATGCATTTGAGCTCGGCGCGTACCAGGTGACGAACGCTGACTACGCGCGATTTCTTGCGGCGACGAATGCCGCTCCGCCTCCGAATTGGAATGACGCAAATTTCAACGAGCCCCGCATGCCGGTGGTGGCGGTGTCGTGGCACGAGGCGGCGAGCTACTGCGAGTGGCTAAGCGGCATGACAGACAAATCTTATCGGTTGCCCACCGAAGCCGAATGGGAACGAGCAGCGCGCGGCGGGGCGGAAGGTTTGCTGTACCCGTGGGGAGATACACCCCCGGGGATGGTCTCCGATTACGCGAAACGGTGGAAGCTGGGGCCGGAACCCGTTGGGCTGTATGCGCCGAATGCATATGGGCTCTACAACGCCGGCGACAACGTCCATGAATGGTGCGCGGATTGGTATGACGATAGCTACTACGGGCACTCGCCGGAACGAAATCCGCAGGGGCCGAGTAGCGGCACGCGGAGAGCTTCGCGAGGCGGTTCGTGGCGGCATCATATTAAAGTGACGCGCGCGGCGGCGCGTTCCAGCATTCCGCCAGAGTTTCAATACGCGGACTATGGATTCCGAATCGCGGGCACTTTAACTGCGTGAGGTCGCAGGGATAGTTCGGCTGATCCGTGTCGAAAATCCAGAGTACAACTTTGGCGTGATACACGCAGCTTCAAGAGCGAGAATTAGGTTCATGTTAAGATGAAGGAATGCGGCACAGTACAACGGCTCTGCGCTTGATTGCCGTGTTGGTGACCATGGTTGCAACGACGGCGGCGCAGCAAGGGCCGAAGCCGCCAGACCTCCCCGACGCGCCCGTGGCAAGACAGGAAAGCACGCCACCGAAACGCCAAAATCATTTCAACACAACCATCGAAGTTCTCGAGCGGCGGTCGATTTTTTTTCCTAATATTGCCACCAGCAAAGGCGCACTGAGCAGCAAACAGAAGTTCGAACTCTTTGCGGATGAGAGCGTCGCTCCTTCCCGTTTTCTCGGTTCCGCCGCTGGCGCGGGGATCAGTCAAGCGCGCAATTCGCTGAACGGGTACGGGCAGGAAGCAGGGGGGTACGGAAAGCGGTTCGGCTCTTCGATGGCCACGGCGGCGGCGAACAATTTTTTCGGGACCTTCGTGATTTCGTCGCTGCTGCACCGCGATCCGCGCTACTTCGTTACGCTGCACGGCGGCGCGGGGCACCGGATCGGCTACGCCCTGAGTCGCATCGTGGTGGCGCGCACGGATGATGGAAAAGACGCGACCAATTGGGCGGGAATGCTGGGGCCGCTGCTGGCGGAGAGCTTGGCGAACAGTTATCTGCCGGTGAAAGAACAGACCGCCGGGCGGACGTTTCAGCGTTACGGAATACGGATCGGACTGAATACCGCCAGCAACGCGCTGCGGGAATACTGGCCGACCATTTTTCGGAATTTACGAATTACAAAGATCGCGCCGGGATCGAGATCGGATCCTGCGGCTACCACGCCGGGAGCGCCGCGCCCGTCTCCGTGATGAACGCAGAGGAAACGGGAAAGCGCGAGTAGTATTACAATGGGGACGTGGGGCTGTAGCTCAGATGGATAGAGCAACGGTTTCCTAAACCGTTTGTCGGGAGTTCGAATCTCCCCAGCCCCACCAGATTCAAAAAATAGAAATTGGAAAGCGGAAACTAGAAGGGCGCGCGTAACTTTTTTCGTGGCTTGCGGGACGCTGGCTCAGCAGGATTTTTTGCAATGGGCGGGCCGTGAGCTTTAGTAGGACTTTTGCATCGGACGGATGCTGATGTCGGTGACTTCGGCGGTGCGCGGCAAGCGGAGCGCGTGGGTCACCATTTCGGCGACGTCCTCCGCTTGCATGAGCAGGTCCGGCTGGTAGGCGCGGCCTTCCTTTTCGAATAACTTCGCGACGCGCGGGGTCGCGGTGCGGCCCGGGTATACGCTGAGAACGCGGATGCCGAGAGGGTTGACTTCCTCGCGCAAGCTGTCGGCGATAGAACGAAACGCGTGCTGTGTTGCGGAAAACTGTCCCGTGGTGGCGGGAGAACGAAGTCCGGCGGAGGAATTGATGAACACGATTTGGCCGGCCGCTTTGCGCAGAAGTGGAAACATGGTCTGGATCATGAGGTAATGGCCGCGCACGTTGGAACGGTACATCAAGTCAAACTCAGCGAGCGAAGCCTTCTCGAGCGGACCGTGGAAAATGGCGCCGCCGCAAAGCACCAAGATATTCAGGCGGCCGAAATCTCTCTGAACCTGCTCGCCGAGACCGCGGATGTCTTCATCCTTGGTGAGATCCGCTGGGCAAGCGTGGCCACGCGAGCCAAGAGCGTGTGCCTGCTTCGCGACGTCTTCAAGCAGCTCGCGGCGCCGCGCCACAAGGCAGACTTCAGCGCCGTGCCCGGCCAATGAAAGAGCAATGGCTTTGCCGATGCCACTGCTGGCTCCGGTCGCCACGGCAATTTGATCTTTGAGACTCTCCATGACTAGTGTTGTGGCCTCCGCCGGCTCATCGCCGAAACTGTCGTTTGCAGAATACCATTGGCGCACCTCATCGTCGCGCTATGAAGCAACCTTCGTTCAGTCTGCAAGCTTGACGTCTTCCATGAGAGAGAAGAAGCCCTCTGCGAGCGTTGGATGGATGTAGACAGCGCCTTTCAGCAGCGTGTAGGGCTGGTTCGCGAGCATGAATGTGCCGAGGATTTGCACCAGCTCGCCTCCTTCGGAGGCAAGAATGGAAGCTCCCAAAATGCGGTCGTTCGAAGCATCGATGACAATCTTCATTAGGCCGGCTGTTTCGCCGCGCTCGATGGCGCGCGCCACGTAAGTCATGGGGCATCTGCCGATTTTTAATTTGAAGCCTTTCCCGCGCGCTTCTTTTTCGGTCATGCCCACGCCGCCGAGCTGCGGATCGGTGAAGACGCAATAAGGCACGAGGCGATTTTCAATCGTCAGGTTTTTTCCTTCGATCAAATTCCCGTAGACAATTTGAAAATCGTTGTAGGAGAGATGCGTGAAGGCCGGGCCGCCTTTGCAATCACCAAGCGCCCAGACGCCGCGGACGTTTGTTTCGAGGCGACCGTTCACTTTGATGAAACCACTTTTATCAGTTTGGATGCCGGCTTTGTCGAGGCCGAGATCGTCGGTATTGGGACGGCGGCCGGTGGCGACCAGAAGATGCGAGCCACTGACGATCGAAGAGCCGATCGCCGATTCGAATGACAGGTTAACGGAGCCATTTTTGTTTTCAACGCGGGTGGTGCGAGTGTTGAGGAGAAATTGAATGCCTTCGGCTTCAAGCGCCTTTTGCAGCTCCGCGGCAATTTCGGGATCTTCGCGGGAGACAAACTGTTTGCCGGTGTGAAGAATGGTGACGCGGCTGCCGAAGCGGCGAAACATTTGTCCAAATTCGAGGCCGATGTAACCGCCTCCGAGAATGAGGAGATGCTGGGGGAGAGTCGTGAGCTCCATTACGGATTCGTTGGTGAGATAGGGGGCGGAATCGAGGCCGGAGATGGCAGGGATGCTCGGGCGGCCGCCGGTGTTGATGAAGATTTTCTCGCTTTCTAGCAAATCATCACCAACTTTGAGCTGATGCGAGCCGACAAAACGGGCATGGCTGCGATGGAGTCGAAGATGGGCGCGCTTATCGACTTGCTTCTGCTGTCCGGCGCGAAAGCTAAGAACGACTTCGTCTTTTTGGCCAACGATCTTGGCGAGATCAACGCTCACGTTCGTCGAGTTGACACCCCAGCGGGCGGCATTTCGCGCGTAATGAGCAACCTGTGCGCGATGGACCATCGTCTTGGTCGGCGTGCATCCGACGTTGATGCATGTGCCGCCCAGATTCTTTTTCTCGATGAGTGCAACAGACCACCCCAAATCGGCGAGCCGATAAGCGAGGGGGTTGCCGCCCTGGCCCGAGCCGATGATAATCGCGTCGTACTTCATTGGGTTGCTCCTGGGAGAAGAATTGGTCCCCAGACATTACCCCGGATGCAGCGCCAATCCACAGAGATCAAGGAAATCATGCGGAAAGTGATTTGCCCGCTTCATAGATCCGTCAAGAAACAGCACGGCGAATAAGCCGCTGAACGAGAGAAGCGACGTAGGTAATCAGCAGCGCTACAGCGCTTCCAAGCAGGACCTCTTCCGTGCGGTCGATAGCGGTGGCCAGACCCGTGGAGCGTCCGCCGCCCAGGACGCTCGGAGTCATGAGAATGGCGACAGTGACTGGGGCAACGCGCCAGCTTCCCGGCACGCGGATGAGATTGGTGCAGATGATAACCGAGACGATGATGCCGAGAAGAATAGACCAGCGCGAAGGGCCGAGCAGGTAAAGAAAAGAAAGGCCGATGGCGCAGCCGATGAGAGTGTTGACGATGCGGGAGTTGAACGCCAGAAACGCGGCGCTGAGTTCCGGTTCCGTGACGATGATGACGGAGATGAGCGCCCAAAGCGGATTGGGGTGATTGATGCGATTGAGAACAAACCACACGATGACGCAACCGATCAGAATTCGCACGGCATATTGAACACCGGACGGTTGGGGAACTGCAGGAACGGGAGTCTCGGCAATGGGGGTCATGGAGTTCCTCGGAGCGCCTTAGTGTTTTGCCGAAGGACGCAACCATAGAGCCAGCATGAAATTCTAGCGATCTTTCTTGAAAATGACGATCTTCGTAGGGCAAAACTCAGGTGCTCATCTAGCGTTACGAAATCTCACCGCTATGGTGTTAGCCTGCTCAGAAAAATTGCTGTTCGGCGATTCAGAAGTGCGAGAATGCGACTGAGCATCTGCATTTCTCGTAAGCAACGAGGAAACGGCAGTCGCAAGACCGAACGTCGCAAAACATTTCGACGAGGCACCGCTGATGGGACAAGCTTTGGATGTGCACCGGCTGCATTTCGCTTTCACTATAACGTTTCACTATATTTTCCCGCAGCTCACGATGGGGCTGGCGCTCCTGATCGTCTACCTGAAGACCAAGGCGCTGCGAACCGGCGACGAGCATTACAATCGCGCAGCACGATTCTGGGCTCGGATCTTCGGGATCAATTTTGCTCTCGGCGTCGTTACGGGAATCCCGATGGAATTTCAGTTCGGGACGAACTGGGCAGCGTTTTCGAAGGCGGCGGGAGGAGTGATTGGTCAGACGCTGGCGATGGAAGGTGTGTTCTCCTTTTTTCTCGAATCGAGCTCCCTGGGATTATTTTTATTTGGTGAAAAAAAGCTTGGCCGAATCGGACATTGGGTGGCTGCGTTTCTGGTTTTTCTGGGCTCGTGGCTCTCGGGCTATTTCATCGTGGCGACGGACGCGTGGATGCAGCATCCCACCGGTTACCGGATTGGCGCCAACGGGGCGATCGAACTCGCCAGCTTCTGGGATCTGCTGCTGAACAAGTGGGCGCTTTGGCAGTACGCGCACACGATGCTGGGCGCGGCGCAAACAGGCTGCTTCGTCATGGGCGGTGTCGGTGCTTTTTATCTACTGACAAGACGCGATCAAATTTACGGGCGCACTTTCGTGCGTGCGGGTGTTATTGTCGGCACCGTTGCAGCAATCTTGCAGCTCTTCCCCTCCGGCGACATGCAAGGGAAATTGGTTGCGAACAACCAGCCGCCGACTCTGGCGGCGATGGAAGGACTTTTCGAATCACAAGAAGGAGCGCCGCTGGCTATCCTCGGGCAGCCCGACGTGGACAAGAGAAGACTCGACAACCCACTGGAAGTCCCCAACATGCTGAGTTTTCTGACGTACCGGCAATGGCGCGCGAACATCAAGGGTCTGTCTGATTTTCCGCAGACGGAATGGCCGGATCAGATTCCCTTGCTCTATTACAGCTATCACGTGATGGTCGGGCTTGGGACCATTTTCATCGCGGTGATGGCCCTGGCTGCACTTCTGCAATGGCGTGGAAAACTGTACGACTCTCGATGGATGCTGTGGATTCTGATGGTCTGCGTGCCGCTTCCATATATCGCCAACACCGCGGGATGGATGACAGCCGAACTCGGGCGGCAACCTTGGCTGATCTATGGATTGATGCGCACCGCCAGCGGCATTTCTCCGCGCGTGGCCGCCGGGAATGCCTGGTTCACTCTGATTGGCTTTATGGGGTTGTATACGGTGCTGGGCATTCTCTGGCTGTTCCTGATTTACCGCGAGATCGAACTCGGGCCGGAGCCCAGGGGGCATCTGCAAAAAGACGATGCTGCCGTGTTGGCGGCGGACTAAAGAAGGCGCGATGGGAACGATCTGGTTCTGGCTGGTAGCAATCATGATCGCGACATACGTGCTCCTGGATGGCTTCGATCTAGGGGCGGGCGCGATTCATCTCTTCGTAGCAAAAACAGATGACGAGCGTCGTCAGGTCCTGGCGAGCATTGGCCCGGTATGGGACGGAAACGAAGTGTGGTTGATCGCAGCGGGCGGAACTTTGTACTTCGCTTTTCCGGCTCTCTACGCCAGCGCCTTTAGCGGATTTTATTTGCCGCTGATGATCGTGCTGTGGCTTTTGATCCTCCGCGGGGCGTCCATCGAATTCCGGAATCACATCAAAAGCGCGGTTTGGGATCCGCTGTGGGATTTTCTCTTCTGCGTGTCGAGCCTGTTGCTCGCGGTGTTCTTTGGCGCGGCCCTCGGCAACGTGGTGCGCGGCGTACCGCTGGATGCGAGCGGCTACTTCTTCGAGCCGCTGTGGACCAATTTCCGCCTCGGCGACGATACCGGCATCCTCGACTGGTACACCATTCTGGTAGGAGTATTGGCTTTGCTCGCGCTGATGATGCACGGGGGAATTTGGGTGCACATGAAGACCAGCGGCGAAGTCAGCGCGCGCGCGGGGAAAGTGGCCGGGCGAGCGTGGTGGGGTGTAGTGACGCTCACTGCGTTGGTCACCGCGCTCACGTTCCGAATTCAGCCGCAAGTAAAACAAAATTTCACCACCTGGCCCCTTGGAATCGTTTTTCCGCTGCTGGCAATAGCAGGGATAGCGGGCGTCATCTTCGGATTGCGAAAAGGTGATGAGCGCAAAGCGTTCTTCGCTTCGTGTGCTTACCTGGCGGGCATGTTGACCAGCGTCGTATTCGGAGTGTATCCGATGGTCTTGCCCGCGAGGAATCCAATTTATTCCCTGACAGTGGCGACCGCAAAAGCCGGCGACTACGGACTGAAAATTGGATTGGCCTGGTGGATCATCGGAATTATTCTGGCGGCGGGATATTTTATTTACGTCTATCGTTCTTTTGCGGGCAAAGTGGTGGTTGACAAAGACTCGCACGGCTACGGCGATTGATGCTGAACACTGCGCGACGGTCCGGTTGACGGGGGCGAGTGGCCGCGGTAGTTTAAGAGAAGGATGGCAAGAGTGACGCCAGGTCGGAACACGAGATGGCCGTTGCGGGCTGTGAGTCTGCTGACGCTCGTTGCCCTTCTTATTGCGCCTAGCTGTGCGCCACTTTGTGTCGGCGGGAATTGCCGGCGGGCCGATGCTTCGGCCACAACGAATGGGAATTGTCACGGAGCCGGCCACTCGCACCACGAAGCGCTGCTCGTGAACAGCATCCGAAATTGCAATTCACCGGAATTGCCCGCGATAGTTTCGGCTTCCACTCCACTTAGCGAAGCTTCCGACGCGTCCCGCTTGGGCGCGCCCGGTGGAATATTCCTGGCGATTGGACAGGGGAATTCTACGCCCGCAGCGACGTTTTCTGAATTTTGGTTTTGCCGGCCGCATGATCTTTCAAGTGGGTTTACGCCTGTGCCTTCAAGCGTCCTTCGAATCTGAGCTGTTCCTCCTGAAAAACTAAGAGCAGGACGTTCTGGCAATAGACTGGAGTTCCACCTGCTTTTGCACCCAAACGATTTTCAGCGGCATGCAATCCGGAGATATTTCCTATTTTCTGTTCGCGAAGCACGTGACTTGAAGCACCAGGGAAGTTCAGGAGGCCTAGATGAGCGGTTCACGAAGAAGATTTTTTCAAGATGCGGCGATTTTCGGCGCTGGGTTATTGGGAATGAGCAAAAGTCTCGAAGCTCAGGCTGAAAAACCTATGCGGATGCGTCCGCATGAGGTGAACCATGGACGCTCGGCGGCTCCGAGCGACCCCGTGCCCATGGCGACGCCGGATGTGGCGGACGTCCCGCACGAAATGGATGGCAACGTGAAAGTCTTCCATCTCGACGCCGAGCCGGTGAAGAGAAAAATCGCCCCGTTCAAGACCATCGACGCGTGGGGCTACAACGGAAGCTGTCCCGGGCCGACCATTCAAGTCCGACAGGGTGACCGCGTGCGCGTGGTCTTCGAGAACCACTTGCCGGAATCCACTTCCCTGCACTGGCACGGGCTGGAAATACCCATAGAGCAGGACGGTGTGCCGTACATCAGCCAGAAGCCCGTTGCTCCCGGCGAAAAGTACGTTTACGAATTCACGGTGCATCAGGAAGGCACGTTCTTCTACCACGCGCACAGCGCCATGCAGGAGATGATGGGCCAGATCGGATTTTTCGTGGCGCA
>Ga0137415_10001400_pt1 | contig 23830 bp, 17 predicted proteins | sample CZODoug3_1_1_16f_FD_183082 | JGI IMG/M metagenome (GOLD analysis project Ga0137415, IMG submission 183082) | Vadose zone soil fungal communities from Angelo Coast Range Reserve, California, USA - CZODoug3_1_1_16fungal (Hybrid Assembly) | ecosystem: Environmental > Terrestrial > Soil > Vadose...
TTTTCCGTCGAGGTCGTCCACGGTGAAGCCAACCGTCACGCCTTGCTGCCGGCGAAAATTCTTCCACTGTTCCGGTGAGCTGAATCGCGTGTGCGCGTCGTGCAGCTCGCTGGTCATCTGGCCGATCAACGCGTAGAACTCTTGGTCCGTTTTTGTCGCCTCCACCAGTGGCGCGTAGCGCCGATGCACTTCGTCCCAGTCCACACCGTTGTAGGAAGCGTCGTAGTAATGATCGTGGATCTCCTTCCAGACCTTCTCGAAAACTTCCTTCCGGTCTTTCGCGGTTAGCCGCTCTTTTACTGCAGGCGATGGCGCTGCGCCGGGAACTTGCGGCGTGCCTGGAGTTTCTGGTTTTGTCTGAGGGGACGCTCTATTCGTGAAAGCCAGCAGGAGCAGCAACAAAAGCAGCGCGCGAGGAATTCGCCGGAGCGTGAGAGGCGCTGGATTCATATGTGTGCTCGCTCAGCTACGTTGCACTGGCATCAGACGGCTCGTTCGCAAAAAGACGCGCTAACTCTGCGTGCTCCATAACCACCGCGGGGTCGCGCTGAATAGCGTCGAAGTAGCGCTTCTGAAACGCATCGCCGAATTCCGAAGGTGCGAACATCTTCCGTGCCATGACAATCGCGCTGTGCGTATCCTTCTCGTTCACCGGCTCCTCGCCGGCCAGCGCTTCGTCCAGGCGTACCACAAATTCCGAGAGATTGTGCAGCCACGCGAACTGCTCGTGGTCGATAACCAGCCGGAAGAGCTCGCCCGTCGATACATGCCCGTTGGTGCGCTCGTATTCCCGGCGTTCCATGTCCAGCAGCGTCTTGTGCAGCCGCAGCAGCGTCACACGCAGCGCCACCATTTTTTGCCGCGCGGGGTTTTGCGGTCCGCCATTATCGGCGGAATATAGGTCGGGTGCGCTCATACCTGGCGCGCCGCTCGGTGCGCCAAGTTTATTGTCCGACACAATGCCGCCGATTTCCAGCGCGTAGAGCGCTCCTGCTCTATTCATGGTAGCGCTGCTCGCCTACCGGCAGCGGAATCGGCAGCCGGTTCTGCTTTGGAGGCAGGGGGCACGTGGCGTAAGGCGTATACGCGCAGGGCGGATTCTCCAACTTGTTGAAATCCAGCACCAGTTCGCCAGCCTTGTCGAGACCATGGTCCGGGAATCCCGTATACAGAAAACGGCAAGCGCCATACGTTGTGGAACTGCTGGTCGGGTCACGCAGCACGAAAAACAGTTTGGCGACCGCGGGATCCTCCAAGATCGGATCCAGCCGGTACGTCTTGCCCTTCAGCTTGAACTCGGCAGTGCCCGGGATCTGCGCCGGGTAGCTAGTGCCGATCAGCGTGGCAATGGTGAACGTCTTCTGCGGAGAGTAGGGAATCCACCGCGCGGTCACCCGGTATGCCTGATTCGGCCCGTACCATTTCAGCCCGTGAAAACCCGTCAGCGCCGGCGACTTTGCATCCTTGATCCGCAGCGCAAAACGCTCGCCACGATGAATCACGTACATGTTGAGCGTTCCGATCGTCAGCCGCGGGTTATTTTTGTCGTGGTCCGGATCCGTGTGCAGCGTTTGCGGTTGGACGGGCTTTCCGTCGATTAAAAATCCGGCCGGAAAGCCTCCTTCGGGAGGGTTGAGGGCCACGCTCTCGCCGTCTAGATGTAGCACGGCCAAGTGCTCCGGCCCGCCGGCGGGGAGATGAATCTTGTTGTCCTTCGCCGAGCCAACCGAGTTGTCCCCCGCCTCAAGCCATTCAAGCCCGGCAAGCGCCAGCCACCCGTCCGGCTTCTGCAGCTCAACCGCATGCTGCGCCCGCCAAGAACCGATTTCCTGCTGCCAGCCGCCGTCCTGGGGCTGAGCCGGAGAGGCGAGACCAGGCACAAGTGGGACAGCCATTTCTGGCTGTCCGGTCGCCAGGGCCAGCGCCAATGCAAGGGCCGTCCACAGCAAGTGCATAGTTCTTGGTCTCGCTGCGGTCATAGTCATCGCTTTCGTTAGTTGCCACATAGACTGGATACGTTACTTCGCGCGTTGGCCCGAATCATTTCGACACTTTCAAGAACACGACTCCATGCTTCGGCACCTCCGCAGTATAGGAATCCTGCACACTGCCGAGATCTTTCCCTGCCCACAAATCACGCAGCTTGGCCGATGCGGGCGCGCCAATCGCTTTGAAATCCAGCGTGATCTTGAATGCCGATTCCCCGCGATTGAACAAAGCCGCCGCTTGTGAACCGTCCGCCAGCGGCCTCACCCAAATCTCCAGCGGGCCTTCATCCCACACGCGATGGCCCTGTATGCCCTTCGCATCCTGGTCCACCGCAATCACTTCCGGGTTCATCAGGATTGCTTTCGTTTCCTCCGACATCGTGCGAATGTCATTCCCTGCGAGCAGCGGCGCAGCAAGAATGGCCCACAGCGTCATGTGCGTCAGATACTCATCGTGCTTCATCCCGCCATTTCCCACTTCCAGCATGTCGGGATCGTTCCAGTGTGCCGGCCCGGCAAATTTCCCAAGCCCATCTTGCGCGAAGCCGATCAAGGACATGCTGTCGTACTTGTCGCTGATGTCGCCCGTTGTCCGCCACAAATTCCCGGTGTGCGGTCCCCAGGTCCATGGCGCCTTCACGCCCCAGTTGCAAATGCTGAAGACAATCGGCCTTCCCGATTGCGCGATTGCATCGCGGAACTTCGCATATTGCACCTCTGGATTCAGATCTTCGGCGTAGCACCAATCGATTTTGACGTAGTCCACCCCCCACCCGGCATACGTCTTGATATCTTGCGCTTCGTGCTCGTAGCTGCCCGGCCGCTTTGCGCACGTCATGCGCCCCGCGTCCGTGTACACGCCGAATTTCAAGCCTTTGGAGTGCACATAATCGGCAAGCGGCTTCATGCCATTGGAGAAGCGCTCCGGATCAACCAGGATCGATCCGTCTGCAGCCCGGCTCACCTGCCAGCAATCGTCTATATTCACGAACTGGTAGCCGGCGTCCTTCATCCCGCTGCTGACAATCGCGTCGGCCATTTCGCGGATCAGCTTGTCGCTCACGTTACAACCAAACTTGTTCCAGCTGTTCCACCCCATCGGTGGCGTCGCCGCAATCGTCGTGGACTGCGCCTCAGCCCTTTGCGGCAATGTAATGCTAACGAACAAAGCGAGCGACGTAAGCAAAAGAAGTCCGTCTCCAGCCTTCAACCAAGATCCTCTTACGGATCTGTTGTTCACGATCACCACCTCCGTCTTAAACGACTGAATTATAGGGGTACGTTGCAGTGCCTCGTCTATTTCTTTGCCGCGCTGCGCTTCGGAGTTCCTGGTTTGACTCGCGGAATCGGCTCTATCATCCGACCGGAGTTCGTGAAAAAGCGCGATACGTCTCCCCGATCAGCCAGCCGCGCGATTTCCTTTGCCGTCACTGGTTTTGCTTTCTTTCGAGTTCTCGTCATATATAGGTTCGCGTTCAAGATTGATTGAGCAGCAGACGATCCACTCGGTGACTTACATCTCGCAGGTAAGCCTCGTCGCCGGCAGGCAACTCGACCGTCGCACTGCCGGTGTAGTGAATCGCCGCGAACGCTTCGCGCACCGCGGGCCAATCAATATCGCCTTCGCCCAAGTTCACCCACGCGTAGCTGTCTTTGTTGCGCTTGAAATCCTTGAGATGCACCTTGACGATCCGCGGGCCAAGTGTCCGAATCCAGTCCTGCGGATAGCCATAGAGCACCACATTGCCCACATCAAACCACGCCTTGACCCACGGACTCCGAAACTCATCAATGTAGCTGGCCATTTCCAGCGGGCTGAGCAGGAATCGGTTCCACACCTCTTCCATGGCGATTACCACCTTCAACTCTTCGGCCAAAGGCAGCAGCTTGCGGATTTCGCGTTGCGAGCGCGTCCAAGCGTCGCGATAGGAAGTCTGCGGATTCAGCACCGCCGGAACCAGCAGCACCACGTCGGCGCCCCAAAGTTTTGCGTTGTGCAGGGAAGTGCGCATGCCTGCCAGGCTTTTTTCCACCACGGCCGGATCACTCGAGGACAGCGGATATTTCCAGTGGTCCATGTTCATCACCGAATCGATTCGAATCTGCGCGGCGTCCGCGGCTTTCCTCAACTCCTCCGCCTTGCGCTCGTCCGGCTCCGTCGGAGCTTGCAACACCTCGAAGCCGATCTCGCGAGCCAGCTTGAGCCGGTCTGTGTACGAGAGATTCGCCGGCAACATATCCAGCAGAATGCCTTTTTTGATCGCCAACGGCTCTGGAGATGCAATTTCCGCAAAGGCCCCTTCAGCCAACGTACCGGCGAAAGCCACAGCGCAAACAGCGGCGCCCGAATATTTCAGAAATTCCCGTCGCGATCCTTTTCGCATATTCCTGCCACCTCAATCACTGCACGACTGTATCCGGCATCGCCGTTTTTGGACTGCGGCGGTCTTGTTTATCCTGAGCTTCGAAGGGCCGCCGCTTTTACGCCGTTAGCTGCGGGACGTAATCGATCCCGACTGCCCTCGATTTTGTCTGGCCTTACTCTTGTCCCAACTTATTCAAATCAATCCCTGGCTCCAGCACCTCGGTGGACTTCATTATTTCGTCCCAGGTGACTTCGCGGCTTTTGTACGCCGCGGTGCGGGCCAGAATGCAAGATATCGCCGATTCAGCGCCCTTAGCCGCCTGATTGTGAAAATTTCCGCTCGTGATGCTGTCTACAAAAGCCTTCTTCTTCTCCCGATCGGCGAACTCGAGATTGGAAGTGAAATTTCCCGTGACGGAGAAGGCCTGTGACTCAGGCTTGTCTTTCGCGGGAGTCATAGGAGCTTGCCACGGCTGGTCGCCCCAAATTCCGAGCGCTCCGGTGTAAGGAGACTGCGAAACGCCCTTCGTGCCAAAGAAACGCTCGGTAACATCCCACCATCCCTTTGCAAACTGGGTTGAGCTGAACGTCACATCCACATTGCCGGGATAACCGAACAGCACGTTGTAATTCCCGTACGCGTCGCCGTCCGAACCAGGCCGCCCCTGGCGGCCTCCCGTTGCAGACGCCTTTAGCGGATGCGCTTCTAAAATCCAATTGCAAATGTCGATCACGTGAATGTTCTGCTCGACGATGATGTCACCAGAAAGCGCCCGGTCGTACACCCAGTTGCGCAAGCGGCGCTCGGTCGGTGAAGCCTTGGGCCACGATGGCCGATCGATATAGCCGGTCAGATAGTGCGCTTCGCCGCAGACGATATTGCCGAGGGCACCGTCGTGAATACGGCGCACCAACTCCACAAACGGCGGACAATCGCGAATCTGGAACCCGACATCCAGGCTCAGCTTCCCCTCCGCCCGCTTACCGATTGCGATCACGCGCAGCGCGCCCGGAACGTCCACCGCCACCGGCTTTTCCAGGTACACGTGTTTGCCCGCCACAACTACCGCTTCGAGATGTTGCGGGTGATAGTAGGGCGGCGTCGCAATCACGATAGCGTCGACTTCCTTCGAGTCCGCAATTTGCTCGTAAGCGTGAGGCCCAAGGAAGAGTTGCGACGTATCAATCGCCGCGTAGCCTTTCGCTTGCTGCACCTGGTCGAAATGAGAGTGTGCCGTGTAGAGTTGGTCGCCGAACAGATCGCCAAGCGCTACGACGCGGGCGTTGCCCGTATCAATAAGATTCGTCGCATCCTCTGTCCCGCGCCCCCCGCACCCCAGCAGGCCAACCCGCACCGCGGAATTGGCCGCCGTACCACGCACCAGCGAAGGCTTGATGAACATCACGCCAGCGCTAGCAGCGGCGGACTTCAGAAATTTTCGTCGATCGAACTTGCTTGAGGAATTTTCACCCTGTGACATGCCACCTCCTAGGGATTGGAGGAGGATTGTACGTTCGCGAGCCCGCAGGAAAAAGAAGAAACCTCCCCACCCGTCGGGCGCCGCAACTCAGTCCTAAATTTTGCTTGACAAAATTTACCAAATGTGTATGATAAGAGATGGGGAAGAAGACCGCCCCGACCACAGCCCTCAATAACTCCAAAACCGATAAGAATCTTTTGCGTGTGACGTTCGCAAGCAAATAAATACGTCCTAAGCCCTGTATTTACAACAGATCCGAAGCATTTGCGACCCAAGTCCCGTATTTACAACAGATCCGAGAAACATGGGGGGAGGGGGGCTGGCCCATCCTTAAATAGTTGGCATGCGCGTTATGGCCGCGCGTTCGCTAGTGACATCATCCCCGCGCAATTCGCGGAGGGCATACGTGACGAACTCCGCCGTAACCCTCTTTCGCCAACTCATGTCGAAGTCCGTGTTATCCAATGGTTTAGCAATACGCGCAGCAAGCGCGGCAGCCTCCACGATCGTTTCCGTTGCAAGCGAACGACCCACAAGAAACCTTGCAGCCTCCTCGGCAACGAGAGGGCGCGAAGCCGCAGACCCAATTACGAGGCGAGTCTCATCCACGACGCCGTTCTTGCCGAACCGCGCTGCGGCCGCCACTGACAAGACCGGAAAATCAAATGATCCGCGCCGCCGCAATTTCCAGTAAGTGCTGCGCCAACCGTGCAGAGAATCGAACAGTACCTCGGCAAGGATTTCGTCGGGCTTGCGGCGCAAATAGTTCATTCCGTCATTGTTGTAAAGCTCCGCCAGTGAAATTTCCCGCTCGCCGGATTGTGAGACGAGCCGAACGCGTGCGCCCAACGCCATCAGCGCAGGCGCCGTGTCGGTGGAAGAAACCGCCATGCATTTGGGACTGCTCGGCGCCACCCAGCAGGTCACCCCGTCTTTTTTCATGCAGAAGTCGATGGCTTTGCGCCATTCATAACTCTGGTCGTAATAGTTGCAGCGCGTATCCAGGCAAAGATTGCCACCCAGAGTAGCCATGTTGCGGATCTGCGGCGTGGCAACTTGTGCCGCAGCTTGCGACAACGCGGTCGCGCCGTTGCGGAAGCGAGGCTCGCTCGCAATTTCGGACAGTGTGAGGCAAGCGCCAAGTCGCGCTCCGGAATTGGCAAACTGCATCGCATGCAATGCATCGATCTGGCGAAGGCTCAGCAGCGTGTGCGGCACTTGCTGGCGACGCTTCATGTTCGGGAGAAGATCAGTGCCGCCCGCCAGCAGCATGGCGGCGGGGCCTTCACCATGGAGAATGCGCGCCGCTTCGTCGAGCGTGCGCGGCGCGCGAAATGCGAATAGTGGCAAGCGCATCATGAGCTGAGTACCTAATCTTTCTCAGGAGTTCGCGGTTGAGGCTGCTGCTCCGGCTTTGCTTTCTCCCGGCGCGGCACATCGTTGATGGCATTGCCGTCGCCGCCTTCCCACGGAGGAGGAACACGAAGCGCTTCGGGCCATTCGACATGAGGAAAATGCGCAGGCCCAAAGCGCGGCGCGCGCCCGGCTTTTTTCTCCGCCAGCGCCTTCATGATCTTCTCTGGAGTGATCGGCACCTCATCGATGCGCACGCCAACCGCATCGTAAACGGCATTGGCCACGGCAGGCATGATGGGCAGCAATGGCCCTTGGCCCACTTCTTTCGCGCCGAACGGCCCTTTCGGGTCGGGCTCTTCGACAAGCTCGGTGAAAACGTCGGGCATGTCGAGCGAAGTCGGACTCTTGTATTCCAGAATCGATGGAAACTTGTGAACCAGCGCGTGCGAAAGTTTTTTCGGCAAGCGGCGAAACTCCTGCTCTTCCATCAGCGCTTCGCCGAGCCCCATGTACACGCTGCCCTCCACCTGCCCGCGCACAAGCGTGGGATTGAGTGCGCGGCCGATATCGTGCGCGATCCAGATTTTCGGCACGGTGATCCAGCCAGTGACGGGATTGACCGCAACTTCGACAACCGCGGCCGTATAGGAATAGGTCGGCGACGGGCCGACGCCACCGCCTTTATATAAGGCCGGAGACTTCGGCGGAGTGTACGACCCGACCGTGCCGATGGTTCCGAAGCGAGCTTCTGTCAGGCACACCGCTTCTTGAAACGTGACGCCATTTTCCGGAGCCGCGGAATCGAAGACGCGTTTTGCGGCAAAACGCAGACGCTCAAGCGCAACGCCGAGGCGCTCGGCAACCGCTTCGGCGATGAGCGCCTTCGCGCGTTCTGCCGCTTGCAGCGCGGCGTTTCCTGCCATGATCGTGACGCGGCTGGAATAGGAGCCCAGATCGACAGGGCCCAGGTCAGTGTCGCCGGTATAGAGGCGAATATCGAAAGTTTCGAGGCCCAGAACTTCGGCGACGATGGAGGCAAGCACATCGTCGGAGCCCTGTCCGATTTCCGTCGCACCGCAGAACAGCGTTACGCCGCCGCCGCGATCAAATTTCAATTGCACGCCGGAGTGCGGCATCTTGTTCCAGTAAATCGGCAAACCCGCTCCGGTGAGATACGCGGAGCAAGCCAGCCCGACGCCGCGGCCCTCTGGCAGCTTTCGGAATTTGTCGCGCCAGCCGGAAGAGTTAGCAACACGGCGAATGCATTCAGAAAGATTTACGGTGCTAAGCCTGAAAAAATTAGCAGTAACTGCATTGGAAGATTCCGCGATCCGGAGACGCAAGTCGGCGGGATCGATCTGCAGCTTCTCGGCAATTTTGTCGAGCTGCACTTCCTGGCCGAAGCGCGGCTGCACCGTGCCATGCCCTCGCTTGGGCCCACAAGGCGGCTTGTTTGTGAATGTGCGGCAGCCTTGGAACTTGTAGCGCGGCACATGGTATGTGGTGGTTTGCAGCGCGCCGGTGTAGAACGTGCTGGCCACGCCATACGACCCATAGGCGCCGCCGTCGATTAGCGTTTGCAAATGCATTGCCGTGATGCTGCCGTCTTTCTTCACGCCGGTTTTGAAATTCATCAGCACAGGGTGGCGGCCGCGGTGACAGTAGAAAACCTCTTCGCGAGTAAGACAAATCTTCACGGGGCGATCGAGAGCGAGCGCGGCTTTCGCCACCACGATTTCGTGATGGAAGGGATCGCTCTTCCCGCCGAAGCCGCCGCCGTTGGGAGTCGCGACGACACGAATGTGCGCGGGCGGCATTTGCAGGACTTTCGCGAGTGCGCGGTGCAAGTAATGCGGAGTCTGCGTGCTAGTCCAAATGGTGAGTTTGCCGTCAGGGTCTTTGGTGGCTACAGAAGCGTGTTGCTCGATCGGCAGATGGGTGTTGCCTTGATAGAAGAAAGTGTCCTCGAAGATTTGGTCGGCTTCCGCGAATCCTTGATCCACGTTGCCGAATTCGAGCGCGACACGTTTGTGGATGTTGCCTTCGTCGCCGTAATCGTGAATGCGCGGAGTAGGAGTTGCGAGGGCTTCTTCGGGGTCGGAGATCGTCGCGAGGATTTCGTACTCCACTTGAATCAGATCGAGAGCTTCAAACGCGATCAGCTCTTCGCGGGCGATTACCGCGGCCACTGGATCGCCGACATGGCGGACGCGGTCGAGGCAAAGCGCTTGTTCGTCCTGGCTGACAGGAAGAATGCCATATTCGATGGGGAGATCTTTGCCAGTGAGTACGAGGTAGACGCCGGGGTGCGCGGCGGCGCGAGAAATGTCGATGCTGCGAATGCGCGCGTGCGGGTGCGGAGAGCGAAGGAGTTTGCAATGCGCCATGCGGGGAAGGGAAATGTCGTCGGCGAAGCAGGTCTGCCCGGTGACTTTGGCGCGAGCATCCACGCGGCGGCGCGCGCGACCGATTACACGGAGTTCGCCGTCGTTTCCGTTGGATTTCCCACCTGGAGGATTTTCTTGCGACATAGGCGCTCCTGATTTTCTGCGCGCAATTTAGGCTGGTTTATTTTGGCTCGCGATTTCGAGGACAGCGGCTTCGACGGCTTCAAAGATTTGCAGGTAGCCTGTGCAGCGGCAGAGATTTCCGGAGAGCGCTTCGCGAATTTGGTCGCGGGTGGGGTGCGGATTCTGATCGAGCAAGGCTTTCGCCGTGACGAGAATCGCCGGAGTGCAATAGCCGCATTGCGCCGCTCCAAGATCGGCGAACGCTTCTTGCAAGGGATGTAGCGCGCCATTCGTGCCGAGGCCTTCTACGGTCACGACGTCTCTTCCGTTGCACTCGACCGCGAGGAGCAGACAGGAGAGGACAGGTTTCGCGTCGAGAAGAACAGCGCAGGCGCCGCATTCGCCGAGTTCGCAGCCATGTTTGGTCCCGGTGTGGTTGAGGTCTTCGCGCAGGATTTCGAGCAGGGTTTTGTAGGGCGCGAAAGAGACATCGGTTTGCTCACCATTGAGGGTGAAACGGATTTGCGCAGATTTTTGCGATGCGGGAGAAATGGTCACCATTGTTGGACACCTTTGCTTCGAGCTTTCTTGCGAAAGTCTATGACGGGCGGGTCTAAAGACCGGTCACTACGGGTTGACCGGGCTGAAGCCCGGCTGCTACACAGGCCTCGGACAAGGTAGTTCGCGAAGTTTGCGGCCACGGAATCGGCAGATAGAGCGCCTTGCGGATTGAACCAGAGCACCGTGGAGTTTAGGGCGCCGAGGATCGCGCGGGTGGCGAGGGCGGGATCGGTAGCCACGAATTCCGCGCCACGAATACCGGCCGCGATCATTTGCCGCAGACCTTGTTCATAGCGGTCGCGCTTGGCGAGCAGACGTCTCTGCAGGGGATCAGGGATGGAGTTGGTCAGGAGATGGGCTGCGGATCCTTCCACTTCGTCGAGAACGCAATGCAGATGAAAAGTGATCACGGACCGAAGTTTTTCGGTGGCGCTGGTTTTTGCACGGCGCGTTTTCTCGAGGTTGGCGATCAGGCGATCCAAGGCACTGTCCTGGCAGAAGAAGAGAATTTCGTCTTTGCCGCGAAAATAGTTGTAGAGATTAGCGGGAGAGAGGTCGGCGGCGGCGGCGATTTCGCGCATACCGGTTTCGGCGAAGCCGCGCGTGCGGAATTCACGCCCCGCGGCGCGAAGGATTTCGAGCCGGCGGGCCTGATAGCGGCGTTGGAGGCGGGAGGTACGCACGGGAATAGGATGGCACTCCGGAACGGCAGAGTCAACGAAATATGAACACGTGTTCAGGTATTGAACAGATGTTCAGACCATGGTCTGGAGGCTAGGCAGAAGTCAAAAGCCTCAGGGCAAAAACGGCCCTGAGCTACAGCGTGGCGGCGGACACGGGGCGCAGACGTCAAAGGGGGAACAGCTTAGCGGCCGTGTCGTACAGGATTTGGCGCTTGGTTTTTTCGCTTAGGGGTAGGGATTGGAATTTGTCGATGTTGCCTTTGATTTCGGGAACGCCGGGGCCGGGCCAGTCGGTGCCCCACAAGACTTTGTCGGCGATTTCTTCGATACGCGGGAAATACTCGAGCAGTTTTTGTGGCGGGATGCCGGAGATATCCATGTACATGTTTTTGTGGCGGCGGACGAGGAAAAAGGCTTCGTTCATCCAGAGAGGCCGGCCGCCGTGCGCCAGAATGACCACGAGGTTCGGATAATCGATGCAAACGTCATCGCACAGCATGGGCTGCGCGTGAAGATTTCTGGCCCCGGGAAAAATCGACGTGCCGGTGTGAATCATGACCGGGAGATGGTTGGCCTGCGCGCGTTCGTAGACGGCAGCGAGGCCGCGGTCGCCCTTCATGTAACCGTTTGGCGAGAGAACTTGATGAGAAGGATGCAGTTTCAGCGCGCGAATGCCGAGCTTGGCGATACGATCGACTTCGGCGCCAGGATCAGCGACGGTGCTGGGGAGAACGCTGCCAAACGCGATGAGCCGATCCGGCGCGGCCTTGCAGTACTTCGCGCTCCAATCGTTCACCTCGGGCGTGAAGCCAATGATGTCGGGAGCGACGTAGTTGATCAGGCCCGCGCGTTCGATGCCAAGCTTGTCGAGCAACGCGAGGAACGCTTTCGGGTCGGCGCAATAGCGCTCGACATCGGCGTAGTCCTTGCGCCCGCGCCTGATCAAGTCCAGCGCGTGCGGCTTCATCATGTGGAAAGGCATGATGTGGACGTGAATATCGATGATGGGCTGGGTAGTTGAAGGCACGCGATGGCTCAGTTGAAGCGCACGTACTGAAAATCGAGCGGCTTGCCGTTGATGCCTTTTACCGGCGGAGCAATCCAATTGGCGAATTTTCCAAGTTCCGTGACGCGCCCGCTCATGAGCGATTGCACATACTTGTAGTCGTCAGGACTTGGGAGCCACTCAAATTCGTGAGCCTTCCATTGTTCTTCGGTTAGGATCTTGCCGTCCAGGCTGATGAAGTGTCCGGTGAAATTGCCGATTTCGCGATGAAAGCCCTTGTGCGGCAGCGTGAGACGGAACGGAATGCCGGCTTCGTCGATCACGCGCTGCCAGCGGTTTACGCCTGCCTGAATCTCTTCGATGTAGTCGTCTCGGAGTCGCTCGTTCAGCGCGGTGAGCGCGGGAACCTGCTTGGTGTTGATTTTGTCGCCGACAACTTCGGAAACGGGATACACCGCCTCCTGGAGAGTATGGTCGTCTTCGAGCTTCGTTTCGCGGAAGCGGCCTTTCAGGCCACTGGTGTAGTAATTGGCGGCGTTGGAAGAGACGTCCGAACCGTAGAGGTCGAGCGTGACGCTGTAATGGAAATTGAGATAACGCTGGATGGTTTGCAGATCGATGACGCCGAGAGCACGCACGTCAGCCGGGGCGTCCACTTTGTTTTCTTTCATGACTTCGCACGTGCGCTGAATGATGCGGCTGACTCCGCTTTCGCCGACGAACATGTGATGCGCTTCTTCGGTAAGCATGAAGCGGCACGTGCGCGCGAGGGGATCGAAGCCGGATTCGGCAAGCGCGCAAAGCTGGAATTTGCCGTCGCGGTCGGTGAAGAACGTGAACATGTAGAAGGCGAGCCAATCGGGTGTGGGCTCATTGAAGGCGCCGAGAATGCGCGGGTTGTCGGTGTCACCGGACCGTCGCGCTAACAGCGATTCCGCTTCTTCGCGGCCATCGCGGCCGAAGTAGCGATGAAGCAGATAGACCATAGCCCACAGGTGGCGGCCTTCTTCCACGTTAACTTGGAAAATGTTGCGCAGATCGTAGAGAGAAGGGCAGGAGAGCCCGAGCATCTTCTGCTGCTCAACAGAAGCAGGCTCCGTGTCGCCTTGCGTCACGACGATGCGCCGCAGAATGGAGCGATATTCGCCAGGGACGTCTTGCCAGGCGGGCTGGCCCTTGTGCATGCCGAAATTTACCTGCCGCTTTTCGTCGCGCGGCTGGAGAAAAATTCCCCAGCGATATTCGGGCATTTTTACGTAGTCGAACTGCGCCCAGCCGTCAGGCTCGACGCTCGTTGCTGTGCGAAGATAGACCTCGAAATTATGGCTTTCGTTGGGGCCCATGTCGTACCACCAACTGAGATAGGCGGGCTGCCAGTGTTCGAGGGCGCGCTGCAGAACGCGGTCGCGGCCAAGGTCCACATTGTTTGGAATCTTTTCCGTGTAATCAATCATTGCTAACTCCTAGAATTTGGCTTGCGATCGGACGGGCACGGGAGTCCCGTGCCCCTACGATTCAGACTCTTTCCCAATTAAATTTTACTGGCGCGCCGGTTCCGTAGACTTTCAGTGCGCCATTTGTGCCCACGGCGTTGGGGCGGATGAAAATCCAGTTTTGCCACGCGGACAGACGACCGAAGACGCGGGTCTCCATGGTCTCCGTGCCGCCGAAGCGAAGGTTGGCTTCCAGGCCAGTAAGGGCGTCGGGAGACTGCGCGGCGCGTGATTCAATCGCTTGACGCAGCTCGTCTTCCCAATCGAGATCATCAGGCGCGGAAGTGACCAGGCCGGCGTCGACAGCTTCCTTGGCCGATAGCTGTTTGCCGATTTGCTGACACAACGCATCGATGCGATCGGCGGATTGATAGAAACGCGCTTCCAACCGTGAGAGACGATTGGTCATCGGCAGCGCACCGAAATTTATTTTGGAGAGGGCTATCGCGGCGGGTTCGCCTTCTTGCGCGTCTCGCATGTAGACGCGATCGGCGGCCAGAGCAAGCTCGAAAAGAGAACCCACGAAACAGGAATTCGGCTCGATGATGGCAAAGAGGGAGCGAGAGGTGACGTCGATGCGGGCGAAAGTGCGCCGGAGCATGCCGAGAACTTCGCGCACGAACCAATTATCTTGATGCGCGAGAAGAAAATCGTCCGTGGCGATCACGGCGTCGCGATTTCCCGTAGTTTTGAAGATCCAGAGGCCCAGGTCGAGTTCGCTGGTGCGCAGGGTGAGTATGGCGTCGTCAAGTTCGCGAGCCATCTGCAACGGCCACCAGTTCGCGCCTGCGGCGAGAACTTTCTCTAGCGTGTTTTCAGTCGCAGCTTGGGGAGCGTGGATGGTGATTGTGGCGGTGCGTGCCTCGCGATTGAATTGAACGTCCACAAATTTGTAGTGCAGGCCAGTTTCGTCGGCAGAGCGGTCGAGCGGTGTGAGCGTGATGCCATTAGCATCGGCGGGACGATCGCTTTGCTCGGCGAGTTGGCGGGCGCGCTGCTTGATGTGTTCCGCGAATTGCTGCGGCTTCACAATTTCGTCTACCAGGCGCCAGTCTTTGGCGCGTTGGCCGCGGACGCCATCGGGATTGGTGCAAAAGATATCGGCATGGTCCCGGCGAACTTTGCGCTTGTCCGTGACGCGCGTGAGGCCGCCCGTGCCGGGCAGAACGCCGAGGAGGGGGAGCTCCGGGAGACTCACGGCGGAGGAGCGGTCATCAATCAGAATAATTTCGTCGCACGCGAGGGCGAGTTCGTAGCCGCCTCCCGCAGTGGTGCCATTGAGCGCGGCAAGAAATTTCAGGCCCGAGTGAGCGCTGGCGTCTTCGATGCCGTTGCGAGTTTCATTGGTGAATTTGCAGAAGTTGACTTTCCACGCGTGAGAAGAGAGGCCCAACATGTAAATATTCGCCCCGGAACAGAAGATGCGATTCTTAGCGCTCGCGAAAACGACGGAGCGGATTTCCGGATGCTCGAAGCGAATGCGCTGGAGTGCGTCGTGAAGCTCGATATCGACGCCGAGGTCATAGGAATTGAGCTTGAGTTTGTAGCCCGGGCGAATGCCGCCGTCTTCGGCCACATCCATGGTGAGCGTCGCGACGGGACCATCGAACGAGAGGCGCCAGTGCTTGTAGCGCGACGGGTCGGTGCGAAAATCGACGGGGGCTGCGGCGGATTGGGCTTCTTGTGTTGCGGCAACGTCCACGATTCCTCCTACAGATTACTGCGCAGCGGCTGCAAGGGCCGCTTTAAGTTTGGTGAAACTTTCTTCGACAGTTTCGCCGGAAGTGTCGACCGCGGCATCGGCCTTGCGGTAGAGCGGTTCGCGGGATTCGAGAATGCGGCGAAGATCCTCCATGGCGCGGTGGCTGCCGGCCATGGCGCGGAAATCGCCTTGCGCGATTACGCGGGACATGTGTTCCTCTGGTTGGGCCTGCAGCCAGACCGTATAGCAATGCGCCAGAAGGTAATCGTAGGTCTCTTTTTCGGAAACGATGCCGCCGCCTACGGAAATGACGGCGTGCTCGCTGGCGCGGAGGACCCGCTCTAGCGTGCGCTTTTCGATCGCGCGATAGCCGGACTGGCCGTAGAGGGAAAAAATTTCGGCGAGCGGCATGCCCGTGTCTTTTTCAATTTCCTGGTCGAGCTCGATGAAAGGCACATTGCGTTCGGCAGCCAGTCTGGAGCCGAGAGTGGACTTGCCTGCGCCGCGTAGACCGATGAGCGCGATCCGAGCGAGACGCTGATTCTGTTCTGCACCGAAGTCGCGCATCAAGCGAGCGGCGGCTTCTTCGAGGCGATGACTGGGAAGGCGTTCGATGAAACGTAACATGCTTTGTTTTGGCGACGCGTGCTGCTGGTCGTCTGTCCCGGCTTCAATCTGTGTTGGCGCAAATAGTTGTTCGAGAGAGACGTTGAGGACGGCGGCGATTCGGCGGAGAAGCAAAATCGAGATGTTGCCTTCGCCCGATTCGAGTTGGGCTAGATGGCGCTCGGAGACGTCGGATTCAAGTGCGAGGGCTTTGCGGGTCATACCACGACGATTGCGCAGCTCGCGAACGCGGGTTCCGAGGGAGAGCAGAAAATCCTCTCCAGAAAGCGGATCGAGGAAGGAGAGTTTAGTTTCGACCGGAAATCGCGAAGCCACGAGAACCTCAAGGATGCAGTATAGTACATTTGCAAGTGACTTGGTCAATCGGAATGTGCCTCCCCACCGTCTCGGTGTGGCTATTTAGATGCAACACTATTGTATTCAATAGCATAAGCGTGACTCGTCGCTACGGACTGGTAGAGGAGGGGATGCAATATACTGCCGGGTCGGGCGACATTGCCACTTAGAGATGGATTTGTGGTGGAACGGGAGGCATTTATCCTTGTGTTAAGATGCGTCGGCGAAATCAGGCAGGCAAGCCCACGAGCTGACGATGACCTTTCCAGACGGGCACATTTAGGCTAAATTCGCTATGTTAAGCGCATAACCTGTGGAGCATTTTTTGCTATGTTCTTGCAAACAAACTTGCATGAATAAGGCACACGAACTGCTGACATCCTTTAAGGCTCGCTTCGGTACCGGGGCTTCGGTGTACAGGGCACCCGGACGCGTAAATCTCATTGGCGAGCATACCGATTACAACCAAGGGTTTGTATTGCCGGCGGCGATCGGATTTTCCTGCTGGGTGGGGATTTCACCGCGCGCTGACGGGAAGCTGATCGTCTATTCCGAAAATTTCAGGGAAGCGCATGAAACCACGTGGAATGCGCTAGGCGCCCACGGGTCGGGCCATTGGTGGGACTATCCGCTGGGCGTGGCCTGGGCGCTGCAGGGGGCAGGATACCGGCTGCGAGGCGCGGACATTTATATTGCCGGAGATGTGCCTTTGGGAGCGGGACTGAGCTCGTCGGCGGCGATTGAGGTATCGACCGGCTATGCGCTCTTGTCGGCTGCTGGCCACGCGGTCGACCGGACGAAACTGGCATTGCTTTGCCAGCGAGCGGAAAACGAGTACGTGGGAGCGCGCGTCGGGATCATGGATCAATTCGTCTCCTGCCACGGACGGGCGGGTCAGGCGCTATTGATCGATTGCAGGTCGCTCGAGTACAAAGCGATCAGGCTTCCGGCGAAGGTGAGCCTGGTAATTTGCAATACGATGGTGAAACACAAGCTGCAGGCCGGCGAATACAATGTGCGTCGGGCAGAGTGTGAGGAAGCTGTGCGAAAGCTGTCCGCGGCGATGCCGACGATTGGGAGTTTGCGAGACGTGAGCCTGGAGCAGCTTGCGCAGAATCGGAGCTTGCTGCCGGAAACGCTGTATCGGCGATGCCGGCATGTTGTTTCTGAGAACCAGCGTGTGCAAAAAGTGGCTGAACTGTTTGAGCAAGGAAAGACCGAGGGGCTGCGCGAGTTGATGGCGGCATCGCATCAGAGCATGCGAGACGATTACGAAATCAGTTGCCGCGAACTGGATACGATGGTGGAGATTGCGGCGAGGCAACGCGGTGTTTACGGAGCGCGAATGACAGGCGGGGGCTTTGGCGGGTGCACGATTAATTTTGTGGACGTGGAGCACGCCGCGGAATTTCAGCGGCGAGTCTCGGCGGAGTACGAATCCGCGATTGGGCTGCATCCGGACATCTATATATGTGAGGCGTCGCAGGGAGCGGAGTTGGTGGAAACGACGGCTGATAATCTTCCAAAGGTGACCCGCTGAGGAACGCAGACGCAACACGGCGCGGCTTGTGAATCGCATGGATGCTTCGCTGCTGCAGGAAGTGCCACACCGCAGGTTCAATCCACTTACACGCGAGTGGGTGCTGGTTTCGCCGCATCGAACGAAGCGGCCGTGGCTCGGGAGAGTCGAGAAGGCCGCCCCTGAGAATTTGCCGAGTTACGATCCGACTTGCTATTTGTGCCCTGGAAATGAACGAGCGGATGGCGCGAGGAATCCGAAGTACCCGAGCACATTTGTTTTCGACAATGATTTCGCTGCGTTGTTGCCGGATGCACCTTCGTTCGATGTAAATGAAAGTGATCTGGTGATGGCACGCTCGGAGAAGGGAATTAGCCGGGTAATCTGCTTTTTGCCGCGACATGATCTGACGATTCCTCGAATGTCATTGAATGAGATTCGTGGAGTGATTCGCGTGTGGACGGAAGAATTTCGGCGCTTGGGAGCGATTGATTGGGTGCGCCACGTGCAGATATTCGAGAACCGCGGGGCGCTGATGGGGGCGAGCAATCCGCATCCGCACTGCCAGATCTGGGCCAATGCGTCGCTGCCGGTGCTGCCGGAAAAAGAGCTGGCTTCCTTCAGGGAATACCGGGAAAAGAAAACCTCGTGCCTGCTGTGCGATTATTTGCGGCTTGAATTGCAGTCTGGCGAGCGGGTGATTTGTGAGAATGATGGCTTCGCGGTAGTGACTCCGTTCTGGGCCGTTTGGCCGTTTGAAACGCTGTTGTTGAGCAAACGGCATTTTGCATCGATGGAGGATTTGGCCGGGCGTGAGGCGGAATTGTTGGCGGACATTTTGCGGCGAATTACGATTCGCTATGACAATTTGTTTGAGACATCGTTTCCATATTCGATGGGATTTCACCAGCGGCCTACGGATGGGCAGGCTTATCCCGAGTGGCATTTCCACGCGCATTACTTTCCGCCCCTTTTGCGATCAGCCACGGTACAGAAATTCATGGTGGGTTACGAACTGTTGGCGAACCCGCAGCGAGATATCACGGCGGAGAGCGCTGCGCGGAGGCTGAAAGAGATTTCAGAAGTACATTATCTGGATCGAGCGTGAAAAGATTTCTGGCCTGCTACAAAGGCTCGGTGAGGACTATGTTGAAACAAAGTGTGGTCGTTGGCTTGTTTTTTTTTCTTAGCGGATGGGCGACGCAAGCTCAGGAAGCTCGCTGGACGGAAAAGGATGCGGCGGACTGGTACGCGAAGCAGCCGTGGCTGGTTGGCAGCAACTATATTCCGGCGAACGCGATCAACGAACTGGAAATGTGGCAGGCGGATTCGTTCGATCCCAAGCGCATCGACCTGGAATTGGGCTGGGCAGAAGCAATCGGCTTAAACACAATGCGCGTGTTCCTGCACGATTTGCCGTGGCAGCAGGATGCGGCGGGATTCAAAAAGCGCATCAACACATTCTTGCAGATTGCGGCGAAGCACCATATCAAGCCGCTGTTTGTGCTGTTTGATTCGTGCTGGGATTCGGAGCCGCGACTCGGAAAGCAACACGCGCCTCGTCCCGGCGTGCATAACTCAGGATGGGTGCAGAGTCCGGGAGCGAAGGCGCTGCAGGACCCGGCGCAGTATCCGCGGCTCGAAGCGTACGTGAAGGGCGTCGTGGGAGCGTTCGCCAAAGATGATCGCGTGCTGGGTTGGGACATTTGGAACGAGCCGGACAATGGAAACGGGGGGAGCTACAAAGATCTAGAGCCGAAGAACAAGAATGAACTGGTGATTGCTCTTCTTCCGCGAGCTTTTGAATGGGCGCGGGCGGCGCATCCGACGCAACCCTTGACGAGCGGAGTGTGGAAAGATGACTGGTCGATTCCGGAGAAGCTGGGACCCGGCGCGAAGATTCAGATCGCAATGTCGGATGTGATTTCGTTCCACAGCTACGACAAGCCGGAAGTGTTCGAGAAGAGAGTACTTTCGCTGCAACAGTATCACCGGCCGCTTTTGTGTACGGAGTACATGGCTCGGGGAAACGGGAGTACTTTCCAGGGGACGCTTCCGATCGCCAAGAAATACAACGTGGCGGCAATCAATTGGGGACTGGTGGCGGGGAAGACCCAAACGTATTTGCCTTGGGACTCGTGGCAGCACCCGTATACGGATCGCGAGCCGGCGATTTGGTTTCATGAAATATTTCGGACGGATGGAACGCCTTACAACGCCGACGAAACCGCATTCATCAAGCAGATGACAGGACGCGGCTTAGCTATAGCGGCACATTAGAAAGAAAAATCAGCGGGCTGCGGTGATTGGGATTATGGACGAGCGTTCCTCTTGGGGAAGCGCGACGCCATCGCGGAAGCTGACAAGTCTGCCCAAATTAGCAGCAACGCGGTCGCCGGGCACTAGAATTCCAACTAAATTGAGCGGATCGGCAGCGGAAACGGTGACGGTCTCGCCCGAGGGCTGCTGTTTGCGCATGGCGCGCAGCGATTCCACCGCTACGGGAAGCGCGAACTGCTCTCCAAGGAAGCCGCTTATGAAGCGGCCGCCACGGATCTCGCCGCGATCTTCGAGACGGCGGAGCGTGATCAGGACCTCGCGCCACTTGGGCAAGATCGCTTCGCGACTGAGCACTTCGCGGAACACGATTCCGTAGCGGCGCAGAAGCATGCGGCAGGTGGCCTCAAGAGCGACACTGCGATCCGTGCTCTCACCGGAATAAAGCAGAGACCAGCGGCCGGTGCTGTGACGAGGACGCGCGGAGCGGCCACTGCCTTGACCCGCGCGGCGCTTCGGATCGATGAGCGCGCGCAAATTATCGAAGCCGTCGGCGGTGAGCAGTCCCGCTGCGACCAACTCCCACAGCGCGGTTTCCACTTCGGATTTCAGCTTGCCCGTGCCGCGCACAATGTCGGAAAAGAAGGAAGCGCCGCGCTGACGCAGGAATTGCAGAACGGTCGATGCATCCGGGCTCAAACTGTAATCGCCGGCATCGCTGGATTCCCGGTGTGGAATCATCCACTCCGATTCGTCGCGTGCAAAGAAGGTGATCGGCGCCACGCTGCTGGGCACTACGCGGCGCTTGGCGTCTGTCAGGTATTCAAACGTCGCGGGATGAGGCGAGAGGCGTCCCCAGCCGACCGCGCCCGTGAGACATAGCTGGTCGAGCTCTTTGGGATCGTAATTAGCGACGCGGCGCGCGAGGATTTGACGCTCCCACGAATTCGCCGGCGCTTCGAAGCCTTGCAACTGGCGCAGCGCTTCCAACAGACCGCGCTCGCCCAATAATTGCGTGGAAGGCGCAACGTGCTGCCAACGGAACAGCCAATTCATGAACTGCGCCGGAGTTACGGACTCGACTTGCTTGCGGAGTTGGCCGAGCGTGAGGCGATGAATCCGGGCGAGGAGGCGGCGTTCGCACCACTCCGTTTCTTCGCGGACGGGATCGGTGAATTTTCCGCGCAGAATGACGCCGCTGGTTTCGAGGCGCAGGAATGCTTTCTCGAGGTCGGATGCCGCGATGCCAACGATACCAGCCAGCTGACTTGCGAGGATCGGCCCACTATGCGCCATCCAGCCGGTAACCATCGCGAGCAGCGCTTCTTCTCGCGAGGTTGTGGCGGATGGCAGCTCCGGGAGTGGAACATTGAATGTCGCAGACGAAAAGATCTCGCGGAAACCGTTGGCACGCTCTGCGGTAACCCAGTAGGTCACGCCATTGTATTGAGCGCGCGCCGCGCGATGCTCTGCCACCAACTGCTCGAAATGCGGAGCCCACAGCGGCACAGACTTATGCAATTTTGTTCGCAGGCTGTTGAGGCGTTCTGCTGCATGGTCTGCAGGAATTGGCAGCGCAACAAGCGAGAGCAACGCATCGTGCAGCTCCTCTGCATCGCGAACGTCTGGCCAGGCATCATCGCGAACACCGGCGATAGCCGCAGGGTCGAGGCGGCCAATCTCAGACAAAACGGTTTCGGGCAGCACGCGGCGCATTTCGACAGCGCGAGCGCGGCGCTCCTCAAGCGGCGCATCATCGAGATAAGCGTACGGATTGGCATTCAGGATTTCGTGCGAAAACTGCGAAGGCACCGGAGTATCGACCGCGATGCAGCGAATCCGGCCTTCGCCCATATCCGTCAAAACGCGCTGAAGGCCCTCAATGTCCAGCGCTTCAGTGAGAACGTCTTTCATCGTTTCGCGAATGAGCGGGTGATCGGAGAGCGCGATTTCGCCTTCGAGATTTTCGGGGCAAGCGAGCGCTTCTGGAAAAACGGCCGCGAGTAAATCATCGGCGCGCATGCGCTGAATGTTGGGCGGAACTTTCTTGCCACCGCGAAAACGGAGAAGTGCAAGGGAGCGCCCGGCGTCCCAACGCCAACGCGTCGTGAAAAGCGGAGAAGGCAAAACAGCCTGTTCCAGAACGTGCTGCACGGAATTGGGATGGAGAAAATGGAAAACGTCGGCCAGCGGAAAGCTATGCTGCTCGCTCAACGAAATATTCAAGCCATTGTCGGTTGCCGCGGCTTGCAGCTCGAAATTGAAAGATCGGCAGAACCGTTTGCGCAGCGCCAGTCCCCATGCTTTGTTGATGCGAGCGCCGAAAGGAGCGTGAATGATGAGCTGCATGCCGCCGCTCTCGTCAAAGAAGCGCTCGGCAATGACGGTTTGCTGCGTCGGAATGGCGCCGAGGATTGCGCGCCCGGTCGAGACGTATTCCGCAGTTTGTTCGGCACCGGATTGATCCAATCCGCATTCGGCCCTGAGCCAGTTCACGGCTTCCGCGAAATCGGCCCGATCTTGCTTGCCTGCTGCTGGCAAAGCGCGTGGAACAAGCGAGCCGATTTTTTCTCGCAAATCGGCGACGTGCGCGGAGAGTTCCTCGGTGCGGGCGGGAGCTTCTCCGCGCCAGAAAGGCACGCTGGGGGCCGCTCCTTGCGCGTCTTCGACAAGCACGCTGCCGGAGGTAACACGCCGTATGCGCCAGGAAGTGTTTCCAAGCAGCATGATGTCGCCCGCAAGGCTCTCGACGGCGAAATCCTCATCCACCGTGCCGACGGTGATGCCTTCGGGTTGCGCGACGACGGAGTAGAGCGAATTTTCAGGTATGGCGCCACCGCTGGTAATAGCCGCGAGCCGTGCGCCACGCCGCCCACGCAGAATGTGGTTGACGCGATCGCGGTGCAGATAGGAAGCGTAGCGCCCGCGCTGGCTGGCGATTCCCTCGGAGAGCATCTCCACGATTTCGTCAAAATGTTTCCGCTCGAGATTGCGATAGGGATAGGCGCGGCGGACGGATTCGTAGAGACCGTCCTCCGTCCAATCCTCAGCGGCGCACATGGCCACGATTTGCTGCGCGAGAATATCCATCGGGGAATCGGGAATCGCGATGCGGTCCAGATCGCCCTGGCGGATAGCGCGAATCAACGCGGCGTTTTCAAGCAGATCGTCGCGCGTCGTGGCAAACAAGCGGCCCTTCGGAATGGCTCCGCGCCAATGGCCGGCGCGGCCTATGCGCTGCAGACCAACCGATATGGAACGCGGCGAGCCTATTTGGCAGACGAGGTCCACGCTACCGATGTCGATTCCAAGCTCGAGGGAAGCCGTAGCCACTAAGGCACGAATTTCTCCAGCCTTCAGTTTGCGTTCGGCGTTGAGGCGCAGCTTTCGGGAGAGACTGCCGTGATGTGCGGCGACGGCGTCGCGTCCGAGGCGCTCGGCAAGATGATGAGCGACGCGTTCGGCCAGGCGGCGCGTGTTTACGAAGATGAGCGTGGAAGAATGCTGATTCGCAAGCTGGGCGAGACGATCGTAGACTTCGCCCCACATCTCGTTCGATGCCACGGGGCCAAGCTCGCTCGAAGGCACTTCGACCGCGAGATCCATCTCGCGGCGATGGCCGATTTGCACGATGGCGGGATCGGCGCTATCGGAGCCGGTTAGGAAATGCGCGACTATCTCGATGGGCTTTTGCGTGGCGGAAAGGCCGATACGCGTGAGGCGCTTGCCGGTGAGCTGATTCAGCCGTTCGAGCGAAAGCGCCAAATGTGCGCCGCGCTTGTCGTCGGCTACCGCGTGAATTTCGTCGACGATGACAGTTTCGACGGTCTTCAAGATTTCGCGGCTTTTTGCCGCGGTCAGAAGGATGTAGAGGGATTCCGGCGTGGTGACCAGGATGTGCGGCGGGCGCGCGAGCATGGCTCGCC
>Ga0137415_10001401_pt1 | contig 23821 bp, 25 predicted proteins | sample CZODoug3_1_1_16f_FD_183082 | JGI IMG/M metagenome (GOLD analysis project Ga0137415, IMG submission 183082) | Vadose zone soil fungal communities from Angelo Coast Range Reserve, California, USA - CZODoug3_1_1_16fungal (Hybrid Assembly) | ecosystem: Environmental > Terrestrial > Soil > Vadose...
GGCTCCGGGCGAATCATCCAGGGGGCGGATGCGCCAGCCGGCGTTGCGATGAGCAGAAGCACACCGAGGCTCAACCAGAAAAAGATGCGCGCGGGCACGGTACGGATTCCATCGGCCTGGGCGGCTGGCGAGTTGCCGGAAATCGCCGATGCCCCGGACAATCGAATGCCTGTCCACGATGCCAAGCCGGGTTGCTATGCGGCCCGGGTCGACCGAGCTTGAACGGCGGAACGGCGATGGAGACGATTTCTCTACCCGAGTCGCAAGGTCAAACTCGGAAGCGCGAGCCCGTCCAACTCCGCGCGCCACGTATCGCCTTTCGCTGCAGGCTGACCCGTCGTGAGGGTGCCGCTGCTGATGAGATCTCCCGCGCCGAGCGGATCGATGCCCCCGCGGCGAATCAGGGCGCTCGAGAGTTCCGCGACGCACAGCGCCGGACTGCGGAGCGAATTCTTCCCCGAGCCTTCCTCCACCAGATGGCCACCCTTCGAGAGCTTCACCTTGAAGGTTGGCAGCGCCGCGACGAGGGAAGGGATCGCGTCCGGCTCCACGGGGACCGGTTCTCCGACGATCAAGCCGAGGTGCAGCCCGAACGCAGCCACGAAGTCGGTCGGTTTGAATTGCCAATCCGGAAATGGGCAATCGATGATTTCGAATCCAAGAGCGAGCCACTCCACCGCATCGAGCACGGCCGTCGCGTCGGACCCGTCGGCGATGGGGTGTTTCAGCTTCAAAACGATTTCAGGTTCGACCTTCGGAGATCGGTAGTAAGGGAGCGCGAGCTCCGCGGATTCGCCGCCGGCGAAATGAACCGTGTCGTCGTACATATGGCCCCAGACCAGCGTCTCGAGCTTCAATGCGCGCCACACGGCCTTGTTGGCATAGCCGACCTTGAGCCCCGCGCGTTTGCGACCGCGCTCGATGCGTGCGCGCATGAACGCCGTCTCGATGGCGTAGGCAGCGGTCAAATCGAAATCTTCGTACCGCGCCGATGGCGGAGCGGGCACCACAGTTCCCGTTTCGTACGCGTCCAAGAACTCGCGGGCCAGCGCATGGGTGTCGATGTTCGGCATTCCGCGTTTGTTAGCACATCCCCGTGGGCCGGCCATCGTGCAGACTTGGTGACGAACGAGCACGTAGAAACGTCAGGGGTCGTCCGCCGGAATCACATGCCGCACCGACGCAATACGCCAGGACACCGTGCGCTGGTCGATCATGGCGTGCACTGGCGAGTCGTGCATCTCGACGAGCAGGCGCTCCATGGACCTTTCACCTTGCGCGGCGGAGTCCCAGAGCAGCATGTCGAGAACGGTGCCGTCCTCTTGCTCCGCGAGATGACGAGACCGAAAACCTGGCTGGCGTTTCAGCCAAATGTCGAGCTCCGCGTTGGCAGCAATGAAGCTCGAGGCCGTGACACCTCGGAGCTTGAATGTGGTGACCTCGATCGCGCCCAGCGTCCGTGTCTTTCGTTTCATCGCCATCCTCCTGATGCCATGATGCGTTCGCCCGTGAGGAAGGCGGAATCGTCGGACGCGAGGAATACGGCGACTTTGGCGACGTCGTCGGGGACGCCGGTGCGGCCCAGCGGCGTTACGGAGAGAACGTGCTTCTTCATGTCGCTCCCCTCGACGAACCCGATCCGCGCGAGTCCTTCGGTCTCGATGGCGCCCGGGGCAATGGCGTTGACGCGGATGTTCCTGCCACCCAGCTCACGCGACAGGCCCAGAGTGAGCGTATCGATCGCCCCTTTGGTGGCCGAATACGTGACCATCGTGGGCGCGGTATTCTTGCTGCCGATCGAGCTCATATTGATGATCGTGCCGCCGTCCGCTCCGAAACGCTTCACCGCCTCCTGGCTCATCAAGATGGTGCCGAAGACGTTGACTTCGAATTGCGCGCGAATGTCGGCCTCCGATTGCATCTCGAAGGCCGCGAAGGCGCTGACCCCGGCGTTGTTGACGAGGACATTCGGCGTGCCGAATGCACGTGTCGCCTCATCGAAGATCCGCTGCGCGTCGGCGAGCCGCGAGACGTCGCCTTGGACTGCGAGCGCCTTGCCGCCCTCCGCCTTGATCGCCTGCACGACACGCTCGGCCCCGTCGCGATCGGTCGCGTAGTTGACAATCACCGCGGCGCCTTCCGCGCCGAAGCGTTTCGCGATCCCAGCGCCGATGCCCTTGGATGCGCCGGTCACGATGGCGATCTTTTCTTTGAGTCGTCCCATGTCGAGATCCTCCGTTCTTCGACGCCTCGGGCGAGCCGTCGGCATGCCCGCATGCACCTGACGAAAGTGCGCGTGCGCCAGGGGCGGCGCCATCGCGTTCCTCTGGATGTCTTGCCTGATTCTGCAAATGGGCCAACATCCGTTAGGACCGAGATCGAGTCCAGTGCTTCGAGACCGTCATGGCGAGAGGTTCGTGAGCATCGTGTCGAAGGCGGCCAGCAAGGCGCGCTCCTGATGCTCGCTCAACCCGGCTACGGTGCGGCGTTCGAGCCTTGCCCAGATGGCCACCACCTCGGGGTGGAGCGCCTTGCCGCGATCGGTGAGCGTGATCACGATGGCGCGTCCGTCGGTCTCCGAAGGGCGTTTTTCGAGGAGTCCGGTGCGCTCCATCGCCTGGAGCGTCTTGGTGATGGTCGAACGGTCGCGGCCGAAGAAGCGAACCATCTCCGTGTGCGAGCACGCTCCGCAGTCCCAGAGGCGCATTAGTACGAGCTCTTGCGGCGGGACCAGGCCGATCGCTTTGAGCAATTCGGTCGCCAGGAGAAGGTGCCGCCGGGTCACTTGAATGAGCTTCGAGCCAATCTTGGCGTTGGCGACCTCGAAGCCCAGGAGGGCCCTCCTCCCATGGCTCTCGCCCGCGCCGGAGATGGACACGGACGGCTTGCGGGCCTTGCGCGCTGGCTTGGACGAGCTCATGCCGAGCAAGATACTTGGCAGGCCAACAAAAGACTCTATTGTTGGCCTACCAACTAAATGAGGGACGCAATGACTGACGAAAAGCGAAGCATTCTCGTTCTCGGTGGGACCGGTCAGCAGGGTGGGGCGGTGGCGCGCGAGCTTTTGTCGCGCGGATTCGCGGTCCGCGCGCTCGTTCGCGATCTGGACAAGCCGGCCGCGCGCGAATTGGCTGCGCAAGGCGCTGCGCTCGTTCGAGGCGATCTCGACGTCCCCGCCTCGCTGCGCGAGACCATGCGCGGCGTTCACGGCGTCTTCAGCGTGCAAACAGTGTCCCAAAGCGATGCTGCCCTCGAAGCGCGTCAGGGGATCCATGTGGCCGACGCGGCGAGGGATGCGGGGGTGGCCCATGTCGTCTACACGTCGGTCGGCGGGGCGGAGCGCGGGAGCGGGATCGCGTACTTCGAGAGCAAGTGGCGCATCGAGGAGCATCTGCGCGCGCTCGGGGTTCCGCTCACCGTGCTGCGCCCCGTGTTCTTCATGGAGAATTTTGCGTCGTTTTTCGAGCCCAAACTCGTCGATGGGAACCTGGTCGTGCGCATGGCGCTCAGCCCGGACACGCGACTGCAGTTGATCGCCGTGCGCGACATCGCCGTCTTTGCCGCCAACGCGTTCGAACAGCCGGACGAATTCGTCGGTCGAGCCATCGAGCTCGCGGGTGATGCTCCGACCATGAGCGAGCTCGCGGGGATCTTTCAGCGCGTCACCGGCACAACGACCCGATTCGAATCGCAGCCGATCGAGCAACTGCGCGGCTTCAGCGCGGAGACGGCGAAGATGTTCGAGTGGTTCGAGCAGAAGGGCTACGCCGCCGATATCCTCGCCCTGCGTCGGCTCCACCCGGGCCTCACCTCGCTGGAGACGTGGCTGCGCGATACGCACTGGCAAGCGTAGGTACGATCGTTGTATTTATCACGTGACCTGGTGGTGAGCGGCATGAACATGGTAAGCCAGGAGGCCTCTCGGAGAGGAGACGCTCATGCGCTATGCGCGCCTATTCGTGATGGCGGTGATGATGTTGGCGGCGCTCGGCTGTCGGGAGAAAAAGAAGACCGATATCGTGCAGGCGGAGGGTATGCCGACGCCCGTCGCGGCGGGTGACACGATCTTGGTCGGACACGTCAGCTCGATGACCGGCAACGAGGCGCACTTCGGTCAATCGGTGGACAACGGAACGAAGCTCGCCATCGGCGAGCAAAACGAGAAAAACGGGGTCAAAGGGAAAAAGATCGTCCTCAAAACCCTGGACGATCAGGGCAAGGCGGAAGAAGCGGCGGTCGCCGCGACGCGCCTCATCACGGAGGATCACGCGACGGTGCTCCTCGGCGAGGTGACCTCGACCCGTTCGCTTGCCATGGCGGCCATCGCCGATTCGAACCACGTTCCCATGGTGAGCAGCGGCGCGACCAATCCGCGGGTGACCAAAGACGGCGACAAGACGCGTCCGTACGTCTTCCGTATTTGCTTTTTGGACAACTTCGCCGGGATGGTCATGGCGAAGTTCGTGCACGATCAATTGAAGCTCTCCAAGGTCGCGATCCTGCGCGACGTCGGAGACGACTACGCCGTGGGGCTCGCGCAGTTTTTCCGCGACACCTTCCACGAGCTGGGGGGTGAGATCGTGGCCGAACAGAGCTTCAAGTCCGGCGAGCAGGATTTCAAAGCGCAGCTCACGGCCATCCGGGCGAGAAACCCCGAGCTCATTTATCTTCCGGGCTATTATGGAGAGGTCGCGCTCATCGCCCGCCAGGCGCGCGAGCTCGGCATCAAGCAGCCGTTTGCCGGCGGGGACGGGTGGGACTCGGGCCGATTGTACGAAATCGCGAAAGGCGCGCTCGATGGTTCGTATTTCTCGACCCATTACAGCAGCGAGGATCCGTCACCCGTGGTTCGCGATTTCATCGGTCGATACAAAGCCGTCTACGGTTCACCGCCCGACACGGCCGCGGTGCTCGGATACGACGCCGCGAAGTTGGCATTGGACGCGATGGGGCGCGCCAAGGAGCTGACCGGCCCCTCGATCCGCGAGGCGCTCGAGCAGACGAAGGGCTTTCAGGGGGTGACGGGCGCGATTACGATCGATGCGGATCACAATCCGATCAAGACGGCCGTCATCATGAAGATCGAGCAGAACAAAGCCAAATACACGAGCAGCGTCGCGCCTTAGGGGTCGCCGACATCCACGCGGTTTCGCCCGTGCGCTTTGGCTCGATAGAGCGCGGCGTCGGCGCGTGCGAGCCACGCCTCGGCGGTCGCGTCGATCGACAGATCCAGCTCGGCAACACCGACGCTGACCGTGACCACCCGTCGCGCGGAGCCACCGGGGATTTCGAGTCGTTCGATGGCTTCACGCACTCGGTCCATGGCGCGCGCGGCGCGGCCCCGCGGCTGCTCGGGCAAGAAGGCGAGAAACTCCTCGCCTCCGTAGCGGTACACGCCGTCGACCTTACGGACTTCGCGGCGGATGGTTCGCGCAATCCTGCGCAAGGCTTCGTCTCCCGCGAGATGCCCGAAGTGGTCGTTGTATGCCTTGAACTCGTCGATGTCGAAGATTGCGACGGAACAGGCACGACGGTAGCGCTTTGCGTGCGACCAAATGGCATCCAAATCCTCCTCCAGGCGCAAGCGATTCGCGATCCCGGTGAGCGGATCCGTTCGCGCAGCTCGAAACGAGCGCCGGCTGTCCTGTTGAAGTGTGGATTTCTCCATCGCGAGCTGTCGATGTAGGTCGACGACGCGCGCCGCGGAAACCAGGTACGCCCGAATCTCGTTCGGGTCGCTGCACTTCGCGTGGCACCCGTCGGCGCCCGCTTCCATGGCGCGCAGGAAGTGCGCGGTATCCGTGCGGCCCGTCAATAAAACGAAATACGTGTAACCGTCTTCGCCGTCCGCGGCGCGAACACGCCGGCAAAGCTCGGCACCGTCCATGCGCGGCATCTGCCAATCGCTCAAGACGACATCGGCTCGCTTCGCCCGGAGCATTTCCCAGGCTTCCAGCCCGTCTCGTGCGGTTCGGCACGTGTGTCCAAGGCCTTCGACGATCTCCCGAAGGGCGTCGCGGGATGCGGCGTGATCGTCCACCACGAGAACATTCAAGGGAATATTCGGTACAGGGGTCGTCCTTGCGGGGACCAGCCGAATGTCGGGACTCTCAACGAGGGAAATACGATTCGATGCGGGTGACATGTTCCGCGTCCATCACGTGCAGGCGCCGTGCCGGCGAGTCATGTCGTGGGTTTTCGCGGGCTCCTTGACTTTGCGGCACGGCGTGATCATCCGAAGCGGTAGCGGTTCGCCATCGCCGAAACGGTGGTGTCGTTCGCGCACCGCGATTACAGTCGCTCCATGCACCACGCGATACTCGACGTGCGGCCCCTTGGGTCCCCGTGGGAAACGCCCGATCCTTTCTTGCTTTGCGTGCACCATCTCGACGCATACCCTCCTGGCAACGAGCAGATGGGGCCCGCCGCCTCCCTCGCCGGGCGAAACCTCGGACAGGACCTCGCGCTCAAAGACGGCTGGCGCATGTACCACGGCAAGGTCGTCCCCGGTTTTCCGCAGCACCCGCATCGCGGCTTCGAGACTGTGACCATCGTGCGGCGCGGTACCATCGACCACTCCGATTCGCTCGGCGCCGCGGCGCGCTTCGGCGACGGCGATGTGCAATGGCTCACCGCGGGGCAGGGGATCGTGCACGCCGAAATGTTCCCGCTCCTCGAGCGCGAAAAACCGAACACCGTGGAGCTCTTTCAAATCTGGCTCAATCTTCCGGGCGAGGACAAATTGACCTCACCGCATTTTTCGATGCTCTGGAGTCGCGACGTCCCGCGCGGCGTATTCGTCGACACCCAGGGACACAAGACCGACGTGACCATCGTGGCCGGCCAGCTCGACGGACGACGCGCACCGTCGCCGCCGCCGCGATCCTGGGCATCGCGCCCGGACACCGACGTCGCCATTTGGTGCATCCGCATGGACCCGCACGCAACCTGGACGTTGCCACGCGCGCTCAACGCGGCCGCGGTACGGCAGGTCTACTTCTACCGAGGAAAATCGCTTCGCATTGAAAGCGACGGCTTCGATACGAGCGCTGCCATCCGTGTCGACAGCGCGCGCGATCTCACGCTCGTCGCCGGCGAGACCGAGTGTGAGCTCCTGCTGCTCCAAGGGCGCCCCATCGCAGAACCGGTGGCGCAACATGGCCCGTTCGTGATGAACACACGTGCCGAGGTCGAGCGTGCATTCTCGGATTACCAGCGCACGCGGTTCGGCGGCTGGCCGTGGCCCACGGACGATCCCGTGCACGGCCGCGAGCGCCGGCGCTTCGCGAAACACATCGATGGCCACGTCGAACGGCTCGACGAGTAGCGCGGCGCGCGCCATGAACGACCCGAATCCATACGTAGCTCCAAGCGCGGCGCGCAAAGCGTCGCCAAAAGGCGTGAACTTCGCCTTCGTCACGTGGGTGTTTCTAGGTGTGCACATCGTTCGCGCGTCGATGCTCGGCGTGACCTACGCGTGCGCGCCTCTCGCGACTGCCCTGAACAATCCGACGGTAACGGCCATCCTGACGACGGCCTGGAACATCAGTTCGAAGGGACTCATGCCCATGACGTTCCTCACGTGCGTCGTCGTTGCCATCTGGGTTTACCGCTCGTGGGGTGCGTTGCCCCATCGAGCCCGGAAAGTCCGAGGCAAGGAGCTCACGCCGGTCAGCGCGTATGCGCTTTTGGCCATTCCCATCTTCAATTTTTATTGGATGTTCGCCATGAACCTCGCCCTTTGCGACGCCTATGAGACCATGGCCACGGGGCGCGTTTGGCAACGGGACAAGTCGTCCGGGCACGGGCTGGTGTGGAGTGCGGGCGGGCTCCTGCTGCTCGGTCTCGTCGGACAGGCCGCGGCTCAGACGCCGCTGTCCGTCCTCCAGCTTGCGTCCATCGCTTCGCCCATTTTTTGGTTTCTTTTCATGCGCCACATCGACGGATTGCGAAGCGAGATCCCACCCTCCGGCGACGAGGCGTGACGAACCATGTCTCGCCCGAACGTATGTCCTCACGCGATGCGCACCCGCGTTCTCTGCTTTTTTCTCCTCGCGACACCGTTGCTCGGGTGCCCGCCGGCGGAAAAAAAGGAGCCCGCGCCGAGCGCGCGCGACGCGTGCGCGCGCATCGGGCAGACCTGCGAGGTCTCGCCCGGCAAACTCGGGACGTGCGTGGTCAAAGACGGATGCACGGAACTGCCGTCCGCGTGCTTCGTCTGTCAATCCCAACACTGAGTCTGCCTGAGTCAATTCACCAGGGGCGGCAATTCGGTTTTTAGGAAATCGATCAACGCACGCACCGCTGGGATCTCGATATTCCATTTGCGACACTGGTCTAGCAGCTCAAGAACGCCAACGGGAAGTGATTCCGGTCTTCACGGTCAACCTGCTTCCCGATCCCAAGGCGCTCGAGGACAAGAACCTGACCGTCGTGCAAGCGGTGCAGACCGACCAGAAAGCCGGCGGCAAGTACATTGGCGAACAGTTGCTCAAGGATCTGGGCCCCAACGGCAGCGCCACCGTCGGCATCGTGGGCGAGCCCACTGCCGTGGCGGCCAACATGCGCGATGCGGGCTTCAAGGAAGCCGTCGCCGCCAATCCCACGGTCAAGGTCGTCGCGCTGGTGAACGGCAAGGTCGAGGAAACCACGTCACTCAAGGTCACCACCGAAATGCTGCAGGGCAACCCGCAGATCGACGTGGTGTATTCCGACACGGAGCCGGCCGCCCTCGGTGCGCTGGCCGCGATCAAACAACTGGGCCGCAATGACGTCAAGCTGTACGCCTTCGTGGACAAGATCGGCGTGAAGCATATCGCCGAGAACACCTACTTGAAGGCCGGCGCCATTCAGGAACCGGCCAAGCTCGCCCAGATCCAGATTGCGAACATCAAGAAATTCCTGGCAGGGGACAAGCTCGAGCCGCTGGTGGACAGTCCGCCACTCCTCGTCGACAAGAGCAATGCCGCCGGCACCGTCGAAAGGCTTATTGAGATCGAGCCATGCCGGAATTGGGCAGCTACCGAGCAACCGGAATCACCAAATCGTTTTCCGGCGTGCGCGTCCTCCACGGGGTCCACTTTCAAGTGCGGCCGGGCACCATCCACGGCTTGTTCGGACACAACGGCGCCGGCAAGTCGACATTGCTGAAGATCCTGGCCGGCGCCCAGCCGCAGGACGAGGGCGTTCTGAGCATAGGTGACGAGCGCTTCACCCTGGCGTCCCCGCGCGATGCGCTGGCCAAGGGGATTGCCTGTGTCTACCAGGAGCTGCGCCTGATCCCGAACCTGACGGTGACGGAGAATCTGTTTCTCGGTCGGGAAATGAATCGTGCCGGTCTGAAACAGATTCAAGAGATGCGCAGCTATGCGCGGCAGATGCTGGCCGAACATGGCCTGACGATGGATCCCGATCGTCCGGTGAGCACGCTGTCACACCCGGAAAAGCAGCTCGTCGAAGTGGTGGCCAACCTCGATCGGAACGCCCGCTTCCTCTTTCTGGATGAACCCACCACCGCGCTGAACGGCGAGCAATCCACGCAACTGTTGAACGATGTGCGACGAATCGCCCAGCAGCGAGACATCGGTGTGGTCCTGGTCTCGCACAAGCTCGACGAGGTGCTGCCGGTTTGTGACGAAGCCACCGTGTTGTCGGGCGGGCGCGTGGTATTCGACGCAACGAGCGGCAGGCTGGACAAGCAGCGCATCGTGGATGCGATTGTCGGCGATGCGCAGGTCCACGTGCCACGCGAACATCGGCCGCTGCAAACGGACGCGCGGGATCACCTCATCGTCGAGGATCTCGCCGGCCCGCGCCTCGCGGGGGTCAGTCTGGGAGCGAAGCACGGCGAGGTGTTGGGTATTTATGGTCTCGCGGGCTCCGGTCGAACGCGCTTTCTGCGATCGCTGTACGGCATGGAACCGATAACACGCGGAACCATCCTGCTTGACGGACGGCCCTACCGCCCGCGGAATCCTGGTCATGCCATGGCGTCCGGCGTTGCCCTCCTGACGGAAGAGCGCAAGGTGGACGGCTTCATCCCCCTGATGTCGGCTTACAAGAACGTCGTCGTCTCGACGCTCGACCGTTATCGTCGTGGGGGCTTCCTCGATGGACAGTCGTGCGAGCAGTCGGCGCGCACCACGCTCGCGCGGATTGGCGCCCGGGGCAGGCTCCATGGGCCCATCAAGGCACTATCGGGAGGCAATCAGCAGAAGGTGCTGCTTGCACGCATCATCGAGCAGGGCGCGGATCTGATTCTGCTGGACGAGCCGACCAAGGGCGTCGACATCGGGGCCAGGGCGGACATCTATGCCCTCATCCGAAAGCTGGCCGAAGAGGGGCGTTGCGTCGTTGTCGTATCCAGCGAGGAAGAGGAGCTCATAAGCCTGTCGGATCGCATCGCCGTCTTCAACCATGGTCGATGCGAACGGCCGCCGGTGTTCGTCCAGGAGATGTCGCTGGGGCGGCTCCGTCAGGACGCGTGGGCATCGGTCACACCGAAGGCCACCGCGTGAAGATGGTGTCCAACCCTTTGGCGCCGACATACTGAAACAGGTCCTTTGACCCCGAGCGATTCGGCATCTGGCAAGTCACCTTTCCTTCTTACAGGGCGCTGAGCCTCTCGGCGGGTGCCATATCCACCGGCGGGGAGACGACTGGCTGGATTTGCAACGGCAAACGCCACCAGATCACGGTGGCTACAACGGCCATCCCCGCTGCGATACACACGGAGCTGCGCATCCCTGCTTCGAAAGAATGCATGGCCGCCAGCAGCGTACCAAAGAGTGCAACGCCTAGTGCAGCTCCGGTCTGGCGCGCCGTATTCAGCACACCTCCGGCGACGCCAGCCCGCGCTTTGTCGATGGTCCCCATCGCAGGCGCCGTGGCGGCGGGAGAAATGAAGCCGGACGCAAGGCCGATCAAAGGCATCGGCATGGCGGCGAGCCAGTATGGGGATGTCGGCGAAGAGAATAGCAATATCAGGCAACCCATCGCGTAAAAACCAAATGCAACGCACATGGGCAAACGCAATCCATATCTGCGAAGCAAGGTTCCCGACGACATGCTTCCAAACGCCATGACCGCCGTCAGGGGAAGAAAAGACAACCCAGCCATGAGGGGCGAATAGCCCTTGATGCGCTGGAAATACAGGCTCAGGAGGAAAAGCAGCCCATAGAAAATGAATGCCGATGCCATGGATACGAATACAGAACCCGAAAACAATCGGCTTTCGAAGAACTTCAGGGGCAGCATGGGGTGCAACCTCCGCGACTCGACGATGAGGAATACCACCATCGACACGACCCCGAGCGCGATTCCCCCCAAGATTTCCGTGGACTGCCACCCCAGGGTGGGGCCCTCTATCAGCACCGCGATAATGGCAGCAAGACCAAGGAACGCCGTCGTTTGGCCCATCGGGTCGAGATGCCGCACCTCCGAGGCTCGTCCTTCCTCGACGATGCGCTGGGTGAGCCAGATCCCGACGAGACTGATCGGAACGCTCACGAGAAAGATGGCGCGCCAGCCGATCAGATGGATGAGTATGCCGCCGACCACCGGCCCCGCCGCCATTGCGGCGCCGCCGCACCCGATCCAGAAGCCCATCGCCTTCGCCTTCTGGTGCGGATCGGGACACGAGTTGTTGATCAGCGTGAGCGAGCAGGGGACCAGCAGCGCCGCACCAACGCCCTGCAACGCGCGTGCGGCAATCAGAACACCCGGCCCCGGCGCCACCCCGCACAACACGGTAGCCACCGTAAAGACGACGAGACCCAGCGAGTAAACACGTTTCGCGCCAAACCGGTCGCCGAGCGTTCCGCCGGTCAGCAGCAGGCTCGCAAAGGTCAACGTATACGCGTTCATGATCCACTGAAGACCCGAGATGCTCGTCGTAAACGAATCGGCGATGCTCTGCAGGGCCACATTCACGATGGACGTGTCGAGAAGAACGAGAACATAGCTGATACTCGTTGCCGCAAGCACCACCCTTGTCGCGGAACCATTGCCCTGTCTAATTGGGCCCCGCACGGCCTCCCCCTTCATGCGGCGCCTTTCTTTGCGGCCGCGAGCAATGCCTTGTATCCGAACCAGCCCCAATAGACACGGTGGTTCGTGATGAGTCCTTGCGATATATCCATGACCTCCACCAGATCGACCTGGCTGCCAGTCGGGGTCTGTCTCGGATATTCCCATATCAACTGCTTGCCATTGGAGAAGAACACGCCGGTACGATACCACTCGCCCAGAGCGCCTTGCAGTTTGCGAAGCCCCGCGTCGAAAAACGATCGGATGTTGGACTTACCCCGCAGTGTGCCTTCCACATCGCCGCCCAAGGTCACGAGGATCAACGGCGTCTCCAGGATGGCGGCGATGATGTTCGCACGAGTCGCGCGAGTTCGGCCCCTTGTCACGATATGTCCCAATGTGAAGATACGAATCGTGTAGAGATGTAACGATGGCGTCGAAGCAACAACGACATTTCACATGCTGTCACAGCATCAAAAGCTGCCGTGTTGAGGATGTGCTACGGAGGGACGTGCGATGGCTATTACCCAGTGCCGCGAGGGGTCCACGACTCTAGCCTCGACGTCAACTCGAATTGGATCGGGCGCTTTTGCCGGACAGCCCATGCACCTATTTTCTAAGGATAGTGTTCTTTGGCTCAGGCTTACATTCGCGACGTCGCGAGAGCCGAGTTGACGCTTGTACGGTGGGAGTGCTTCGATTCGATCCGCGCCGAGTAACCACCAGCTCAGTTAGCCTCGAGACCACGGCGATCTCCAGCGCGCGCCCAATATGACAACTTGGTGTGGTACGTGACCCACCGCGTGCTCGAGAGCACGGATGACGCGCAGATCGATTCGAACATCGTCGCCGTCCCCGCGTGGCAGAAGCGGACGCCAAGGCTAAGCAGGCGAACAACGTCCCGGTGACGTGGAGTTGGAATCCGATTCCGCGAAGCCCGAGCGATCCGGGTTACCCTCAATGGTTGCCAGAGACTGCTGCGCGCGCGACGGCCGCGAACGTGTGGAGCGACTACGTGGTGGCCTTCGCATTACCCGCACCCTGACGATGCCGACGCCGATTGTTCTCATGGGAGAACGATTCGTTGACGAAACGGAGCCTCCTCGACGGTCGCGGTGGACCCATATTGAGCGCTGGAGGCTCTGTTTTTCCCATGAGCGAGACCACATTCCATCGTTCCCGCGCCGTCGTTCGCGCCATTCTCCTGGGCGGCGCACTCGCAGCCATCTTCGATGCCATCGACGCCGTCGTTGCGTACAAGCTGGTCCTCGGGATCGACCCGATTGCCATTTATCAATTCGTCGCCAGCGGCATGTTGGGGCCGAGCGCGTTCGGCGGCGGCATCGCGACGGCCCTCGTCGGCGTCGCGGTGCACCTCTCGGTGGCCTTCGGCGCGTCAGCCGTTTTCGTCGCGGCGAGCACCCGGATGCCGCAACTCGCACGCGCATATACGGTTTCGGGACCGCTCTTCGGGGTTGCTGTGTGGGCGGTGATGAACCTCGTCGTCATCCCGCTTTCGCGGACACCGGCTTCGCCGTTCTCCCTTCCGCTGTTTCTCAACGGCGTGCTGGGCCACGTCGTTTTCGTCGGACTCCCGATCGCTTACGCTGCGCATCGCTACTTATCGTCCGAGGAACGGTCTCCGGCCGTATGCACGCATCCAATCGGTGGAGAATCGGCGAACGGGTAGAATGCGTCCGGATGCCGGACCCCCTCTTCGAAGATCTGAGAGCGCTTCTATGCTTCACACGCGTCGTCGAGCGTCGCTCGTTCACCAAGGCCGCGGCGGCGCTCGGCGTCTCCAAATCGGTCGTCAGCGGCCGGGTCGCCATGCTGGAAGCTCGCCTCGGCGAGCAGCTCCTTTTGCGAACGACCCGGCAGGTGACTGCCACGGACGCCGGTCTGCGCGTCTACTCGCAAGCCGCGCAAATGGTGGAGCGCGCCGCGGTGGCCACGAAAGACGCCACGGACGTCGAGCGCGGTGTTCTCCGGGTGAGCGCCCCCGTGACGTTTGCCCAGATGTATCTCGCCGTTCCACTGGCCGCGTTCATGGCGAGCCGGCCGGGGGTTCGCGTCGAGCTTCTGCTCAACGACCGATTCGTCGACCTCACCGAAGAGCGCATCGACGTGGCCATCCGGGTCACGGATCTGAAGGACTCGGGTCTCATTCAACGGCGTCTCTCCTCGTCGCCGCTGCACATCTGCGGTGCGCCCGGCTATTTGAAACAGCGCGGACGCCCCACGCGACCCGAAGACCTACTCCGGCACGATTGCCTCCGGTATTCGCTGGTTCGCGTCGAGCGCGAGTGGCGCCTCCACGGCACGAGCGGCCCCATTCGAATCGACGTCAAGGGCACATTCGAGACGAGCAGCGGCACCATGCTGCGCGAGGCCGCAGTGGCCGGGATCGGGCTCGCGGTGGTGCCCCGCTTCATGATCCATCAGGAGCTCGCCGCGGGAACTCTGGAAACGGTGCTCGACGATTTCGCTCCGCGGCCCCTCGGCATTTACGCGGTCCGAACGGGTTCGCGGTCGGTGCCCCGCCTCGTGAAGGCTCTCGTCGACGCGCTCGAGCATGCGTTCCGAACGCCGCCGTGGCTCTGAGACTGTGCGCGCGAGCGTTCACGGGCGCTCTGCGAGCCGGGCGATCCGCGCGGTGAATTCGGCGCACCACAGCAGTTTCCACCGAGGCTCAAAGAGCGAACGAGGCGACGTTGCCCTCTCGCGCGGCGCGTGCTTACCTTGAGCAGAGATGCGAACTGTGGGTAAACGCAGAGAAGCCTCACATGACAGAGCCGGATTGGACGCGCTCGTCCTCAAGTTCGGAGGCGGCGCCCCTAAAGGCATTTTCCGCTATCGAACGCAGGAAGAAGCCAACCGAGACTGGGAGCAATGGATAACCGAACGCGTGCAGCGACGTATGACGATGTTCTCCACGTCGCCCAACTGCTCGAGCGAGAGCGCGTCGAATATGCCCTCATCGGCGGATACGCGTTAGCCCTTCAGGGGATCGTGCGCTTGACGGAGGACGTCGACATCTTGGTCGAGCCCTCCGTCGAGAACGCCCGCCGATGGGTGCGCGCACTTTCGCATCTGCCGGACGGGGCGGCCTCCGAGCTCAGTGGAGACGACACCCTTCACGAAGAACCGTACGCCATCCGTATCAACGACGAGTTCACGATCGACGTGATGAACTCAGCCTCGGGCTTTTCATGGAACGATCTCGTCCCGTATCGCGAACGCGTCGAGGGCATCAACGTCATCTCCCTCCACGGCCTTCTCAAGATGAAGGAGCGCGGGCGCCTCAAAGACCAAGCCGACGCCGAAGCGATTCGCAAGGCCCTCGGGCTCCTCTGACGCTCTACGTCCGACAAATCGGCTGCATGGTCGATTTCCGAAATGTCGCTTGTGCAGCTCAATGCAGCGAAGAGTGACGCGGCCACGAATTGCCACCGTTCCTCACTCGCCCGCCGCATTGGTGACTAGAAAAGTAGGCCTGAGACCGCAAGTTTGATCTCCCTGCGGTTTATCGCGGAAAAGAGATCACTCGAGATTTGATCGCGCTGTGCCGGCGCCATCTGGGGCATGAGCCCGTGAAGCTCGGCGGCATCCTTGTCGCTCCAATTCCGCGCCGCGGCCGCGGTGTGCAGGAGTCGCTCCGCATTCGCGTGCGCCTCATGGTTTGGTACGGACAATTCACCCGCCCGATCCTCTGGCGCCGGTGGATCTTCGAGCTTCGGGGGAATTGCTTTTGCGTTCAGTTCCTCACGGATCATGGCGCGCAACTCCTCGCGTAATGCGACGGAATCGACGGAAGGGGGCGCACTTGCCGAGGCGACGATTTGCAAGGCAGGTGCGCGCTCGCCCGCTGGGCGCATGGGCGACGCGGGCGAGTGCGGTTGCGCCGTCAGCCGGCCGCCGAGGAAGGCGGCTGACACGACGAGGGCAAGCGCGCTGCAAGCGAGCAGGGGGCGCATGGCTCACATCTGTTTCGGGGGACTGGCCGAGTCCCTCATGATAATGAGCGACGCGCACGCACTTCCGTTCCAAGTGAATTCGATCCAACTATCGGATTGGATGGACCTTGCTGCCTCTACGAATGCGGGTGCCGAGCTCGAACATGTCACATTGTCTCCCGACGAATCGATCGCGTAACAATACATGTTGGCGCTATCGGCGTACGTGTAGACGGCGCACAGGAGCCGATTGGTCTCATCGGGCGTGGAGCGTGCCCCGCTGATTTGACCCTGGGCGGTGGTATGGACTCGGTCGATCGTGGCGCCGAACGGCGTATTGCGGAGGCCGGCTTGGGCAACGCCGACGAGGCCGAGTGCCAGGAGCGCGGTCGTGGGAACGAGAAGGCCGATTTTCATCATAGGGGGTATCTCCTCCCCGTCCATCGGGCGGGGGGAGCGCCAGGTTGCTCGTTTTTTGGAAAATCGCGATGGCTACGGCTCGCGTCCCGAGCTCGTTCGGCGACGAATTCAGAGCGGATGCCTTCGCCACCTAGATCGAACGGTGCGCCAGGATCCGCGCACGAATCTTGACTGAGCGAGCTGGCCGATGCCGCTTTTAGCCCGCGATCCGTCTGCGGTCGGCCCGCTCCGCGAACTGGGCGATCCGGCCGGTGAGTTCGGGCCAGAGAGCGCGTGGCAGGTTGTGGCCCATGCCGTCGATGACGAGCAACCCGGCGCCGGGGATCGCCGCGGCGGTCGCGAGACCACCGCTCAGTGGGCACATGACGTCGTCGCGACCGTGCACGACGAGCGTCGACACGTCGAGCCGCCGCAGCCGCTCGGTGCGGTCTCCCGACGCGACGGAGGCGACCGCCTGGCGCGCGATGCCGACCGGATCGTAGCCCCGGTCGTAGGCGCGTCCGGCGCGCTCGGCTACTTCGGCCGCGTCGCTGGGGTAGCCGGGCGAACCGACGATGGTGATGGCGGGCACCATCCGATCCATGACCTCCTGGCGGGTCACCGCCGGCGGCCCAGAGAAGAGTGCTTTCAACGTCTGCGGTGTCGCTTGGCCGACGGACCTATCGCCGGTGGTCGAAGACATCGAGGTCAAGGAGCGCACCCGCTGCGGATGTTCGATGGCCATGGTCTGCGCGATGTAGCCACCCATGGACGCGCCGACGACGTGCGCCGAGTCGATGCCGAGCGCGTCGAGCAGGCCGACGGCGTCGGCGGCCATATCCGACAGGGTGTAGGACGCCGAGGACAGGTCTCCGGCGAGAACCGCGGGGAGGTCGGGTTCGGGCGCGTCGTCAAAGTGCGTCGACCTGCCGATATCCCGGTTGTCGAAGCGGATGACGTGAAAGCCCCGCTCCGCCAGCGCCGTGCAGAATCCTTCGTGCCACCCGAGCATCTGGACGGCAATTCCCTGGATCAGCAGCACGGGTGGTGCGGCCGGATCGCCGATCTGTTCGTAGGCGACCTCGATGCCGGCCGGGCCGACATTCCGTGCGATCGATTCACTCATGGGCACACCATCCTCTCGTGTCCGTGCGGAAACCTCCCGTTGTCGTTCTTATTCACCAATACCTTCATTGACGCTCCGTTGTGTGAGAGTGACTTGCGCGATGACGGAGAGTGTTAGTGCGGTGTGTGCGGGGAAATAGGTAGCTTCCGCTTTCGCGGCGGCTCTGGTAATACGTTTAAACAGATGGAGGGATCGCGCGAGCACTTCGCAGCGCAGCCCCCGGAGGGCACAGATGGACGCCCGAGCTCACGAAACTCTTCAACCGCCCGGTGCCCCAGCGCTCTACGATCATGCCTCGTCGGGCCTGTGGTGCTCGACGCGCGCCAGCAGCACGATGTGGCGGAACTGATCGGCCGTGTACGCCCCGACCTGATCGTGCCTACGGGACTGATCCGGGAGGAGGCGATCGCGTACAATGAGCGCACCGGTCGGGGGGACGGCGTCGAGCGCGTCGACGCCGACGGCACGGTGCATTTCACGGACGCTTGCCGCGAGGCGGTCTCGGCGTTTGGGCCGCACCTCGCCGAGCCGCTGGCCATCGGCGAAACTGGTGAGTCGGGGGGGGGCGCAGCTCGACAGGCTGCTGGGTTGACTCGACGTGAGTTCACCCAACGATACGCGTGCGTGCCATAACCTCGTGTTGACCCAGAAATCGCACGGAGAGCCCATGCACCGCACAGACGAAAATCGCAACGCGCGCCACACTGCTTGCACCTATACCCGATTGGCCTTTCTGGCGACCGCGCTTTGCGGCTGCGGAAACGGTCCGTCGCCGGCTGCAACGCCCTCGGCACCGTCGCCGCCTGCCTCCCAATCGGCAGCGACCCCGCCGGCGCCCGTGCAGCATGGAGTCGAGGCGGGCGATATCAATCGAAAGCAGGACCCGTGCACCGACTTTTTCGAATATGCCAATGGCGCGTGGCGCGCGAACAATCCGATCCCGCCGTCGATGTCGCGGTGGAGTCGCCGTTGGGCGGCGGGCGAGGCGAACAAAGAACGGCTGAAGGACATCCTCGACGAGGTGGCGACGCGGCAAGATTGGGCCGCCGGGAGCGTCGAGCAGCTCATCGGCACGCACTATGCCGCGTGCATGGACGACAAAAAGCGAAATGATGCCGGCCTCGCGCCCATCGCGCCGCTCCTCGCCGGAATCGAAGCTATGAAGAGCAGCGGGGACGTGCAAAAGATGATTGCCAAATTGCATCATCTGGCCATCCCCGTTCCATTCGCGGTCGCGGCCACACAGGATCTGCATGAGCCGACGCGGGTCATCGCCAACATTTTGGCAAGCGGGCTGGGGCTCCCCGACCGCGACTATTACCTCAAACCGGAGCCTCGCTTCGCGGAGGCGCGCGACAAGTACCGCGCGCATGTGGCCAAGACGTTCGTGCTCGCCGGCCTCGCCGAACCAAAGGCAAAGGCGGCGGCCGAAGCCGTGTTTGCGGTGGAGAAGCAGCTCGCGAGCGCGTCGCTCGACAACGTGGCGAAGCGTGAACCGAGAAACCTCGATCACAAGACGGCGGTCGCGCAGCTCGCGAAGCTCGCACCGCACGTGGATTGGAAGACGTATTTGAACGAGGCGGGGATCGGCGTCGCGGATCTGAACGTGGAGGAGCCGAGGTTCGTCCAGGAGGTCGACCGCCAGATCGCCGAGACGCCCCTTCCGACGTGGAAGACGTATTTGAAATGGCATCTCCTCGCGTCGGCGTCCGATTCACTCTCCGGACCGTTCGCCGAGGAGTCGTTCGCTTTCAACAGCGCGTACCTGGGAGGCGCCAGGGAAATCAAACCGCTCTGGAAGCGCTGCGCGGAGTCGACCGATCACCTCTTGGGCGAGGCGCTGGGGAAGAAGTACGTGGAGCGCTACTTTCCCCCGGAGGCGAAGACCCGCATGCAGGAGCTGGTGAAAAACCTGCTCCTGGCGATGAAGGACACGATAGACGGCATCACTTGGATGGGGCCGGAAACGAAGAAAAAGGCGCTCGAGAAGCTCGCTACGTTCAATCCGAAGATCGGATATCCGGACAAATGGAAGGATTACAGCTCGGTCAAGGTGACACGCGACGGCTTTTGGGCGGACGTCGTCGCAGGCCGCGCCTTCAATGTGAACGACGACCGTGCGACCATCGGCAAGCCGGTCGACCGCGGACGCTGGGGCATCACGCCGCCGACGTCCGACGCGTATTACAATTCGAGCCTCAACGAAATTGTCTTTCCCGCGGGCATTTTGCAGCCTCCGGCGTTCAGTATGGACGCGATCGACGCCGTGAACTACGGCGCCATCGGCGTGGTGATCGGGCACGAGATCAGCCACGGCTTCGACGATGAAGGCGCCCAATTCGACGCCGAAGGGCGCTTCGAGAACTGGTGGACCGATCGCGACCTCGGCGAGTTCCGAAAGCGCGGGCAGTGCGTCGTGGATCAGTTCGAGGGGTATTTCATCGAACCGGGTATCCATCACAACGGCAAACTGGTATTGGGCGAGTCGATCGGCGATCTCGCCGGGGCGAAGCTCGCGTGGCTGGGGTTCAAAAAGTCGCAGGAGGGAAAGCCGCAGGGGCCGGCGATCGATGGCTTTTCGCCCGATCAACAGTTCTTCATTGCCTGGGGTCAATTCCGCGGCGACGCGGTGCGGCCGGAGGCGCAGAAGCTTTTCATCCAGAGCGACCCGCATCCCATCGCCAAGTTCCGGGTCATCGGGCCGCTCTCGAATCTGCCGGCGTTTCAGAAGGCGTTTGCCTGCAAGGACGACGCACCCATGGTGCGGCCGCCGAAGACGCGTTGCGAAGTTTGGTAATCGGCTCGTCGTGGCGGTCTTCTCGACACACATTCGCGCACCCGAGATGACCCTTTGCCTACGCTTTGTAGCGCGGTGGGGACTTGCCCAGCAAGAAAAGTCACCTAGTGTCTTGGGCGCCTGCGAGGGCCACTCGGTTCGCCGCCTGGGTCCGCTGGTAGTCATCTTGCCAACGACAACACGATGTTCTGAATTTCACTATTGAGACGTAACCGAGACGGCTCGACGTGCGTACCGTCTGCGAACTACGCGAGCGACGGAGCTGACTCCGCGCTTGCTTGCGGCGATCGTGACGATCGCCATCGTCGACCCGACGGTCGATTATGCGTATTCGGATATTCACCCGCGCGTGCAAAACGAGATTACGCCGCATTGATTGTGATAATGCCGACTCTATCGAAGAGTCTCAGCATCGACTGAACAAAAACGAATATTAAAGGGAGATCCACGATGATTAATTGGTCTTTTCGCCCGCGAGCCATCGCGGCCACCGTCGCTGCCGTAGCTGTAACGTCGATACTCGCCGCCGCCCCCGAGGCATTGGCCGCTCCGTCGAGCTCCGAAGCCGACAGCACCACGTCCGATGCCGATGGTGGCCTTACGGCCGTCAACAAGGCAATGGTCTCGGAGTTCTTCGAGGAATTGTTCAATGAGCACGACCTCTCGGCCATCGATACATACGTTGCCTCCGACTATATACCGCACAGTCCAACCATAGGCGACGGCGCGGAAGCATTCAAACAGGCGATCATGAACCGGGAAGCCATCTTTCCCAACGATCATAATTTCATCTATCGGGTATTTGCTGAAAACGATCTCGTGCTGATTCACAGCGACGTCGTGTTCACACCGGGCGGCCCGGGCCAGTCGAACCTCGATGTCTTCCGGGTGGCCGACGGCAAAATCGTCGAACATTGGGGCGAGGTGCAGTCGGCACCGGCCACCACCGCGAGCGGCAACGACATGTTCGCCACCCTGAGTGCTCCTCAGACCGGTGACCCTGATCCGCGGGCGCCGACCGCACGAAACAAGCAAATCGTCCTCGATTACTTCACACGGCTGAATAAAAATCACGACCTGACGGCCATCGACCGTTACGTCGACCCGACGCTCTTCCAGCACGATCCGACCTTGCTCAACGGCAGCGCGGCCACGAAGAGCGCCTATGCTGACATCTTTGCAAACTTTCCGGAGTTCACCACCACGTCCATCAAAGTCGTCGCCGAAGGGGACCTGATTTCCGTGCGCTACCACTACCAAACGAGCTCGAGTGATCTCGGACAGGCCGTCCAGGACATCTTTCGTGTCCGAGCCGGCAAAATCGTAGAGCACTGGAGCACCAAACAGGATGTCCCCGCCAACTCCGTCAGCAGCATGTTCTGACCACGCGAGCGGCGTCGGATACGCGAGTGGTGCATTCGGAGTGCGCGTCGGGGGCACGCTCGAGCGGCAGCACCTGCGAGACATTCAACGAAAGCTCACCCGACGACACACTCTCCGCCAGCACGCGGCGTGCCTCGGCCCAGGGTTCGGGTGCGTCGCTGAACCGCAGCATGAAGGCGCCAACGCTCACCGTGCGGAGGTAAAGTGAATTGACTTGGATGGGATCGGGCGGCCCGCTGGCATCGCCGAGAAACACAAGCTGCCCATACGGCGCCAGTGATTTCGAGGCTCGCGTGCTGCGTGGCGCGACCCACCGAGTCGAAGACCACATCGACGCCCCGACCCGCGGTCAACCTGCGAACGCGCGTCGCGAGATCGTCTCCGTAGAGAAGTGGCTCGCCTCCGAGGCCGCGCACAATCGCAGCCTTTTCCTCCGTCGACACGGTCCCGAGCACGCGCGCACCGGCTTTGCGCAAGAGCTGGATCGCAATCTGCCCGACACCACCCGCCGCGGCATGAAGAAGCACCGTTTGCCCCGCGCGCACCCGTGCCAGATGGTGCACCATGCCGTAGGCGGTCAAACCTTGTTGCGGCAGCGCCGCCATGATTTCAAAGGGGAGGCGTCCAGGGAAGCGGTGGAGGACCGTACAGGGGGCTTATTTGGCTTCTATTTGCGCGAGGGCTCTGTTCCTTTGAATACCATGCGCGGTGTTGGGTCGATCCGGGTGATTCGATTTCCCTTGACGGCATTTGTCGAACGCGAGCGACGAATCTCTCCGATAGGCACGAAATCAGCTCCGCGCCGTGCCTTATCGCCGCTCGCGGGCGCATTTGCGTGCGAAATGGCGCACCAGACCTTTGGACCTCGATCGTGCGCTATCAGGTCAATACGGGGGGTCCAAAATACCGGTGGTAAGAATGGCGCATGAAGCTCGCCGATCTCTCGAATGAAGCGCTGCTCTCGGATATTCACGCGCTCATTGGCCAGGGGCGCACGCTGTTGGCGCGCCTTTTGGCCCATCTGGGCGAGGTGGAGGAGCGGCGTCTGGAATTGCAATCTGCGTGCTCGTCGCTCTACGACTTCTGCGTCCGCAGACTCGGAATGGGGGAAGACGAGGCGTGCAGGCGCGTAACCGCTTCGCGCATCGCGAGGCGATTTCCCATCGTGCTCGGCATGATCGAGCGGGGGGAGATTCATTTGACTGCCCTTTTGCTGCTGCGTGAACATCTCACGGAGGCGAACCATGATGAGCTCCTGCGGGCGGCCTCCGGCAAGACCAAGGCCGAGGTGCGAGAGCTGCTCGCCGCGCGCTTTCCGCGGCCCGATGTGCCATCGTTGATTCAAGAGTTGCCGCGCACGGCGCCCGAGCCATTTGCGTCACCTACAACTCCCGCACGCGCGCCGGCGCCAGCGCCGCAAATCCGCCCGCGTCGAGCCGCTCTCGCCCGAGCGATACAAGGTGCAGCTCACGGCAAGTGCAGAGTTGAAGGCGAAGATCGAGCGTGCCACGAATCTCATGCGACATGCGAATCCGACCGGCGATCTTGCGGTGGTCTTCGAACGCGCGCTCGACCTGCTCATTGGCCAGCTCGAAAAGCGGCGGCTGGGCAAAACGAAAGGCTGCGGCACGAAGGCGTCGCGCGGGAGCACGCGTCCGGGTTACGTGACGGCGGCCGTGAGGCGCGAGGTCTTCGAGCGGGACGGAGAGCAGTGCGCGTTCGTTGATGAAGCTGGCCAAAAATGCACGGCGCGTGCCTTTCTGGAGCTCGATCATGGGATTCCACGCGCCTGCGGGGGGGCGGATGACGCAGCGAACGTGTCCGTTTTGTGTAGGCGCCACAATGCCTTTGCAGCCGAATGCGCGTTTGGGCGCGAGACCATCGAGAGGAAAAAAGCGGAGCGGAAGACCGATCCGCGCCAGCGCGGGCCGCGCGACCAAGACGACAAGGCGCTCCGTGCGCTGAGCGGTATGGGATTCAGCCGGCAAGAGGCGAACCGGGCGATCGAAGTGGTCTGTGGCCGTTGGGCCGGCGCGGTGCCGCCGCTGGAAACCATGCTTCGCGAGGCCATTGGGATATTGACGTAGATCTACTTGCGATGGGATTTGAGTGAATGAATTTGGGTGAAGAAAA
>Ga0137415_10001402_pt1 | contig 23821 bp, 26 predicted proteins | sample CZODoug3_1_1_16f_FD_183082 | JGI IMG/M metagenome (GOLD analysis project Ga0137415, IMG submission 183082) | Vadose zone soil fungal communities from Angelo Coast Range Reserve, California, USA - CZODoug3_1_1_16fungal (Hybrid Assembly) | ecosystem: Environmental > Terrestrial > Soil > Vadose...
TGGTCGTCCTGCTGGTGCTGCTGTTGGGCGTCATCCCCGCGATCGCGACCGGCCAGATTTCAGCCGCGAACCAAACGCTCACGACCACCGCGTCGCACCAGGCCAAAGTGGACGCGGTGTTCGCCCAGATCATCAGCTCGTCCAACAGTTCGACCGATCCGGCGGCGCTCAAGACCCAGGTCGCCAAGCTGGCGACCTCGTTCAACGACGGCCTCATCCTGGTGCAATCCGACGAAGCCGCCCTCAACCAGGTTGACCAGCGCCTGTCTTTGATCAAGTGGGGCGCGCCGTCGAAAGGCACGCAGATCACCAGCGAACGGCAGCGGCTCGCCGCTGCGCTCGCCGGGCTCCAGCAGGCCGACAAGGCGATGACGGCGGCGGTCAACGAATCGAAAGTGATCCAGCCGTATCTCGATGCGCTGATCGATTACGCGAAGATGAGCGCCGCACTGGCCAAGCACGACCTGGTGGGGGCCGGAGCGCCTTACCCCGATGCCCAGCAGAAAATCGAGCTGGCCATGTCGCTGTCCGGTGCGCCCGGGCTGGCCCCGCAGATCGCCAAACAGGTGAGCAGCTTCAACGACGTTCTGACCAATACCGAGAGCCTGATTCAGGCGATCCAGGCCAAGGATCCGGCGGGCATCAAGAAATACACCGATGCCACCAATGTGGCGTTGAAGGCGATGTCGAGCCCGGAGGAAACCCTACCGGCCGACTACGAAAGCAAAACGTTCGGTCCGATGCAGAAGGCGTACGACGCGGCGATGAAGACGATCAAGACCGGCTACTAACCCGGGCGACGCAGGTCGCCGCTCTTGCCGCCGCGTTTCGCCACCAGCTCGATCCCCCCGATCGTCATCCAGCGGTCCACGCTTTTCGCCATGTCGACGATGGTCAGAGCCGCCACCGCGACGGCCATGAGCGCCTCCATCTCGGCTCCGGTGCGCGCTTCGCAGCGGACCACCGACTCGATCCGGATGCCGGGCAGCGCCTTGTCGGGCCGGCACTCGACGTCGACCATGGTGAGCGCCAGCGGATGGCACATTGGGATCAACTCGCTGGTCCGCTTGGCCCCCTGGATACCGGCGATGCGGGCGGTGCCGATCACCTCGCCTTTCGGCAGGTTGCCACGCACGATCGCGTCCAGCGCCGCGGCACTCATTTTCACCGACCCGCGCGCGCGCGCTTCCCGGTTCGTGACCGGTTTGGCCGATATGTCGACCATGCGGGCTTCGCCCGTGGGTCCGAGATGCGTGAGCTTCGGAGCTTTTCCCCGGACGGCCTTCATGTGCCGTCCCCGCGAAGGGTATCGAGGTCATCGCGCCTGACGTCCTTCTGATGCGATGGCGCGGCGCTGCCGCGGCTGATGACGTGGTCGCCAAAACGCCCGCGCAGCTCGTCGAGTTGCGCGTCGAGCATGGCCAGCCGAGGAGACCGGGTCTCCAGCAAGCTCAGCTGTGTCGCGCCCGCTTCGAGGTTGCTGACGCCGGCGCCGATCAGTCGCACCGGGCGGTCGGGCGCGATCTGCGTCTCCAGCAGATGACGTAAGGCGCCGGCCAGCTGATCGTCGCGGTCGGTGGGGTAGGGGAGGGTGGCCTGGCGCGACTGCGTATCGAAGGGCTGGTAGCGAATCTTGAGCACCACCGTCCGCGCCGACAGCCCGTGCGCGCGAAGACTATGGCCCACGTCCTGCAAGAGGCCCAGTGCGGTTTCCCGCACCTTCCTGGCGTCGCTCACGTCGCGGTCGAACGTGATCTCGCGCGAGATGCTCTTCGGATCGCCCGGCGGCATGACCGGACTCGTATCGATGCCGCGGGCGTGGCTGCCGAGGGCGCGCCCGTACTGGCCGAAGAGCTCGCCCAGCAACGGGTCGGGCAGCGCCGCCAGGTCGCCGATGGTGCGAACCCCGACTCGTTCCAGCTTGATCGCGGTGGCGGGGCCGCAGCCGGGGAGTCTGGAAAGCGGCAACGGGGCGAGGAAGGCCGCCTCATCGCCGGGCCGGACCACGACCAGCCCGCGCGGTTTGCGCAGCTCAGAGGCGACCTTGGCCACCAGCTTGCAGCTGGACACGCCAATGCTGAGGTCGAGCCCGCAATGGGATCTGACCTCGTCGCGGAGCCGGGTGGCGACCTCGGCAGGCTGCCCCATGAGGGCCTCCTGTCCGGTGAGGTCAAGGTAGGCCTCGTCAAGGGCGATCGGCTCGATAACCGGGGAATATCGGTCGAGAATGCCAAACACCGATTTGGAGGCCTCGCGGTAGGCGCGGAAGTCGCAGGGAACGAAGATCCCGTTCGGGCAGAGACGCCGAGCCCGGCTCAGTGGCATCGCCGATCGCACCCCGAAGGGACGGGCCTCATAGGAGGCCGCCGCCACCACGCCCCGTTCGCCCGGCGTTCCCGCCCCGCCCACGATCACGGGCTTGCCGCGCAGTTCCGGGCGGCGCAGCTGCTCGACCGAGGCGTAAAAGGCATCGAGGTCGACATGCATGACCACCCGCTGCACGCGACTATCTTGCCAGCATGTAACGGCTCGGTGACAAGCGGGTATATGCCGTGTCGCGGCGGGATGGCGTTGCTATGATCCGCGAGCTGGCTAGGCCCGCCGGCGTACCTGATTCCGTCCCCCTCTTCGGATCCATCGCTAACCCCTCCTTCCGGCGGGCCGCGCTTTTCCTAGCAAGGATGGTCGGGGCGTCTCGTTGCGTGCTCGATGGCCCGGCTCATCACGATTGGAGTCGCCATCGTTTCCTGCCTCCTGGTGTGGAAGAGCGGCGCCATCAACGGGATGATCCCGGGGCAGCAGTCGGCCCCTCCGCCCCTCGACGCCGGTCCCGTCATCAGCAAGAGCGGTGACGCGATGCAGAGCCTCAAGAGTGTCCACCTCACGCTGGCCGGCAACCTGGTTCTCAACGGGCTGGCCGGCGTCAAAATCACCGGCTCGGGTGACCTGATCTACCCGCACAAAGAAAACCTCAGCCTCCAAATGGAGGTCCCGTCGTCGAATGGCTACGTGATCGTGGCCATCAATGAACGGATCGAGAACGGCCACGAATACCTCCAGATTCCATCGCAGGGCCCGGCCTGGAAGGACGTCACCGGCAACTCCAAGGGCCAGATCGCGCCCGGCATGGATCCGATCGCCAACCTCGAGTTCGCCCACGCTTTCCGTGCCTCCGATGACCTGGGCGACATCACGATGGACAACATCGACGTGCATCATTTCTCCCTGACGGTCGACCCCGGCAAGTACCTGGAGCAACTAAAAACGGATCCGTCGAGCGGCCTCACGCCGGCAGACGAAGCCGCCCTGGCTAACGCCGGTATCCAGGTCGAGGTATGGATCTCCGCCAGCGACCGCTACATGCACCAGATGAAAATCGACATGAGCACCACCCAATTCACCTGGTCCGTCACCTACCACTTCTCGACCTTCGTGGCGGGCGGCGGCACGACCTCGGCTTAGACGGAGACTTTCTCCCGGGTCCGCTCCGGCTCTTTCGAGGCCGGCGGCGTCGGTGAGTGGCTGCTGTATTCGCGCAGGTCGTCCTCGGTCAGGTGCCCGGCCGCGATCATCAGCTCGACGTAGGTGACGCCGAGGTGCGGCGCTGCCCGCCGGAGCACCCAGGGTGGCGGGTTCTCCTTGTTCTTGTTGACGGCCTGGTAGAAGTAGATCTGGTTCAGGTCGCAACGGACCGCGAGTCGGTGCAGAGAAATGTTCTGCTCACGACACTTGCGCTTCAGATACTCGCGGAAGTCCACCGCCCCACCTACCTCCAGAAACCCCATCCGCGAAATTACTCGCGCGACGTGACCTCATTATAGGTATCAGCCCGTTGCGGCCCGGACGCCAGACGGTCGAGCGCGGCGGGTAACTCCCCGAGCCGGTCGATGACAAAATCCGCGGCGCCGGCGGCGTCTTCCTGCCGCCATTCCCGGGTTAGGACCGCGCGCATGCCCAGCGACTTGGGCCCTTGCACATCCTCCCGTACCCGATCGCCGACGAACACCGCCTTGGAGGCTTCGACGCCAAGCTTGGCCAGCGCGTCCTGGTAGATCGCGGGGTGCGGCTTCCGCACGCCGATCTCGGAGGAGAACGTCACTTCGGTGAAATACGACGCGAGGCCGAGCGCGGTCAGCTGCGCCTTCATCAGGCGGGGCAAGTAGGCGGCGTTGGAGACCAGGCCGAGGCGAAGGCCATGCCGCCGGAGGTTCTCCAGGGTCCGAACCACGTCCGGCCCCACGTGCACGCTGTTCAGCCACCCCTCCTGTTCGAGTTCCATGACGCGTTCGATGACCACCGGTTCCAGCTCCAGCCCAATTCCCCGCAGCGCTGCGTCGTAGATGGCGGCGATCTCGACCTCCTCTTCACGGCCGGCGGCGTAGTCGCGCTGGATCTCGGCATCGACGGCCTGGGACACCTTCTCGATCATGACCTGCGCGGCAGGGACCTCGCGCTCCAGGGTCGCCGCCAGGAGCCGGTTGATCTTTTCGTAGGCCCCGAGCAGCGCGGAGTGCGGGCGCTCGTCGAAATAGATCAACGTGTGACCATAGTCGAAGAGGACCGCCTCGATGGGCCAAGTCATCGCAACGCTCGCAGCGCGTTCAAGTTTTCGAGCCCTTCGAGCATCTCTTCGCCGGGGGTCTCCAGCACGAACCCACAGTGGGCCAGCGGATCGAAGTGGAGCAATGCCTTAAAGCCCTCGAGCCCGACGTTGCCCTGGCCGATGTTGACGTGCCGGTCCGCCTTCCCGCCGAGGGTTACGGTTGTGTCGTTGCAGTGGCAGGCACGGATCCGCTGTGCGGGAATGATGGCGGTGAGCTGCGCCAGCGTTTTGGTCATGCCCTCCGTGCCGGCCACATCGTAGCCGGAGGCATAGGCGTGGGCGGTATCGAAGCACACGCCCAGACGCTCCGCGTGTTGCGGCAAGCGAGAAAGGATCTGCGCCAGGTCGTCGAACTTCGCGCCCACGTAGGCGCCGCCCCCGGCCGAGGTTTCAAGCAGGCAGGTGGCCGAGCCGCCGGCCGTGCTCAGTACCTGGTCCAGCTGGGCCACCACTCGATCGATGCCGGCCTGGGCCCCTGCGCCCATGTGGCTGCCGACGTGGGTCACGACGTATTGCAATCCGTACGCCTCGGCACGCTCCAGCTCGGCTTTCAGCGCCTCCCGCGACTTCTTTTGAAAAGTCGGATTCGGAGAGGCAAGGTTGATCAGGTACATCGCGTGCGACATCGCCGGACGCACACTTAGCTCCTCGAGTGCGGCTTTGAACGCCGCGGTGGCCTTGGGATCCACCGGTGCCGAGCGCCAGGCGCTCGGGTTGTCGGTGAAAATCTGCACGGCCTGCAGCTGGAGCGCTTTGATCATCTCCACCGCCTTATCGAGGCCGCGTCCGGTGCGCATGTGCATGCCGATTCGCCGTTCCTGGGCCATCGTATTCATTGTATGAAGGGCCTCTAAGTAGACTGACTTGCGGTGTACCAGCTCACCACCTTCTCCGTGGGCCCCTACGACAACAATGTCTACGTGCTGAGCGATCCGAAGAGCAAGGAGGCCCTGTTGATCGACGCGGCCAACGACGCGCCGCGCATCATCAAGGAGCTTGAGGGCCTGCGCGTCAGTCACATCCTCACGACGCATGGCCATGCCGACCACGTGCAGGCCCTGAAAATGGTTCGCGAGCAGACTCGCGCGCGATTCACGTGTCACGAGGCCGACGAGTCGATGATGCCGATCAAGGCCGATCACCGCGTCCAAGACGGCGAGCGCTTTCGCTTTGGGGAGTACGAGCTGGTTGCGATTCACACACCGGGCCACACTCCCGGCAGCGTCTGCTTCCTGGGCGGTGAGCAATTGTTTTCCGGCGACACCCTCTTTCCGGGTGGGCCGGGAAATACTGCGAATCCCTATGCCAGCTTTCCGACCATCATCGAGAGCATCCGTGGCAAACTCTTCAACCTCTCAGACGAGACCCACGTCCTGCCCGGCCACGGAAAGCCCACCACCATCGGCCGGGAGCGGCCGCACCTGGACGAGTGGATCCAGCGCGGCTGGTAGCCGCTAAGCCGGCGCGGCCTGCCAGCGATTTTCTCCCTCGCGAACCTCGATCGATCACGAGCGTGCGGAGCGTGCGCGCGCGTGGCGCCAGGGTCGAGCTGGCCGGCGAGGACGACCGTGGGGCAGGAATCCAGATCGAGATTCGACCGGTCGCGGCCAATGTAGTCCGGCTGCATTTCGGAACCGGCGCTAGCAGGCCATCGCGCCTGCTGGTTGACGATGCGCCGTCAGCCGCGGATTGGAAGCTGGTCCAGACGATCGACGGCTGGTCGATCAGTACCTCCGCGCTTACCTTTGAGGTCGATCGCAGCCCGTTCCGCTTACGTCTCAAGGATGCGGCGGGGCGCGTTCGCTTTGCGGACGAGCCGAACGATCGCGACATCCGCGGCGGCTATCACCACTTTCCGACCGGTCATGCCCGCGGGTTGCGCTGGTTGACCGCAGCGCTCAGACCCGAGGAGGCGCTCTTCGGTCTCGGCGAGCACTTCGGAGCGCTCGATCGCCGCGGCCAGGCTTTCGCGTCGTGGACCGTCGATGCGTTTGGCGTCCGCAGTGACCGCGCCTACAAGAACGTCCCCCTACTCATCAGTAGCGAGGGCTACGGCGTCTTCTTTGACATGTCAGCGCCGCTCTACTACGACCTCGGCCAGGCATCGGTGGCGGCCTGGCAGGCCACCGCCCGCGCCGATCACTTGCGCGCTTACGTGATCCTGGGCGATGGCATCGCGCCGATCATGCAGGCCTACCATCGATTGACCGGAAAACCGGCGGTACCTCCCGACTGGTCCTTTGGGTTCTGGATCAGCCGCTGGGGCTATCGCAATCGCGATGAGGTGATGACCGTCGCTCGCCGGATGCGTGAGGAAAAAGTCCCGTGCGATGTCATCCACATCGACCCCTACTGGATGCGCTACCACGAGGGACACCATGGCGACCTCGAGTGGGACGAGTCGGCCTTCCCCGATCCCAAGGGCATGATCGCCGAGCTGAAGGCGCTTGGATTTCGCCTCAGCCTGTGGGTGAGCCCGTACGTGCCGCTCGACTCGGAGATGCGAGCCGAAGGCGAGCGTCGCGGCCTCCTGCTTGCGGCAAAGGATGGCAGTGGCCCAGCTCTCGTCCACGGCTTCGCCAAACCAAGCGCTGCGGTCGACTTCACCAACCCCGAGGCCGTCGAGTGGTTTAAGGCCAAGAACCGCAAGCTGCTCGAGATGGGCGTGGCCGTCATCAAGACCGACTTTGCCGAGGACATGCCCGACGACGCGGTGCCCCATGACGGGACGTCTGCCGAGCAACTCCACAATCTGTATCCGCTGCTCTACCAGCGGGCGGTCTTCGAGGCAACCCAGGACGTCCATGACTATGGCCTGATCTGGGGGCGCTCCGGCTACGCGGGATCGCAACGATACCCGGTGCATTGGGGCGGCGACCCCGGCTGCACCTTCGATGACATGGCAGCCAGCCTGCGAGGCGCGCTGAGCTGGATCCTGTCGGGGGCGGCGTTCGCCAGCTTCGATATGGGCGGCTTCTTTGGGATCCCGACGCTGACCGACCCGCCGAGTCCCGAGCTGTACGTCCGCTGGTCACAGATGGGTCTGCTGTTCTCCCACGCGCGGGCCCATGGCCACACGGCGCCGCGCGAGCCCTGGGCGTACGGGGAGCCCGCGCTCTCGATCTTCCGCCGTTACGCCCAGCTTCGTTACCGGCTGCTTCCTTACTTATATGCGGCAGCGCGTCGCGCACCAGCGGGCGTGCCTCTCGCTCGGCCGCTGGTCTACGACCATCCGGCCGACCCGACCACCTGGCATATCGACCACGAATATCTGCTTGGCCCCGATCTGCTGGTCGCCCCGATGTTCGTGGCTCGCGGCCGGCGCGACATCTATCTACCGGCCGGAGGCTGGTACGACTTCTGGACCGATCGGCGATTCGAGGGGTCGCGCTGGATCACCTACGATGCCGAGCTTGAAACACTGCCGCTGTTGGTACGTGCTGGCGCCGTCATTCCGATGGGTCCGGCGCTCCAGCACGTGAACGAACGTCCCTGGAACCCACTCAGCTTCGATGCCTACCCTGGCGGCGAGGGTGTGACCGAGATGGACCTAACTGATGATCAGCGGGCTCTGCAGTTCACGATGACGGTCGAGCGGGACCAACTGCGATTCGAGGGTGGTCCGCTGGATTACGAGGCTGAGGTGCGCGTTCACCGGCCTGACGGTCGGCCGCTTTCTGGGCTACTTGGCCGATCTATTGTCCTGACCTAAGAGCGCGATTCAAGGTCGGACGAAGACGTCGGACGCCTGGAGGATCTTTTCTGTGCGGCTGTTGGGAATGTGGATCCGCACGCCGGGGTGTTGGGCGGTGCCGAAGTCCCAGCCGTCGAGATAGCGCGAGCGGATCTCGGCAACGGTCTTGACGGCCGCCGTGCTCGACCCGTTCGTCATCCAGACCGTCGGCTCGCGTCCGGTGGCGTAGCCGAGCCCGATCTCCGTGCCGCTGTCGCGGAAGAATCGCAGGCCCGCTAACGATGCATCGGCCGGGACCAGGTCGTTGGAGCTCTCCGCCACCTGTTGCAGTGTCGGCATCTGACCTTGGGCCACGGTGGTTCGGACCTGCATCCGGGACTTCAAGTGGTGCGCACGCTCGCGCTTCTTCTGCTCGCTGACCACCTGCTGGATCTGGGCGCGCAACCGGCCAAGGCCTTCCTCCAGGGGCGTCATCTCGGCCATGATGTCGCGCACCCGGCGCGCGAGGTCCTCGTCTGACGCCTGTTCGAGATTCAGGGGCTCTGCCATCGCCATACAATTATTGGCCAGCGTGTCAGTAGCCCAGGCGCCGATCAGCCAGCTGAAGGATGAAATCAGCACCCGGATCGACGCCCTCCGGCCCGAGTTGGAACGGATCGGGCGCGATATTCACGCCAACCCGGAGATCGCCTACGAAGAGCACCGGGCGGTCGCCTGGCTGGCGGAGCTGCTCAAGAAACAAGGCTTCAGCGTCGAGCTGGGGGTCGCCAACACCCCGACCGCATTTGTCGCCAGCCGGCGAAACGGAACCGGACCGACCATCGCCTTCCTCTCCGAGTACGATGCCCTCCGCGGCCTGGGTCACGGCTGCGGCCACAACCTGATCGCCACCGCCTCCGCTGGCGCCGGGATCGCACTGGCCGATGCGCTCGGCCGGCTGCCGGGACGGGTGCTCGTCATCGGCACCCCGGCCGAAGAAGGCGGCGGTGGCAAGATCCGCCTGATCCGCGCCGGCATCTTCCAGGAAGTCGACGCGGCGATGATGTTCCATCCCGATACGCGCACCCAGGTCCTGCACTGGGCGCTGGCCGTAACGCACATGCATTTCGCCTTCATCGGCCGGGCGGCGCACGCTTCCGGCGATCCCGAGAAGGGCATCAACGCGCTCGACGCCTTCGTCCTCGCCTACAACGGCATCAGCCTGCTCCGCCAACAGCTGAAGGAAGGGGCTCGGTTGCACGGCTTTCTCAAGGAAGGCGGCACCGCGCCCAACATCATCCCCGAGCGGACCAGCGGTGAATTCCTGGTCCGGGCGCGGGACGAGGCCTACATGCAAGAGCTGGTCCAGAAGGTGAAAAACATTTTCCAGGCCGCGGCGCTCGCGACCGGCTGCGAGGTGCGTCTCACCTTCGATGAGGAGCCGTACGCCGACCTGCGTAATAATGGCGTGCTGGCAAGGCTTTTCGAGGAGAACCTTCGGCGGCTCGGGGTCGACCCGGTCGAGGGCGTGCCCTGGGCCGGTGCCGGCTCGACCGATATGGGCAACGTGAGCCATGTCGTCCCCGCGCTTCACCCAACCATCGGTATTGCACCGGCCGAAGTGCCAGGTCACTCCCAGGCGTTTCTGGAAGCCTCCGGCTCACTCCGTGGCTACCAGGCGATGGTGGACGCCGCGAAAGCGCTGGCAATGACCGGCGCCGACCTCCTCGCCGACCACGCGCTGGTCGAGCAAGCCAAGGTCGAGTTTCGCCGGGGTTGAGGCCATGATCAACGAGCGCTATCGTGAGGATCGCGAGCATCAGCGCCTTGGCAGCCTGACCGTCTACTGCGGCCCCACGCACTCGGGCAAGACCAAGAAGCTCGAGGCGGAGGCCGAGCGCGCCCAGCGACAAGGGCGCCGCATGCAGCGGCTCGCTGCCCCATCCGATGCCAACCAGTTGATGGATCAGCTCGACCCGGCGACCGAGCTGGTCACGGTCGACGACGCGCAGCTCTATGACGACCGCCTGGTCGACGTGCTCAATGACCTGGCGACCGTCCACCGGGTCGATGTGGTGGTTGCCGGCTGGGAGCTGGATTACACGGGCCGGCCGGCGGGGCCGATGCCCGAGCTGATGTGCGCCGCCGACGTCGCGCTCAAGCTCGACGACGGCGTCTGCGCGCAGCCGGGCTGCCGCAACCTGGCCAGCCGGACGCAACGCTTTTTTGCGGTCAATGGCACGCCGGAGCGTTTTCTCCCCGTCTGCCGGCGCCACCACACGGCGGAGCCGCGATCGCAGGCCTTCCAGGAAGTGTGGTTCGACGAGCCCTCGGGCAGCCTGGACCTGATCAACGGTTGCATGTTCAGTGGCAAGACCCAGGAGTTGATCCGCCGGCTCGACCAGGCGCGCTACGCGGGGTCGACGATCCAGGCATTCAAGCCGGCGCTCGACGACCGCTATGCGATCGCGGCGGTCGCGTCACATCGAGAGATCCGTTTCCCGGCGATCGCAGTGCCCGATGTGGCGGCACTCGCCGAGCAGGTGCAGGATGACACGCGCGTGATTGGCATCGACGAAGCGCAGTTCTTTGGGCAGGAAATCGTGGCGCTGGCCGAGGAACTGGCCAACCGCGGCCGGCACGTGATCGTTGCCGGGCTCGACCTCGATTTCCTGGCGCGTCCCTTTGGACCGATGCCGCTGCTTGCCGCCTACGCCGACCGGCTCACCAAGCTACAGGCCTCCTGCCAGTATCCCGGCTGCGGGTCGCATCAGGCGAGTCGCACGCAGCGGCTGCTGGACGGGGTCCCGGCGCCGGCGGATGGGCCGCTGGTCGTCATCGGCGGAGCGGCAACCTACCAGGCGCGCTGCCGCCATCATCACCGCATCGGAGTGCCGGCGAGATCGGAGCCGGAGCCTGTCCCGGTCGCCGAGGAGTCAGCCGACCTCTAACCCCCGCAGGCGCTGGTTGCCGAAGAGAATGCTGAGCGCCGCGACCGCCACCGCCCCACCCACGGAGATGGTCATCGCCGCCAGCCAGGTGGTGAAGAGCGGGAATCGCGTCACCGCGGCCAGCGCGATCGAAATCACCAGCAACAGGGCGCTGACGCCGCTGACGATGGAGAACAGCCCCATGCCAATGAAGATGCCCACCGGATGCATCATCCGACGGGCGTCGGTCCAATCGAAGCGGGCAAACACGGCGCCGATGCCGACCATCAGGGTGGTCACGGCGGCCGACTCGGCGATGGCGAGCACGACGGCCGTGACCGCCCACAGCCATCCTGGCCGGATCATGATTTCTGCGGCGAGCGCGGCCAGCGCCACCAGCACCGCGACCGGCAGGGCGGTAGACCAGCACTTCGCCTGCAAGAAGCGCAGCGTGCTGTTGGGGGACGCGGCGTAGACCCAGATGCTCTTGCCCTCGAGGCTGACCGCCGATAAGCCGAGTGAGATGCTCAGCGAGAACAGCAGGATCCACGCCGGGATGAGCCCGATCATGGCGGCAGGCGGCCCATCGCCGAGGCTTCGCACCGCGCCCAGCAGGCGGGGAAAGCGCAGTCCAAAGATGACGAAGAGGAACACGACAGGCATGAGGAACCGAACCAGCTGGGCCAGATCGCGGGTGCGCATCCGCCAGTCCTTGATCACGACCGCGGCCAGTACCGGGCTCAGCAGTGGGACCTTTCCCTTCAACCGGCGGGCCCGCGCTGCCGCGTGCCGCCGCCGAGGTGGGACGGCCTGGATCCATCCGGCCATGTAGAGGCGGCCGCTCAGCACGCTTCCCGCGGCGAAGATCACCGCCGAGGCCGCCAGCAGCAGCAGCAGCCACTGACCGGCAGTCGCCCAGTCACCGCTCAGCACCGCCGCCGCGCTGCGCCCCGCCCAGCCCGATGGGAGCCACGGCGAGCTGGCCGCGGGGACGTCGGGCAAGGACGGCGCCGCGCCCGGGTGGCGGGTGAACCCGGGATCGCGGAGCGCAGGATTGAGGAGAAAGTTGGCCAGGTTGATGCCGATGGCGAGTGCGATCCCAAACAGGGTGAGAACCTCACGTCCCCGGCCCACTGGGATGATGCGAACCAGCAGCAGGCTCATCAGCGAGATGATCACGACGACGAAAATCGGGTAGAGAAAGAAGAGCATCGCGAAGGCCAACGGGATTAGCGGGTTCTGATTGACGATCGCGAGCAGCACGAGGGCGGGGCCGGTGAACAGCAGGCTGAGCACGAAGAGGCGGATGACCTGCACGACCATCCGGCTGGCCAGCACGCTTTCCACCGAGCGCGGTGCGGCGAGCAGCAGCTCGAGGTCCGGATTGAGCAGCAGGGCGTTGAGGCTGAACACCAGGCTGCTGAAGACCAGCACTCCGGTATAGGCAAGGAACGCCAGGCTCAGCAGGTGAAGGGTGTCGACCCGTATCGGCACCCGGTGGGATGCCTGCACGCCGAGCCAGGTAATGAACCCCTCCCACGACCAGGCGAGCAGGATTACGGCCGCACCGGCGATGGTGCCCGCGATCCGTCCGGCCTGGCGGCTGCGGATCGTCTGGTTGATGAACATCTGCAACTGGACACGCCAGAGCAGCAGGCCAAGCTCGAGGCCCTCCCACGCGCCCACGCCGGGTCTAGCCTTCGAGGCCACGCAACACTGCGCTGACGTCGTCCTCGCGGCTGCCGGTCAGCTCGAGGAAGATCTGCTCCAGCGACTGCCCGTCCTGCCCCACCATGTGCCGGAGGTCTTGCAGGCTCCCCATCGCCACCAGCCGGCCGTGGTTGATGATGGCCAGCCGAGTACACATCCGCTCGGCAATTTCCAGGATGTGGGTGGAAAAGAAGACGGTCTTCCCCTCACGGCAGAAGTCCTGCAGGATGTCTTTCATCTGCCGGGCGCTCTGGGGATCGAGGCCGACGGTCGGCTCATCCAGGAAGAGGACCTGCGGGTCGTGCAGCAGCGCCGCCGCCAGCGAGACCTTTTGTCGCATGCCGCGCGAATAGCCCGAGAGGAAGTCGTCGCCGCGCTCCTGGAGGTCGAACAACTTGAGCAGCGCCGCGATCCGGCGATCGCGAAGCCGCCGCTCGACGTGGTAGAGATCGCCGGAGAATTCGAGGAACTCCTGGGCGCTGAGCTTGTCGTAAAGGGTGGCGGCATCCGGCACGTAGCCGATCAGCGCCTTGGCCTTCTCCGGTTCGGTTGTGATATCGATCCCGGCCACCCGGGCGCTGCCGCTGCTCGGTCGCAGCAGGCCGACGAGCATCTTGATGGTGGTGGTCTTGCCGGCGCCGTTGGGGCCGAGGAAGCCGAACAGCTCCCCGGCGCCCACCTCCAGGTCCAGGTCGTCCACCGCCGTGAGGCTGCCATAGCGCTTGGTCAGGAGGCGGGTGGACAGCACCGTGCCCAGTGTACCGATGGATCGCCAAAACCGGGCCTAGAATGGGCCTCTTGGCGGGCCTCCGGCTCGAATACAGTCCGAATTCAGACGGTTGCCTAGGCGTCGCGACAGGTTTTCCGCCGTTACAGCGTTGTTGCCTTGAAGGTCGAGCCATGCCTTCAAAGGCCGGACAGCATTGATGGAGGTAGAACCGCAGGAAGGGGAGCTCGGTGCCCTGGTCAGCAGTCCGGAGTTCGCCCGGATGGTCGACCGCTTCGCGGCGACGACCGGGCTGCAGCTGCAGGTCTTCGACCTTGACGCGCATCCGCTGACGGCCGTCGAGGACTATCCCCGCTACTGCCGGCTCCTGCAGGAACGCAAGGCTTGCCCGCTCTACAACGACCCCGCGTTCCTGAAGCGCGGCGAGGAAACCATCGGCGTCTGCAAGTCAGGCGTGGGGCACTTCATCGCGCCGATCGGCAATGAGAAAGAGGTGCAGATCGGAGCCGTCGTCAGTCCGGCCGTCCGCTACGGTCCCAACTCGGTCGAAGAGTTTGCCGAGCTCGCCTTTCAGCTCAAGATCTTTCCCGATGACCTGATCCAGGCGGCCGACGCCGTCCAGGAGCACGACGCCGAGAACCTCCTCGGTGCGGGCGAGCTGGTCTCGGTGGGGCTGAACCTGCTGGCTGAGATGCAGGCGAAGGAGCGCGTCGGCCATGCGCTGCGCCGGCTGCAGGCCGAGATCGCGGAGTCGAACGCGCAGATGCTGACCCAGCATGTGGTCGACGCGCTGCTCTATCTCACGCGCGCCGATTACGCCCTGGTGTTGATGATCGATGACAGTGGCTCTGACCTGGCATCGGCGTTCGATCAGCCTGAGCCCGACCAACTGGTGGCGGCCAAACGCCGTCTGGTGGAGGGGATTGCGGAATGGGTCAAGCATGCCGACCGCACGGTGACGGTTCCGGACATTTCCAAGAGCGCCTGGTCACGCTACCTCACCGACGACACCGTCAAGGCGGGGAGCGTGGTGGGCGTACCCATCCCGGAGCAGAAGGGCGGCTCGACCTTCGGTGCCATCGTGGTGGGCTTCGACCGCGCACGCGACGACCTCGAGGAACCGCTGGCGGCGCTGGAGAGCTTCGTCGCCGAAGGCCTGTATGCCCTCGTGATGGGCCGCAAGCTGATGCAGGCGGAGCAGCTCGCGCTGCTCGACCTCCAGTCAGGCGCTTACAGCGGCCGTTACCTCGAGGATCTGCTCGACAAGGAGATCAGCCGCGCATCGCGCTACAACAACGACCTGGCGGTGGTTACGTTCGAGATCGAGTCCTTCGAGGTGCTTCGTGGCAAATATGGAGAGGCTGGCCTCGGCCGCATCCTCCGCGAGTTTGTCGCCGTCATCCGGGCCAAGACGCGACGAGTCAACACGCTGGCTCGCATCCGCGATGGTCAGTTCTGCCTGGTGATCCCGGAAGCCGACCGGTCGGTCGCGGTGCGGCAGGCTGATCGCCTCCGACCCGCGCTCGAAGAGCACCCCTACGCGGCCACCCCGAATGGCGACATCGTTCGGCTCGCCGTCGACACCGGGGTCGCGGCCAGCGAGCACGGTAAGGACGACCGGGCCGCATTGCTCGCCCAGGCAATGCAAAGCCTCGCGCAGGCGCGCAGCGAACGGCGAACCCGCAGCTTCAACCCCTAACTCGGAAGAAGGATGTTCGTCGCCTCTTCCGGGGGAGGGTAGTCCTTGGGCTCTCTTGCGATGCTCCCGTAAACCCTGGAGGAAGCGCTCCGAAGCCGATAGGATCCCCGATACTCGTCTTGACAAATACACGGATCTGTGTAAGGATAGGCAGCGTTGCCGCCCGACGACCCTCTCGAGGAGTCCTCCATGCGCCCATCCTGGAAGCTCGCCCTCATCGGGGGCGAGGTCACCGTGCTGGCCGCCTTCACCGGCCTTGGCATCCACCTGGCGATCCAGCCCCATCGGACCGCCTTCCGTCCGCCGCCCTTGGTGCTGCCGGGCCTGCGGCCGCCCATCATCCCGACGCTGGTAACGCCGCTTCGGCCGCCGGCCGCTTCGGCACCGTCTTCGACTAAGCCAGGGCTGGGGCCCGACCTCCTTCAAAAATTTAGCCGCGAGGACCGCGGGCTGATGCTCGAACAGTGGGCCATCGTGCAGCGGCTCACCACCGCCATCGAGTCCTATCTCGAGGCGCGGGTGCACGAGCAGCTCGGAACGAAGCGCTGATGGACCAGCTGAAGCACGTCATCGAGGTCTGGACTGGATATGCGCAGGGATTGACCGGCAGCATTGGGGCGCTGGCCTTTGTGTGCGCGTTTATTTGGAAAATGATCGCGATCGAGCCGCGCAGCGTGATGGAGGCCAAGCGCTGGATCGGCCGGATCGTGTTCGGCACGATCGGCGTCGAGATGGCAGGTCTGCTGGTGCGCGTGCTGGTGGATTCGGTCAATCACTAACCGGATTGAAGGCTGCCGTCCCTACGGTGATCGGTGCTAGAGATCTTTTCCGGGCTGCTCACCGGCTTCTTCAACAAGCTGATCGACGACGTTCGCGACTCGATCGCCGGCGGTGTCGAGACCTACTTGCTCAGCACCCACGACCTTTCCAGCCTGACGCCGCGACCGCTGACCTCGGAACCGGCGCTGCAGGGGATGTTCCAGCTCACGCTCGCCATGGCCGATCTCTTACTGCTGCTGATCTTTACCTGGGCCTTTCTGCGCAGCCAGTGGGAACGCAGCTTCCGCGCCCACTACACCTTGAAGGTGATTCTGCCGCGGGCAATGGCGGCGCTGGCCATGGGCCATTTCGCGCTCCTCTTCGGCCAGATGGCGATCGACCTGAACAATGCGATGGTCCACGCGGTCTGGACGCAGCCGCTCCCGGGCGGCGCTCCGCGGCTGCCCTGGACGTTCGCCTTGAACAATGGCTTTGGTCTCCCGCTCTTCGAGATCGCGATCCGGTTGGCCATCGTGGTGATGCTGGTGATCGTCGCCTTTACCTACGTGGTGCGCTTCGCCCTGCTGGCCGTGCTGCTGGCGGTCGCCCCGCTGGCGTCCATCTGCATGATCCTGCCCGAGACCAAGCGGTACGCCCAGTCTTGGCTGCGCCTTTTCCTGCTGACGGTCTTCATGCAGTTTGGTCAGGTGCTGGTGCTCCGCTTTGCCAGCCTCTTTGCCGATCAGGCTGGCGGTCGCCCACTTGAGGCGTTGTACGGGGTCGCCGTGCTCTATCTCTTGATCAAGGTGCCGGGGCTGATGAACGCGTCCTCGCACCTCGAGACCAAGGCCCAGCATCTGGCTGAGGGGATAGCCAAGCGGGCGGTCAAGGGCGCCATGGGAACCGCAGCCCGGGCGTCGAGCACCTAGCCGTGCTCACCACAGCTCGTGTCGCGCTCTTCGCCTGGTCTTGGCGCCGACCGTTGCTCGCGACCGGCGCCGGGCTCCTCGGGGTGCCGCTCCTGATGGCCGGTATGGTGGTGCAGGCCCAGCAGCGACCGGTGGGCTCGCTCCTGATGCCGGTGAACCACGCCACGCTGACGCAGCCGTTCGGGTGTACGACCCTCGAGATCGAGCCATGGTCGGCGGCATGCCCGGGCGGCCACTTCCATAGTGGCATCGACCTCGCGGCGCCGCTCGGTACGCCGGTGCATGCCGCGACCACTGGGTCGGTGACGATGCACCGGGAGCGCGGCGGCTACGGCCTCTACATCGTGGTCGTGCGCGATCCACAGCTCAGCACGCTCTATGCCCACCTCGATTGGCCGCTCGTCCAACCGGGCGACGTCGTGGCTGCGGGGCAGCCGATCGCACTCATGGGATCGACCGGCAATAGCACCGGACCGCACCTGCATTTCGAAGTGCGCATCGCCGGCATTCCGGTCGATCCCCTTCCGTTACTCGAGTCGAGAGGAGGTGGTCCCTAGCGAGGATTACTGCGAAATCGAGGGCAGGGTGGGGGCTTATGGAACAACCGGAAGGGAGAACAACATGGTCAACCGAGTTATCTTGGTCGGTCGCCTCACTCGTGATCCGGAGATCGTGACGAGTCCGAAAGGGCTGACGATCGCCAAGCTGCGACTGGCGACCAACAGCTACTCGAAAGACGATGACGGCAACCGGCAGGAGGACGTCCAGTATCACTCGCTGGTGGCCTTCGACCGGCTGGCCTCGATCTGCCAGGAGTTCTTGACCCGCGGCAAGCTGATCTATGCCGAGGGCAGGCTGCGGAGCCACGAATGGGACGGCAAGGATGGCTTGCGACGCTACACCACCGAGGTGGTGATGGACCAGATGAAGATGCTGAGCCCGAAGACCGAAAACCCCGTCGTGGAGAGCGTTCAGTCGGTAGCCGAACCAGTCGGCGCATAGGAGGATCGACATCGATGATTCCCGAACCGAATCCGTATGACCCGGACGAACCGACCTATGACGACGCCACTGATGAGCTCGCATATCTCTTTCCTGACCGCTCGAATCCCTACGACCTGGTGAGCCTCGACGATCCATCCAACTACTGATCGCCGCCGTTCACCGCTCGCGACCCGATAGCATTTGCCCACACCGGACGCATCCGGGGTGGGCGTCCATTTGAGTCTCAGGAGGTAGCCGATGGCGGTGCAGACGCGCCTCGACGAGTGCCTGTCGATCCGCGATGGCAGGCTCTTCGTCGAAGAATGCGATGCCGACGCGCTCGCGCGCCGCTTCGGGACGCCGATCCACGTGATTTCGGAGGACCAGCTCCGCCGCAACGCTCGCCGCTACCGTCGCGAGTTCGAGCAGCGCTGGATCGACGGACCGGTGCTGGTGCTGGCGTCTGGGAGCACAATCGCTGGACCGCGATCGTGGCGAACAAGGCGGCCCGGCCAGCCACCATGTTCGCCGACGTGGTGGGCCAGACCTGTCAGCCGGACCGGATCGTTCCCGATGCGCACCTCCCCGAGGTCGAGCCCGGCGACTCGGTCGCGATCCTCGATACCGGCGCCTATCAGGACGGCCTGGCCTGTAACTTCAACGCGCTGCCTCGGCCGGGGATGGTCCTGGTGACAGGCGCCGAGGCGCAGTGGATCAAGCGCGCCGAGACAGTGGCGGACGTCTTTAGCCACGCCCTCGTCCCCACGCGACTTCGCGGCGTGCGATGACACTCGGCGTCGGCATCGTTGGCCTGCCCAACGTCGGCAAGACCACACTCTTCAATGCGCTCACCCGCGCGGGCGCCGGGGTCGCCTCCTACGCCTTCAGTACGGTCGAACCCAATACCGCCATGGTCGAAGTGCCGGACAAACGGCTCGACGTGCTGGCGCAGATGTACAAGCCCAAAAAGGTCACGCCGACCGTGATGAAGTTTGTCGACGTCGCCGGCCTGGTCGCCGGAGCCAGCCGGGGCGAGGGAATGGGCAATCAATTTCTGTCGACCATCCGCGATCTCGACGCCCTGGCCATGGTGGTCCGCTCCTTCCAGGATCCGAATGTTCAACACATCGATAGCAAGCTGGACCCACGTCGGGACATGGGGATGGTGAACCTCGAGCTCGCGCTGGCCGACCTCGATGTGGTCAACAAGCGGCGAGAAAGGATCGGCTCGACGGCGCGACTCAAGCCGGGCGCCAAGGAGAAGGAGGAGCTGGCGCTCCTCGACCGCCTGGCGGCACACCTTGACGAGGGGAAACCCATTCGTACCCTGAGTTTTGAGCCAGAGCAAGCGAAACTCCTCAAGAGCTTTTCCTTCCTCACCGCCAAGCCGGTGCTCTACGTCGCCAACATCGGGGAGGGCCAGATTGGCAAAGAGACCCCGGAACTTCAGGCGCTTCGGGAGGAAGCCGCGGCTGAGGGTGCCGACGTCATCGCCCTCTCGGCCCGGTTGGAAGCCGAGATCCGTGAGCTGCCGGACGACGAGGCCGCAGTCTTCCTCGAAGACGCGGGTCTGCAAGAGGCGGCTCTCCCGACCTTCATCCACGCGGCCTATCGATTACTGAACCTCGTCACCTTCCTCACGGCGGGCGATCCGGAGGTCCGTGCCTGGACGGTTCGCCAGGGTTCGAAGGCGCCTGAGGCGGCCGGCGTGATCCACAGCGACATCGAACGCGGCTTCATCAAAGCGGAGATCGTTGCCTACGATGACCTGATCGCGGCGGGATCATACGCGGCCGCTCGGGAGCGCGGAAAGGTGCGCCTCGAAGGGCGCGACTATGTCATGAAGGATGGCGATGTCTGCCTCTTCCGCTTCAACGTCTGACCCGACCTGGCGTCTCCTGCTAGACCCGCCGGCTGCGGGTGCCTGGAACATGGCGGTCGACGAGGTGCTGCTTGACGGCGTGGCCGAGGGTGGCGCGCCGCCGACCCTTCGCTTTTATGGGTGGGCGCCACCCTGCCTCTCGCTGGGATACTTTCAGCCCTTCGAGGTCGTAGATGTCGCCGGCTGCCGCCGCCTCGGCGTCGACGTCATCCGGCGGCCGACCGGGGGCCGTGCCATCCTCCACGATCGTGAACTGACCTACAGTGTGGCGCTGCCGCTCAGGCTGCTGGGTGAGGATGGCGCGGTGCTGCCCTCATATCACCGCGTGAGCCTGGCGCTGGAACGCGGCCTCACTCGTCTTGGCGCCCCGGTCGTGCTGGCGCCGGAAAGCGCTGCGCAAGCCGGCCCCACGCACGGTCCGGTCTGCTTCGACCGGCCCTCCGCGCACGAGATCCTGCTCAACGGCCGCAAGTTGGTGGGGAGTGCCCAGGTGCGGCGGGCGACGGCGATCCTGCAGCACGGCAGCATCTTGATCGAGCCGCGGATGGAGCGCCTGCTCGCCTGCCTGCGGATCCCCGACGGTCTGGGCGGGCGGATCGAAGACGGCGTCGCAGGGCTTCACGAGGTTGGTGACTTCGAACCAGCGACCATTGCCGGCGCGCTCGCCGCCGCCTTCGCCCAGCAATTTGGCGTCAACCTCGTCCCGGGACGCCTGCGACCGGACGAGCGGCGGGCCGCCAGGGGCCTGGCTGCCTCGAAGTTCCAGACGGTTGCCTGGACCGAGCGGTCGCCTTCGATTCTGGCCAGAAATACAACAAGGACCAGATGAGGAGGGGCATTGCAGCGGCGATGGCAGGACGGCTGCAGGGATCTGGCCCTTGTTGGCTCGCGGCTTCGGGCACACGCTATATCTTGTACCCGGGTGAGTTTGTACCACAGCCCGTTGGACGTGTCAAGCGCTTTTCCACGTTCGCGCTAAACTCCACTCGGCCAGGAATCCCGATGGCGCGAAAGAACAAACGCAACCAGCTCAGAAAGCCCCAGCGCGGATCGTCCGGCGGTGGGCGGGCGGCCCGCCCCGCAGGCGTCCCACCGGCCGCGCCGTCGCCATCCGTCGAAGGTGGACAGACCGCGTCGGCCGCCCAGCCGACTATTCCCGCCACCTCCCTCCCTCGTCCGCTCCCACGCGCCACCCGCGGTCGCCAGATGGCCGGCCCGCTGCCGGCGCAGGACGCCGCGATCCCGCTCGAACGGGTGCCCTACTTCCGATCGGACCTGCGGCGGATCGCGATCACGGCCGGGCTGATGTTCGTGCTGCTGATCGCCGGGTCGATCGTCTTGCGCGGTTTGCTCCAGGCGTGACCTTTTAGAGGCAAGCAAGAAAGCCGATCGCGTAACCGTTCTGGCACAAGGCGCTAACAAACTCGCCAGGAGGTTTGCGTGTTCGATAAAAGATCACCGCGCGAAGCCGCTCCGATCGTTGCGGAGACGGTGCTCAGCAACCAGATCAAGCTCGAAGGCCGGCTACAGTCGACGTCCAACATTCGGTTCGACGGAGAGATGAACGGCGACCTGACAACCGAAGGTGACCTGTCGGTCGGCGAGGGCGGCCGGGTCAAAGGCAATGTCGGCGGACGCAACGTAGTCGTTGGTGGCAGCATCCAGGGCAACGTGAACACCACGGGGCGCCTCGAGATCCTCGCCACCGGCAAGGTGTTCGGCGATATCGTGGTGGGCTCGCTCATCATCGACGAGGGGGGCATCCTCCGCGGCAAGAGCGCCGTCCATGCGGAAGAGTCGGCTGCGTCCACCGTGTCAGTCGGGATGCGTGCGGAGCCGGCGGCCGCCTAAACCTCGGGTTTCATTCGTTCTGAAGGCTCCGAGCAATCGGGGCCTTTTTGTTTTCCCGATACTTACTGACAGCGTGTTCAGCGATCCCGTCTCATTCATCATCAACACTCTCTATCTGATACCGGCCCTGCTTGTTGGGTTGATCGGGCACGAGTTTGCACACGCTGCGGTCGCCGTCTCACGAGGCGATCAGACGCCACGGCTCGATGGCCGCCTTTCGCTGAACCCCAGTCATCACCTCGACCCGCTCGGGACCCTTGCCATCCTCTTCGTCGGCTTCGGATGGGCCAAACCGGTCCGGATCAACCCGTTTCGAATGCGGGGGCGCTACGATTCCGCCCTCGTGGCGCTGGCTGGGCCCGTGACCAATCTTCTGATCGCGTTCGTGCTCGCTATCCCGATCAAGCTTGGGCTGCTCGGCGGGAGCTTTGACCCCACCTCGCCGCCCTGGCGCTTGCTCCAGGTGGCCTTTATCCTCAATGTCGTCCTGGCCGTCTTCAATATTCTTCCCATCCCGCCGCTGGACGGTTACAGCTTCCTGTCGTCCCTTTTCCGGCGGAGGCTTCCAGAATTCTTCGTCTGGATCGACCGCAATCAGCAGGTCATCCTGCTGATCTTCGTGCTGATCTTGTTCGTCGGCCCGTTTGTGGGCGTCAGGCTCCTGGCACTGATCTACACGCCCGTCATCCGGTTCATCTTGTCGTTACCGCCCTTCCCGGTCGCGAGCTGACGATGGCGACGCTACGAGCGCTACCCAGCGTCCATCAGGTGCTCGAGCACAAAGAGGTGGAGGGCCTGGTCGCCGTTCATGGCCGCGCGCTGGTCCTATTTGCGGTGCAGCGAGCTCTCGATGAGGAGCGGACCAGTGGCGCGGTCGCCAACCAGGCCGCCCGCGTGGCCCGCATCGAGGCGATCGTCCGCGCGTTGCGCGCGCCGCGCCTTCGTCCCGTCATCAATGCGACGGGCGTCGTGCTCCATACCAACCTGGGCCGGGCTCCGCTGGCGGCGGCGGCGGCGCAGGCGGCGGCGGCGATTGCCGGACGTTATTCCACGCTCGAGTTCGACCCGCGGACAGGCCGGCGCGGTCGCCGCCACGACCTGGTGGCCGACAGCTTGCGTCACCTGACTGGCGCAGACGCCGCCGCGGTCGTCAACAATTGTGCGGCGGCGGTGCTCCTGATGTTGACGGCCCTGGCCAGGGGCAAGGAGGTCATCGTCGGGCGTGGCGAGCTGGTCGAAATCGGTGGTGGATTCCGCATGCCCGACGTTATGCGACTCTCCGGGGCCCGCCTGGTCGAGGTGGGCACCACCAACCGCACGCGACTCGAGGATTACGCCACCGCCATCACGCCAAAGACGGTTGCCATCTTGAAGGTGCACGCGAGTAACTTCCAGGTGGTCGGCTTTACCGAAAGTGTCGAGATCGAGACGCTGGCTCGCGTCGCCAAGCAGCGTGGCGTGCTCCTGCTCCATGACCTCGGCAGCGGATCGCTGCTCGACAGTACCGCCTACGGCCTCACGGCGGAGCCACGGATCCAGGACAGTCTGCGAGCAGGGACCGACCTGCTGGCTTGCAGCGGGGACAAATTGCTGGGCGGCCCGCAGGCCGGCTTGCTGCTCGGGCGCACCGAGCTGGTCGACAAAGTCATGAGGCACCCGCTCGCCCGCGCGGTACGCATCGACAAGCTGACGCTCGCCGCGCTGACGGCGACCCTGGACCTCTACCTGACGCAATCGCTGACCGAGCTTCCCATCTGGAACATGCTGGGTGCGTCCGCCGATGCGATGGTGGCCCGCGCCATGAGCTGGCAACGCCGGCTGATGGAACGTGGCATCGAGGTGGAGGTCGTCCCGGGGGAGTCGACCGTGGGCGGTGGTTCGTTGCCCGGGGAGCGGCTGCCCACGACCGTGCTTGCCATCACCCCACGTTCCGGCCACGCCGCCGACCTTTTGCGCCGCTTGCGCGAGCACGAGCCGCCGGTCATCGGCCGGATCGAACAGGAGCGCGTGCTGCTCGACCCGCGAACCGTGCTGCCTGACGAAGATGACGCCCTCCTCGACGCGGTGGCTGCCG
>Ga0137415_10001403_pt1 | contig 23811 bp, 33 predicted proteins | sample CZODoug3_1_1_16f_FD_183082 | JGI IMG/M metagenome (GOLD analysis project Ga0137415, IMG submission 183082) | Vadose zone soil fungal communities from Angelo Coast Range Reserve, California, USA - CZODoug3_1_1_16fungal (Hybrid Assembly) | ecosystem: Environmental > Terrestrial > Soil > Vadose...
CGTTTCATTCAGCCGTCCCTCGTGCCACCGATGGCAATCGCCAACCCATGAACGCGCGAAATAATGCCACAGGGAGGTGCCCTAATCACGACAGCGGATCGAGGCGCACCGGATCGGTGTCCATCCGCGGATTGCCGGTGTATCGCATCGTGAAGCTGTGAGGGGGGCGCATCAGGTATCGGCGCTCTCGGTCTGCTGCAGCCTCGGCGATTGGAGCCGGCCCGAGAGCAGCAAGGTCATCGGCACACCGTAAGCCTGTGCCCATGAGCACACAATGCCTGATCATTGCGAATGGACATGGGTTTATTGCGTAGTTTCGACCAATTCGGTGATTCGTTGTTTCTGATGGCGGTCAAGAATCGCCTAGATTTCCTGTTGGGTGAAGAGTCGACCGTGTCGGAATATGTCCGGCTACCGTTCTCTGACTGAAACTGACTGCGCAGGTGACGTAGGGAGGTTGTCGTGGACTCACACCAGGTAATCCGTGATCGAGTAATCGGACGGGTGGCGATGCTCCTACAAGGCTCGGGAGGGCCACTGGCCGCGGCGGGAGTGCACTATGCGCTGTCGCCTGACGGCGGGATACAGCTCAGTTGGACCGGCGGACCTACCGCGCTCGTGCTGGCCATCGCGCTGTCGGGCCTTCCCGACGCCGCGGTATCCGCGCGGGACTGTGATGCCCCGGGGGCACCTGACCGAGCCATTCTGACGTTGAGCGGGATTCGTGTGCTGCTGATCGCGCAGGACGCCGATGTCGAGGACCCCGATGTCGAGGCCGGGGTACGGCAGAGCATGGCTCGTGGAGACAGCTAAGCGGGCTCTTGGCGCGCTCGCGGTCGCCGCGCCGCCTGTCCTCGTTGGGCTGTTGACGGCACCAATCGCGTTCGAGGGCGGGTCGATCGTGCCGTGGAAGCCACAGATGGTCGACCTCGACGTCTACCGGTTCGCGGGCGAGCTCGTACTGAGCGGCGGTGACATCTACGCGCCGTCTGATCGATTGCCGTTCCTCTATCCGCCTGCCGCTGCGATGCTCGCGGTGCCGCTCGCGGTGCTGCCGCAGGCACTTGGGCAGTTCTGCTGGCTCGTGCTTTGCGTCGGTTGCCTGCTCGCAATCCTGTACCGGCTCGGGTTGACCGGTTGGGTGCTGTCACTTGCCGGTGCTGCCGCCGTCTACTTCTGCGAACCCATCGATCAGGCATTGGCGTTCGGCCAGGTCAGCATCGTGCTGGTCACGTTGGTCGTGCTTGACCTCGTACCTGGACCACGGCTGCTCCCAGGCCGGGCGCTGCTGCCCACTGGTGCGCTGACCGGGCTCGCTACAGCGATCAAGCTGACGCCCTTGCTGTTCGCCGTCTATCTGCTGCTGGCGGCGCGCCGACGAGCGGCGATCGGTACGGCGGCCACGATGGCCGGGCTGACCGCCGCCGCGGCGATCGTGCTCCCCGGCGAGTCGTTGCATTACTGGTCGCGGCTCGCGCAGGGCGACACGGGACTGCGGCCCAAGGGCAGCATCGTCTACCTGACAAACCAGTCCATCGTCGGCAGCTGGCTACGGATCGTCGGGATCGGCGGCAGGCTGACCGTGCTCGGGTTGCTGATGGCCGCGATTGTCGCGGGTCTCGGCGCATACGCCGCCTGCCGCTGGCATCGCCAGGGGAAGGTCGCCTTCGCTGTGACGATCTGTGGGGTCGCGGGACTGCTCGCGTCGCCGATCTCGTGGTCGCACCAGTTCGTCTGGATAGTGCCGCTCGCGGTTGTCCTGCTCGACCGGGAGCTGCCGCGGAGCGTGCAAATCTCAGGCTGGGTCTTCGTCGGTTGGGTGACCGCCGCCCCGTTCGGACGGCTCCCCGGCGGTGATGACGTCGAGCTCAAATACAACGGCTGGCAGTACGCCCTTGTGTCGTTCACAGCCGTCCTCGGGATCGTCTTCGTGCTGGCCTGCCTAAGTGGCACTCGTACGGCCGTCTCGAGAGTCGAGGCGCCGAATCGCCGCTAGAATCCAGCGTAGTGAAATGCGACCTTGGCACGGCAGCCGCAGAGTGTGATCTTCCTCCGTCTGTCGTGATCATGGAGCTCATCGCGGTCCGATCAACTGCTGGTGTGCTGAGTATGTGGAAAGCCGTTGCCCCCGTGATGAATGGGCGCGGGCTCCAGTCATCGATGCCGATGAACAGCAAATCTCCGATATAGGCCATCTTAAGCAACAAACATGATGCATGCGCGCAACTTTTGCGCATTGTTTGCCGCACATGGGCGAATCTAAGATAGGCGCGTCGCCAGGCCCGACAAGAGCTGCGGCCGCCGAAGCTCTGATGCCCCGACATCACGAGTGAAGCAGTGAGGTACCGCGCCCTGATGATCGACGGTTTGGTTAGTGCTTGTGAATACTTGGGTGCGCAGAGGGGTCGCACTCTAGCATCCATGAAAGACGAAGATGGGGGACCGGCTCGATGGCCGGGAATGGTGGGCTTGGGTGCAGGGGACGGATTGTGTGGTTTCTGGTGGGTGGCCATCGAGATCCGATTCGAGGCTCGGTGGCATGTCGCGTGTGTGGTGATTGGGGGTCGGCGTGAACCGGGGTGGACGGGTCGGACAGATGGCCGCCTGGTTGGCGCGTGCGTTGGTGATGTCGTTGTGTGTGGCGGCGTGTTCGTCCAGTTCTCATGGGCAGCCGCCCGGGCAGGCGTTTGGAACGCTCCCGGTGGGTGCGGCACTACCCAGCGGCGAGGATTGTGCCGATCGGGTTGTGCGTGGTCGTCCGGGAGAAGAGGTGCCGGCGAACACCGTGGCTGACCATACCGTCCCGGACCGGGTAGCGATGCCGGTCTGGGAGGACTTCACCGAGCAAGCCAATAAGTTGTTTGTCGGGAGGATCGATGGCAAGTTCACCGGCACCACCGGGGAGATTCTGCAGTGGGGCGCGTGTAAGTGGGGCCTGGATGTTGATGTGCTGCGCGCGGTGGCCTATCAGGAAAGCGACTGGAAGCAATCCACCACCTCCGATACATCGGACGACCCGAAAGAATGCGTAGGCGGCGCCAAGCCGCCGTGTCCGACCAGTTTCGGGATCTTGCAGCTCAAACACCTGGATCTGCCTGGCTCCTATCCGTGGTCCGCTGCCAGTACCGCGTTCAACGTGGACTACTACGGCGCGCGGATGCGCGGCTGCTACGAGGGGTGGGTGACCTACCTCGGCGCCGACTATGGACCTGGTGAGCTGTGGGACTGCCTGGGCTGGCACAAGTCGGGCAAGTGGAAGGACGCCAGCGCGCTCAACTACATCTCCCGGGTGCGTAACTATCTCGCGGAGCGGCCGTGGCAGGAGTTCGGCTACTCATGACAATCAGGGGTCAGATCATGGGCAGTCGCGTGGGTGGGGTCAGGCTTGCCCCGGTAATTGGGCTGGTAACCGGGCTAACCCTGGTCATGTCTGGGTGCTCGGCAGGCGCATCGGGCAGCGGTGCGTCGCCGGACAAGCCGAAAGTGGGCATCATCCTGCCCACCGGCGACACCGCGCCACGATGGGAGAGCGCGGACGGGACACTCGAGCGTTTCATGCGCACCGAGGGTCTCGACCCGGACGTGGTGAACGTCGCCGATAACGCGAACCAACTCATCACCACAGCCGACAAGATGATTGCCGACGGGGCGACGGTGCTGGTCGTGGCATCCCCAGACGTTACGCTTGAGGCCGAGGTCGTGGCCGAAGCCAGAAAACACGGCGTGCCCACCATCGACTACGACCTGCGCGGGGTGAGCAGCCCCGCCGACTACTCCCTCTCGCTGGACTACCGCAAGATCGGTGAACTGCAGGGGCGGGGGCTGATTCGTGGCGTGCGCGGTACACCGGCGGCCAAGGTCATCGAGCTCGAGCGGGCACCGACCGATCCCGACACCGCGCAGCTGGTCGCGGGCCAGCGCAGCGTCCTGCAACCCAGATACAGCAAAGGGATCTACAACCTGGTGGGCAGCCAACGGCTCCCCTCAGACGGTTCAGCCAAAGCCGCCGGTGACGGTGCGGGCAGTGACAGTTCGGGCAGCGACGGCGCGGCAGGCGACCAGCAAGCGGGTCCGGTGTTCGTCAGGCTGCTGGCCGCGGCCGGTGGGTCGGTGGCGGGCGTGCTCGCGGCCGATGACCAGATCGCCGCCGCCGTGATCGACGTGCTGCGCGGCAAGCAGCTGGCTGGGAAGGTCACCGTGACTGGGCTCGGCGCGGGCCCGGACGCGCTGAAGGCGATCCTGCGTGGGGATCAGTTCATGACGGTCTACACACCCGTCGAGACCCAGGCCAGCGCGACCTCGAAACTCGCCGCCGCGCTGGCCAGGGGCGACCGCGCCGCCGCTGAGCAGATGAGCATCAGTGACCCCACCGGGCACGGCTCGGCTCGCACCTTGGCGCTGGCACCTGCGTCAATCACGTTGGACACCATCAAACAGATCTTTGACAGCGGAGTCGTCAGCTCCGACGAGGTGTGCACCGATGAGCTGGCCCTGCGATGCAACCAGCTCAGCATCTCCTGACTGTCCACATGATCGGGGCAGGCGGTGAACGTAGGCACCAGATGCCCGTCAGCCTGGAGCCGATCGATGCCTAGGTCGGCCGAGGGGGCGCGGGAGCAACAGTTGTTGGTTGGGTTGAGGGTGACGGTGACCTCGGATCCGGGAACTGACCGGCTGGCTGGCTGGGATCGACTTGTCGCTGGCAATAGCGACGTCGCCCAGCTATCGGCGTGGGCAAGAATCCGGCGGCTGGCCGACTACGAGCCGTTGTACCTGCTGGCGACGTCCGCCGACGAGGTGCTCGGTGGGGCGTCGGTGCTGCGGCGCCGGGTCCGGGGCCTGGGCCTCGTGGGTTATCTAGTTTACGGCCCGGTGCTGTCGGATGAGCTGATCGCCGGTCGGGCAGCGGTGCGTCAGCGGCTGGTGGACACCTTGAGCACGGTCGCGCGCTCGCACGCGGCGTTGTTTGTGCAGCCGCCGGACGGTGCCGATGACATCACGGTCGAGTTGTTGCGGCGCGGGTTCAGGTTCTCCCAGACCGGGATCGCGCCGGCGGCGACGATGCGGGTGGATCTGACCCAGTCCGAGGACGCGTTGCGGGCGAATTTGAGCCGGCGGCTGCGTACCTGGACGCGACAGTGGCCTCCGCGCGGAGTCAAGGTCCGGCTCGGTGATCAGCGGGACATCCCGATCATGGCCCGGCTGGCCGCGAGTACCGCGAGCTATCAGGGTTTCACACCGTTCCCGGAGAACTACCTGGAGACGACATACGCTGAGCTGGACGTAGGTGGTCATGTCGTACTGCTGTTGGGTGAGTTGTCCGGCACGCCGGTGGCCGCTGAGTTGCTGACCGGCTGTGGTGGGGTGCTGAAGAGTCGGATCACCGGGGTGGACCGTTCGTCGGCGCAGGCCCGGAGGTTGAGCGTGGCCGGCGCGATGATCTGGGAGGCGATCTCCTGGGGTAAGGCCAATGGCTACCGTGCTTTTGACTTTGGTGGGCTGCGCGCGGAGTCGGTACGAGTATTGCGGGCCGCCAGTCCGATCGACCAGGAGAGGCTGGCCGGGCCGGATCTGTTCAAGACCAAGTTCGGCGGCGAGGTGTGGACCTATCCGCCGGCGGTCGAGTTGATCCCGTCGCGCACTATCCGCGCCGGCTACGACGTGCTCCGACGAAGTGACGGCGGGCAGCGGCTGCTCACCGCATGTCGAGAAGCACTGCGCCGCGGCCCCCACCCGACATGGCAAAACGTGCCACCGTGAAAATCCGGCGGGTTCCAACCAGCGTGGAAGGCGAGATGCATGAGCCGCTGCGCCTGCAACCTCCCGATCGACCCGCCAGCTCACCTGCGCTGGTGGCGCCCGGACCTCGACAGAGAACCCGACCCGCCGGTGTGTGCCGCGATCCGTTGGGGCGACGACCCGCGTCAGCGGCGCGCGGTCCGGCTCGGCGATGGTGCCGGATGGGCAGAGTACGGCGACAAGGCCCTCCATCCCAGCGAGATCACCGTCCCGATGAACTGGTCTCGCATCGGCCTCTGCCAGCACAACACCCCCCACCCGGTCGTCGCGGTCTGGCAACCACCTGGCCATTCCGGTTGTTGGGCCTACCACCGAGATGATCAGCCCACCACGGCCAGCCCGGGCCCGGAACCGCCCGTAGGCGATCACGTTGGGCAGCGATCGCTCGTGCACGTCGTCCTCGAACGCGGCACCAGCTGGTCGGTCCCGAGCGACTACTTGGGGTGGCGAGTCACCGACGACCCCGACCCCCGCGGGGTGTACAACATCGGGCACGTGATAGCGATGGTGCGGGAGAGCAAACATCTCATTCGCCCAGGCCAGAGCGTTCGGGTCTATCTCGAAGGTCAACGTCCCCAACGCTGGCGACTCGACTCGTGTAACCGAGAACCTGACCCGATCATCTCCGAGCTGATCGCCACCACGAAGGAACAGATTTGTGGAGCCCCGCAGGTGAGCCACAAGTTCGGCTATGCCGAGGCCTGAAGGTCATGCGTGTGCTGGTGGTCGAGGACGAGCCGCGGCTCGCCGGGTCGCTCAAGCGCGGGTTGGAAGCCGACGGGTTCGCGGTCGACGTTGCCCTGACCGGCACCGACGGGCTGTGGATGGTCCGGGGAAGCAGCTACGACGTGGTTGTGCTGGACCTGATGCTGCCCGGGGTGAACGGCTACCAGCTTTGCGCCACGCTGCGCGAGGAGGGCAACTGGACGCCGGTGCTGATGCTGACCGCCATGGACGGCGAGCTGGACGAAGCCGAGGGCCTGGACATCGGCGCGGACGACTTCCTCACCAAGCCGTTCTCCCACCTCGTGCTGGTGGCTCGGCTGCGGGCGCTGCTCCGCCGCGGCGCTCGGGAGCGACCGGTCACTCTGACCGCCGGTGATCTGCGGCTCGACCCGGCGAGCCGGCGGGTGTGGCGGGGAGGAGAGCAGCTCACGCTGACCGCGCGCGAGGTCTCGGTGCTGGAGTACCTGCTGCGCAGTGCCGGCCAGGTCGTGTCCAAGACCGACATCCTCGGCCACGTGTGGGACGGCGACTTCGAGGGCGACCCGAACATCGTGGAGGTCTATATCCGCTACCTGCGCAAGAAGGTCGACCTGCCGTTCGGCCGGGTGTCCATTGAGACGGTCCGTGGCGCCGGCTACCGGTTGGCGGCCGATGGTGGCTAGCTACCGGCCGCGCCGGCGGGTCCGTGCGGGTCTGGGCAACGTCCGGGTCCGGACCACCGCCGGGGCCACCCTGATCGTCGGGATCGCGGTCGCCGTCGGCGGGCTCGTGCTGGTCGTGTTGCTGCGGGACTCGCTCGTGAGTGATATCCAAACCGCCGCCGAGCGGCGCGCGGACACCGTCGTCGAGCTGTTGGCCAGCGGCGAGCCGACGGGAGAGCTGGCGGTCGACAACGACGAGGAATCCGCGATCCAGGTGGTGGACCGGGGCGGCATGGTGGTCGCGTCCAGCCCGAATATGGCCGGGCGTCCCCCCATCGCGTTGCTCGCGGCGGGGGAGGTCCGCACGGTTGGGCGGCTACCCATCGGTGACGACGAGGCGTACCTCACTGTGGCCCGCGGAACCAAGGACGGACGGTTCATGGTGCTGGTCGCGCGGACGCTCGCGTCGGCGACGGAGAGCGTATGGGTCGTCACCGGCATGCTGCTCGCTGGCATCCCAGTCCTGGTGCTGTTGGTGGGGATGACGACCTGGGCGGTGACGGGCCGGGCGCTACGGCCGGTGGAGGCGATCCGCCGCGAGGTGTCGGCCATCTCCGACAGCGAGCTGAGCCGCCGAGTGCCGCAGCCCTACGGCGACGACGAGATCGCGCGGCTGGCCGCGACGATGAACGCGATGCTCGGCCGGCTGCAGGACTCGCGGAGCAGACAGGTTCGGTTCGTCGCCGACGCCTCCCACGAGCTGCGCAACCCGATCGCCTCGATCCGCCACCAGCTGGAGACCGCGCTGGCACATCCCTTCCGGGTGGATATCGCCGACCTGGCGTCCGAGCTGCTGGCCGAGAACCTGCGGATGGAACGGCTGGTCGGTGACCTGCTGGTGCTGGCCAGGGCCGACGAGGACACGCTGAGCCTCAACCGCCGCGCGGTGGACGTCGACGACCTGCTGTTGGCCGAGGCCGATCGGCTGCGCGAGCACGGCGCCGTGCAGGTCGACACGACGGCGGTGTCGGCCGGGCGGGTCAACGGCGATCTGACCCAGCTGCGCAGCCTTGTGCGGAACCTGGGCGACAACGCCGAGCGGCACGCCCACTCGAGGGTGACCCTCGGGCTGCGGGTGGACGCCGCGCGGCTCAGTTTGACCGTCACAGACGATGGCGAGGGCATCGCCGATGCCGACCGGGATCGCATCTTTGAGCGGTTCACCCGGTTGGACAGCGCCCGGCCCAGAGACACCGGCGGCGCCGGCCTCGGGCTGGCGATCGTCGCGGAGGTGGCGCGGGTACACGGCGGTTCGGTGTGTGTGGAGTCGAACGGCGGCGCACGCTTCGTTGTGGTATTGCCGGCGATAGATTCGGAATAGCGTTCAGCCTGGGTTAAGCACCTCGTCGGCATTGTGCCCGGTAGGGCCATCTCCTACCGAAAGGAACCCCCCGATGGGAAACGTGAGGGCCGGCATTCCGCGCCGATGCGGGAATCGAAGCACACCAATCCTGGCGGCGCTGGTGGCAATGGCAGTGGTCCCGGGTTGCGGATCGCCGACGTCCTCGTCCACGCCGCGCGTCTCGGCCGCTGCCACGGCCGTCTACCCGGTCGACATCAAGCCTGAGAACTTCCCCGCCCCTACCACCATCGATAACCCCTACTACCCGTTGGTTCCGGGCACACGGCTCGTCTACGAGGGCAACGGCGCCGACGGCGCGGAGAAGATCACCACGGAGGTCACCCGAGGTACCAAGGTCGTCAACGGTGTCAAGACTGTCGTGGTGCACGACTTCGTGACGCACAACGGCAAGCTCGCCGAGGACACCTATGACTGGTATGCCCAGGACAAGGACGGCAGCGTCTGGTACGTCGGTGAGGACACCCACAAGCTCGACGAGAAAACCGGCCAGCTCTCCGACACCGCGGGCTCCTGGGAGTTCGGCAAAGACAACGCGCAGCCAGGCATCATCATGAAAGCCAAGCCCAGGGTCGGCGACAGCTACCGCCAGGAGTACCGCAAGGGCCAAGCCGAGGACCAGGCCGACGTCATCAAGTCCGGTGAAACGGCCACCGTCAAGGCCGGGACGTTCAAGGACCTCATCCGAACCAAGGATTACTCCACCCTCGATCCGAGTGTGGTCGAGGAAAAGCTATTCGCCCCCAGCGTAGGACTCATCTACGAAAAACAAGTGAATGGCCCGGCAGAGAAAATCGAGCTTGTGACGATCGAGGAGTTCTAGACCGCAATTCCGATCGGAGCCGGCGTTCTCGCTGGGGGGACTCCGGGTTTTCGATCGGCTTCGCTGCCTTGAGTGACGATCAGGTCGGCTCCGACATCGACCGCGCGACCAGCCTAATCTAGATCAGTGACCTGGATCATGAGCGTGATTCCCGCCGCAACGAACGCGTCGGCGAATATCCGACAGCTCCGAGGGGGCCAAATCACTATTCCCGCTGAGTTTCGTAAGAAGCTTGGCATTGAAGACAACACGCTGCTACGAGTGAGCGTGGGAAAAGGTGAGCTCCACATCCGGCCGGTGCAAATCGACGGCGCCGCTGATCAAACATGGCTTACTGAACTCTACGATCTCTTCGCTCCAGTACGGGACGAGGCTGTGTCAAGAGACGAACGACAGATCGACGCCGCTATCGATGAGGCAGTGACGGCGGTTCGACGAAAATATGAATAAGCCCACCGTCATCTTCGATACTGTTGTCTTCGTTCGAGCACTCATCAATCCGGCAAGCTTCTCGGGAGCGCTTGTTTTCAAGTATTCCAACCGCTACCACCTGGTTTTCAGTCCCCAAATTATCCGTGAGGTAGTTGAGGTACTCGATCGCCCTGAGCTGCGCCGGCTGTTTCGGAGCCTTGACGGGCTCGATCTCAAGCTTGCTCTCAGAATCATCGCGCAAGCCCCCCGTCGTTCACCCCGAGGCGGAGCCGCAGGCGTCGCGGGATAGCAAGGACAACAAGTTCCTTGCGGCTGCAGCAGCGGCAGATGCTGAGTTCATTGTTAGTGCCGACAAAGACCTACTTGATCTGCAGGAGTACGAAGGCGTCGCAATCGTCACTGCGGAGGAGTTCCTTCGTAGCCTGCAGAGAGCACAAGCCGCATGAGACGCGACAACGGCAGCAAGGCCCCCGGTGGAGGCCCACGGGAGGTTTCTGAGACAAGGCTTCATATTTGACATTTCCGCGACATTTTGCTATATCTAAAGATGCATGAAATATCTCGAAGCACGACCAGAACGTGCAAGTGGTGAACTAACTATAAAGGGAACTCGTATTCGAGTTGCTCAAGCTATCAACATGCTCGCCAACGGTTTCACTCTGGAAGAGCTCCACTCAGACTGGTGGCCGCATGTATCGACTGACTTGATCCGTGGCGCCATAGAGGAAGCCACGCAGCACCTCAGCCCTTCAGCTCATGCGTAAACGATTTTACAAACATAGACTGCTACTCGATGAGCACCTTCCTCGTCGTGAAGTCTTTGCCCGACTGAATGACTACTTTGACCTGAAGCACATCAAACATGACCTCCATCACGGCGGCATGGATGATCCACAGATTTATGAACTCGCACGCGACCAGCATCGCATCCTGTTGACCACCAACGTCAAGGACTTCCGTCCCTTACTTCGCCCTGACTCCGCTGGCGTAGTCGGCATTCCAGAAGCTTGGTCAGTCCAGCGACTGGATACGAAGCTCACCGCACTCTTAACGAGACATGGGCCGAGCTACTTCGCTGAAAAGTACGTGTCATTGGCTACGGACGGTGCGGCTTGAGCAGACGACCACCCGCAAAGTGAAGCGCTGAAGTGTGGTCGCTGTCTGGCAACGCTCAACCTGTGCTTCCCCGAGACGAGGGTGCAATCACATGTTTCGCTGAGCCACTGTGCTGGGATGGGATTGCGCTTCGCTCCACCCTGGCCGTCAATTGCCTCGATGAGATCTGTTGCGGATGGGAGTGCAAGCCGGACTTCCCGCCTGTGCCTACCAGTACGCCAATGAAGATCGCGGCCAACAGCACCAACACGCCGACAATTTCCTTCTCACTTCCACCACGTGGTCCACCGATAACGCGCTTGAAGGCATAGAGCACGAACTCCAGCGCACCGAGCAGCAGTGCGATGACCAACACGGTCCGTGCTCCCCCTGAGGAACCTGAACCGGCAGAAGCTAGAAGCATCGTCATAGTCCGCGCTCTCCAGAATGGTTACAACCGGAACTGATCGCAACAGTGACGCCGTGCGCACGACAACGGCCGACGAGGAATCGCACAACGCGTTTGGTCTCTATCGGGAGGGGGCGTTGCCGACTTGCTGTGATTCAATTCTCCCTTGTTCGGCCGTTCTCGGACCGCAGTTGCTTGTATCCCTTCGGGCGAAAGACTTCGAGCCTGAGTAGGACACTCCACGCGGCAACAGAAGGCAACGCTGGTGGACGTTTGTGACCAATCCGCAACCGGCGCATCACCCACATAGCTGGCTACTCGCCAGTCGGGTTGTCAAAACTTGCTACGCGTAATGCAAGCGGACGGACTCATCTTTTGCCGAGCCGTAGCAGACCAGAGACTCGTACCATGGGCTCGCCTGCGAGTCCATTCGAACCGAACTTGCCCCCCGGAACATGCTCTCCCTCATCTCATCTGTGCCTGCTTGGCGTGACGAGCGTGCGGGAGCGTCGATCGACGGTGTCGGCGTTTGGGCAGGTCATGTTCGCGATCGCGACCAATGTTTCCCCCGTTCGGCTGGGAACGCACGGCACCAGCCCTACGACTGCCGAGAATGCCGTACAAGGCACGGATGCTAACCAGCGAAGCGTCGACTCCCGTTGCCTCCCAGCCAGCCCGGGTGTCCTTCTACACCCGTCGCTGAGACTGCTCGCTTGCTGCGTGTGGATGCTGCGACGATCTACCGAGCGATCCGGCTGCGTTCGCGCTACATCGTGCCGGCAGCAGAGCGAAGCCTTGCCCGGGAGCTGGCCAGGCGAAGGATCTAGCGGGTATGCATCCCCAAAACTACTGAGCAGCTGATCCCGATTTTGTGGTCCGGGTCACAGCTGGGTACACAACTCCCGTCACTAGGCCATTTGGCCCTAGACGCCCTGCTCAGCTGGCTGTCTACTGCGCCGGCCCTGAGAGGAGGGCGACAGATGAGTGCTTCTGATGAAGCTGTGGTTCGCCGGTTCTACGAGGAGATGAACAACGGCCGGAAGAACGAGCTGGCTGAGGAGCTGTTCACGGCTGACCACGTCATGCACGATCCCCAGGTCCCAAGCGGCCCGGGGCCGCAGGGCATGGTCGACACGGTGCGTCCCTACCAGGACGCAGTCAACGGACACTGGGGTATCGAGGAGATCTTCTCGGCTGACGACCGGGTCATCGTGCGCTGGACAGGCACGGGCACGCACGTTGGGGAGATCAACGGCATCGCACCGACCGGCAACGCGATCAGGGTTGATGCGATCAGCATCCATCGGATGCAGGACCGGAAGATCGCTGAGACTTGGGAGGTCTGGGACACACTTGGGTTCCTGCAGCAGATCGGTGCAGTTCCCGGGTAGCAGTACCGACTCGTGTGAAGGTGCTCGCAGCTACAACTCGATCGAGGGCATCCACACTGGCCCAAGGAAAACGATCTTTTAGGGAGCTGGCCTCCCACCTCTACTAGCTGCTCACGACAGGAGCACTGCGCCTAGCATAAGAGTTGAGATAGTCGCCGCGAGAGCGAGAGCTGAGTCAACTAATCGCCGTGTGCGAGCACCATTGGCGGATTCGTAGAGGAAATTGAAGGCCAAGAGAGTGCAGAAAGCCGCGCTCAACATTGTCGGGATCGTCCAAAACGCCAGCACGTTTGAGAATAAAGTAACTTGCACTTCCGCAATCATTGCTACGAAAAGTGCGATGTAGGGTGACCCCCATCCCGAGCGCTCCATCGCATACTCGATTTTGGTGCGGTAACGATAGCCGACAGATCCCATGCTGCCTGCAACAAGGAGGACCGCCAAGAAGACGGGCGCAGTAAATGCCGATCTCGCGGCAATGCTTGCAAGCCAGGTGCTGAGAAGAATCAAGAAGAGAGCCACAATGAGAGTCGTGGAGATTACCGCGCTGGCATAAGCTGCTCTGGCAATCCTTTGTCTGGCTATCATGTGGAGCTCGATTCCAAAGATGAGAAGTCGAATGAATCCCACGAAGGCGAATCCCGCTACAAGCGGAATAGCAACTCCTATAGAGAAGAGCAGACCTAGCCCTCCGGTCGAAATAATTTGACCCATAAAATACGTATAGCAGAAAAGGTGGGGTAAAGACAAGTGAGACGTATGCGCTTTCCTCTTCTGCCGCGAACTGGCTCTGCTGTCTCGAGAACTATCGTGGGGAGATGTCTGAGAAACTCGGGCCACCACTGGCTATTGCCTGCTAAAAGCATTTCCTTGCTCGCTGCAGCTGTGCTGAGCATTTCCGGAGTAGGGTTTGGCACTGTTCACCAGACTCCTGAAGTCAGCATGGCTACGTCAACGTCGGTTCAGGTTGTTGTTAGCAGTGTAATCGCCGGTAGTGTACGCGCGAGCCGGGGCGAGCGTTTGACACGGGGAGAGAGCGTCAACAGCACGCCCAGCGCCACGACCAGCCGGGTTACGGTCGAGTCGACGACTAGCGGGAAGTGTGAGTGTGACAAAGTTTTAGACTCGACCGGCAAAGGGGCCCCGCTGGAGGTCGTTCCCGGAAAGCAAGTCGTATTACTGATTCATGGCATCAACGAGGGTCCAGCCAGCTGGAGCACTAACGCGAACGAGGAGTCGGCCCTTACGCCCCGTGATCCAAGACCGACATTGGTTGAGAAGCTCCGGCAAGATCCCAATTTTTCAGTTGGGACATTTGACTACAATGACAGCCTGAACGACAAAGGTAATCCAGACTTCATACCGAACAATGCTCAGCGCTATGGTCCCGCCCTTGTTAAGGCTATCAAATGCCTGGCGCAAAGGTCGGGAATGAAGGTGACCCTGGTTGGTTACTCGCGTGGCGGACTAGTATCACAAGAAGCTCTAAATCCTTTGGATCCCTCTCAAGGAAGCGCGGCTGATCTCGTTGCCGGCCTAGTGTCAATTGACACGCCATGGAATAATCCGTTGCCGCCTTTGTCGCGCCTCAAAATTGAGCCCACGTTCCCTCCGGGCAGGGTCCCGATTCCGAGCGGTATACCTGTTATGCCGATCGGATCGGAGATCGAGTTGGATCGACCAGTGACGGGAGTCCCTCCGGTCGGTGACGTCAATGGCGGCAATATCACGCCTGTATCTGGTGACGCTAACCAAACTGGCACCGCTTGCGATACTGTTCCGCCCGGGTCAGTTGTAGCCACGCGGCAAGGAGATGGATGCTTCGAGGCCGAATCCAATCAACTCGATGTTCCAACGACAAACAAGGTTGTGGATAATAGTGTCCAGCCAGTAAAATGCAGTTGGTCGGGCACGCTCGAACACTTGGGCGAATGTTCGGCCTATCATCATGTAAACATGCAACTGAACCGGGAGATTGTCGACCCTATCGTAACTCAGTTAGACAGGTGGCGCACGCTCAACTGGCTCAATGATCCATCGCTCGTTGGCGCCGACGGCCACATTCAGAATGGGTGTCAGTCTCCACCAGAGGCTACCTCTCGGCCAGCAGTCGGTAGCACCTCCTCCAGTGTGAGTACGCCCCCGAGTGATGGTGAGCAAGGCGGCGGGTATCGGAAGCATTGCAACGACAACGAGTATCTCGATCACGGCGACTGCAAACCCGAGCCCAAGGCCTGTGACCACGATCAGTACATGGACCACGGAGAATGCAAGATGAGGCCGCCTGTTTGTGACCACAACCAGGTCTCCGATGGCCACGGAGGTTGTAAGGATAAGCCCCAAGATTGTCGGCCGGGCCAGGTGCACCACGCCGACGGTGAATGCTACGACCTGACAACACCGGGTAGCGGTAACAGCGCCTGTCCCAACGGCATGGTCCGGTTCGCTCCTGAGACGGACACCACCAGTGGGTGCGTGGTGCCCGGTGCGGGTGGCAATCAGTCCCAGACGAAGACCTGCCCGAGCGGCCAGCATCTGACGACACTAAGCGGGTGCCAGGCCGACACTCTCAACCGAAACGATCCCCAGAGTGGCCCGTGCCCGAAGGGACTGCATCGGGACAAGGAGGGAGTCTGCAGGGCAGACGGCTCGGGGCAAGGAGCCAGCAGCGGTAGCTCTTCTCAGCCAATTCCTGGCTCGCCGAACTTTGTGTGTCTTGGCGGCTCCTCCTGCTCGAGCAGCCCATCGACCGGGACCAGCCAGAGCCAAGCTCCGACGAGTACGACTACAAGGCCACAGCCGACTACCAAGGCCAGCGCTCCAACCACGGCCAAACCCACAACGACGACACCGACCACGGCGAAGACCACAGCGCAGAGCAAGCCTGACCAGCAGTCGAGTCAATCAGTACAGCCAGTGCTGCCTCACTCTGCTCGGCCATCCAGCACGCCGTCACCAAGCTCGACTAGCTCTGGAACCAAGATCTGCAAGGCGACGGGCGAACCGCCTCCGCCTGGAGACAAATGCCCATCCTCAGGTCAGGGCTGAGGTTTGATCTACGCCTGTGTCCTGCAGACCATCAGCCACGAGCCGTAACACCCGGGTCATCGTGTCCGAAAGCGGGGTGAACGAGCAATTCGATACGACGACTGGTTTCGAGAAGAGCGTGCATGCCCTGACTTGGAGCTGCGGTGCAATTCTTATCGGCAGTGCGGCTCGTGCGACAGCGCTCTGACCCAGCGTTACTCCGCAGCGTCTGTTATTGCCCGAGTCTCGGGACGCCGTGCAGCCTCCCAGATGTGGTCAAACTGGCTGACCCAGTAGGGAAACCATCGGTCACTCGTCTTCGGAGTCAACTCCAAGTGCATGCGTGAGTGGGTTGTCTCGTTATGAAATGCATGGAACTCGACAATCAGTGACGCATCCCGCAGGCTCGGGTTGGTCACGACAAGGCTGAAGCCCGGGTTGTAGTCGATGAGTCGATATTCAAAGCTTCCTGCAACAGACCACCCATTCATGAGTTTCAGCTGTCGAGTCGTCGTTTGCAGATTGTCTGCAAAGTCTTGCATGGGATAGTCGAGTGAATCGTCAAGCTGATGTGTCGCCAGGCGCACGGCTTCGGCATTATCTGAATCGAGCACGACAATGCGAACGACGGCATCAGGCTGACTTAGTACCTTCTTACGAAGTAGGTCACAAGTCTGCGCGTTCAGAAGATTCACCGCTGACGGCGCGAAGATCCACACCTCACGAGCGTTTCCCCACTGCTTCGAAAGAGGACGCTCATCAAAGGCGGCTCGGTCACCTGCGACTTGATCAAAATCGGAGCCCCATCCAGACGGGACTGTTGTTCTGTACACAAGAATTGCTACAGCGGCGAGCAGCGCCGCCCAACGCAAGTTGACCGAGACGGCATCGCCGATGATGGACAGTATTGCGAGTACCGCTGCTACGGCGGCGGCGGCGTACGCTTCCATGTTCCGCAGCTTCACGATGTCAGTCCAGATGTGCCGCAGCGTACGGTTCATGGCCAGATCCTCGTTCAGCTCTTCTTGCTCTGAAGGCTTAGCCTAACGACGTTGAGCCTGACCGCAAGCCTCGTTACTGATCTTGCAGGACTTCGCAATCGCCGCAAGAATCGAGCATGGTAACAGTTGGGTCCAGTATGTTGACTTGACTCTACATTGAGCGCTTTACTGCATTGGGTTGTGGCAGCGAGGCTGCAGGCGGGAGTAGGTCATGGGAATGATCGCCGAAGACGACTTCCTGAACGGCCATGCCTTCTCGTTCACGAAGCAGCCTTACCTCGCCGCTCTGTTTGAAACTGTTATTGATAGGGACACCAATATCACGTTCGTCGTTGGGGCTGGGGTCTCGCTGGACTCCGGGTTACCGCCATGGCTCAGTCTCATTGATCGTATGTGTGAGCAACTGCGGGGCGATCCTGTGCTAATGGATCTTGCTCTTCGCGATCGTTCGGATCCCATGCGGAGAGCTGAGCTAGTCCTGGAGATGGTCTTGAGAAGGAAGGCCGGATGGCAGCCAGAGACCGTGATCCGACATGCGTTGTATCGCCCGAGACCCAGCAGACTGCCTCTAACCGGCCCGTTAGCGGAAGCTATCGCCCAACTCGGCACTCGGCTGGGAAATCGTGGGCGGCTCATTACGACGAACTTTGACGAGGTGCTCGAGACCGCGCTGGGTAGGTACCTTCCCGAGAGTGAAATAAAATCATACGGTCTCAGGAGCGAGGTAGACCATAGCCGTTGGAGCAATAGTATCGGGATAGGGCACGTGCTTCATGTTCACGGGCTAGTTCGACCAAAGAGAGGCCCGCTCAAGCCCGTCATCCTAACGGAGTCGCATTTCCTTGAGCATGGGCCGAAGGTTCGGGCTCTAATCTTGAAACAGCTTCAAGCGAGCTGCGTGATCTTCATAGGTGTGAGCCTTGCGGATCCGAATCTCACGGGGCCCTTGTGGGACCTGCGATCAGGCCAGCAGGTCAGGATCCGTCCGTTTGTCCTCACTGTTCCCGAGCCGCCGCCACAGGGGTGTCATCACCGGGATATCAAGCGCTATACACTCGAGAACGCTCGATATCTTGAGGATAAGCTCAAGATGCGGCCGATATTCCTGAAGTCCTATGCTCAGCAGATCCAGGTTCTTGGTGATCTCGACCTCGCTCTCAGTGCGGGCAAAAGTCGTTACACGATAGGAGCTTCCGGCGATTCGAATCTAGAATATGGACTGAGATTCACGCGTGCGCTCAATAAGGCTTATGAGTCAATTGGTTGCACTGGTGGCTCGGATTCCCCTGAGCGGTGCAACGCGCGTAAGTTGAGTGATCGTCTGCATGCGCGCTTGCAACCTGATAGCCCCATTGGTTGGATATTGACGGCAATCCGCGAGGGGCTTCTGGAGGAAGGGTATAGAGTCTTAGAGGAGCGATTTGGCCTTTTCTTATGGCTCCGAGCACGAGGAGATGGGGGTAATCCTTCACCCTACGCGCTCAATCTAGTAGGTACTTCCACGTACGTGCACAGAGAAAGCTGGTCCGAGTTCCGGCAAGTTCCGATAGAGGTAGATTCCACTTTCCCAGTTGCTCAGGCGATATTCAGAGGCTCGGCGCAGCTCCTGAATCTCTCACCGCCGTCTCCCTACGGTCTTTGGCGGGGCATGCTCGCCATGCCGATATATGCTGAGAGCAGGCAGTTTCAGGCTGCGATAGGGAGTCGTGGACCGGATATTTTGACAATTGGAGGAATTACACTTAATACAACTCGCTACGTGGATCGACTCGATCCTGCTACGAATGGAAACGTGGAAGAATCTGAGATGTCTTTGTTGGCGAGGGCGCAGTCAAGGGAGCTGGACGTGCTGAAGGAGGAGCTTGGCCGATCGATGCGTGCGATCATCGGCGTCAGCTAGCTTCGCTTCTTCTGGTTCCTCTCGGCCGCGAGCTTGTCTTCCTCAAGCTTGCGGTAGATCTTGGAGCCAACAGGGTTGGGAATGTTGTAGACGCGTCGGCCGTTCACGATCGTTGGGTAGTAGACATCTATGGCGGGAAGTTCGTGCGGGTTGCGCGGGCCGAGCCCGAGATATTCCCGCGCAGCCGCTAGATTTGTTTTTGGGTCGATTGTCTTTGCGGCAGTCTCGATGTCCATTGTCTGTTCTGTAGTTTCTCTCTCGAGTGTCTGAGCCCATGTCATTTCATCACATCCATCCGGAAACGTGCTACTTACGTGTACTTCTCGAGATGGTAGTGGTTGTGCTTCCTTCATGTTTCATGACAGACTCTAGCCTTAGCAAATTATACCCTAAATCCCTCGAATGTCAAGCGTGTAGTTCGGTAGCTGGCACTCCCATGGCGGGTCGGATTTGCGCTGCCCGGCATGGGTAGATGCAGTCTCACTTCGTCCGCTCGCGAAACCGAAACCGCTGAGGTAACCGACGCCTACTTCCGGCGAGGCCACCCAGCCTAAGCGCAGAGCAGCCTCCACGAGCGTCTCCCGCGCAACGGTCTTACGGATGGCTGACCACATAAATCGCTTCTGCAGGCTAGGCGCGTGCGTGCAGGTGCAGCCATCGGTGAGATCCCGTGACCTTCTCCTTCGGCCGATGGTCGTTCACCGGATCACCCGCAAAAGCCGCCAGCTGTCCTGTGCCTTGAACTCCAAGCGCGTGTCAGACCGGGTGTCCGTCGTGGATCTCTTCACCACACAGGCTGGCAAGTAACGCAACGGCCCGTAGACACACGCGTAGTGGTGGCCGTTCGCTTGTTGCAGCGGTGTGCACTCGCACGGCGGTGTAGCGACACCGGCTGTGGGCTCTCCCTGGGATTCTGAGCTGTGATCAGTCACGGCGCTACCCCGGCAGCTTGTGCCCAGCCCCATTGGCGTGGATGACTCGGCTGTCGCTCACGTAGGGAACCTGCTGCCTGGCACCGTCCACGTAGAGCGCGATCGCCCGGCGAGTGCCCAACTCGTCGACAACGAACCGGGTGATGCCGGCCGCCAGAACTCCCGGATCAGTGCTCAGCTCGGAGGCGTACTGCTCAGCCCTGGCGAGGTTCCGGCAGAGCAACTCAGTCGGCCGAACTTCCGCCGGCCGGACCGCGTGTACCGCGAAGACCTCGCTCATCCGGCCATCCGAAGCAGCTCGAGTGCTTCTTCTCCGACCCGGCGCATGTTGCACGGCCAGGACCGCTTGCACGTCAGGCAGCTACCCGACGCCGTCCGTACGTGTTCGGTCAGAAGATCCTCAACATGGCCGTGCGCCGCGATGAAGTGGATGAACTCGGACACGGGTTGCATACGTCTACCCACGGAGACCCACGAAGTAGGTCCCGACCAGCACCGGTCCGTCGCCATACCCATCGGGCGCGCCAACACTGTCGCCGGCACCATCAGCCCCCTCTTCCGCGTGGACCACGACGAGGCCAGAGGACAAGCCCACCCCGGCCCCGCCGTGAAGACGGTCGCTCGAACCGCTCCGACAAGGAAACCGCAGCTCACGGTACGTAGAAACCACGCTTGCGGGATTCTTCGAGACGTCCCGTTGCATCGGAAACGTCCTGGAACCGTCCCCAGTGTCACATCGCGAGGTGGGCGATCTTCGCTACCGGCCAGGCTGTAACCGCAGGTCACCCCAGCGCAAACCCAGTCAGGACAAACACACCAACAGCCGACCAGCCGGACTCGACGGACATCACGCAGGATCGAGGGCTAGGCTGCAACCCGTGAACGAGCACCTCCGCAGGGCACTGCGGCAACGCGGGGTGTCGGTCGAGCAGCTGGCCCGTACATGCGGCGTCGATCCCAAGACGGCCGGTCGCTGGATCACGAGCGCCGACCGCATCCCTCATCCGAGGCAGCGAACGGTCGCAGCCGAACTCCTCGAAATGAGTGAGCACTTTCTCTGGCCAGCGCTGAAAGAAAAAGGGCCATTCCTCGGACCTGGCGACAACAAGGCCGAGCTGGTCGATACCTACCTGGACCGAGCCTCTGTCCCACGAGAAGTCTGGCTTCGGCTCGTGAACGGTGCAACGAATAGCATCGACATACTCGTTTTTTCCGGAACCTTCCTCACGCAGACCAATCCAAAACTTCCTCGGATACTGATGGACCGTGCAGCCGACGGTGCGCGGATCCGGTTGTGCTTCGGCAATCCGGATGGCAGTGCGGTCACCTTGCGAGACGAGGAAGAAGGCATTCATGGAACCTTGGGATCGAAGATTCGCGCCTGCCTGTCGTACTTCCCGGAGTTGGTTGGCTCGCCGAACTGTGAGATTCGGCTGCACAACCACACGTTGTATGCGAGCATCTTCCGCTACGACGACGAGGCGATGATCAATCCGCACATCTGGGGGAGCGCTGCCAGCGCAAATCCGCTGCTTCATCTTCGGCGCATCGGCGAGGAGTGCTTGTTCACCAAGTACATGGACAGCTTCGATCGTGTGTGGGAGCAGTCGAAACCGTGGTATCCACAATCGTCATAAGGGGGATCCCTCATGCACCGTCGTATCGAGCACTGGCACAACAATAACGCGCCCAAACCGAATTCGCTGGTTCCGGCGAGCAACATGCTGGTCGTCAACCCTACAGGGGAGTTGCTGTTACAACGTCGCCGGGACACGGATCAGTGGGCACTTCCGGGCGGGAAGCAGGAGTTGGGGGAGACGCCGTCGCAATGCGCGGTGCGTGAGTGCGAAGAAGAAACCGGGGTGCTTGCCCGCGTGACTGGTTTGCTGGGCGTCTACTCCGACCCGAAACATCTCGTGGAGTACACCTCGGATGGCGAGGTTCGCCAGGAATTTGAGATCACGCTGATTGGCGAGCCGGTGAGCGGTGCGCCCGCCGTGAATGACGAGGCATCTGATGTTCGGTGGATTTCACCTGCTCATCTCGATAGCTACGACATCCACCCGACGATGCGCCGACAGATCGACGACTATCTGAACAACCGCTACCCAGTCGTCGACTGAGTGGTCGCGATACGTCTTTCAGTAACGACGAGGCGAGACGTAGTCCTGGCAACCGCACTTTCTATCGTCGGGCGCGCACGACGCATCGCACGACTCACAAATGACTCCCTAGCATAGCGACTGAGAATCTCCTCGAGTCTTTCCGAATACGTAACCCGCCTACCATCTGGACCGGTCGTCATGTCGGCCGTCCACAGCGCATCGGCCACAGCGCCCTCCTCTCTCGGCCACACTGCTAGGCTGTCCAACAAGCCGCGTTCCTCAGCTTCAAACTCCGCCGCCGAGTGATGAGCGATCAAAGCGCAAAGCCTTTCGCTGTTGCCCTGCACATAGAGGAAGTTGGCTCCGTCGAGAGGATGGAAACCCGTCACCACTAGTTCGGGTGCATACCCAAGATCGTGCCACCAGCCCGCGATAACAAGCAGATTTCTCTCATCCGCTGGCACGGCGCGGGCAAGCTCGAGAGCTCTTGCAGCGACAGCCTGGGTATGCTGCCAGCGACTACCCAGCGGAGACAGATACCGTTCGGCTAGAGATCTGGCAGCGCTCAGACTTGGCAGCTCTCTCACCGCACCCACCTTACGCAGTCGGCCGGCAGCATCGACCACCCTCGTATGAGCTTCCTCGAGCCAGCAAGGTGGGTTCATCCTGGCACCTGACCGACACTGACGCATCGGTTAGCGGCACGGAGGTGGGCGCACGAAGATCGTCATGTTCCGCATCGCCGCAGGTCAGCGACCTTGCACGACTGAGAGCCAGTCTAACAAGATCATCGATGTTTCCTGGTGGGGGTCTGTTCTCGGTCGTCACGCAACAGTTCGGCGACCTGGGCGAGTACCGCCGGATCTGCAACGTGTGCCGGTAGTCCCTGGGCGAGCCACGACCGATCATGCAGATAACCGGCAACACGCTCACCACGGGTGTTTACACCGTCACGGTGCCTTACGCACGATAATCTTGATTAGGGACTTTATGGAGGGATGACGACGGTCGATTTTCTCAAAGGATGGCGCCGGCTCCACCGGCTGCTTGTTTTCAGAAGATGCTCCTTCGTTGGCTTCTTTCATGTCCCTCCTCCACCCCTTGATGTTCTCGCGGAATACGTGAAATAGTTCTTTCACTTGTCAAGCTTATTATACAGAGATAGTCAATCGTGCTTTGGTGAACAGTGTCGTGAGAAGTAATCTTGAGGGTACTTGAGATATGGTGCTGCTACTACCATAGTTTGGCTGGAAGTCGGTCGTTATCAGTATCGATTAGCTTGTTAGTGCTCGTATCGACGTGCTGCGAGATGAGGTTTGCGGTGTCCTCTCCTCTCGTTACGCTATTGACATGAATGTTTGCTACTGTCCTCGCCAGCTTCTGGCTGAACTCAAGAACCGACTCGGCTCCGACGGTGTCGATGCTGGTTCCGTGAATTGTGTTATTTCGGTAACGCTTTAGCCGGGCTAAACGAGTACTGAATTCACCTGCGTACCGCTTTCGCGCCTTATGGCGCCTGCTTTCAGAGTCGGAGACAATATGGCACGCCCGGTTGAGGAGGCGCGCCGGCAGCCATCCTTGGTCAAGGAGTTTGAGTAGTGACACACCGGAGTCTGCGAAGACGTGTAGATCGGACACGTGTGTACCCTGCGCGGGGATCGTGGCGAGGAGAGTTTCAAGGGCTGCGGAATCAACGTCGGGTCGCAGCCAATTGTACGTCTCGTGCCCTTCTGTGGCTTGCCTGATGTGGTCTACCAAATCTTGAATTAGTTCGCTCCAAATCCACCCCGTCGTGAACGAGTTTTCTGTGAACTTCCACCACGCTGAGGTGGTACGAGTCAACATGCTGAGATGTTCCAACATCTGTACGGTGAGAGCGGGATTCTTTGAGGATTGCGCACTATCCAACTTGTTCAGATTGACCGATAGATCAAGCGTTTTGGCGAGCTCAGGGGTCGCCTCGAAGTGGTTGCCAAATAGGCTTGGCCCCATTCGGGCCATGGTGTACCACGCCGAATTATGCTCCCATGCGTCTAGTGTCTCGTGATTCCGTTGTCTTTACTTTGCGTTGTTGTCGACGAGTTTCTTGATGTGGGTTTGAACGAGTTGG
>Ga0137415_10001404_pt1 | contig 23809 bp, 21 predicted proteins | sample CZODoug3_1_1_16f_FD_183082 | JGI IMG/M metagenome (GOLD analysis project Ga0137415, IMG submission 183082) | Vadose zone soil fungal communities from Angelo Coast Range Reserve, California, USA - CZODoug3_1_1_16fungal (Hybrid Assembly) | ecosystem: Environmental > Terrestrial > Soil > Vadose...
GACCTGACCGGCTCGTACCAGGCGGCGTTTCTCAACGGCGTGCTGTGGAACCTGCTCAACATCGGGATCGCCGTGGGGCTGCTGCGGCGGCCGGGGCGCACGCTCTCGGCGATGGGCGCGTGAACGGCGCGTTCTTCGTTCCCGATGGCGACGGCTGGGTCGCCACCTCGCACACCCGCGGACCGTGGAGTCGCACGCACCAGCACGGCGGGCCGCCCGCCGCGCTGCTGGCGCGCGCGATCGAGGCGCAGGCCCCCGGCTTCGAGATCGCGCGGATCACCGTGGACTTCCTGCTGCCCGTGCCGATCGACCGGCTCGCCGTACGCGTCGAGACCCTGCGCGCGGGCAGCAAGGTACAGCGTCTCGTCGCGCGCCTGCTCCACGGCGAGCGCGTGATGGCCCAGGCCCTCGCCGCGCTCGTGCGCCCGGGCGCGGTCGCGATCGCCTCGCCGGCCAACGACCCGGCCCTGGCTCCGCCCGAGTACGGGCGCCCGTTCCAGTTTCCCTTCTTCAACGAGCCCGTCAGCTATCACGAGGCGATGGAGACGCGGCTCGCGCGTGGCGACTGGGGCAGCGGCCGCGTGGCCGCCTGGATGCGGCAGCGGGTGCCGCTCGTGGCCGGCACGCCGACCTCGCCGCTCGAGCGCGTGCTCGTCGCCGCCGACTCCGGCAGCGGCGTGAGCGCGGCCATCGAGCACAAGCGCTTCACCGCGATCAACGCCGACCTCACGGTGAGCGTGCACCGCCCGCTGGAAGGCGAGTGGGTCGGGATGGACTGTCTGTCGATCTACGAGGCGCACGGCGTCGGCCTCGCCGACACGCGCCTGCACGACGTGCGCGGCCCGATCGGCCGCGCGCTCCAGAGCCTGGTGGTGGAGGCGCGGTCTTAGCTTCGACCTTACCGGAGGCGATAAGCCCCCCACAGCAAAATGAGAGCATGATCGGCGGCTGCGCGTCGCCAGAGGGGGCGACGCGCGATGGTACAATGAGCGCTCCATGACCGGGGGCGAGCTCCGCGAGAGGTTCCTCAAGTACTTCGAGACGCGCGGTCACGCGCGCGTGCGCTCGTCGTCGCTCGTGCCCGGCGACGATCCGACGCTCCTCTTCACGAACGCGGGCATGGTGCAGTTCAAGTCCGTCTTCCTCGGTGAGGAGCGACGCAACTACGCGCGCGCCACGACCTGCCAGAAGTGCGTGCGCGCCGGCGGCAAGCACAACGACCTCGAAAACGTCGGGCGCACGGCGCGCCACCACACGTTCTTCGAGATGCTCGGGAACTTCTCGTTCGGCGACTACTTCAAGGCCGACGCGATCGCGTTCGCCTGGGAGTTCCTCACGCGGGACCTCGGCCTCGAGAGGCACCGGCTCAAGGCGACCGTCTTCACCGACGACGACGACGCGTTCGGGCTCTGGAAGAAGGTCGCCGGCCTCACGGACGACCGGGTCCTGCGCCTGGGTGAGAAGGACAACTTCTGGGCGATGGGCGACACGGGACCGTGCGGACCGTGCTCAGAGATCCACTTCCACCAGGGCGACCACATCGCCTGCGCGGAGACGGCCGCCGGGCGCCCGTGCCTCGGGCCCGCGTGCGAGTGCGATCGCTGGCTCGAGATCTGGAACCTGGTCTTCATGCAATTCAACCGCGACGCGAGCGGCGCCATGACGCCGCTGCCGCGGCCGTCCATCGACACCGGCATGGGGCTCGAGCGCATCGCGGCGGTGATGCAGGGCAAGATGTCGGACTACGACACGGACCTGTTCGCGCCCCTGATCGAGCGCATCGCCGGCCTCAGCGGGAAGCCCTACCGGGCCCGCGAGGCTGACGACGTCTCCATGCAGGTGATCGCCGACCACGCACGCGCGACGGCCTTCCTCATCGCCGACGGCGTCACGCCGTCAAACGAGTGGCGCGGCTACGTCCTCCGGCGCATCATGCGCCGCGCCATGCGCCACGGCCGCATGCTCGGCCTCACCGAGCCGTTCCTCTGGCGGGTGGTGGACGGGGTCGCCGAGCTCATGCGGGACGCGTATCCGGAGCTCGACACCGAGCGCCGGCGCATCGAGGGCGCCGTCCGTGACGAGGAAGAGCGCTTCGCCGAGACGCTCGACACGGGCATGCGGCTGATCGAGGAGTACGACGAGGCGCAGCGGCGCAAGGCGACTCGGGGCGTCACGCGCCCTCCCGTCCTCGACGGGAGCTTCCTCTTCAAGCTCTATGACACGCACGGATTCCCGAGCGACCTGGCCGAGGAGATCTTCAGGGACAAGGGGTGGGTCGTTACCGACGAGACCCAGGCCGCGTATGAGGCCGAGATGCGGGCGCAGCGTGAACGGGCGCGGGCGGGCGCGACGTTCGTGGGCGAAGAGGCCGAGGCGGCGGCGATCTACCAGCGGCTCGGCGCCGAGCTGCCGGCGATCGAGTTCGTCGGCTACGACACGCTCACCGCCCCGGCGCGCATCCTCGCGATCGTGGACCCGTCGGCGGGTGGCGTCCGGCGCGTGCGCGAGGTCGGCGAGGGCGCCGAGGTCGAGATGATCCTCGACCGCACGCCGGCCTACGCCGAGTCGGGCGGCCAGGTGGGCGACACCGGAACCCTCGCCGGCCGCGCCGGCCGCGGGCGGATCCTCGACACCTACTACCGGGGCCCGAAGCTCATCGTCCACCGGGTCCGCGTCGTCCAGGGTGGCTTCCATGAGAACGAGGATGTCGCGGTGAGCATCGAGACGCCGCGGCGCCAGGGGCTCCGCCAGCATCACACGGGGACACATCTGCTCCATGCGGCGCTCCGCAAGGTGCTCGGAACCCATGTGACCCAGGCCGGCTCGCTCGTCGCGCCCGACCACCTGCGCTTCGACTTCGCCCACGGGGGCCAGGTGAAGGACCGCGAGATCGGGCAGGTCGAGGAGCTGGTGAACGAGCAGGTCCAGGCGAACGCGCCCGTCACGCGCCTCGAGATGAGCCTCGACGAGGCGCTGCGGATGGGCGCGCTGGCGCTCTTCGGGGAGAAGTACGGCGACCGCGTGCGCGTCATCAAGATCGGCGATTTCTCGACCGAGCTCTGCGGCGGCACCCACCTCGATCAGACGGGCGAGATCGGGCTCCTGAAAGTCCAGATGGAGGGCGCCGTCGCCGCCGGCGTCCGGCGCATCGAGGCCGTGGCGGGCACGGCCGCGCTCGAGGCCGTCGCGCGGAAGGAGGCGGCGCTCCGCGAGGCTGCGGAGATCCTCAAGATCGCCCCGCTCGAGGTGCCGCGCCGCCTCCAGAAGCTCCTCGAGGAGCAGAAGGTGCTCGAGAGGCAGCTCGAGGCGCTCGAGGCCAGGCTCGCCCGCTCGCGCGCGGAGGAGTTGGTGGCGGCGGCGCGCCAGGTCAACGGCGTCGCCGTCATCGCCGCACGCGTGGACGGGCTCGACGCCGAGGGTCTCCGGTCCGTTGCCGACACGCTTCGCGACCGCCTGGGCTCGGGCGTCGTCTGCATCGGCAGCGTCATGGACGGCAAGGTGAGCCTGATCGCGGCGGTCACGAAGGACCTCACCAAGCGGTTCCCGGCGGGCCGGATCATCCAAGAGGTCGCGCAGGCCGTCGGCGGCCGCGGCGGCGGCCGGCCCGACCTCGCCCAGGGGGGCGGCGCCGAGCCCGATAAGCTCGACGGCGCGCTCAAGCTCGTCTACGACCTCGTCGCCCGGGTCCCCGCCTAGGCAGTAGAATAGGGTGCGATGAGGTGCGTGAGGTGCTGACGACCTGTCGGACCTACCCGGCGCCGACCGGTCGCTGATCGAGGCTGCGCTTGAAGCGGCGCGCCACGCGCTCACGGCCGCGGGCTGACGGTCGGCGGCGGTCGAGCGGCGGCTCCGACGCCGGCTCGCACCTCGAGATCCTCCATACCGTCGCCGAGACGGTCAGCCGTACGCTCGATGTCCGCGACGTGCTCCGGACCGCGCTCGAGGCCCTCACGCACGTCACGGGCCACGAGATCGCGAGCCTCCACCTCCTCTCGCCCGACGGCAAGACGCTGCAGCTCGAGGGCGAGCGCGGCATGTCCTCGAGCCTGCGCGAGGTCAACCGGCTCCTGCCGGTCGGCAAGGGGCTGATCGGACGGGTCGCAAAAACGGGGCGGCCCCTGCAGTCGCTGAACGTCGTGAAGGATCCGCACCTCTTCCCGGGGGCGAAGGCCGCGGTTCGCCGCGACCAGATCCGCGGCTTCGTCTGCGTCCCGATCCGCTGTCGCGGCCGGATCCTCGGCACCCTCTCACTCGGCCGGCAGATTCCCGACCGCTTCGACGCCCGTGAGCTCGCGCTCGTCCAGGCGACGGCCTACCAGATCGGTCTGGCGCTCGACAACGCGCGGCTCTACCAGGAGACGGTGCGCCAGCTCGAGGAGCTGAAGCGCGCGCAGGCGCAGCTCATCCACGCCGAGAAGCTCTCGGCGGTCGGCGAGCTCGCTTCCGGCGTCGCGCACGAGATCAACAACCCGCTGACGACGATCCTCGGCCAGGCGCACCTCCTGCTCACGAACCCGGAGGTGACGGCGCACGTGAACGAGCGTCTCACGATCGTCGCCGAGGAGGCGTCGCGCGCGGCGCGGATCGTCCAGAACCTGCTCCTCTTCGCGCGCCAGTACAAGCCCGAGCGGCGGCCGTGCTCGCTCCCCGACCAAGCGCGCCGCGTGCTCGACCTCAAGGCCTACCAGCTCAAGCAGGACGACATCCGCGTGGTGACCGAGTTCGGGCCGAGCCCGTACGTGCTGGGCGACGAGAACCAACTCCAGCAGGTGCTCTTGAACCTGGTCCAGAACGCACACTACGCGATGGCGAAGCATCCGGGTCCGCGGGTGCTGACCGTCAGGACCTGGCCCGACGGGGCCGTCGTCCGCCTCGAGATACGCGACACCGGTTCCGGCATCCCCCCGGCGATCATGCCGCGGATCTTCGATCCCTTCTTCACGACCAAGCCACCGGGCGAGGGCAGCGGGCTCGGACTCTCCGTGTCGTACGGGATCGTGACCGAGCTCGGTGGTAGCCTCCACGCGGAGAACCGGCCCGAGGGCGGCGCCGCGTTCCTCCTCGAGCTGCCGTCGGCCGAGCGAAGAGCGTGACATCGTAGCGATGTCCGCGAGGTCGGCTCGTACCGCCGGCGGCCCGAGAAGGGCGCTCGCCGGCTGCGCACTCGTGATGTTCGCCCTGCTCTCGAGCTCATGCGCTGGAGTCGGAGGGGCCGTGCCCGGCGCGCCCCCGCACCACCGGGAGCGTGGCTTCGCCAACGCAAGCCCGACGTTTTCGCCGGCCGGCGCCTGGACGCGCTTCACGTTCTTCGTCGCCCGCATCTGGTCGACCACCTTCAGCCCGCGGACCGCCAGCCTCCCGGTCGTCGCGAGCGACCTCGCGACGATCCGCGGCAACCCGGGCGCCGACAGCGTGACCTGGGTCGGCCACTCGACCCTGCTGGTCCAGCTCGAGGGGGTGAACGTCCTCACGGACCCGCACTGGTCACAGCGGGCGAGTCCGTTCGGCTTCGCCGGACCGAAGCGCCTGACGCCGCCCGGGCTCAGCTTCGAGGACCTGCCGCCGATCCACGTCGTCGTCATCTCACACGACCACTACGACCACCTCGACGAGGCGACGGTCCGGCGGCTCGCCGAGACCCACCGGCCGCACTTCCTCGTGCCGCTCGGCCTCAAGGCGTGGCTTGCGGAGCGCGGCGTCACCGACGTCGAGGAGCTCGACTGGTGGGACGGCCGGATCGTGCGCGGCCTCACCTTCACGTGCGTGCCCGCGCAGCACTTCTCCGGACGCACCTTGTTCGACCGCAACCGACGCCTCTGGAGCGGCTGGACGGTCGCCGGCCGGTCGAAGCGCCTCTATTTCGCGGGAGACACGGGCTACTACGAGGGACTCAGGGCCATCGGGGCGCGGCTCGGCCCCTTCGATCTCGCCGCCGTCCCGATCGGCGCCTATGTGCCGGCGGCGATCATGAAAGCCAGCCACACCTCACCCGAAGAGGCGCTGCAGGTGCTGGCCGACGTCCGCGGCCGCCACTTCATCCCGATCCACTGGGGGACCTTCGACCTCGCCGAGGAGCCGATCGAGGAGCCGCCGAAGCGGCTCCTCGCCGAGACGCGTAGGCTCGGGCTCGACGCTTCACGCGTCTGGATTCTGAAGCACGGCGAGACTCGCCGGTGGTGACGGGCTGCGGAGCGGGGGTGAGCCGCTCGGAGACCACGACTGCCAGCGCTCACCCGGTTCCGTCTTCCCTGCGCGCGGCCTCCGTGCGCTGACTACACGGGTCTCCGAGCGGCTCACCCCCGCTCCGCAGCCCGTCACCAGCGCCACCTCCCCGCCGTGGCACCTCACACGGCTTCGAGGAGTAGTCCCTTGAGATAGCGCGTCTCGGGGATGGTGAGGACCACGGGGTGGTCGCTCGCCTGACCGAGCGGCGCCCTGACGCGCAAGCGCACGCCGGCGTCGGCCGCGGCGTCGCGGCAGACCTCCTCGAAGCGCGCCTCCGACACGTGGTGAGAGCACGAGAAGGTGAAGAGGCTGCCCCCGCGATCGAGCAGCCGCATCGCTCGAAGATTGAGCTCATGGTAGCCGCGCACGGCTGCCTCGAGCTGCGTCCGGCTCCGCGCAAACGGCGGGGGGTCGAGCACGATCGCGCCGAAGCGCGCGTGGGCGCGCTCCAGGCGCCGGAGCTCGTCGAAGACGTTGGCGGCGACGATCTCGGCCCTGTCGGCGACGCCGTTCAGCGCGAGGTTCTCCCGCGCGCCGGCGAGCGCCTCCGGGCCCGACTCGATCAGGATGGCGCGACGGGCCCCGCCGACGAGGGCGTGGCAGGCGAAGCCGCCTGTGTATGCGAAGCAGTCGAGAACGTCGCGGCCGCGAGCGAGGGCTGAGAGCCGCCCGCGGTTCTCCCGCTGGTCGAGATAGAGCCCGGTTTTGTGGCCGCGGCCGAGCGTCAGGACGAACCGGACCCTCTCTTCCTCGACCTCCACCGTCTGAGGGCCCGCGGGACCCGCCCAGCCGTGGGTCGGCTCGAACCCCTCGAGACGCGCGGCCGCGCCCTCGTCCTTACGGAAGACCGGCAGGTCGCCGAGCGCCCGCGCGAGGGCACCTTCGATCTCGCGACGGGCCCGAGCCATGCCGAGAGTCAGGCACTGGACGACGAGGGCGGGACCGTAGCGGTCCACGACGAGTCCGGGAAGTCCGTCAGCCTCGCTCCAGACGAGCCGGCCGAGGGCCGGCGGGGCGCCTGCCGCGGACGCCCGAAGGGTAACGGCCTCGGTGACCCGGCGCTCGAAGAAGAGGGAATCGAGAGCCTCGTCGGCCCAGGTGAGGATCCGGCAGCAGAGGGCCGGGCGCGGATTGTAATGACCGCGGGCGACGAACCGGCCGGCGGCGTCCACGACGGTGACGGCCGTGCCGGGCTCGACGTCGCTCACATCGGCGACGTCGCCCTTGAAGATCCAGGGATGGGCTCGCGCCCGGTCGTGGCCCCGCTTGAGCCTCAGCACGGCCCGTGGGCTCGCCGGACGCGGCATGGCGCGGGCCGTTACTTCTTGCGCAGGACGACGACCATGATGATCGGGCGCCTGGTGCGCTCGAGGACTTGGTGGGGCTTGAAGCCGAAGAACCATTGGACGAACTCGAAGCCCCCCGCAAGCTCGACCAGCGCTCGGAGCTCTTGCGGAAAGACCATCCGCGAGAGATGGGTCTGCCGGTAGAGCCGGCGTGAGCCGTTCTCGACGGCCTCGAGCGTCATCCGCTCGCGGAAGACCTGGCTCACAGGATTCACGTCGTTGAGCGCCGAGAAGGAGGCGCGCACGATCAGGTTCCCGCGCCGCTTCGACCACGACCACGCGCGGGCGGGGTCCGTCCACGACGACGCCATGTAGCGGTCGAAGAGGTAGAGCCCGCCCCTTCGGACCACTCGCGCCGTCGCCCGCAGGTGGGCGACGAGCTGCGCGTTCGTCAGGAGGTGGCCCTGGGAATCCTGCATGCAGATCGCCGCGTCCACCGGCCGCTCCAGGCGGAAGTCGGTCATGTCGCCGACGACCAGCTCCCCCTCGTGCCCCTTCGCCGCGAGGCGCTGCCCCACGAACTCGATGCACTCGGGGGAAAGATCGAGCCCCGACATCCGGTAGCCGCGGTCGGCCAGCCGGATGAGGTGCGGGCCCGTGCCGCAGGCGATGTCGAGCACCCGGCGGACCCGTCGCTTGGCGTACCGCTTGAAGCAGTGGACGAGGAAGTCTACTTCGAGCTTGCGGTTCGTGTCGAAGGCGATCTCGTAGAGGCGCGGGGCGCTGTACTGGCTCGTCATCGGACCGTCCCCCACCAGGTCAGGAAGGCTTCGCGCATCACCCAGGCGGCGGCGATGCCGGTGCGGCCCGTCGGGTCCCAGGCGTGGGCGACCTCGACCAGGTCACCGCCGATCACCTGGCAGCCGTCGAGCATCCGGACGATCTCGACCAGCTCGGGCACCCGGAGCCCGCCGGGCTCGGGCGAGCCTGTGCCCGGCGCTTCGCTCGGGTCCAGGACGTCGACGTCGATCGTGACGTAGAGCGGGTGGCCCCGGAGCTCGGGCAGGAGCAGGCGGACGACGTCCACGGGGTGGCCGGCGACGACCGGGAAGAAGTGAGGACGTTGGCGCTCGTACTCCTCGCGGGAGCCGGTGCGCATGCCCACTTGGTAGACCCGCTCGGCCGGGACCACGTCCATCACCCGGGCCATCGCGGAGGCGTAGTTGTAGCGCTCGCCGAGGAACTCCTCCCGCGTGTCGGGGTGGGCGTCGAGGTGGAGGATGCGGAGGTCGGGGAAGGAGGGCGCGATCACCTCCATGACGGGCACCGTGGCCGTGTGGTCGCCCCCGATCATGAAGGGGATGAGACCCGGCCGCCACCAGGCGGCGATCTCGGCGCGCGCCGCGTCGAGCTGCTCCCGTGGCGTGGCGCCGTCGGGCAGCTCGCAGTCGCCGATGTCGGCGATCGGCAGGTCTTCGAGGTCGCGGCCGACCCAGGGCGAGTAGGTCTCGATCGAGTCGGAGGCCAGGCGGAGGTCGCGCGGGCCGCCCTCCGCGCCCTTGCGGAGGTTCACGCGGCCGACGAAGGGGATGCCGTAGACGATGATCTTCGAGTCGGCGAGCGTTCCCTCGCAAGCGATGAAGCGGGGTGAGACGGGACGCATAGGACCGCTAGGCGAGGTCTTGCTCGACGAGCAACACGACCGCGGCCAGGGCGCACCCGATCCGCTCGACCGTGTGCTCGACGGCGAAGACCTTGAGCTCTCGAATCGGCTCGCCCCGGACGGCGAACGCCTCCTCGAGCATCGCGCGGATCGCCCGCTCGGCGTCCCGGCGCGCCGCGACGTCGTGAAACTCCATGATGACGCCGGGCTTCGAGGGATCGTCGGGCAGCGCGTACCCGACGGCGGCGGCCAGCCGCTGGCCCGGCACGTCGCTCGTGATCGCCGCGTACGCCGTCGGGATGAGCGCGCCCGGCCTGATTTTCGGAAGGTCCACGATCGCCACGTCGGGCGGGATGATGCTGGAGATCTTGACCAAGTTCACGTTGCCGATGCCCGCCGCCAGCAGCGCGTTGTCGAAGGCGTTGAGGGACGTCGCACCTTCCGCGTTCCCGACCGTCGCTGCCGCCATCGTGACCGTCTTCGTGACGAGCATTCCTTCGTCACTCTACCGAGGCGACGCTCCAATGCAAGTGAAAACTGGCCTTCGGCGGCTCGGGCCGGCCTCGTCGGTGAGTGTTTTTCCTGAGCCGCGAGCCAGTCCCGACCCGCAGAGACGCTGCTGAAACTGCGTTTTTTTCTTGCAATCGAAAAAGGCGGGCCATACAGTGAAACAAGTTTTCGTCATAGAGCGAAATTTTTTCGGCGGGACAACGGCGACGCGGACGGCGCGTCGCAGGAGAGGTGCTGTAGATGGCCGGATCGCAGAAGGGAGGGTCACCGGATTGAACGCACTGGGACGACACATGCTCCTCGAGTTGTTCGATTGCGACACTGACGTGATCAACAACCTCGAGGCCGTGAAGGGGGCCCTGGTCGAGGCAGCTAGGCGGGCCCAAGCCACGATCGTCGACGTCGTCTTCCACGAGTTCAACCCCTTCGGAATCAGTGGCGTGGTCGTCATTGCCGAGTCCCACCTCTCCATCCACACCTGGCCGGAGTACCGTTACGCAGCCGTGGACATCTTCTCGTGCGGGGACGTCCTCCAACCGGAGGTGGCCGCCAACTACCTGGTCGAGCAGTTCGCCGCCGAGCGCACCTCGGTCGTCGAGATGCAGCGGGGCATGTTCCTGAACTCCTCGTTTCCCGTCGTGAACAAGGCCTTCGCCGCCGGCAGGTGATCAACCCGCAGGGCTACAAGTGGTTCTTCGAGACCACGACCCCCGCCGAAGGGCACATGCACGCCATCAAGCGGACGCTCGTGGAGGCCCGGACGAAGTTTCAGCACGTCGAGATCATGGAGACGACTTCCTACGGGAAGGTCCTGATCCTCGACGGCAGGATCCAGTCCAGCCAGACTGACGAGTTCATCTATCACGAGGCCCTGGTTCACCCCGGTATGCTGGCGACCGAGGGGCCCCCGCGAAGCGCGCTGGTCATCGGGGGCGGGGAAGGCGCCACCCTCCGAGAGGTCCTGAAGTATCCCGCCATCACCCGGGCCGTCATGGCGGACATCGACGGCGAAGTCGTGGAGCTCTGCAAGAAGCACCTGCCCGAGATGCACCGGGGAGCGTTCGAGGACAAGCGCACGGAGGTTCGGGCGGAGGATGCCCGGACATACCTCGAGAAGACCTCCGACCGCTTCGACTTCATCACGGTCGATCTCGTCGAGCCCCTCGAGGAGGGGCCAGCGTGCATGCTCTTCACCAAGGAGTTCTACACGCTCGTCCGCGACCGCCTCACGCCGGCGGGGGCGATGACGATGCAGGCCGGCATGACGAAGCTCGGCGAGCTCGCCTTCTATACCGCCCTCCACCGGACCCTGCGCGAGGTCTTCCCCGTCGTGGCCGGCTACCAGACCTTTGTCTCGTGCTTCGGCACCCCCTGGGGGTTCATCACGGCCACGAAGAAGGTGGACCCCCGGCGGCTCGACACTCAGGCCGTCGACAAGCTCATCACCGAGCGCGTGAGGGGCGCGCTCGATTACTGGGACGGGCAGACGCACCAGCATGCCTTCAGCCTGCCGAAGTTCATCCGGAAGGCCATCGACGCCCAGACCCGGGTCGTCACGGACGCGCACCCACTGATCATGGCCTGAGGGCCCGGCCGGATGGCGGGCCAGCGAGGCGTCCTGCTGATCCTGCTGGTGGTCGTCGGCGGTCTCCTCGTGGGCTCGCTGCTCGGCGAGCTTCTCGGTGGCCTCCTGCCGGCGGGCCGGATCCAGGACCTGATCACCCGGGGACCGACGATCGGCCTGACGCCTCCCGCCACGCTTGATCTCCGCTTCCTCGCCATCACGTTCGGACTGTCCATCAAGGTCAACCTGATCGGCGTCGTGGGGATCGTGATCGCGGCGCTCACTCTTCGCAAGCTGTAGGCGGCCGGCGCGGGGGCACGCTCCTTTGCTCGAGACCCTGCTCGCACGGAGCCTGCCTCCGCCTCGGCCATCCCACGACCGGCGATGAGGCTCATCCTGGCGTCGCGCTCCCCACGACGCCGTGACCTGCTCGCGACCATCGTCCGGGAGTTCGAGGTGGTGCCGAGCGAGGTCGACGAGACGCTCGAGGTCGGACCGACGTCCGAGGCCGTCACCCGGCTGGCGGCGCGCAAGGCGCGGGCAGTCGCCGCCCGGGTCGGCGAGGGTGTCGTATTGGGGGCCGACACGGTCGTCGTCCTGACCGGCGACGCCCTCGGCAAGCCCGGCGGGCCCGGCGAGGCCCGCGCCATGCTCAGGCGCCTCCGCGGACGGGAGCACGAAGTGATCACGGCGATCGCTGTGGTGGACGCCCGCCGGGGCCGCGAGGCTTCACGCGCGGTCGTGAGCCGGGTCCTGATGGCCGACTACTCCGATGCGATGATCGACACCTATGTCGCGTCGGGATCGCCGCTCGACAAGGCCGGTGCCTACGCGATCCAGGATCTCGGGGGCGGGCTCGTGGCACGCCTCGTGGGCTCCTACACCAACGTCGTCGGGCTCCCCGTCGAAGAGACGCGCGAGCTCCTGGCGGCGTTCGGCGTGCCCCTCAGGGCGCCGCAGGCGCCTTGAGCGCCCGTCGGAGGGGCTCGAGGTGAAGCATCTCCTCGGGGCTCGGGATCTTGACCGAGGCCGGAAGCGGCGTGTGGGCGCGAACGATCGTGAGCGTCTGCTGCAGCGCCTCGGCGGTCACGAGACCGTCGGCCAGGTAAGACCCGCGGGCCGTCTCGAGGCGCGCCTCGAACTCGTCCTTCGCGCCGGTCACGCGCCTGCCGAGCTTGGCGGCGAGCTCGTTGGCGCTCCCGCTGCGGATCCGCGCCTCGGCGGCGAGGAGCGCCCTCGCCAGCGCGGTGAGGTCGGCATTCTTCACGCGCCGGTCGGCGCGTGCGAAGAAGGCGGCGTTGACGGTTGCGGTGCCAAGGGCCTGGGCGACCGCCCCGGGCGTGCGGAAGTCGGCGAGGAGCTTGGCCCGGCCCTCCGCGACGAGCTGGCCGGCCAGGGGCTCAGGGACGAGCGCCGCGTGGAGCTCGCCCGAGGCGATCGCCCCAGCGATCCCGCGTCCGCCCACACTCAGCACGTGGACGTCGGCGAGGCTCACGCCGTGGCGGGCCAGCAGCCAGCCGAACCAGGCGTGCTCCGGAGCGCCGGGCGTGGTGACGCCGACGCGGAGGCCGACGAGGTCCTCGACCGAGCGCACGGAGTCGGCGTACGGGGCGCCGACCAGCAGGGCCACGGGCGGCGCCGCGGTGAGCCCGAAGACGAGACGTGGCGCCTGGCTCGGCAGGCGGGGGCCGAAGCGCAGGAGCGCCTCGAGTGTCGTTGCCGCGAGATCCGCCTGGCCCTGGGCGAGCGCCTCGGCGGCGCCCGACTCGGCTCGCGTCGTCCTCACGGTGACCGCGAGGCCTTCTCGCGTGAAATAGCCTTCGGCCTCGGCCACGCGGATCGGGAGGTACTCGGGTGACGTCGGCGGGCCGCTCACGGCCAGCGTCAGGCTCTGGAGCAGTAGGATGAGGGCGAGCATCGGCTCAGCGCGTGCGCCGCTGGCGCGCTGGCGCCGGATCCCCGGACCGCCGCGGGACCACGTGAAGGCGCGCCTGCTCCGCCTCTACCAGGCACTCGGGCACCGCTTCGGGCGGCAGGCGTGGTGGCCCGGCCGGACGCCCTACGAGATCGCCGCGGGCGCGGTCCTCACCCAGCACACCGCGTGGACCAACGCGGCGCGCGCTGTCGCCGCTCTCCGCGCGTGCCGCGTGCTGACTCCGCGGCGCCTGGCGCGCCTCTCGGAGGCAGAGCTCGCCCGGATGATCCGCCCCGCGGGGACGCCCGGCGTCAAGGCGCGCCGGCTCCTCGCCCTGACGCGCTGGCTCCTCCGTCGCGGGGGCGGCGCGTTCAGGCGGATGCGCGGGTCGCCGCTCAGCCCGCTGCGTCGCGAGCTCCTGGCCGTCCCGGGGCTCGGACCCGAGACCGCCGACGCGATCCTCCTCTACGCGGCGGGCCGCCCGACGTTCGTCGCCGACGCCTATGCCCGTCGCGTGCTGGCGCGCCACCGCCTCCTGCCGCGCGGCGCCGGCTACGAGGCCGCGCGCGCGTTCCTCGAGGCGCACCTGCCGTCCGATCCGGGGCTGTTCAACGAATTTCACGCGCTCCTCGTAGCCGTCGGGAAGTCGCACTGCCGCACGGTGCCACGCTGTGAGGGTTGCCCGCTGAGGTTCGACCTCAAAGGCCGCCCGCCCGCTCGCTGACCCGCGGCGCGCCGGTCGTCTCGCATGCGCGGCGTCACGACGTCTTGGTAAGGAGCGCGACGAGCCGCTCCGCGGCGTCGGGCACGGCGAATTGACGGGCGCGCTCGCCCATCTCCTTGAGACGCCGCGGGTCGGCGAGGAGGGCCTTGACTTCGGCGACCAGTCGCTCGGGCGTGAGCTCCGACTGTGGGAGGACGGCGGCGCCCCCCGCGCGCTCGACGAGCCGTGCGTTCGCCGTTTGCTCGTCCCCACGAGTCCCCGGCAGCGGGACGTAGAGCGCGGCGAGGCCGAGCTGGCAGCACTCGTTCACGGTGCCCGCCCCGGCCCGGGAGACGACGAGCGCCGCGGCTGCGTAGACGTCCGCGAGCTCGGCGCCGACGTACGGCACGATCGCGTAGCGTCGCGCGAGGCCCGGCGGGAGCGCCGCGCGGCGCGTCTCGAGCCACGCGCGGTCGCCCGTGGCCGGGTTGTCGCCGCACTGGTGGATGACCTGCGCCTGCTCGGTGAGCGCCGTGAGCGCGGCCCCGACGGCCCGGTTGATCGGCCGGGCACCCTGCGCGCCCCCCGTCACGTAGACGAGCGGAGTCTCTGCGTCGAGGTCGAAACGCCCGGCCGCGCGTGCGGGCGAGCCGCCGCGCAGCTCGGGTCTGAGCGGGTTGCCTGTGACCACGACCTTGCGCGCCGGAAAGTAGCGGGCGCTGTCAGCGAAGGTCACGCCGACCCGGCGGGCGAGGGGCGCGCCCAGGCGGTTGGCGAGCCCGGGGACCAGCGTCTGCTCGTGCAATACGATGGGGATTCCGCGCATGGCCGCCGCGACCATGACCGGCACGGCGACATACCCGCCAGTCGCGAAGACGACCCGCGGCCGAAGGCGCGCGAGCGCCCGGAAGGCGGCGACGACGCCCGCGGGGACGTTGACGAAAAGGTCCACGAGGTTGCGCCACGCGACGGCACGCCGGAGCTTGCCGGTCGGGATCGCGTGATAGGCGATGCCGGCCTCGGGCGCACGGCTCGCCTCGATACCGCCCCGCGAGCCGATCCACGCGCAGTCGAGGCCACGGGCGCTGAGGAGCGCGGCGACCGCGAGGCCCGGGCTCGTGTGACCGCCCGTGCCTCCGCCGGCGATGACCACGTCGACCGATCTTCGAGCCATTGGACCGCTCGGCTCGCGCTGGCGGCCGGCGCTCACCTCGCCCCGCCGCCGGCGCTCGACGTTCGGGCGGTCACCCCGTCGCTCGCGTATCGCGATGGCGCTCGAGGGCGAGCTGGATGAGACGCTCCAGCAGGTCGGCGTAGGAGAGCCCCGACGCCTCCCACATGCGCGCGTAGCCGCTGGTGGCGGTGAAGCCGGGGATCGTGTTGATCTCGTTGACGAGCGCGCGCTCGCCCTCGAGGAAGAAGTCCACGCGCGCCATCCCCGAGCAGTCGATGGCGCGGAAGGTGGCGAGCGCCAGGTCCTGGATGCGGCGCGTGAGCTCGGGCGCGATGGGAGCCGGCACCGTGAGCCGCGCCTGCCCCTCGGCGTACTTCGTCGCGTAGTCGTACCACTCCCCGCCGTAGGTGATCTCGCACGGCAGCGAGGCGACCGGTGCGTCGTTGCCGAGGACACTCACCTCGATCTCGCGTCCCCGGACGGCGCGCTCGACGAGAATCTTCCGGTCGTGCCGCGCGGCCTCGTTCATCGCCGAGGGAAGCGCCGCCGCGTCCGGCACCTTCGTGATCCCGACGGAGGAGCCGAGGTTCGAGGGCTTGACGAAGCACGGGAACCCGATCGTCTCGGCGACCCGCCGCGCGACCCGGGCCGGATCCTCGCGCCACTCGCGCCGGGCCACGACCACGTGCTCGACGATGGGCAGACCGTGCGCCTGGAAGACCGCCTTCATCATCGCCTTGTCCATGCCGACGGCCGACGCGAGGACGCCCGCGCCGACGTAGGGCAGGTCGGCGAGCTCGAAGAGGCCCTGGATCGTGCCGTCCTCGCCGTAGGGGCCGTGGAGCATGATGACGACGACGTCGAGGCGGCGGAGCTCGGCCGGGAGCCCGCCCGCGGGCTCGGTGCGCGCGAGGCTCTGGGTGGCGGCGCTCTCGACGGCCTCGGCGCGGTCGGCGAGCGCCTTCTTGACGGAGCCCGCGGCGTCGTCCTCGGGCAACGCCACGCGCGCGTTGGAGGCGAGCGCACGCAGCGGGTCGCCCCCGACGACCCAGCGGCCGTCACGCGCGATGCCGATCGGGACGACGGCGTGGCCGCGCTGCTCGAGCGCCGCGATCACCGACGCGGCGGAGGCCAGAGAGACCTCGTGCTCGCCAGAGCGGCCTCCGAAAACGACGCCGATACGCATCTTTCTCAGGCCACCCACGGTCCGCGCCGGGCTCGCGGCACTCGATGAATGTCGCCCACGCGCAGGCGTGGCATGCGAGTTATTCTAGCAGGCAACGACCGTGCTGATCGCCTTCGCGGATCGCGCGCTCCCTGCGCTGCTCACCCTCCTGTTCGTGGCGCTTCCCACGTCCATCACGGCCATCGACACGCTGCTCGCCCTGCTCGCCCTCGCCCTGGCCGTGCGCGCCTTCGACCCGGCGCTCCGCGCGCGCGACCGCTTCCCGCTCGCGGCGCCGATCCTCGCGTTCGCCGTCGTGACGCTCCTCTCGGCGGCGCTCGCCGACGCGCCGCGGCCCGCCCTCTGGCGCGCGCACCACCTGGGCTCGTTCGTCCTCTTCCTCGCGGCGGTCAACGGCTTCCGCGACGGCGCGCACGTGCGCGGCGCGCTCCGCTGGCTCTATGCCACCGCCGCCGTTGCCTCCGTGCACGCGATCGTCCAGTACTGGGCGTGCAGCTCGAGCGTGGCCCTCCCGGGCTGGGCGGGCCCGGTCCTGCGCGTCAACCTCGAGCACTGCCGCACGCGCCCGATGCCGCGCGCGAAGGGATTCTTCAGCATCTACATGACGCTCGCCGGGAGCCTCTCGGCGACGCTGGCCCTCATGCTCGCGGCGCTCGTGCTCGGCGCGGGCCGCGTCCGCGGCCTGCTCCCGGCGACGGGGCTCGCGCTCATCGCGCTCGGCCTCACCCTGGTGCGGAGCGCGTGGCTCGGCTGCGCCGTCGCGATCGGGCTGCTGGTGCTCCTGACGCGGCGGCTCGCCCTGATCCTGCCCGTCGTCGTCGCGCTGGTCGTCGGACTCGCGGTGCCGTCGACCTTCCACCGCTTCATGACGACCTTCGACCCGCGCGACGCGTCGACGACGGAGCGACTCTACTTCTGGCACGCGGGCCTGCGGATGATCGCCGACGCGCCGCTCCTGGGACTCGGCCCGGGCGGCGTGGGGCGGAACTACGAGCGGTACAAGCATCCCGACGGTTTACGGGCGCACACGGGCCACCTGCACAACAACCTCGTGCAGATCGCCGCCGAGCGCGGGCTCCTCGGGCTGGCGGCGTGGCTCTGGATCTGGGTGGCGTTCTTCCGGCGCGCCGCCCGGATCTACCGCGCGCTACCGGCCGAGCGCGGCGACGACCGGGCGCTGGTGGCGGGGAGCCTTGCGGCGGTCGCCGGGTTCCTGGTGGCGGGGCTCTTCGAGTACAACTTCGGCGACTCCGAGGTGATCGACCTCGTGCTGGTGGCGATGGCGCTCCCGTTCGTGGTTGGCGGCGCGGCGGCGGCCGGGGCCTCGTCTACCGGGACGCCGAGATGAGCGCGCGGGCGATGAGGCTGAAGAAGCCCTGTGTGTGCGGCGCCCAGAGCCCCCGCGCGAAGTAGGCGACCACGAGCAGCAGCAGGTAGACGATGCCCGTGAAGAGCCAGTCGGGCATGCCAGGCGTCTTCCAGAAGGACTCGAGGAAGCCCCCCAGCATCGCGCCGAGAAACGCGATGAGCCCGATCACCGCGGCGAGCGCGAGCGGGGTGAGGAAGAGGAACATGAAGACCATGAAGATCGCGTCGGCGCGGTCCACCTTGGCCGCGAACACCTTCGCCCCGCTCGGCTTCGCGGCGAGCGCCTCGAGCGCGTCCTGGACGTTGCCCCACGAGAGCAGCCCGAAGTAGATGAGGACGAAGAGCATGGCGAGCCCGACCAGGATCCACTGCGAGCGCGTGAGGAGGTGGATTCGCATGGCCTAGTCCGGCGCCCGGCGCTCGGCCCGCCAGCGCCGCCACTCGGCGAGCCGCCGGCGGAGCTCGGCCTCGAGCCCGCGATCCGTCGGCTGGTAGTACTGCCGGCCGCGGAGCCCCTCGGGGAGGTCGTCCTGGTCCACGCGCGCGTCGGGCGCGTCGTGGGCGTACTGGTAGCCCTGGCCGTAACCGAGGTCTTTCATGAGCCGCGTGGGCGCGTTCCGGATGTGGAGGGGCACGGGCTCGGCGGGCCGCTCGCGAACGTCGGCCCGGGCGGCGTCGAGCGCGACGTACACCGCATTCGACTTGGGCGCGAGCGCCAGATACAGCGTGGCCTGGGCCAGGGCCAGCTCGCCTTCGGGGTCACCGAGGAAATCATACGCTTCCTTGGCCGCCAGCGTTACGCTCAGCGCGGCCGGGTCGGCGTTGCCCACGTCCTCGGAGGCGAAGCGGACGAGCCGCCGGGCGATGTAGAGGCGGTCCTCACCGGCCTCGAGCATGCGCGCGAGCCAGTAGAGGGCGGCGTCGGGGTCGGAGTCGCGGAGCGACTTGTGCAGCGCCGAGATGACGTTGTAGTGCGCCTCGCCCGACTTGTCGTAGAGCAGCGTCTTCCGCTGGGCGGCCTCGTGGATCGACGCCTCGGCGACGCGCCGCCGGCCGCCCGCGCCAGGCGAGAGCCACACCGCGAGCTCCAGGATGGTCAGGGCCGCGCGGGCGTCGCCGTCGGCGAGACGCGCGATGAGCGCGAGCGCCGCGTCGTCCACCTCGGGGCCGAGGGCACCGAGGCCGCGCTCGGCGTCGGCGAGGGCCCGTCGCATGATCGCGACGAGGTCCGTCTCGGCGAGCGCCTGCAGCACGTAGACCCGGCAGCGCGAGAGCAGGGCCGAGTTCACCTCGAACGACGGGTTCTCGGTCGTCGCCCCGATGAGGATCACGGTTCCCTTCTCGACGTGCGGCAGGAAGGCGTCCTGCTGCGCGCGGTTGAAGCGGTGGATCTCGTCCACGAAGAGGATCGTGCGGGTCCGATGGCGCGCGCGCTCGCGCTCCGCCTCGGCGACGACTTCACGGATCTCCTTCACCCCCGAGAGCACCGCCGAGAAGGCGACGAAGCGCGCGCCGGTCACGCGCGCCAGCAGCGAGGCGAGCGTGGTCTTGCCCGAGCCGGGCGGGCCCCAGAGGATCATCGAGTGAAGCTCGCCGCGCTCGAGCGCCGCGCGGAGGATCTTGCCGGGGCCGAGGAGGTGTTCCTGACCCACAATCTCGTCGAGCGTGCGTGGGCGCATGCGGTCGGCCAGCGGCGTCGTCGGCGGCGCGGCGGCGCCTGGCGTGGGCTCGCCGAAGAGGTCCATCAGCGCGCCGCGCGCCCGTCGACCCGCACCGCGAGCCACGCGGGGAGGGCCGCGAGGTCATCGAGCCAGGCGACGGGCTCCACACCCCAGCGCGCCAGCTCCTCCTTGCGCGCGCGGTAGGCGACGAAGGGCACGCCGACTGCGGCGGCGGCGACACCGTCGACCCAGGAGTCCCCGACGACCACCGAAGCTGTGCCTCCGCCGGGGCGAGCGCTGAAATGCTCGGCGATGACGCGCCAGCCGTCGGGATCGGGCTTGAGGGCGCGCATGTCGTCGCGCGTGACGACCAGATCGAGGAGCGCCGCGAGGCCGAGGCGCCCGAGCGCCGGTACCGTGAGGGCGCGCGCGTTGTTCGTCCAGAGTGCCGTGCGGAAGCCGGCTCGGCGCGCGCCTCCGACGGCGTCGAGCGCGCCCGGCTCGAGCGAGGCCGCGTCCATCGCGCGGCGCTCGTGCCCGAGCGCCACCTCCCACATCGCGGCCTCGAGCTCGGGCGCCTGGACTTTCGACCACTCTACGAGCTCGCCGACGCGCCAGCGCTCGGGGCGCGGGGGCAGGGGGCCGCGGGCCTCCTCGAGGAGCGCCCGCATCTCGACGGCCATCGCCGCCAGGTCAAGGGGCGTGCGGATGAGGGTGTGGTCCAGGTCGAAAACGCACAGACCCACGCCCTGACCGTACCACAGCCATGCTACGATGATTCGTCAACATGATGCGTAGGTTACCGCCTTTCACGGGGTTCCTCCTCGTGCTGATGGTCGCGCTCCCGGCCGTGCCGACGCACGCGCTGGACGAGCCTGAGCGGCTCCGGCTCGTCGGCGAGCGCGCCTTCGCCGATGGTCTCTACGCCGTCGCGCGCCGGGCGCTCGAGCGCCTTGCCGTCGACTACCCGAACGATCCGAAGCTGCCCGCGACGCTGCTCCTGCTCGGGCGGGCGCGCCTGGCGCTCGGCGACGCCGAGTCGGCGCTCGAGGCGTTCCGTCGGCTGGACAAGCTCCCCGCGCCGGGTTCGCCGCTCGAGGTCAAGTTCTGGCAGGGGGAGGCGCTGCTCCGTCTCCGCCGCTTCGCCGAGGCCCGCGCCGCGTACGAGGCGGTGGCGCGGAACGACTCGGCCTCGCCGGCCGCGCCGGATGCGTTCTACGGCCTCGGTCTCACCGAGCTCGAGCTTCGACGGCCCGAGGCGGCGGTGGCGGCCTTCCGCGAGCTGCTGAACGGCTGGCCGGACCACGCGCTGGCGCCCAACGCGACCTTCTATCTGGCGCGCACCCTCGTCGAGCTGAAGCGCTTCAGCGACGCGCTGCCGATTCTGGCGGCCTTCCCGACGAAGTATGCGAACCACAAGCTCGCTCCCGACGCGAAGTACCTCCTCGGCTGGGCGCGCGTGACCTCGGGGGACAAGGGCGGGGTCGAGGACCTGCGCGCGTTCGTGACGATGGCGCCGAACCACGAGCTGGCGCCGGCGGCGCGCCGGCTGACCGCGCAGACGCTCACGCGCTACGGCGACCGCGCCGAGCTCCAGGACACCTACAAGCAGCTCCTGGACCAGACCCCGCCCACCGCCGAGGCGCTCTACGACGCCGGCTCGATCGCAGGGCGGCTCGGGCGCCCGAAGGACCAGGAGGCCGCGTGGCGGCGGCTCCGCAAGGAGTTTCCGAACCACGCGCTCGCCTCCCGTACCGCGCTCGACCTGGCCAACGCGGCGTTCAAGCGCAAGGACTGGAAGGAGGCGGCGGCCCAGGCGCAGGCGGCCGCGCGAAGCGACGACGAGGCCCTGCGGGCGGAGGCGCTCGTGCTCCAGGGCGAGTCGGAGCTGAAGCTCGGGCGCTTCGGCGCGGCGGGGAAGGCGTTCGAGGCGGTCGGCGCGGTCAAGAGCGCGGAGGCGGCGACGCGCTATCGCGCGCTCGCCGGCCTCGGCCTCGCGCGCGAGCAGCTCCAGGACGCCCGGGGTGCGCTCGCGGCGTACGAGCAGGTCGCGGCGAAGAGCCCCGACACCACGCTGCGCGACTGGGCGCGTGACCGCGCCGCCGCGCTCCGCAGCCGGGTGCCGAAGACGGGCGGCGGCTCATGATGCGCCGGGTGCTCGTCCTGATCCTGCTCGCGGCGTGGGCCCTCATTCCGGCGGCCGTCGAGGCGCAGACGCTCCTGCCGCTCACGCCGCCGCCACCCGAGCTCGCTCGGCTCGTGCCGTTCGCCGAGGCGCCGGGCGAGAAGCCGGCGCTCGCGGCCGCGACCCTGCCGCTGCCGCCGCCGCCCGCGACCCTGCCGCCGTTCCCCCTGGCGGCCTTCGCGCCGCCGACGGCCGAGAAGGCGACGTCGGCGGTGGCGGAGCCGGGCCCGCTCGCGTGCGTGGGCGCGTTCTTCGGCGTGGCCTCGAAGGCACTCGAATGCGGGCGCGCGCGCTTCGCGAAGGCCGAATACGACGACGCGGCGAAGGCGCTCGAGCAGGCGGCACGGAGCGGGGGCGAGCGCGACATCGTCCTCGAGGCGCGCTACTGGCTCGCGGAGACGTACTGGGTCCTCGGCCGTGTCGAGCAGGCCGACCGGCTCTTTCTCCAGGTCGTGCAGACGGCCCCGAAGGGGAGCCCATTCGCGCTGTGGAGCACCTTCGGCGGCGCGTGGACGGCGCTCCGTCTTGGCAACGCCCAGCGCGCGCGTGACACGTTCAACCAGGTCCTCGCGGGCCCCATGCCCCTGTCGATGGAGGCGTGGGCGCGCCACGGCGTCGGGCTCGCGAGCTACGCGCTCGGCCGTCACGAGGACGCGGTGGAGGCGTGGACGACGCTCACCGCGAAGGGCGTGCCGGGCGCGCTCGCGCGCGACGTGTCCTTCTGGTTCGGCGAGGCGCTCGGGCGCGTCGGCCAGTATGACCGGGCCGTGACCGAGTTGACGGCCTTCGTCCAGGGCCGACCGCACCCGCTGCTCGATCAGGGCCAGCTGCGGCTCGGCTGGTGGAGCCTCCAGGCCGGTCGCTACCGGGAGAGCGTCGCCGCGTTCCGCGCGTTCCTGACGCCGGCGTCGCCCGCCGCCGCGCCGAAGGTCGGCACCGAGCGCGACTGGGCCGAGGCGGGAATCGTCCTGGCGCTCCTTCCCTCCGACCCGGCCGCGGCGCGCCAGGCCGCGCGGACCCTCGAGAGCCGGCGCTCGCCGCTCCTCCAGCCGCTGCTCGTCCGCTTCGCCCGCACGCTCATCGACGGCGGCAAGGGCGCCGAGGCGCTGATCATCCTCCCGGAGGTGCTGGCCACCAACCTCACGCCCGCCGTTCGCGCGTACGCGCTCCTGCTGAGCGGTGAGGCGGGCCGCGCGCAGGGAAACCTCGACGAGGCACGCACGCAATACGAGCTGGCCCAGCGCGCCGAGCCCGGGTCGCCGACGGGCTGGTTCGCGGCGTTCCGTCTCGCCCAGGCCAACGTCGAGCTGCGGGAGTTCGCCCAGGCGGCGAAGGATCTCGCCGCGGTCGTCGCGTCCGCCACGACGCCCGACGCGCGCGCGACCGCGCTCCTGCTCCAAGGCGAGGCCGCGTACTATGGGGGCGACCACGTCGCGGCGAGCGCCGCCTTCGGGCGCCTGCTCGTGGAGCTGCCGCAGCACCCGCAGGCGCCGGCGGCGCGACTCGGTGTCGCGTGGAGCGCGCTCCGCCAGGACCACCCGGACGACGCGCGCCGCGGGTTCCTCGAGTTCGCACGCCTCCACCCCGAGCACCCCTACACACCGGATGCGCTCCTGCTCGCCTCGGAGCTCGCCCTGAGGAATCCAGCCGAGTCGCCGGCCGCGCAGGCGCTGCTCGACCGGATCATCGCGGACTATCCGAAGCAGCCGCGGACCGACTTCGCCCGACTCAATCGCGCGCTCCTCAGGCTGCGCGCGGATGACGCCGCCGGCGCACAGTCGGAGCTCGCCGACTGGATCAAGCGGGCGCCGTTTCCGCCCCTCCTCGGTCGCGCGCACGTGGCGATGGGCGTGGCGCTGGTCATGACCGGCAAGCCCGGCGACGCCGCCAGGTCGTTCACGCTCGCCCGCTCTGACACGGGCGCCCTCGCGACGCTGGGCCTCGGCGTCGTCCAGCTCGTCCAGGGGCAGTGGGAGCCGGCCAAGGGGCTCCTCACCGACGCGCGTGACAACGGCACACCCGCCGTCGCCGATGCCGCCGCATATGGTCTCGCCGTGGTCGCGTTCCAGCAGGGCGCCCACGCGGACTGGAAGAAGCCGGCCCTCGCGCAGCTCGCCGCCGCGCCCGCGGGCCGGGCGGCGCCGCGTCTCCTCTACGTCCTCGCCGGCGTCGCCGGCGAGGAGAAGGACTGGACGGCGGCGCTCGACTACGCCAAGCGCCTCGTCGCCCAGTTCCCCGCCGACGAGGCCGCCGACGACGCGCTCGAGCGCGTCGGGGCGGGCGCCGCCGCCGCGGGCGCCTGGCCGATCGCCTACGAGGCGTACAACGAGCTCGCGCAGCGCTTTCCGCAAAGCCCGTTCGCCGAAGCC